>Ga0209682_10000432_pt1 | contig 14425 bp, 12 predicted proteins | sample DOMMetBare2Fresh_2_FD_187471 | JGI IMG/M metagenome (GOLD analysis project Ga0209682, IMG submission 187471) | Wetland sediment microbial communities from St. Louis River estuary, USA, under dissolved organic matter induced mercury methylation -... | ecosystem: Environmental > Aquatic >... | reverse complement strand
GGAAGGTCCCTTCCAGGATGCGGCAGATCAGCTCGCGGCGGCTCAGCCGGAACGACAGATGGTGCTCGCCGCGGCGGTATTCGAGCTTGCCGTCCCCCTCCAGCCGCGTCAGCTCCTGGAGCGCCTTGCGCGGCACCAGCACCGCGTCGTCGCCGGAGCCCCCTTCGAGGCGGCTCTCGACCAGCGCGAGGCGGTGGCCGTCGGTCGCCACCATCTCGACCGCGCCCTCCTTCAGCTTGAGCAGAGCGCCATTCAACTGGAACCGTGACTCCTCGGCGGAGACCGCGAACAGGATCTTGGCGACCATCCGGCGGAAGTCGCCGAACGGAATCCCCACGTTGCTCCCCTCGTCGACCGCGGGAAGGGTCGGAAAGTCGTCGGGGGAGAGACCGTGGATCTTGAAGCGCGACCGGCCGGCCCGGATGGTCAGCTCGCGCGGCTCGTCCTGGGTGAGGAGGACCTCGTCGCCGGTCAGCGACCGGATGATCTCGACCAGCTTCTTGGCCTGCACGGCGACGCCGCCTTCACGCTTGACCTCCGCGTCGCACCAGGACGTCAGCGAGACGTCGAGGTCGGTCGCGGCCAGGTGGAGCTTGTCCTCGCGGGCGGTCAGCAGCAGGTGCGAGAGGACGGGAATGGTCGTCTTGCGCTCGACGATCCCCTGCATCGGGCTGAGCTCATCGAGGAATTCTTTGCGGTTGAGGCGGATCTCCATTCTCTTCTCCGTCTAGATGAAGGGAATATATAGCATACCTAGTCGTAGACGTAGCAGGCGCTGTGGAATCTGCGGAAAGCCGCCGAAGTGGTTGAAGCGACAAAGTTTGCCGCGTGACCCCGGGGTGTGGGGAAGCTGTGGAAGGTCTGCGGAGAGCTGTGGATGGATTTACGCAGGCGTAAAATTTTCCGCATTTTCCTCCACAGCCCCTCCCCCGGAACCCTCCGCAGGCTCTTCACAGGTTTTCCACCGCCCCCTCCCCGTCCCTCCCCCGCAAGCGGGAGAGGGCGCCACCACCCGCCCCAAGATGACCCCTCTCTTCCCAGGTCTGCCTCAGTCTGCACCACTGTTTCCTTTCCGCAGAATGACTTACTTCGGGGTGGGAGGGGGCGCCCTCTCCCGCTTCGCGGGGGAGGGACGGGGAGGGGGTCTACCCGAAGTGCCGCTCCAGCCCCTGCAGCACCCGGTCCAGATCGCCGTCCTTCACCCGCCGCTCCTCGATGTCGCGCACGGAGTACATCACGGTCGAGTGGTGCTTGTCGTTGAACAGCTTGCCGATCTCCGGGTAGGAGATATCGGAGAGCTTGCGCAGCAGGAACATCGCCACCTTGCGCGGGAAGACCACCTGCTGCGAGTTGCTCTTGCTCTTGATCTCGGTGATCTTCAGGCCGTAGTGCCGCGCCACGAGCTTGATGATCTCGTTCGGGTCCGGCTTCCTCCCCTCTTCCGGGAGGATCGCCTTGAGCGTCTCCCGCGCCAGCGGGGCGGAGAGTGAACGCCCGGTCAACATCGAGTAGCCGATCACCCGGTTGAGCAGGCCTTCGAGCTCGCGGATGTTCGACTTCACCTGCTGCGCGATGAACTCCGCCACCTCGTTCGGCAGGTCGACCTGCTCCAGGTAGGCCTTGCGCTGGAGGATCGCCACCTTCGTCTCCAGGTCCGGCGGCTGGATGTCCGCGATCAGCCCCCACTCGAACCGGCTGCGCAACCGCTCCTCCAGCGTCGGGATGTTCCGCGGCGAAGAGTCCGAGGAGAGGATGATCTGCTTCTGGCTCGTATAGAGCGTGTTGAAGGTGTGGAAGAACTCCTCCTGCGTCCGCTCCTTGTTGGCGATGAACTGCACGTCGTCGATCATCAGGACGTCGATCGTGCGATAGCGCTCGCGGAACGCCGGCATCCGGTCGAAGCGGATGGAGTTGATCAGCTCGTTGACGAAATGCTCGGCAACCAGGTAGAGGACCCGGAGCTGCGGCCGGGCACGCACGATCTCATGGCCGATGGCGTGCAGCAGATGGGTCTTGCCGAGACCCACACCCCCATACAGGAAGAGCGGGTTGTAGCTGTGCGACGGATTCTCCGCCACCGCCTTCGCCGCGGCATGGGCGAACTCGTTCGACTTGCCGACCACGAACGTCTTGAAGGTGTACTTGGGATCGAAGTGGAGCGGCGAGCGGATGTCACCCGGCGGCGTCTGGTGGCCGTCCTCCTCCTCCAGCGAGAAGAGCACCTCGAACGGATGGTCGTAGAGAGCGGCGAGCGCCCGGTCCATCGTGGGGCGGTAGCTCTCCTCCAGCGTATGAAGGAACCGCGAGTTCGGAGCGACCAGGACGAGATGGTCCGGACCTTCGTCCTGCACCTTGAGCGGCAGGAACCAGGTGGCGAATTCTTCCGGATCGAGCTCCTGCTGGAGTTGCTTCTGAAGGACCGACCAGAGGGATGAAGACATGACACCTCGGACGAAGAATCGTACAGAAATCCACAGATTTTCCGCAGGCTGTGGAAAATTCAGCGTCTCTGGGAGGAGCTTCTGGGAACAGCGGGGTCGGCAGCTACGACTGCGGGATCATAGCACAGCCGCCCTGCCCCGCAAGTCCCTCCCCTTCATGAGACCCCCTCACCCGGCGAGTGGGTGAGGGGGAGGAGGAACTATACCGTCTCGGGTGCTGACTGCGCCCTCTTGACAGCGCGGCGCAGACCGCCCGCCGCCTTGTTGCCCGCGTCGAGAGCCTCGTGCAGCCGGCGGCTCATGTCGCGGGTGGTGAGTTGAAGGGTGTCCCGCATCCCGCGGGTGGCCGCTGCCCGCGAGAGGGCGATTTCGAGGGTCTTGCGCAGTGAAGCGATCCCGGCGAGCTCGGCCTCGTGGTCGCGCGCCTCTCGCAGGAGCGTTTCCCACTCGTGGAACTGCCGGTCATATGCGGCTCGGGTCATGCTAGACTCCTTGGGTCGATCCGGTTCCTGGATCAAAAAGGGAGGGCGTGGCTCACGACACACCCCCCCGGGGTTCAAGGGATCAGGCGACAGGCTTGGTGGACGGGGAGGCCGAGGCACCCGGCATGGTTTCAGCGGTCTCCCCGTCCGGCGGCTTCACCACCGCCCGCTTGCGCGAGCGAGGGCGCAGAGGCGGCACCTTGAAGTGGACGAGTCGCTCGCTCTTCAGATCCATCTTCCCGCGGATCACCGAACGAATCTGGATCGCCTGAAGCCGGCCGCGCACCACCGCGGCGGCGAGCAGCTGCGTCGCCTCCTGCCGCAGGGCGGTGAGCTCCGACTGGCGAGCCTTGTGCGCCTGGATCACCCCGAGCGTCTGCTCGAGCGCCTCGACCTCCTGAGAGACGTTCGGCAGCATCTCCGGATCCTTCCTGGTGGCTTCGACGAGCTCCCTCAGATCGAGGAGGACGTCGGCTTGTGACGTAGGCATGTGGGTCTCCTTTCTCAGGCGGCCTGGAGGCCGGCCTCGTTGTAGAGCGAGACGCTGATCCGCGAACCTTCCAGGTCCAGGGTCACCTTTCGCATCTGGTTGAACGACAGCTCGTACGCGAACGACACCTTCTCCGCGGTCCCGCCGACGGCGAGCGACTCCTGCACCCGCTCGGACTTGAGCGAGATCCGGAACGGTTCGTTCTCGATCAGCGCGATCTCCTCCTGCACCCGCTCCGACTTGAGCTCGGGCACCGGGTCCTGCGAAACCATCTGCTGCTTGTCCATCCTGCTTCTCCTTTCGGAATCTCCGGAGCCGGCATGGCCCCGGAAGGTTGATCCGTTTTGTTCCAGATCGCTAACTATCGTGTCGATGAAGAGGTTTCAAACTCATCATCGCTGCGACCTGAGATGAGGATAAGGGTGGGTTGCGGGCTTGGGAAGAGGCGATCTCAAATTTCCGGTTTTCGGAAAGCCGGCCCGACATTTGTCCGGCGGCGGGGGGGAGGGGGGCAGGTTGGGAAGGGGCCGTCCCAACTTTTTTTGGGCAATCTTCAGACGAAGCGCAAGAATCGACCCTCGTTTTCCGACTCTTATAGGGGCAAATCCGCCGGCCGCGGCCGTGCCCTACCCCTCGGAGAACGATCTGATGCAACATGACCGGCTGTCCAAGAAGTTGCTCGAAACCTTCCTTGCCGATTTTCTCTACCTGATAGCGCCCGAAGCCGCCGTCCGGCTCCGGCTCGGCGAGCCGAGCTTCCTCGACAAAGAGCTCTGCACGGACTGGACGACAAATGAGCGCCGGGAGGTCGATCTCCTCGCCCGGGTCCCGGTCGAGGGAAGTGAGGAGGTCCTCCTGGTCCACGTGGAGATCGAGGCCCGGGCGCGTCCCGGGATGGACCGGCGGCTCTGGAGGTACTACATGCAGATCCGCCAGCGTCACAACCTCCTGGTGCTCCCCATCCTGGTGAACCTTCGAGGCGGGCAGCCCGGGGTGAGATTGGAGGTTCTGGAGGAAGGCTTCGAGCCGCTCGCCACCGGAACCTACCGCTACCGGGTCTTCGGGATTGCGGGCTGCCGGGCGGCGGAGTGGCTCCCCCGTCCGGAGCCGGTGGTCTGGGCACTGGCGGCCTTGATGGACCCGGAAAGCTGGTCCCGGGCGAGGCTGAAGGTGGAATGCCTGCGCCGGGTCCGGCAGTGGGAGGACACCGGGCACCGCAAAGACGTGTTGATCGACTGGATCGAGAGCTATGTACAATTGGCGGGAGAGGATGCCGCGGAGTACCAGCACCTCTTGAGCCTGACCGAGAACAAGGAGGTCCGAGAGATGGAGCTGACCTGGTTGGAGAAGGCAGAGGCCCGGGGAGAGGCCCGGGGGGAGGTCAAGGAGAGGTCCCGCCTGGTGGATCGGATGCGGCAGGCTGTTCTCAGAAGTATCGAGGAACGGTTCGGCGAGGTTCCGGAGCGGGTCCTGGCAAAGGTCCGGACGATCCGGGCTCCCGAGCCACTGATCGAGCTCGCGGGGAGGGTTCCGATCGTGAAGTCGGCCGACGATCTCCTCTCGCGCCGCCGCCAACCCAGGAACTGACCTCGTGCCCCCAACCCTCTCCCCCCTCGGTCCCGGGGGGAGAGGGATCTGCCCCCCTACCCCTCGAATTTCAGATCCGGGTCTCCCTGCGCCTTCCTTATATAGAGGGCGAGACGCTCCGTGAAGTCGACGGTCACGGCATCGCGTTCCGCGGCTTCCTGGAAGAGCGCCAGGGCGGCCAGCGCCTCGCGGTGGATGTGCTGCGCCTTGAAGACCCAGACCAGGCCGAGGGCGAGCTGCTTCACCTCCTCTGTCCGGCCCTGGCGGAGGCGGACCACGGCGAGGTCGAGGGTGACCAGGGAACAATCCCAGGGCGACTCCCGGCGTTCGAAATCCTGGCGGACCTCCTCCAAGACCTCGGCCGCCTGGTCGATCCGGCCGCGCCCCGCGTCGATCCGGCCGGCCAGCCATTTCACGCGCAGGCTGTGCAGCTCGAGCTGGAGCTCGTCCGCCAGTGCCCGGATCTCGGGAAGCAGATCCTCCGCATCCTCGCAGGCATTCAGGGAGAGGAGGGCGGAGGCGAGGTTGAAACGCAGGATGAGGTAGAGCCGAGGCTCGCGCTGGCGGTCTACACGGGGAGCGGCGTCCCGCAGAACCTCGACGGCCTTCTCGCCTTCCCCCATCTGCTCGTGAACGGCGGCTTTGCTGAGGAGGATCCGGCCCGCCTCGGCAGGTGCGAGGACGAGGGCGTCGTCGAGCCGGCGCAACGCCGGCTCGAACTGTCTTTCGTCGCGCAGGAGAGAGGCCTCGAGATCCAGCACCCGCCATTCCGCGAGGTTGGAGAAGCACCCCGCTCCTTCTTCCCAGTGGCGGCGACCGTCCTGGAATTCTCCGCGCGCCGCCGGGAGGTTCCCCGAGACGCGGGTCGTGTTCGCACTGAAGAAGAGGACATAGCCGTCCAGGCGGCTCTTTTCGTCCGGGTCTCCCGGCGTGAGCCGGGCCACCTGGCGTGCCAGCGCCGCCAGGGCGACGGCGCGGTCCGTGCGGTCGGCGGCGGCCTCCGCGCTTTCGTGGCAGAGGAGCTCCGCCAGGGCGGCCCGCTGGAAGTCCTCGCACGTCTCGACCAGATAGGGGCGGTCCTCCTCGGGGCATTCGGCGAGGAGCTTCCAGTTGAGCCGCGCCTCCTCCCGGCAGGTGGCGGTCGGCCGGGGGAGCTCCGGGGAAGGGCGGGCGGCTTCCGGGTTGGCGAGGCCGAGGCGGCTCCCTTCCACCAGCAGGCCGAGGTGCCGGGTCAGGGCCGCGAGCCGCTCGAGCGTGGCGGCTTCGTCGCCGAGCAGCGCACCGTTGTGCTCCCTCTCGAATACGATGGCGGGAAGCAGCCAGCGGTCGACGAGGTCGAGCGAGACCCCTTTCGCACGGGCGAGCGCCGCGATCCTGGCGCGGGAGGGCTTGGTGATTCCGTTCCTGTAATTGTAGAGCGTGCGGGTGCGGACGTGGATCTCCGTGGCGAGCATCTCGTCGGAGCTGTCTCCCGCCCAGGCGGCCAGGACGCGCCAGAGGACGGCGAAGTCGTTCGGTTGTATCCTGCCGACGATCGAAGGGGGGAGGCCTGTCGCTTCTCGTTTCGCCATCGGGCACCTGTATCGTTAGAAGGGGCTGTCTGCGCGGCCAGGCCAGGCCGCCCGCGGAGCGGCCTCGCCAAGGAGCACCATCATGTTACGTTCCGTCGCCGTTCGCCGTTGCATCGCCATCTGTCTCGTCCTCGCCGCCACCGCCGGGCCCGCCATGGCGGCGGGGGGGGCCGCCGCACCCGCGGAGCCGGCCGGCCTCGTCAGCCGCCTGGTGGAGTGGCTGGCCGTCCTGTGGGCCGGCGCTCCTCCCGCCCCCGCCACCGATTCACTGGACGGGGGCTGCATCATGGACCCCAATGGTGGTTGCCACGGTGCCGCCGCTCCCCCCGGCGGCTGTGCGCTCGGCGAGGGTTCCGGCTGCGGCGAAAGCAGCTAGCTCGGCCTGCCTGCGGGTTGGCTTTCCGGTGGGAGCTCGCGTTTTGGGTGCCTGCCGGAAGAGCTCCAGGGCGCGCTCGGCGAGACCGGGGGTGACCGCGTTGCGCTCGGCTTCGTCGTGGAACAGCCGGAGGGCGGCGAGGGCCTCGGGACCGAGGGCTTCGGCGTCGAGGATCCAGTCGAGGCAGACCGCGAGATCGGCGGCCTCCGCGGTCCTCCCCTGGCGGCAGAGGCCCGTGGCGAGCTCCAGGGTGATCATCCCGCAGTCCCACGCCGCCAGGCGGGAGACTGCCGCGGTGATCGCCTTCTTGTAGGCGTCCGTGGCGGGGCGCCAGCGGCCGATGCCTGCGTGGATCGAGGCTTCGAGCCAGACAGAGCGTTGCAGCACGAGCTCCTCGCCGAGGGCGGCGGCCTGCTTGCGCACCGGGGCGAGGAGGAGGCTGGCGTCGCCATGCCGGCCCAGCCGGCAGAGCGCCGTGGCGCGGTTGAAGAGGAGGATGAGGTGGAGCCGCGGGTCCTTGCGACGGTCGATGAGCCCCGCCGCTTCGTCCAGCAGTGCGAGGCCTTCCGCATCGCGGCCCAGCTCGCCGAGGACGGTCGCCCGGTTCAGCAGGAGCCTTCCGCGGGCCTCTTTCGGCGCGGTCTGCCAGGCGGCATCGAGCCGGTCGAGCGCCGCGTCGGGCTTCCGCTGGTCGCGCAGGAGCGACGCTTCGAGATCGAGCAGCCGCCAGAGAGCGAGGGGACCCGCGGGCCCGGCGTTGCGGAGCGCCTCGGCGGTGGCGTGGAGCAGCCCGGCATCCGGCGCGCCGAGGAGGGCGCGCACGGCGTTTTCCCGGAAACTGTAGATGTAGCCGAGAAGGTCCTGCCGGAACGGCTCGGGGCAGGAAACCCGCTCCGCCACCAGACAGGCGAGCTCGGCCAGCTCCAGGGCGCGGGCGGGATCGGCGGTGGCGATGTCGGTGCTCCGGTGGGCGAGAGCCTCGGCCACGGACCATGTGTGGACCTTCGGGTAGTAGCGGGCGATGAGCCCGGGGCGGGTCTGGGCCAGCAGCCAGGAGCACAGGGTTTCCGCCTCGGCGCGCGCCGCCGCCGCCTTCCGGCCGCGCACGATCGCCAACAGGCTCTCCTCGGCCCAGTCCTCGGCCTGCCGGCTGGCCAGGGCCTTGATCTCGCCGATCGACCGCCATTCCTCCGGCTCCGGATCGACCGGGCTCCACGGCGGCAACGCCGGAGAGAGGGGAGGAGGGGCTCCGGCGGGCTGCCCACCCAGAGAGATGGCGACCGCGGCGTACTCGGCGTGGGAGGAATCGACCGCCTCCAGCATCGCGGGGAGATGGTCCTCCGGCGGGATCTCGGAGTTTTCGTAGTTGGACCATTTCTGCCTGGGGAGCCTGGCTTTCTCGGCCGCCTGCCAGGAGCGGAGGCCCGACCTGTGGCGCAGTGCGGCCAGGGCCGCGCATTCCGGAGGGCGAATCTTCTTGGGCTCCATCTGATCTCCATCTCCTTACCAGCGAAGGGAAGCTAACACGAGGGAATGGGAGATGGAGCAGAGGAGGCGCAAGACCCCCTCTCGAGAGGGGTTGGGGGGTGACAAATGTCCGGCCGGCTTTCCGGGTACCGGAAATTCCGGGGAGTGCGCTTCCCCTTTTCGCCCCCTGCTCCTACCGTGGTCCGAGCGACGACATCCGATCGGGGGCCTTCGCGGCCCCCCCTTCAGACCTCTCCAAGGAGACGCGCATGGACCACACCGAACCCAGAACGAAGCGGCGCTCCGCCGCGACCCCCGCCGCCGCGCGCGGCCTCGATCCACACCTTGCCGGCCCGCTCGCGGACGATCCGCGCCGGAATGCGGACGGCCGGCATCGGGATGCCGGCGATCCGCGGCGGGAGGCGAGCCCGCTTCCCAGGCGGAACCTCCCTCGCACCGCGGCGCGGACGGCCGGCGTCGCGAAGCGGAAGGCCCGCACCGCGGCGCCGGTGGCCGGCGTGGCGAAGCGGAAGGGCATCCGGCAGGTCCCGCCACCTGCACCGCGGCGCCGGCGGCCCGCACGGCGGCGCGGACGACAGCCGGCGGCGCGGCCGGAGGCCGGGGGCGCCATGGCCCCGCCGGGGCTCGACCCGGCGCGCTGGGAGGACTTCGAGGGATTCCGCGAGACCTTCCTTCTCCATTTCACCGAACCCGGGCACAACGCGGCGCTGCGGTCGCTCGGCGAGCTGCTCTACAGCCTCGTCCTGGAGGCGCCCTATGCTCTGCCCGACCCGGCGGAGGGGTGGGTCCGGGTGCATACGCGTGCCGCTCTGGCCGATCTCCGGTTTCTGGAAGGCTTCTTGCTTTTCCTGGGAGAGGAGCGGCGAGATGCCGGTGCGACCCCCGAGGAGGAGCGCCTCAGCCGGTCGGCCGGCCGGACCGCCCGGTCGCTCTGCCGGATCGCGGACCGGCTCGCCCGGGTTCTCGAGTCCCCGTGATCCACCGGCCAGTGCGAAAAGGGGTGCGGATTTGGCCCGGCACCCCATGGAGAGGAAGGAGCTTTGTAGAAAGGAAAACGGAGATGTGGAAGGTTCTACACAGGTGGATCTCTCCGGGCCAGCCTCCTGGATTTGCCGGGTAACAGGAAGTTCAGTGCATTCAGTGAGTTGCAGATAAGACGCGACAGCGGCATGGGCCTTGCAATAAAGAAGGACACTTTCACGGAGCGTTTCAAGGGGGAAGGTAACCTGCCGATGCAATGCCCTTCCATCCGAGATCCTTCTGGATCTCATCATCAAATGAATTTCCTTTCACCCCTCTCCAGGGGATAAGTACTCTTCCCAACCGTCCCTCCAAAATCAGAACCTTCCCCCTCACGCTCACACGGCAGTCCCGGGGAGCCCCAGTGCTCCCCTTTTTCTTTGTCTGGCGCCTTGTGTGGAGGATGTGCCGCGTCATGACGGCACGAGGGTGTCTGTTCGGCGTGGTCGAAGGACGGCTCTGCCGGAGCGGATAGAGGAGAGCGGTCTTGCCGGAGGGCGGGCATGGCGCTTGCAGAGAGAGGAAAGGCATAACGGATTATTCCGAGGGGAACACGGACCACCACCCAAATCAAGCCCACCGACAGAGAGATCTCCAGTGATCTCACCCTCTTGAATCCCACCAACACTCCCCTGAACAAGGGGTGAATTCAAAACAGCCAACCGGAGAGATGGCCCTCCCCCTCGATAAGCTCCCAGCCCCCGGGCTGGGAGTTTTCTTTTGGGGCTGACAGGGTGTCTCAGAGCGAGGACGGCGGGCGGCCCGCCGGGGGGAGGCGCCGGGGTCCGGCAGAGGGAGAGCACTCCTGGCACACCGGTTGCAACGTATAGATGGCAGGATATAGACGAGGGGGGAAGGTCCCGTTCCTGCCAACACTGACCTACCTCAACGAGGCTTCGGCCTCACCTTCTTTTAGCCTCCATACTCCCCTTTTCAGGGGTACAGCCAAAAAACCCAACCGGAGAGATGGGACACCCCCCCCGAACCCTCTCCTCGTCTGTCCGCGCGGGATTGCTTCAGCCTGACACCCCATTCGAAGAGATCCATATCTAGCCATTCTGGACGGCCAATTTGGCCCGGGGTGGATAGAATGACGCGGTGCCCCCGCCTCTGCCCTGCCAAGACCTGCTCGTCTGGTTCGACCGGCACCGTCGCGACCTCCCCTGGCGGCGCAGCCGCGATCCCTACCGCATCTGGCTCTCGGAGATCATGCTCCAGCAGACCCGCGTCGAGGTCGTCATTCCTTATTGGGAGCGATTCCTGGCGCGCTTCCCGACGGTGGAGGCGCTGGCGGCGGCCGAGGTGGACGAGGTCCTGGCGCTCTGGTCGGGCCTCGGCTACTACCGGCGGGCGCGGCAGCTCCATGCGGCGGCGCGGCAGGTGGCGGCGGTGGGCGCCTTTCCCCGGACGCTGGAGGGCTGGCTCGGCCTCCCCGGCATCGGACCCTACACGGCGGCGGCGGTGGCGAGCATCGCGTTCGGGGTGGTGGCGCCGGTGCTGGACGGCAACGTGGAGCGGGTCCTGTCGCGCCGGCTGGCGCTCGCCGAGAGCCCCAAGGCGAGCGGTGCCCGGCGGCGGCTCCTGGAAGAGGGCGCGGCGCTCCTCGACCCCGGCCGGCCGGGCGACAGCAACCAGGCGCTCATGGAGCTGGGCGCGACCCTCTGCACGCCGCGGCGGCCCAAGTGCCTGCTTTGTCCTCTCGCCGCGGGCTGCCGTGCCGCATTGGCCGGAGACCCCGAGAGCTTCCCCGTGGCGCGGGCGAAGCGGGCGAGCGAGAAGCGGCGGCTGGTGGTGGCGGTGGTGGAGCGCGGCGAGGGCGTGCTCCTCTTCCGCCGCCCCGACGACAGTCCGCTCCTCGCCGGCACCTGGGAGCTCCCCTGGGTGGACGGCGACGGCGAGCCCGCGCCGGAGGCGTCGCTCGCCGCGCGCTACGGCGGCACCTGGACGCTGGGGCCGCGCCTCGCCGCGGTGAAGCACGGCATCACCTGGCGGGATCTGGAGGTCGCGGTGCACCGCGCCGAAGTGGCCGGGCTCGCCCGCGCGAAAGCCGGCGCGGAGCGCGGCTGGTTCGATGGCGCGGAGCGTGCCGGGCTGGCGCTGTCGTCGCTGGTGGGGAAGGTGCTGGGGGCGCTGGTCAGCCCGGCTTCTTCGGCTTCGGCGTCTTCGGACGGTCCACCGGCCAGGAGATCCCGGAGCCGCCGGCCAGGATGAACCAGGTGACGATCTTGTCGTCGATCTCGCGCAGGCGGCTCGACACCAGGGAGCAGAGGATGTTGAGCAGGCGCAGCGACGAGACCTTGTGGATGTCGAGGATCCCTTCGAGCACCTCGCGCGGGATGGCGAGGACGACCGTCCCCTCCTCGTGCGCCTTGGCATCGGCCGAGCGCGGCGCGTTGTCGATCAGCGCCATCTCGCCGAAATAGCCGCCACGCTCGATGAAGGCGAGGGCCTCCTCGCCGGCGCCGGGGATGAACTTGCTGATCATCACCCGCCCTTCGAGCACCACGTACATCTCGTGGGCGCTCTCCCCTTCGCGGAAGATGACCTGGTTGGCGCCGAAGGACTTCTCGCGGGAGAGGGTGGAGAGGAAGTTGATCTCCAGGTTGGAGAGCTTCATCTCGGCGAACAGCTTCCGCTTGGTGGCGATGTCGATGTAGAGGTCGCCGCCCGGCTGGAGGTGGGTGACCGGCTCGGTGGTGGCGGGCCGGCCCGTCTCCTGGAAGAACCAGGTGAGGTTCTCGTTGGTCTGGCGCAGCTTGGTGGAGAGGCTCTTCCAGAACAGCCAGGAGAGGGCGAGATGGAAGCCCTGGTCCTCCCGGACCGCCGCGTCGAGGGCCTCGCCGTCGAACAGGAGGACCTCCGTGGACTGGGTGGTGATCACCTCGCCCGACCGCGGCTTGCGGTCGATGAACGAGGCCTCGCCGAACAGCGCGCCGGGCTCCAGGCTCGCCAGGGCGAACAGGCCGTACGGCGTCTTGCGCTGGATGCGGACCGCGCCCTTCTGAAGAAGGAAGACGCCGCGGGAGGTCTCTCCCTCGTGAATCAGCACGGTGGATGCCGGATGCGAGGCGGCGGAGGCGCATTGGACGAGCCGCGAGAGCTGCTCATCCGAGAAGTGCGAAAACGGATCGGCCTGCCGCAGGAGAGCTTGAATGTCCAAAGCGCGTCTATCTTAACCCGGAAGGGGGGCGGCGGCGGGCTCCCCTACAGCAGTTGGAGCTGCACCGGCCCGAAGCCGCGGTCGGAGACCTCCCGCTCGACGGTGTCGAGCCAGGTGGCGCGCTGGCCGGGATCGAGGCGGAGCGCCGCGATCCCGCGCTCGGCGAGCTCGCGGCGGAGGCGCTCCTCGACGGCGAGCTGGAACCCGGGATTGGCCGACCGGATGCCATCCGGGCTCGGCTGCTCGACGACCGGCACGTGGACCAGCAGGTGATAGCTCGCCGTCCACGCCTGGACCAGCGGCTCGAGAGCCTCCTGGCGGCCGGCGGCGAGCAGGAGGTAGACGTAGTTGTCGAGGATGCTCCGGTCGCAGATCACCGTGGGATAGCGCGCCATCGCCACCAGCTCCTCGGCGATCTGGGCGTGCAGGATCCACGACTGCGCCGCGACCGACGTCTCCTCGTTGATCGGCAACGGGCACCGCCGCGCCACCTCGTGCACGACCTCGACCGCCATGTCGCGCGTCTTGAGCCGGGCGGCGAGGCCGTAGCAGAGCGTGGTCTTCCCGACGCCATGGCTGCCGATGAAGGCGATCTTGCAGGTGGGGGTGGTCATGGGGGAAAGGTAATCACAGGGAGCCACGGACTGTCACGGACGACCACGGACTTTCACGGACAGGCCCGCCCCGGAGCGTTCTCCGTGTGTCCGTGAAAGTCCGTGTTCGTCCGTGTCAGTCCGTGAGTCCGTGTTCCAACAGCCCCAACGCCGCCCCGAGCTGTTCCTCGGTGATCGCGAGCGGCGGCACGATCTGCGCCACCTTGCCCTCCGGCCCTCCGGCGAGCAGCAGAATCCCCCGCTGCAGCGCGGCGGCGGTCCAGCGCTTGGCCCTTTCGGGGCTGGTGAGCTCGATCCCCCAGAGGAGGCCGCGGCCGCGGACGGCGGCGATGGCGGCGGGGAAGCGCTCCTTCCAGGCGAGGAGGCGGGCCTCGACCACCGGGGCGAGGCGGGCGGCGCGCTCCGGCAGCTTTTCGCGCTCCAGCACGTCCAGCACGGCGAGGGCGGCGGCGCAGGCGAGCGGATTGGCGAGGAAGGTCGCGGTGTGCAGCGCCTCGCCGGGGGTCTCCCAGGCGCGGAAGAGGTCGCGGCGCCCGAGCACCGCGGCGATCGGCAGGCCTCCTCCCAGCGCCTTGCCGCAGCAGAGGAGGTCCGGCCGGACCCCTTCGGCCTCGACGGCGAACAGCGTGCCGGTGCGGCCGAAGCCGGTGAAGATCTCGTCCGCGATGAGCACCGTTCCGGCGTTCCGGCAGGCGGCGGCGAGGGCGGCGAGCCAGCCGGGCGGCGGCACCAGGACCCCTTCCCGGCCGACGACCGGCTCGACGATCACCGCGGCCACGTCACCGGGCGCGAGCGCCACGGCGAGCGCCTCCGGGGGACAGGCGAAAGGGAGCCGGCGGACGTGGGGGCTGAGATGAGAAAGGAAGGGCCCGCGGAACTCCGGCCGCGAGGTGACGGCGAGCGCTCCGAGGGTCAGACCGTGGTAGGAGGGATCGAAGGCCACGATCCCCGGCCGGCCGGTGGCGGCGACGGCGGTCTTGAGCGCGATCTCCACCGCCTCGGCGCCCGAGATGGCGAAGAAGACCTGCGGATCGTCCAGCGGAGCCAGGCGGACCAGGCGCTCCGCCAGCTCGACGCGGAAGGGGTGGGCGTGGACGTCCCCCAGGGCATGGAGGAGGACCCCGGCCTGCTCGCGGACGGCGCGCACCACCTCCGGATGGGCATGGCCGATGGCGGCGACCCCGAAGCCGGCGGTG
>Ga0209682_10000431_pt1 | contig 14457 bp, 12 predicted proteins | sample DOMMetBare2Fresh_2_FD_187471 | JGI IMG/M metagenome (GOLD analysis project Ga0209682, IMG submission 187471) | Wetland sediment microbial communities from St. Louis River estuary, USA, under dissolved organic matter induced mercury methylation -... | ecosystem: Environmental > Aquatic >... | reverse complement strand
GCAAACGCGAGCACGCGAGTGCCCTTCGCATTCTGGCGGACCCGTGGTCGCGGGATTCCTGTGTCGATCAAGCTGAACAGCCCGCGGCTGGAAGCTATCGCAGTGGCGGCTTTTCAGCGCCGAATCTCGATCGTCCCAGTCGGGTCGCTCAACTCCATCCGCCCGCGCTTGACCCCGGGGCTTGGCGTCAGCGAGGCTCAGACGGGAATGCGGCCGCGCCGACCGAGCCACCAGCGCATGCAGCGATGCCCCACATCGATCGGCTCGCAGTACATCAGCGGGCAGCCTCCGACGATGGGGCGGATGCCGAGCTCCGTACACGCGCGCAGTGCGGCGTCGGAAACGCTGCCCTCGCCAAAGGAGCGATGGAACCAGACATGCCGGATCCCGCGCGCAGCCGCCTGGCGGACGAGGCTCTCGGCGGCGGCGGGCGGCGTGACCACCATCAACCCGTCGACGACACCCGGCACGGCGGCTAGATCGCGGTAGCAGGTGCTGCCCTCGAGCCGGTCCGCCTGCGGGTTGATCGGGATCGCTTCGATGCCGGCGTCGCGCAGCTTGCGAAAGACCGCGTTGGCGGGCTTCTTGCCGGAGCGGGAAACGCCGGCGACGGCGATACGCTTGCCAGCGAGAAACGCCACGATGGCCGGTGCGGTCGTCATGCCAGTGCCGTGGAATGAATCATCTCGAATTCTCACGCTACCGGGAGTTGGGGCGAGCGTGTTGCGCATGATCAAGATACAGGGCCGGCGCGCCGGTCCGTCCGTCAGACCCAGGCGCACTCGCAGGTGAAGTGGCGCAGGTATTTCGGCTGCTTGACGATGCGCACGCCGCGGATGCTGGCCGCATGGGCCTTCGTGTCGGCGATGACTTCGGCCGCGTAGTCGAAGTGCGATTGCGTGTACATGCGGCGCGGGAAGGCCAGGCGCACCAGCTCCATGGCGTGGAAGGTCTCGCGGCCGTCGTCCAGGCGCTTGCCGAACATCACCGAGCCGATCTCCACGCCACGGATGCCGCCCTCCAGATACAGCGCATTGCACAGCGCCCAGCCCGGGTAGTGCGCCACCGGCATGTCGGGCAGCACGGTGCGCGCGTCGATGTAGACCGCATGGCCGCCGGTGGGCCGCACGAAGCCGATGCCGGCGGCCGCCAGCCGCTCGCCGAGGTATTCCGCGGTGCGCAGGCGGTAGCGCAGGTAGTCCTCGTCCATGCCTTCGACCAGCCCGACCGCCAGCGCTTCCAGGTCGCGCCCGGCCAGGCCGCCATACGTCGGAAAGCCTTCGGTCAGAATCTCCAGGTTGCGGACCGCGTCCATCCACTCCTCGCTGCGCAGGACGATGAAGCCGCCGATGTTGACCATGCCGTCCTTCTTGGCGCTCATGGTCGCGCCGTCGGCGTAGGAGAACATCTCCTGTGCGATGGCCTTGATCGGGGTGTGTTCGTAACCGGGCTCGCGCATCTTGATGAACATCGCGTTCTCGCAGAATCGGCAGACGTCCATGATCAGCGGCTTGCCGTGGCGCTTGAGCAGCGCCGCATAGGCGCGGATGTTGGCCATGCTGACCGGCTGGCCGCCGCCGGTGTTGTTGGTCACGGTGAGCATGCCGAAGGGGATGCGATCGCCCTGCTCCCGCAGCACGGCTTCCACGCGCGCGAGGTCGATGTTGCCCTTGAAGGGGTGGATCAGCGCCGGCTGCAGCCCCTCGGCGATCACCAGGTCGACCGCCTCGACGCCGAGGTACTCCAGATTGGCGCGCGTGGTGTCGAAGTGGCAATTGTTGGGCACCAGTTGCCCGGCCTTGCACACCGCCGTGAACAGCACCTTCTCGGCCGCGCGGCCCTGGTGGGTCGGCACGAAGTGCTTCATGCCGGTGATGTCCTGGATCACGGCCTCCAGGCGGAAGAAGCTGCGCGCGCCGGCGTAGCTCTCGTCGCCCTCCATGATCGCGCCCCACTGGCGCGAGGACATCGCGCCGGTGCCGGAATCGGTGAGCCAGTCGATCAGCACGTCCTCGGCGCGCAGCTTGAAGACGTTCAGGTGCGCTGCCTCGAGCAGGCGCGCACGCTCGTCGCGCGTGGTCATGCGGATCGGCTCGACGCTCTTGATCCGGAACGGCTCGATCAGGGTTCTGGGCATGCTGGCGATCCTCGCAGGAAGACCGCCAAGTTAGCACCTGGGACCGGGCCGTGGTGTCGGTCAGCGGCAACGCCGCTCGAGAAAATCAAGCCGGTCCTGGCCCCAGAAGATCTCGCCGTCGACCACATAGCTCGGCGCGCCGAAGACACCGGCCTCGATCGCGCGCTGCGTATGGGCCCGGTAGCGCTGGGCGATCGCGTCGTCGCGCGACTGCTCGAGCCGCTCGGCCGGCAATCCGCATTCGGCCAGCACCTGCGCCAGCGTCCTGGCATCGGCAATGTCGCGCTCCTGCGCCCATACCGCCTTCATCAACGCGCCGGTCAGCCGCAACGCGGCGTCGGTGCCGTCCTGCGCGTCGACGACGACGATCAGTTGCGCGGCCGCCGTCGGATCGGCCGGGAAGTACTTCGGCTGCAGATTCAGGGGCACGCCCAGGTGCTCGCTGAAGCGCTTCAGTTCGACCAGCCGGTAGGCCTGGCGCTGCGGTGCCCGCCTGGCCAGCGGCAAGCCGCCCGAGACCGGGAAGATCGCACCGTAATCGACCGGCAGCACCTCGACCTGCAGGTTCGCTGCGCGCGCGATGTGCACGAAACGCTCGTGGCCGAGATAGGCCCAGGGCGACACCGGCGTGAAGTAGTAGGACACGGTCTTCGTCATCGCCGGACTCCGGTTCATTCCGCGGCCAGCGCCGCCACCGCCCGCGCGACGCCGTCGCGGCCGAACGGAATGCCCTGCACCGTCATCGCGGCCTCGATGCCGGCGAGCGCGCCGAGGATGCCCGCCGGATTCTGGTCGCCGAGATGGCCGATGCGGAACCCGCGGCCGATGAGCGGCCCGAGCGCGCCGGCGATCGCAACCTGGAAGCGCTCGCGCGCGACGGCGCGCAGCGCATCGACGTCGGTCCCGGGCGGAACCGTGATCGTCGTCACCGATACCGATCGGCTCGTCGGTTCGCGGCCGAAGAAGCCGAGCGCGCCCGCACTGCGCCAGGCGTCGACGGCCGCATGCACCGCCCGCGCGAGCCGGCGATGGCGCGCGAAGACCTCGTCCAGACCCTCGCTGAAGATCAGGCCCAGCGCCGCCTCCATGCCCGCCATCACGCTCTGCGGCGCGGTGCCGCAGAACTTGCGGTACGACAGGTCGCTCTTGCGCCGCACCCAGTCCCAGTAGAAGCGCGGGGCCGGGTTGCGCACGGCAACCGCCAGCGCCGCCGGATTGACCGCCGTGAAGCCCACGCCCGGTGGGCACATCAGGGCCTTCTGCGACGCGCCGACGGCGACGTCGCAGCGCAGCGCCTGCATCGAGAAAGGTGCCGCGCCGAACGAGGCCACACCGTCGACGACGAAGAGCGCCGGGTGGTCGGCGCGGTCGATCGCGTCGCGCAGCGCGGCGAGGTCGCTGGTCACGCCGCTCGAGGTGTCGGTGTGCACCACCAGCACGGCGACGATCTCGCGTGCATGGTCGGCGCGCAAGGCCTGTTCGACGGCCGCGGCATCGATCGGATAGCCCTCGTGCCAGGGCGTGCGCACGACACGCCGGCCCAGGGCCTCGGTCTGGATCGCCCAAGACTCCGAGAAGTGGCCCGTGCCCGGGATCAGCACCGTGCCACCGGGCGGCGCCAGGTTCTCGATCACCGCCTCCCAGACGCCGTGGCCATTGCTGGCGAAGAAGAAGACGTCAGCGCCGGCAGGGGCGTCGAGCAGGCGCTTGAGCCCGCTCTCGCAGGCCTCGATCGTCTCGTTCACGCGCGGGTCGCCCAGGTCCATGGGCTGGCGCATCAGCGCGTGCAGCACCTCGTCGGGCACCGGCGTCGGGCCGGGCGAGTGCAGGAAGCGGCGGCCAGGGATGCGGGTGGGTTCGGGCATGGACGGGCGGCTCGGAGCGGACCAGGGCGCGATGGTAAGGCGCGCTAGTGCAGGCCGCGGGCCTGCGTCGCCAGCACGTCGGGCAGGATCTCCAGCGCGCGCTCGATCCACTCGCCCATCAGGCAGATCTGCAGCCAGTTGCGCTCGACGAGGTAGCGGCTGCGCCAGGCGAGCAGGTAACCGTGACGCTCCATGCGGCGTGCCAGACGCGCCGCGCTCAGCGCTGCCGGCAGCACCACGGTCACGACGCCGCGCATCGCGTCGGCCTCGGGCGCCAGGACCTCGAACCCGTGGGCCCGCAGCCCGGCGCGCAGGCGTACGTCGGCGGCGCGCACGGCCTCGAAGCGTGCAGGCCAGTCGCGATCCAGCGCCCGTGCCAGGGCCGCGACCGGCGGCGATGGCTGGGTGTAGGCCACGCCATCGGCCACCCGGTACGCATCGAGGTCCAGGCTGCGCACGATGCGCCCGGCGGGCACCAGCCGGCCGTCGTGCAACACGATCGCCAGCCCCGCCAGCGCACCCAGCGCCTTGCCGCTGACCGCGCTGGCCAGGCGCACGCCGGCGAGGTCCAGCGGCTGCAGGCCGAGCACGCTCACGGCGTCCAGGCAGAGATCGGCGCCCTGCGCCCGGCACAGCGTGCGCAGGGGCTCGAGCGGGTTGCGCACGCCGGTCGAGGTCTCGCCGGCGACGAACCAGACCCAGTCCGGGCGGACCTGCCCGAAAGCCTGGGTCAGCGCCGCCGGATCGAAACCCCGGCCCCAGTCGGCATGCACGGTCTCGAACTTCAGGCCCCAGCGGCGGGCATGGTCCAGCAGGCGGTCGCCGAATTCGCCGTTGGACAGCATCAGCCCGTGGCGGCCCTCGGCCGCGAGCTGCGCGCCGATGGCGTCGTTGGCCGTCGTGCCCGAGCCGGACATCACCACCGCGTCGGCCGCACCGCTCAGTGCGCACAGGCGCTCGCGTGCGCTGCGCAACGTATCGTGGAATCCCGGGCTTCGGTGCGACACCGCCGGCGCCGCATAGGCCCGCGCGACCTCGTCGCGCACCGTCACCGGCCCCGGCAGCAGGCTCGTGGTCGCGCGCCCGCCGATGACCTCGAGCTGCGCGGCCTTGGCCGCGTAGTCGGGCAGGGTCAGGAACATCGGCTGATAGGGCGCCCCGGCATCGCCGACCTGCGGCCCGAATGGGCGGAATCCGAGGTGGCGGTACAGGCGCTGCTCGCGCAGCGTGCCCGAGATGATGGCCAGGTCGCAGCCCTGGGCACGGAAGTGATTCGCCAGCGTTCCGGCCAGCGCGGCGAAGACGGGCTGCTTGCGCCAGCGCGGGTCGACGGCGAGCAATCGAACCTCGACCACCTTGCGGTGCGGCGGCAGGTGGCGGTCCAGATCGGGCAGCTTCCGGTCGAGCGAGAACGGCCGCTCGCAGCGGCCGGCGATCATGCCCACCAGTTCGTCGCCGTGCAGTGCGACCGCATAGGTATTCTGGGCGTGGAAGCGGTCGACCAGCCGGCGTTCGGGGTTCGGCGGGTGCTGCGGGATCTCCTCGACGAAGGTCCGGTAGTTCAGGCGGTGGATCGCCTCGAACTCGGCCTCGGTCGCGGCCAGCTTGTATCTGAGGTCCTCAGGGCACTTGCTCACGCCCCGACGATACCAAGCCCGCTGCCGGCCGCCGCGCCGGGCCGAACGCCAGGGCGCCCATCGCGATGCTCGGCGTCGACGTGAAGCCGGCTGCCCTCAGCGTCGCGGGCCGGCGGTCCGTGCGACCTCGGTGCGCCTCGTCCTGGCCCTGGGCGGGCGCTCGAGCGCCGCGTCGACGACCGCGGCCTGGCCCGCCAGTCGCATCAGTTCATCCAGGTCCGCGCGCAATGCGGCGAGGTCGCCATAAAGGTTGCTGCTGGCGAGCAATTGCCCCGTATCGTCGCGCAACTGGAAGTAGAGCTGGCCGTCGAGCGATCGGGCGCAGCGGCAGGCATCGGCGTTGCGGGCGGCCCGGCGCACCAATTCCATCGCCTCGACCAACTGCTCGCGCGACCGATGGAGCACGCTCTGCACCAGCTGACGCTGCCCGTCGCCGACCAGCGTGAAGACGTGCAGCCCGTCGGGCGAAGACGTGACTCGGAAATGACCTGACATGTCGATCTCCAGGGGTGGGCGCTCGAAACAAAGGCGCCGAGGTCCTTGTCAGACCCCGGCGCTCCTCCCTGACCAGTCTTGTTTCTTGTTATCGCTGGCGGTCCGGTCAGCGCTTCAGCGCATCACGGATCTCGCGCAGCAGCACGACGTCCTCGGGCGTGGCGGCGGGCGGCGCCGGCGGTTCGGCGCGCTTCAGCTTGTTCACGGCGCGCACCATCATGAAGATGATGAAGGCCAGGATCACGAAGTTGATCGCCACGGTGATGAAGTTGCCGTAGGCAAACACCGGCAGGCCGGCCTTCGTCAGGTCGGCATAGGTCATGGCGCCCTTGTAGTCAGCCGGCGGGTTCGACAGCAGCACGAAGAAGTTGCTGAAGTCCAGGCCGCCGAAGATCTTGCCGACGATCGGCATGATCAGGTCCTTGACCAGGGAATCGACGATCTTGCCGAAGGCACCGCCGATGATCACGCCGACGGCGAGATCCATGACGTTGCCCTTGGAGATGAATTCCTTGAATTCCGAAGTGATGCTCATGTGCGTATTCCTGTTGTCGTGAATGGTGGATCTGGTGGCAGGTGGGCGTTCAGTCGAACTTGACCGAGACGCCGGTGGTCAGCAGCGTGTCGGTCGCCTTGCGGCCGAGCCCGGGCTCGGAGTTGTGGACGACGCTGAAGCCGACGTTGAGGTTCATCACCTTGCTCATGGCGACGGCCAGGCCGGCGTCCCAGGTGGCGCGGAACTCGCCGCTGTTCTTGAGGTTGGGGTAGATCGCCAGGCGCTGCTTGGCGCTCGTCGTTTCGCTGAGCTTGTGGGTCGACTCCTCGGCCAGCAGCAGCGAGGTGTAGCTGTAGCTGCTGCGGGTGGCGCCGTCGATCAGCGTCGCGGCGACGAACTTGTCCGACGCCAGGCCGAGGCCGGCGAACAGGTCCCACGTGGTGTCCGGAGTCTTCAGCGCGTGGTAGCCGAGGCCACCGGACAGCTGGCTGCGCAGCTTGAGGTTGGCGAACTTGTTGCGCTCGAAGTCCAGGCCGCCGAAGGCAAACCAGACGGGGCCGAGGTTGTAGTCGTGCCGCCCGCCCAGGCGCACCTGGTCGGCCGTGGTCACGCCCCCGCTGCGCGCATATTGCGCGTTGCCGAACAGGGTGGTCTTGTCGTTCGCGGTGGCGCGCACGGCTTCACCGTTCAGCGTGAGGTTGCTCGACTTGGTGTTGCCGGACGTGAAGGCGGCACCGAGGCCGATTGACGAGCGCATCTGGCCGTCGGGCTTGACAGTGGCCTGCGCGTTCGCCAGGCCGGCCGTGGCCAGCAAGGTCGCGGCGCAGACGAGGGTTCGAATCATGGGTTCTTCTCCTGAGGTGTTGACGGCGAGCCATCCCGACCGGCTCCTGCCGACGCCGAATGGCCTGCTCAGATCGTCACGATAGGGGGCCGGACTGCGCGCCACATCGGCCGGGAGTCGCGTGGTTCACCCATCCCTAAGCATGGGCCGGCGATTCGGTGCGCCCGCGCTTCGGTTGACGGGCGAAGGCCTGCGCGCCAGGGTCGTGATGTCCGTCACGCTCGGCGCCGCTCAGGCGCCCCATCCCAGACTTCCGGCTAGGTCGCAGCAGGACCCAGGGCGCGCCTGCGCCGGGCCTGCGCTGCCTAAGCTGGCGGCACGGGCTCGGCCCACCGCCTGCCCTGCAACACCGTCCGATTACTCGAGAGGAGCCCCATGAAGAACTTTGTCCTGACCGCGCTGGCCGCTGCCGCCTGGTCCGTCCTCGGCGCCGCCACGGCCCAGACACCCGCGACGGCCGTCGCCGTCGGCCCGATCAATGCGCAGGCCGGTCAGTGCTACGCCAAGGTCGTCGTTCCGGCACGATTCGAAACCCGCAGCGAGCAGGTCGTGCGCGTGCCTGCCACGAAGCGGATGGAGCTGGTCCCGGCCACCTACAAGACCTTGTCCGAGCAGGTGCTCGTCAGCCCGGAGTTCAAGCGCACGATCACCGTGCCGGCCACCTACAAGACCGTTTCCGAGGAAGTCGTCGCCGTGCCGCCGAGCACCCGTGCCGAGCCGATCCCGGGCACCTACAAGGAAGTGACCGAGCAGATCGAGGTCGTGGCTGCCAGCACGCGCATGGAAGTCATCCCGGCCACGTTCAAGACCGCCAGCGAGCAAGTGCTGGTCACGCCCGAGCGCAAGGAACTGCGCGTGGTGCCGGCTACCTACGAGACCGTCGACGAGACGATCGTCGTGCGCCCGGGGACGACCCGTGTCGAGGCCGTGCCGGCCACCTACAAGACCGAGACCGAGGAAGTCATGGTGCGCCCGGAGTCGGTGCGCTACGAGCCGATCGCACTGCCGATGAAGCGCGTGAGCGAGGAGATGCTGCGCCGCGAAGGCGGCACCCGCCTCGAGGCCCACGGCATGAAGATGAAGACGGTGACCGAGCAGGTGCTGGTGCGCGAGGCGTCCAAGCGCCTCGAGGAAGTGCCGGCCGTGTTCGAGACGGTGACCGAGCGCGTCAAGGTGGCCGAGGCCTCCAAGCAGTGGAAGCGCGGCCGCGCCTGGCTCGGCCAGGCCAAGGAAGTGCGGCCGGTCAAGGGCTTCGTGCTCGACGCCAAGGGCAATGCCGTCGGCTCGTCGAGCAACTGGGTCAAGAGCGACAACAGCTCGCTCGACGACGACGACGTGATGTGCCTGGTGGACATCCCCGAGCGCTGGGAGAACGTGAGCCGGCGCGTGCTGAAGACCCCCGCGTCGGTGCGCGAGGTCGCGGTGCCGGCCGAATACGCCACCGTGACGCGCCAGGTTGCCGACGGTGACGCCTCGGTGACCAAGGTCGAAGTGCCGGACAGCTACCAGACGGTCGAGTCCAGGGTCATCGACGTCGATGCGCTCAAGGCCAAGGGCTACAAGTTCGACGACCAGGGCGACATCGTCGCCATGCCGTCCGGCGAGCGCGTGCTGCGTGCCGGCGCGGTTCGTGGCGAGCTGGCCAAGTCGGCCGGGGCCGAGTCGGGCCAGGAAGGCTACGTGCGCGAGATCACCGTCCCGGCGCAATACACCACGGTCAAGCGCCAAGTCATCGACCAGCCGGCCACGGTGCGCAACGTCGAGGTGCCGGCCCAGACGCGCACGGTCAGCAAGCAGGTCGTCAAGACGCCGGCCAGCACGACCGAGGTCGTGATCCCGGCGGTCTACAAGACCGTCACGCGCCAGGTCGTCGACACCCCGGCGAGCTCGCGCGAGATCAAGGTGCCGGCCCAGTACAAGACCGTGACCCGCCAGCTCGTGGATACAGCACCCAGCACACGCGAGATCCCGGTGCCGGCCCAGATGAGGACCGTCTCGCACCAGGTCGTCGACAAGCCGGCGACGACGCGTGAGGAAGTCGTCCCGGCCGTCTACAAGACGGTGACGCGCCAGGTCGTCGACCAGGCCGCCAGCATGCGCGAGGTCGACGTGCCGGCCCAGTTCGACACGCTGACGCGTGAAGTCAAGGTCGCCGAGGCCACCTCGGAATGGCGCTCGATCCTGTGCGAGACCAACGCCACGCCGGCCAAGCTCAAGCAGATCCAGCAGGCGCTCGCCAGCGCAGGGTTCGAGCCGGGCCCGATCGACGGTGTCGTGCGCGCTCAGACGATGAACGCGGTGAACGCCTACCAGCGCGCCAAGGGCCTGCCGGTGGACGCCTACCTCAATCTCGAGACCGTCAAGGCACTCGGCGTCACGCCGAACTGACCTCCCGACCATCCCCTCGGGGACCGAGACCGGGACGAGGCCGAAAGGCCCGCCCGGTCTCTTTTCGTTGGCGCGCCGACGTTCGACCGGCCGGCGCGAGGTCAGACGATCTTGTGGCGCAGCGCGATAAGGACGGCATCGGTGCGGTTCTCGGCCTGCAGTTTGCCCAGGATATTGCCGATGTGGAACTTGACGGTCGGCAATGCGATCGACAGCTCGTCGGCGATCTGCTGGTTCGACAGGCCACGCGCCATCGCGGCCAGCAGTTCACGCTCGCGCTGGGTCAGGTCGCCCCCGGGGGCCTGCGTCTGGGCTGCTTCGATCATGGCGTCGGTCGCTTCCGGCGACATCACGCGCCGGCCACCGTGGGTGCTGCGCAGCAGCGTGATCAGCTCCGGGCCCGAGGCGGATTTCAGCACATAGCCGCTCGCCCCGGCCTCGATGGCACGCCGGATCTCGGCCGCATCGACGATGCTCGTCAGCACGACGCAACGCGCCTGCACGCCCTGCCTGCGCAGCGCGGCGATCGCTGCGATGCCGTCCATGCGCGGCATCATCAGGTCCATCAGCACGATGTCGGGCCGGCACGCCGGGACGAGCCGCACGGCGTCGGCGCCGTTGTCGGCTTCGCCGACGATGACCATGTCGGATTCGCCCTGGATGGTCGCCGCCAGGCCGCGCCGGACCATCGGGTGATCGTCGACCAGGAAGATGCGGATCGGGTTCGCGTTCATTGGAGCCTTTCAGGCTGCGCCCTGCGGGTTTCGCCCCTGGGCCGGTCCGGCGCTCACGCTGAGGCCTCCTCGATCACGAGCTTGAGGTCCGTGCCCTCGCCGGGCGCGCTGCGCAGGTCGAGCCGGGCCCCGATCTCGGCCGCCCGCGCGCGCATATTCTCGAGGCCGAAGTGCCCAGGGACCGGCAGCGCGAGGTCGAACCCGCAACCGTCGTCGGCCACGCGCAGGGTCATCGTGCGGCCGTCGACAGCCCACTCGACGACGGCCTGCGCGGCCTGGCTGTGACGCGCCAGGTTGGACAGCGCCTCCTGCGCGATGCGCCAGACCTGCAGGCGGGTGGTCGCAGGCAGCGGGTCGCGCGAATCGATGCGCGACTCGACCGCCACTTCGCCGCGGCTTGCCAGCGCCTGCACGGCCTGGCGCAGCAAGTCGGGCAGCGGGACCTGCTCCAGCGCGTCGGGGCGCAACTCGAACATCAGCAGGCGCATCTCGGCCAGTGCGCCCTGGACCAGCCGCTGCACCGTGGCCGCCTGCTCGGCAAACGCCTCGCCAGCGGCCGCGCCCTGCTGCCGGGCAGACTGCACGAGCGTGCCGGTCAGCAGATTCGCCGCAAACAGCGTCTGCGAGACGGCGTCGTGCAGTTCGCGCGCGATGCGGTTGCGCTCGGCCGCCACCGCGACCTCGCGCTCGCGCTTGAGCAACTGCGCATGCTGCAGCGCCAGCGCGGTCTGGCTGCACACCGCGTTGAGCAGGCGCGCCCGCTCGTCGGTGAAGAATCCGGCCTCGGGGTGGTCGACCCGCATCACGCCGAGCACGTCGTCGCGGTACTTCAGCGGCAGGCCCATCCAGGCCCGCGTGGTGCGGTACAACTTGGACGTGCCGGCGTCATCGGTGACGAGCGTCCACAGCCACGACAGCAGGCTCTGGCGTACGTCGTTCTCGACCACCGGCTTGCGGTCGCGCTCGATCTGCTCGAAGCGCTCGAGGTTGGGCCGCGACAGCCTTGCGCCGCGCAGCCGGCTCGATGCCATCTCGACCGGGTCGAGGTCGGCACTGCGGTAGGCCATCAGCACCACCTGACCCCGGTCCCCGCGCCGGTCGCGCGCCCAGATCGACGCGCTGCCGTAGTCGAGCGTGCGCTCGAGCGCCAGCAGCGCCTCGTCCATCAGCCGGGTCTGGTCGGCCGTCGCGGCGAGGCCGGCCGATAGGTCCTGCAGGGTGACGAGTTCGTTCGTTCGCGCATCCAGGGCCTGGCCGAGTTGCGCATTGCGCCCCAGCAGTTCCAGCCGTTGCTGGCGCGCATGCTCCACGTAGCGCCGCAGACGCAGGCTGGCATGGGCCATCTCGTCGCTGCTGCGGTTGAGCGGCAGTTGGGCGTGCTCGGGCGCATCGTCGCGTGCGAGGTTGTTCGCCGCGTCGGCGAGCGCGGCGAGCGCTTCGGCGGTACGGTGGACCCAGGCTGCACTGGCGAGCGCGACGGCGACTGCCGTGACCCCTGCGACGGCCGCCGCCGGCGACCCAGGAGCCGCCCACCAGGCCAGGCCGGCAGCGCCCAACGCCACCAGCACGCCGACCAGGAACACCTGGACCGCCAGCCCCCGGTCCTCGAGCCAACGCCGCAGCGCGCCGTCGCCCGGCAGCGCCGCGCCGGGCAGCGCAGCGTCACTCGCTCGCTGGCGGGGCGGCATCGGTCTTCTTCCTCGACAAGGCGTCGACGGCCGACTCGAGGAGCCGCCCTGCCACCTTGTGGCCGCCGACGCCGACGGCGATCGCGACCCCGAGTGCCAGGCCGACCACGACCGAGCCGAACAGCAGCGTGACGATCTCGGCCGGCAGCCCGGCCTGGCGCAGCGCCAGCGCGCCGGCAAAGAACAGGATCGCGACGCGAACCACCATCGCGACCACCGCGCCATGGTGCCCTTCGCGCGCGAGGATCAGTTGCGCGGCCAGGGTCGCCAGCCAGAGCCCGGCCAGCATGATCGCCAGCGCCACGACGATGTGCGCGAGCGCCGCGCCGAGCGCCGCCACTGCCTGGGTCAGCATCGACAGGCCGATCACCTCGCTGGCCTGCGCCAGCGCCACGAACATCACGGCGAACATCACCACGAGCCCACCCAGTTCAGCCATGTCGCGCCCGCCGGCTCGGAAGTCGGGTTGCAGGCCGAGGTGCTGCGGCAGGTTGTTGGCCCCCATGCCGGCCAGCAGGCCGCTGACCAGACCCGTGAGCACGCGCCCGAGCACGGCCGCGATCGCCAGGATCAGCGCCGCCGAAACCAGGCGCGGGATCAAGCCGACCACCGCATCGAGCAACTGGCTGACCGGCCGGGTGACGGTGTCGATGCCGAGCGCGTCGAGCGACGCCGCCAGCGTGGGCAGCAGGATCAGCGCGAAGACCACCGAGGCCAGGATATCGGCCAGCGACCCTGACCCGAGCGCAGACCCGATCCCGATGCGCGCCGCGACCTTCTCGGACCCTGCGGCCTTCAGCGCACCGGCGACGATCTGGCGCACGACGTTGGCCACCACGATCCCGATACCGAAGATCACGAGTGCGCCCAGCAGGTTGGGCACGAAGCCGAGCAGGCGCGACATCATCGCGTTGACCGGCACCAGCAGCCCCTGGAGTTCCAGCGTGCCCAGCAGCGCCGGCAGCGCCAGCAACCACACCAGGCCATTCGCCACGCTGGCGAGAAGCCCGGACAGGCCGTCATGGTGGGCCCGCTCGTCCAGGCGAACGCGCGCCGCGGCACGCCCGATGCCCGCGCGCACCAGACGCGCAGCGATCCACGTGCCGGCCAGGATCATCAATGCGCCGGTGATGCGCGGCAGGAAAGGCCCCAGGCCCGCCCACAGCGATTGCAGCGATGACATCAACCCATCCATGGGCAACCTCCTCGGACTCGGGCCCTCATTCTGGCAGGCCGCGCTCCGCGATCGCCGCGCAGCGCGCGGCCGATGCCAGCGCCCAGACCTGGCGCGCAGACTCCGCCTTCAACCGGTGGTCGCTCCAGACCTGGCGCCAGCGGCGTGCGCCCGGCGTGCCGCTCCACAGGCCGAGCATGTGGCGCGCGATGTGGGCCCACGGCGTGCCGTGGGCCGCGGCCTCGCGCTCCATGTAGTCCACCATCGCCCGCTCGGCGATGGCCCGATCTCGCGCGACCGGCGTGGCGGCGCCGAGGAATTCGGCATCCCAGTCGACCATGGTCCACGGGTGGCGATAGGCCTCGCGCCCGACCATCACACCATCGACCTGCTGCAGCTGGCCGGCGATCTGGGCGCTCGTCGTGATGCCACCGTTGACCACGACCGTCAGGGCCGGAAAGTCCCTTTTCAGCCGATGGACCAGCTCGTAGCGCAGCGGCGGGATCTCGCGGTTCTCCTTCGGGCTCAGGCCCTTCAGCCAGGCATTGCGCGCGTGCACGATGAAGACCTCGCAGCCGCCGCGCCCGGCCACCGTGCCGACGAAGTCGCGCACGAAGTCGTAGCTCTCGACCCTGTCGATGCCGATCCGGTGCTTCACGGACACCGGCAGGTCGACGGCGTCGCGCATCGCCTTCACGCAGTCGGCCACGAGCTCGGCCTCGGCCATCAGGCAGGCGCCGAAGGCACCGCGCTGCACGCGCTCGCTCGGGCAACCGCAATTCAGATTGACCTCGTCGTAGCCCCATTGCGCAGCGAGCCTGGCGCAGCGCGCCAGGTCGTCAGGCTCGCTGCCGCCGAGCTGCAGCGCCACCGGGTGCTCGCAGGCGTCGAAGTCCAGGTGGCGCGGCACATCGCCATGCAGCAGCGCGCCGGTGGTCACCATCTCGGTGTACAGGCGGGTGCGCAGCGTGATCAGTCGGTGGAAGACCCGGCAATGCC
>Ga0209682_10000430_pt1 | contig 14475 bp, 6 predicted proteins | sample DOMMetBare2Fresh_2_FD_187471 | JGI IMG/M metagenome (GOLD analysis project Ga0209682, IMG submission 187471) | Wetland sediment microbial communities from St. Louis River estuary, USA, under dissolved organic matter induced mercury methylation -... | ecosystem: Environmental > Aquatic >... | reverse complement strand
CTCGCCGAGCCGGTATACCAGGTCCAGCCGCCGCGGCCGAGCTGGCCGTCCGCCGTGTACACGTCGGCGGCCACCACGTAGGGCTCCACCTTGTAGGTCGCGACCTCCGCCGGCGTGCGAGCGTGGGTCAGCGGGTTGAGCATCTGGAACAGCTCGAAGGCACGGTCGCCGCGGCCCTGCAGCGCGGTGGCGAGCACGGCCCAGAGCGCCGCGTGGGTGTACTGCGCGCCGTTCTCCCGGACACCGGGGAGATAGCCCTTGATGTAGCCGGGATCGCTCGCTGTCTTGTCGAACGGCGGCGCGAGCAGCACGAGGAGACGGGCATCCTCCCGAACGAGATGCTCTTCGAGCGCGCGCATGGCCAGCTCCTGGCGGTGCGGGTCGCCGGCGCCCGAGATGACGCTCCAGCTCTGGGCGATGGAGTCGATGCGGCACTCGTCGCTCGTGCGCGAGCCGAGCGGCGTGCCGTCGTCGAAGTAGGCGCGCCGGTACCAGGCGCCGTCCCACCCGTGCGCCTCGACGGCGGCGGCGTACGCATCGGCCTGCCGCCGGAACTCGCCGGCCACGGCGCCATCGCCGCGGGCGTCCGCCTGGTCCGCAAACGCACGCAGCGTCGTCACCAGGAACCACGCCAGCCAGACGCTCTCGCCCCGGCCCTCCACCCCGACCCGGTTCATGCCGTCGTTCCAGTCCCCGCTGCCGATGAGCGGCAGGCCGTGCGCGCCCGCGGTGCAGGCGCGCCGGAGCGCCCGGAGGCAGTGCTCGTAGACGCTCGCATGCTCGTCGGTCACCTGCGGGAGGTTGTACACCTCGTGCTCGTCGGGCTCGAGGGCACGCATGGTCAGGAAGGGGACGTACTGGTCGAGGACCGACCCGTCGCCCGTCGTCCGGACGTAGTGGTCCACCACGTACGGCAGCCAGGCGAGATCGTCCGAGAACCGGGTGCGGACCCCGCGGCCGCTCTGCGGGTGCCACCAGTGCTGGACGTCGCCCTCGAGGAACTGGCGGCTCGCCGCGCGCAGGATATGCTCGCGCGCCAGCGCCGGCTCGGCGTAGACGAACGCCATCACGTCCTGGAGCTGGTCGCGGAAGCCGTACGCCCCGCTGCTCTGGTAGAGCGCCGAGCGGGCCCACATGCGGCAGGCGAGCGCCTGGTAGAGCGCCCAGCGGTTGAGCATCGAGTCGAAGGTGGGCTCCGGGGTCCGCACGGTGACGACGGAGAGGCGCTCGTCCCAGGAGACGACGGCGCGGTCGAGCGCCGCCCGGGCGCGCGGCACGTCGCGGTACTCCGCGAGCGCCTGCCGCGCCGCGGTCTCGTCCGCCGCCGCGCCGAGCAGGATGACCACCTCCCGGGTCTCGCCGGGGTCGAGCTCGAACAGGCACTGCAGCGCGGCGCAGGGATCGATGCCCGCGCCGGTGGCCCCCGAGAGGGTGGCGCCGGGGTGCAGCGCCGCCGGTGCGGCGGCGGTGCCATTCCTGCCCAGAAACTCGCGCCGGCTGGCCGTGTGCGCCGCCACCGGCTCGCTGATGGCGTGAAACGCCGTCCACCCGGCGAACTGGGGGTCGAAGCTGTTCCGCGCCAGGATCGCCCCATGCTCACGGTCGAATGTGGTGCGCACCTGGTGCTGGGTATGCTCGCGCAGGACGCCGAGGGTCCACTCCACGTAGGTGGTGAGCGAGAGCCGGCGGCGATTGGTTCCGGTGTTGGTCACCCGCAGCACCCCGAGCTTGACGGCGGCGCCATCCGCCATGCCGAGGGTGAAGTGGGTGGCGATGCCGCGCCGTGCGTGCGCGAACGACGTGCTGCCCGGGCCGTGCCGCACGGTGTAGGTCGGGTCGACGCGGACGGGCGCCGGGGTGGCGCACCAGAGCTCGCCCGACTCCTCATCCCGGAGATACACGGCCTCGCTCACCGGGTCGCTCGCCGGATCGTTGTGCCACGGCGTCAGCCGGAAGAAGTAGCTGTTCTCGGCCCAGGTGAATCCACCTCCTCGCTCGGTGACGACGAAGCCGCCATGGGGATTGGCGATGACGTTCGACCAGGGCGCCGGGGGCACGCGGTCTCCCGCGACGCGGATCTCGTAGTCACCGTCCGGGTCGAGACCGCCGAAGCCGTTGTCGAACACGGTTGGCACGGGTTCCGGCCCCCGCGGCGCGCGCCGCGGGCGGCCCAGGTGGATCGGCGCCACGAGCGGCGCCAGCAGGGTGGGGAGGCGCGCCCCGATCAGCCGGACCGCGCGGATCACCCGCGAGGTGCTCCGCTCCGGGGCCCGGGTCTCCGCCGGGAGCGCGTCGGCGTCGTCGGCGAGCGGCTCGTCGGTCGCGATGGCCGAGGCGAGGATGCGGCCGAGCGCCCGGCCGTCGCAGGGGACGTGGACTCGGGCAGTGGCGCGGAGCATGAGGAATTCGTCGGGGCTCAGCAGGTCGCGGCGGCGGACGAACACGCCGCCGGGCCGGTCGAACGAGCCCGAGTCGCCCACCGCGTAGACCGCCGCCGTGATCCGGTCGCCCAGCTCCTGGAGGTAGGTGGGGGGATGCGCGTCGAGGACGACCAGATCCACCGTCATCCCCCGGCGGCGCCAGTAGCGGTGCGCCGCGAGGAGCTGGCGGAGGGTCGGCAAGCCGTCCGCCGACTCGATGGTCGCAAGCATGATCGGCCAGTCGCCTGAGACGCCGGTGGCCCAGAGCAGCGGCTGGGAGCCGCGGTTCCGGCGCAGCTCGGCCTGCGGCGCCCGGAGGGCGGCGTTCCCGTAGAACAGATGGCCCGCGAGCTCCTGGAACACGGCGGCGTCGGCGGGCGTGAGGCCGAGCTCGCGCAGCTCGACCTGGCTCGAGGTCCACGCGAGGTCGAGGGCCCGCTGCGCGGCGTGGGGGTCGTGGTAGCGGTCCGCCAGCTCGAAGGCTCGGCCGCGGCTGGTGGCCACGAGCGTGGTGAACGCGACCGAGGCCGACTGGCCGGGCTCCAGACGGACCCGGGTACGGATCGCAAAGACGGGATCGAGCACCGCGCCGGTCGTGCCGGACAGGGCTCCGCCGGCCTCGAGCGTCACCGGGTCGCGGGTGGAGCGCCCCCGGCCGAGGAAGCGGGCCCGATCGGTCTCGCAGGTGACCGGTCCGACGCGCTCCCGGCCCGTGTCCACGACGTGCACGCACCAGAGCGGCTGCTCCTGAGCCGAGCGGGGGCGCCGGGTGGCGGTGACGGCGCTACACCACTCGTGCCACTCGGTCTCGACGAACAGGTTGCCGAATGCCGGGTGCGCGCGGTCGGCGTCGGGCGGGGCCAGCACGATCTCGCCGTAGCTGGTGAGCTCGAGTTCGCGCGCGGTCCCGCCGTTGTTGGTCAGGGTGACGCGCCGGATCTCGGCCGAGTCCTCGGGGACGACGGCGATCTCGGTGCGCGTCTCGACGTCGCCGTCGGCCCGGTGGAAGGTGACCCGGTCGGTCGCGAGATACGCGTGGTACCAGTCGGCCGGCGCGCAGACCGGCTGGTGGGCCGCGGACCAGACGCGCCCCGTGGACAGGTCCTTCACGTAGCAGAACTGGCCGGTGGCGTCGCGGCACCCGTCGGACTGCCAGCGGGTGACCGCGAGGGCCTCGTAGCGGCTGTAGCCGCCGCCGCAGTGGCTCACCATGATGGTGTAGGGCAGGTGCCCCAGGAGGGCGACGTGCGGCGCCAGCGTGTCCGGCGTGTCGATCTCGCGTACCGCGGGGCGCTCCACCTCCGCCTCCGGGAGCGCCTCGTCTCGCCGGGCGCCCTGCGGCTCCTGCAGCGCGACGCGCCGCGGGATGCGCTCGTGCAGCAGCAGCTCCGCCGAGCGCACCACGGGATCCGCGTGGAACCGGCGCTGCCACACCTGGGAGATCAGCGCATTGGTCAGCGCGACGAGGCCCATGCCCAGGTGGTGCGCCATGTAGGCGCCGACCACGGCGTAGCTCTGGTCCGGGTCGGGACGGGTGTAGTCGATGGCGTCCCGGAAGCCGTAGCGGCCGAGCGCGCCCACGCCCTCCAGCCGCTGCAGATTCTCCAGGGCGCGCTGCGGGTCGATCATGGACGCGAGGACGGACGCGTAGGGCGCCACCACCAGCTCGCGGCCCAGCCCGCGCTTGAGCGCGAGATCGGGCACGCCGAACGGCCGGTACTGGTAGGTGTGGTGCCGGTCGCGCACGTTGTACGCGCTCTCGCTCACGCCCCAGGGCACGTCGCGTTCGGCGCCCCAGGCCACCTGCCGTTCGAGCGCGCCCTTGCAGGTCTGCGCCAGCACGGTGAAGGGGAAGGACTGCATGACGAGCACCGGCATCAGGTACTCGAACATGCTCCCGCTCCACGACACCAGCGCCGGTGCGCCGGCGGCGTAGGTCAGCGTCCGGCCCAGCCGGAACCAGTGCTCGGCCGGCACGTCGTTCTTGGCGATCGCGATGAAGCTCGCCAGCCGCGCCTCGGACGCGAGCAGGTCGTAGTACGAGCCGTCCAGCGAGTGCGTGGTCTGCTGGAAGCCGATGGAGAACAGCTTCCGCTCGGTGTCGAAGAGAAAGCGGAAGTCCATCTCCATCGCGTAGTCCCACGCGCGCCCCGCGATGGTCTCGAGGCGGAGGACGAGCCGGGCCGCATCGGCCGACGTGCCGGCGATCTCCCGCAGTGTGGCGAGGGGCGTCGCGTCGAGCGCCCCGGCCCAGCCGCTGTGCGCGGCCACGAGTCGCAGGCTCCACGAGATCCACTCGGCCGCCGGCTCCGCCGCCTCGGCCGGGAGGTTGGCGGCGGCGAGCGCCGCCTCGGCCTGCCGGAGCGGGCTGGTGACGGCCGCGAGGGAGGCGGTCGAAGGCGGCGCACGGCGGGACGCCACCAGTGCCGCGCGTGCGGCGCGGAGGTACTCCCCTGCCGCGCGGGCCGGCGCGAGGTCGCGGAGCCGCTCGTCCGCCAGCGTGAGCGCGGTGTCGAGGGTGCGCCAGAGGCGCGCGTCGAGCACCGGCTCGTCCACCAGGGCCAGGCAGGCCTGCCGCAGCGCGATCAGGTGGCCGGCGAAGTTGCCGCTGTCTACCGTGGACACGTAGGCCGGCTCCAGCACGCTCAGGTCCAGCAGGTCGTACCAGTTGTAGAAGTGCCCGTGCAACCGCCGCATTCGCTCGAGCGACCGGAAGGCAAGCTCCAGCCGTCGCGTCATGTCGTCGAGCGCGAGGAAGCCCAGATCCTGCGCGCTCACGGTGGCCAGCAGCTGGAGGCCGATGTTGGTCGGCGAGGTGCGCATCGCCACGACCGGCTCGGGCGTCTCCTGGAAGTTGTCGGGGGCGAGCCAGCCGGTCTCGGCCGTGACGAACCGGTCGAAGAACCGCCAGTGCAGGAGCGCGTAGCGAAGGGCCTGGCGCCGGCTCTCCGGCGGCAGCCGGCGGTCGCGCCGTTCGGCCGGCGCCCCGAGGGCATGCGCGACGGACGGGGAGGCGATCCACGCCAGGATCAGCGGGAGCACACCGATCGCGAGCGGCCAGGCCGGCGCGTGGTGCGCGCCGGGATGGCTCACCGCGCGCCAGGCCACGGCGAGCAGGATCGCGCCGGCCATCGCGGCGGCGGGCCACATTCCCCGCCAGACCGCGCCCGGGGTGTCGGGCATGCGGCGCTCGAGCTGTGACGCCGTCTGCCACTCGAGCAGGTGACGGTGCGAGACCGCCATGCGCCAGAGCGTGCGGACGATCGCGTCGGCCGAGACGAAGGCCTGGTGGGCGAGAAACACGATGGCGAGTCCCATCTGCTGGGCACTCGTCACCACGTCGCGCCCCACCGCGGCGTAGTAGGTGCGCCAGGACTTGTCGAGCGGCGGACGGACCGCCGCGAGCAGCAGGGAGACGACCCATGGCGCCGTCACCGCGCCGAGGCCGAGCAGGGTCCAGCGCAGGGGCGAGACCGCCAGCAGCGTCCAGCCGGCCGCCAGGAAGGCGAGCTGGGCCGGCTCGACCAGGCTGCGGCGGAGGTTGTCGAGGATCTTCCAGCGCGAGAGGAGCGACAGCCGGTTCGGCTCGGGGCCGCCGGGGCCCGGCACCGTCCTGGTGAGCCACGGCAGGAGCTGCCAGTCGCCCCGGATCCAGCGGTGCTTCCGGCGGGTGAAGGTCAGGTAGCGGGTGGGATAATCGTCGTAGACGATGACGTCGGTGGCGAGGCCGGCCCGCGCGTAGTTCCCCTCGATCAGGTCGTGGGAGAGCAGGGTGTTTTCGGGAAAGCGGCCGTGGGTGGCCCGCTCGAACGCCTCGACGTCGTAGACCCCCTTGCCGGTGAAGCTCCCCTCGCCGTAGAGGTCCTGGTAGACGTCGGAGACCGCGGTGGTGTACGGATCCACGCCGGGGTGCCCCGAGTGAATGGCCGCAAAGACCGAGCGGTGCGCGCTCGGGAGCGACACGCCGACGCGCGGCTGCAGGATCCCGTAGCCGCGCACGACGCGCCCGAGCGCCGGGTCGTACACGGCGCGGTTGAGCGGGTGGGCGAGGGCGCCGACCAGGAGCGGTGCCGCGTCGTGCGGGAGGACGGTGTCGGCGTCGAGCGTGATGACGTAGCGCACGCTCCGGATGGGCGGCAGGTCGCCGACCACGACGGTGAATGCGTCCCGTGCGCCGGTCAGGACGAACCGGTTGAACTCGGCGAGCTTGCCGCGCTTCCGCTCCCACCCCATCCAGACGCCCTCGTGCGGGTTCCAGCGGCGAGGGCGATGGAACAGATAGAAGGCGTCCTCGGTGGCGGGGGCATAGCGGGCGTTGAGGGCGCGCACGCCTTCGACGGCGGCCGCCACGATGGCCTCGTCGCCCTCGCGGGTCTCCGCCGGGGCGTCGGTGAAGTCGCTCAGCACCGCGAAGTGGAGGTGGGCCTCCCGGTTGGCCAGGAACTGGACCTCGAGGTTGTCGAGCGCCTCGCGCACCGCGTCCACGCTGCCGAAGAGGGTCGGGATGACCACGGCGGTCCGGAACTCGGGCGGGACGCCGTGCTCGTGCAGGTCGAGCCTGGGGAGCGTCCGCGGCGGCAGGAACGCCGTGACGAGCTGGTTGACGACGTTGACCGCCATGTCGTTGGCGGGGATGAGCCCCAGGAGCAGGACGACGAGCCATTCCGCCCGGGCCGCTGGCCCGCCGAGCCACAGTACGGCGGCGAGCGCCGCGACCGTCGCCGTTAGCACGCCGCCCACGAACACCGCGTTGGGATGGCGGCGCACCCAGCGATGCACCGCTTCTCCCGGCGCAGGGCGGTATCCGGTCATCTGCTCCAGCTCGGGCAGGCCGTCGTCGATGAGGTAGTAGCCGACGTGCGCCTTCCGCGGGTCGTCGGCGTGGCGCATGCCCCGGCGCGCGCAGTCGATGGCGTGCCGGGCCACGGCCTCTTCCGGCCGGCGGGTCCGCCGGGCGATCCGCTCGACCACGTGCCGGTACTGGTCGCGGGTGGCGAAGGTCATGCGGGCGTGGAAGCCCGAGGGGTCCTCCCGCAGGACGGTCTCCACGCGGCTCAGGCGCTCGACGAACGCGCGCCATTCCATGCGGGCGATGGCCCGGAGGCTGGTGATGCTGTTGGCCATCATCACCTGGGTGAGCGCGAGCCGCCGGGTGGCCCCGGTGGCGGCGGCCTCTGCGCTCAGCGCCTCCTCCGCGATCCACTGCTCGAGCCGCACCACGGCGGGGAGCGCGCCACCCTCGGACCGGAGCTGGTTGAGGAACCGGGAGACGAACGTCGGCGTGAGCCGCGGCGGATGCGAGGCGAAGCGGTCGAGCTCCGCCTCCAGGGCGACCTCGCCCGCGGCGGCCGCGCGCGCGACGCGGGCCGCCGCGGCGTCGGCCGCCTCGAGCTCATCGAGCCGCTGTACGGTGCGGAGCGCCATCCGCCGCACGTTCTCGATCAGGCCCAGGCGGAGCATTGCCGGAATGGCCCACAGCTCCCCGATCGTCAGGGTCGCGACCTGCTGAAACGCCGCGACGAAGCCGCTGACATTGTCGAGGTCCACCCGCCCCTCGCTGTGCGAGATCAGCGTGATGGCCAGCTCGTACACCCGCGGGTAGCCGGCCAGCGAGCCCGCGGCCAACTCGGGCAGCTCCCGGTAGTAGCCGCGCGGCAGGCTCTCGCGCACCTCCCCGATGTGCTCCTGCACCACGTGGAAGTTGTCGAGCAGCCACTCGCCTGCGGGGCCGATGTCGGTGCCGCCATCGGTGCCGCGGTCGGAGGCCGCGGTGAGCCGCGCGTGCGCGTCCTCCAGGATGTGGCGGGTACTGGTGAGGCGGGCCAGGAGCGGGGTGCGCCGCCGGCCGCGCCCGGTGGACAGGCGCTGCCCCGTGGCGAGGGCCTGCGCGCGCTCACCGAGGTGCTCGGCCCCCAGCAGCTCGCCGCGGATGGGGCCGGCGAGAAGGTCCTCGCGGGCCGCGGTGCGGCGCGAGACGAGACGGGAGAGAAAGCGGGGCGGCTTCAGCGACGAGACCTACCCGGCCTGGGTGCGCCAGCAGCTGTCGGTCGCCCGCCTGGTGGAGAAGGAGATCGCGCCCAAGATCCGCGTCACCCGCGCCGACGCGCGCGCCTTCTTCGACGCCAACCCCCACCTCTTCACCACGCCGCCCCAGGTGCGGGCGCGCCACGTGCTGGTGCGGGTGGCCCCGGGGGCCGGTGAGGCGGAGCGGGCCGCGGCCCGGAGCCGCCTGGAGGCGGTGCTGGAGCAAGCCCGGGGCGGCGCCGACTTCGCCGGGCTGGCGCGGTCCCAGTCGGACGACGCGACTGCTCCGTCCGGCGGGGACCTGGGGTGGTTCGCCCCCGGCCAGCACCACCCCGCGCTCGACCAGGCGGCCTTCGCCCTGGAGCCGGGCCAGCTCTCGGAGGTCTTCGAGACCACCGATGGGCTCCACGTGTTGCGCCTCGAGGCCCGCCGCCCCGAGAAGCCCATCCCGTTCGAGCAGGCCCGGGACGAGATCACGCGGCGCCTCCTCCCGGAGCGCCGCCAGGAGGCGGTCCAGGCCCGGGCCAGGGCCTTGCGGCAGGCCGGCAAGGTCGAGATCCTGATCCCGCTCTGACCCCGGCATCGAGGGATCGATCATGCGCAAGCTCGCCGTCCTCGCCCTGGTCTTCCTGGTGGTCGTGGGCGCGGCCCTGGCCGCCGTGGTCTGGCTGGTTCCGGCCGCGCCGTCCGGCAGGCCGCCCGCGGCGCCGGGGGGGGCCGCCGACGCACCGGCCCCCGGCGAGTCCCCTCCCCGGCCCGAGCTGGTGATGGCCCCCTCGCCCAGCGATCCTGCCGAGATCGACCGGCTGGCCGCGCTGGCGGAGGCGCGGGCCCGATACGCCGCCCTCCGCGACGCCTACGGCGCGGCCCAGCCGTCGTCGATCAGCCGCCTTCGACTCGAGCCGGCGCTGCGCTCGCTCTGGCCGGCCCCCACCACCTGGGACCTCACCTGCCGTGGACTCGTCTGCCGGGTGGCGCCGCGCCCGGCGCCGGGAGGCTGGCAGGCGGCGCTCCAGGCGCACCACGCCGTGCGCGAGGTGGTCGAGCGCGCCACCTTCGATCCCGACTCCACCTCGGCGCCGGCCTTCGTGCTGCTCCTTCCGAGGGGGGCGACCGCCGCGCCAACCGGCCTGGCCGACCAGTTCCTCGAGGGGATCGAGGCGGCCGTGCGCGCCTCGCCCGAGGTGGCGCAGTGCCTGGCTGGCGCCGAGCCTGGTCGCTCGCTCGAGCTGCACCTCACCCTCGACTCCAGCGGCCTCACCTACCGGATGGGCGCCGGCCTGGGGCCACAGCCCTCGCTCTGCGCGAGCATGGCGCTCACGCAGATCATGGCCTCGCCCGTCCCGACGGGGATCGGGGCCGGTGCGCGAACGTTCCGGGTCCAGCGCCCCTGAGGCTCAGTCCAGCCGGAGCCAGCCGCCGACCGGCCGGAAGCTCCGCCGGGCCTGGTCGAGCGCCACCACGTAGCCCCCCATGGCGCCCACCCTCCGGCGCGGTCCGTAGGACACCGGCGGCCCCAGCCCGGTCTCCAGCTGGTAGAGCGCCTCCAGGCTGGTCACCAGCCGCGCCCGCGAGAGCTGGCGGCCGGTCCGGCGCAGCGCCTCCGCCAGCACGGCGGTCGCCTCGGCCGCCGCGGCGCGGGCGGAGAGGTGACGCTCGCCGGCGCCGGGGTCGAGCCGGGCCAGCAGGGCGCGCCCGGCCTCCCCCTCGGCGCCCCCCGGTCGCGACGGGAAGGAGAGCAGGATCCGTCCGTCGAACGAGGCCGGCGCCTCGGCCGCAGCGCGCGCCGCCAGCGGCCCGGGCACCAAGATCCAGGGAGACCAGCCGGCCTGGGCCGCCCCGGCGAGCAGCCCGGTGAGCGCCCGGTCGTCACCGAGGAAGAGCACCACCTCCACGCCGTCCGCCGCCAGCCGCGCCACCTCCTCCTTCGCCGGTCCGTCCTCGCCCATGATCGCGGCGTTGACCCTGCGCCAGCCGCGCTGCTCGGCCTGGCGCCGCGCGGCCGCCTCGGCCCCGGCCTGCCAGGTCCCCTCGCCCCGCAGCACCACCGCGCGCGGGTCGGCGAGCCCGGGCAGGCCGCGCGCGTGCTCCACCAGCACCCGCGCCAGCTCCGGCAGGCCCGGCTGCACGTAGAAGGTCCAGTGCGGGGCGCCGGCGGCTCGGGCGAACGGCGAGAGCAGGCCGACCAGGGGGACCTTCTGGGCCTCGGCCCAGGCCGCCAGGCCGCCCTCATCACCCGGCGCGAAGCCGGAGAGGAATGCGAAGACCGGCCGGTCCGCCATGAGGCGTCGGGCGGCCGCCTCCGCGGTGCCGGCGAGCGGGTCGTAGCCGGCCACCTCCAGCACCACGGTTCGACCGTTGAACCCACCGTCGCGGTTGAGCTCCTTCACGGCCGCCTGCAGCGTCGTCCGCACGGCCATGCCCACCTCACCCAGCCGGCCCCCCTCCGGCAAGACCGTGCCGAGGCGGAGCTGCTTCGGCGTGAGCCCCGGGTCGAGCTGGCGTTCCAGCACGCGCAGCCAGGCCAGGAGCGCGTCCAGGTCCTCGCGGGAGATGGAGTAGCGTGGCATCACCCCGTCGAGCGGCTGGCCGTCCGGGTCGAGGCCGTCGGTGATGGCGCGGGCGGCGGAGCGGACGTCGAAGGGGCGGTGGCGCCGGCCATTCGGGTGGACGTGCCCGCCGGGGCGCGTCAGCTCGCTCCAGGTGACGATCGAGGGCAGGGCCCCCCCCTCCGGCCGTCCCAGGCCGTCCTCTCCATGGCAGGAGGCGCAGGGGAGCACGCTGCCCGGTACCGGCGAGGGGTCACCGCCCACCGAGGCCGTGATGCCGCCGCCGCTGGGGCTCTCTCCGGTCAGGTAGATGGTCCGCCCGGCCCGCTGCTGCGGCGTCAGCCCGTCCGACCTGGCCGGAGCGGCCTGCGCGGCCGTCGCCAGCGCGGCGGCGGCCAGGGCCGCCATGAGCTGGAGGCGCATCTCGCGGGTGGCCCGATCAGGGTGAGGACGGGCGCAGCAGCGAAGCGCCCTGGGCCGCGGCCGGCGAGGTGGTCTCGTCCGCCAGGCCGCGCAGGATCTCGGCCACACCCTCGGCCACCACGTCGGGCCGGACCTTGGTCCAGTGGCGCCTGGCCACGTTTCCGGCGATGAACCCGGTCTGGTGGTCCCCCGGATCCTCGACCCAGGTGCCGAGCCGCCTGTGCACGGCCGCCAGGTCGGCGCGCGAGCCGGTGAGGAAGGTCCAGCCCGGCCCGGAGGCCCCGTGCTTGGCGGCGAAAGCCTTGAGCGCCTCGGGCGTGTCGTGCTCCGGATCGACGCTGAGCGAGACGAACTGGACCTCGTCGGCCCGCGCCCCCAGCTGCGTCCTGACCCGCTTCAGCTTCTGCATGATGAGGGGGCAGGCCTCGCCGCAGTTGGTGAAGATGAAGCTGAGGCAGACCACCTTCCCTTGCAGGACGTCGCTGTAGAAGCGGCGCGGCCTCCCGTCCTGGTCGAGCAGCACCGTGTCGGTGAACCAGGCCCTCGCCTTGGCGTCGCGCGCCGCGGCGTCGGCCGCCGGGTTCGCCGGGGACGGCTCGGCGGGCGGGGCGGCCGCGGGGACCGCCTGGTCGGCCGCCAGGGACGGTGCGGCCAGGGCGAGCGCCAGCGCGGCGGCCATCGATCGAGTCAGGGCCACGCTCAGTTCCTCGCCGCCGTGGCGCTGCGGGCGGCCAGCAGGGCGTCGAGCGCCGCCACCACGCGGTCGGGGTCGGGGAAGCCATTGAGGCGTGCCCAGCGGCCGGTGCGCCCGTCGCCCACCAGCACCATGGGGGCGTGGGCGGTGTAGTCGGCGGTGAAGGCTCCCAGCCCCTTGAGCAGGCCGTTGACGGCCTCGGTGTCGCCGGTCAGCCAGCTCCAGCCCTGGCGCGCCTTGAAGCGGGCCGCGTAGGCCTTGAGCCGTTCGGGCGTGTCGCGGGCCGGGTCGATGGAGACCGAGACGAGCCGGACCTCCGTGCCGAGCCGGTCGCCGAGCTTCTCCTGCACCCGGGCCAGCTTGGCCGAGAGGATGGGGCAGATGGTGGTGCAGGTGGTGAAGACGAAGTCGATCACCACCAGCCGGTCGCCCACCACGTCGGCGGCGAACTTCACGGCGCGGCCGTCCTGGTCGAGGAGCGGCGTGTCCTTCACCGTCACCGAGACGGCCGGCGGCAGCGCCGGGCCGGGCGCGGCGGCGGGCGCCTCGTCCTCGCCGGTCATGCCGGCCGGCAGCGCGGCCTCGTCGCCGGCCTTCTTCGGGTGGCAGCAGGGCTTTCCCTCTCCCTGCTTCTCGGAGGCAGCTTCGCCCTGGTGGGCGGCGTGCGCGGCGCCAGCCTCGGCCCTCGCCGCGGTGGCGAGCAGGGCCAGGACGATCAGGCCGGCGGGACGGAGCGAGGCGGGGACGAGGTGGGAGATGGACATCGGCAGGCTCCTTCGCGGTGCGCCGGGAGCCTCGCGGGGCCCCGAACCGCGCCATCTGCGGCGGCCGCCGCGTGCGGTAGCATATTCATCCCCGAGGCTGGACGCTGCGCGCAGAAGGTGTCTCGCCCCGGCTGGGAAGACCGCCAGCGAGGCGGGCACCACGCAGGGTGGAGCCCATGTGGGGGTCAGGGGCGGCAGGCCGGCCCACGCCGGCTGCGGGCGCCGCCAGCCGGAGCCGTAGCTCGATCACTTCGGCGGTCCGGATGGTGCCCCGCGGCGACCGTGATAGCGTGCCGCACCATGCGGGCGCGTCTCGTCATCGGGGCATTGGTGCTGGTCAGCGCAGCGTGCCAAGCGGAGGGGCCGACAGCGACCGCGACCCCGGCCGCGACCCCGGCCGCGACCCCGACCGCGACCCCGACCGCGACCCCGACCGCGACCCCGACCGCGCCGTCCACCACCCCCCCCGCCGCCCGCCTCCCAGCTCCCGTCCAGGCGCCCCCCGCCCCGCTCCGGGAGGCGGTCGCCCTCGTCCCCGGCGCCACCACGCTCCTGGCGGCCAGCGCCGTGACGACGGTCGATCCGGCTGCCACCTTCCGCGTCGTCCTCGGCGGCGCCTTCCCCGACGCGCGCCTGTCGCTCCTCGACCCGGGCGACGCCATGCTGCCTTCGGCCGGCGCCCGCGAGGTCGGGAGCGTCACGACGCTCACGCTCCAGCCCACCGCGCCGCTGCGGCCGGGGACGACCTACCGGCTCCGCGTGGACGGCGCGACCACGCGCGAGGTCCTGGCCAAGGACGGCTCCGTCCTGGCCCCCGTCGAGCTCCCGGTGCTGGCCGCCGGCGAGCCGCCCGAGGAGCCGAAGCGGCGGACCAAGAAGCCCCGGCGCTGACCCCCCGGGAGGCACCTGGCGCCCTGGCGAGCGACCGGCCATCCTGCCTCCTGACGAGCCCACCATGCGCCGACAAGTCGCCCTCGCCGTGCTCATCGTCGCCCTGGCGGGCGCCGCCGCCTGGCTGGTGGCCAGGATCGTCCCGGGCGCACCGCCGCCGCGGTCGGCCGTCGCCATCGTGGAGCCGCCGCCCCGGCCGCCGGCCGGGGCCGAGGCCCTGGCGGCCCAGGCGCTCGATCCGGCCGAGCAGGATCGGCTGGCGACACGGGCCGAGGCGCGCGAGCGGTATGCGGCCCTGCGCGACGCCTTCGCGGCCGGGAGGCCCTCCGCCACCGGCAAGGCGCGGCTCGATCCGGTCGTGGCGGCCCTCTGGCCCGCGCCGGCGCACGCCGACGAGGCTCCCCCGTCCGCGCAGGCGCGCAAGAAGAGTCCCTCGCGCCACGGCTCGCTGCTCGAGCGCTTCGCGCTGGAGATCAACCAGGCCGGGCTGTCCTGGGAGCTGATGCTCAAGAAGCGCGACGGCTTCCGCGTCTCGCGCAAGCTGGAGAAGATCGGCTACAAGGGCATCGATTCGGCAGAGCTGATCTTCGAGGACTACAAGGTGCTCGAGCACAAGCAGGTCGTGATCGAGGACATCCTCGGGCCTGCCGATGCGCTCAAGAACATCCGCGAGTCGATCGACCTGTATCAGCAACTGCGCCGCGGCGAAC
>Ga0209682_10000428_pt1 | contig 14513 bp, 13 predicted proteins | sample DOMMetBare2Fresh_2_FD_187471 | JGI IMG/M metagenome (GOLD analysis project Ga0209682, IMG submission 187471) | Wetland sediment microbial communities from St. Louis River estuary, USA, under dissolved organic matter induced mercury methylation -... | ecosystem: Environmental > Aquatic >... | reverse complement strand
ATCACCTTCGGCCTGTCGTACGTGATCCTGGAGCTGGTGCAACTGATCTGGGGCCGCACGGCGGTGGAGTTCCAGCCGCCCGAGGTGCTGCGTGGCCCGGCGTTCACGCTCGTCAATTCCTCCGTCGACGGCCTGCGCTTGGTCTTCGGTGCCGCACCCGCGGCCATGTGTCAGGCCGCCGACGCGGCGGTGCGCGTGGTCTGCTCGCCGTTCCCGGCCACACGCGGCTTCATGATGCTGGTGGCGCTGTTCATGCTGCTGGCGCTGTGGCTGATGCTCACGCGCACGCGCATCGGCCTGGTGATCCAGAGCGCGCTCACGCACCCCGAGATGGTTGAGGCGCTCGGTCATAACGTGCCGCGGGTCTTCATGCTGGTGTTCGGCGCCGGCGCCGGCCTGGCCGGCCTGGCGGGCGTGATCGGCGGCAGCACCTTCGTCACCGAGCCGGCCATGGCGGCCACCGTCGGCAGCGTGATCTTCGTCGTCGTCGTGGTCGGCGGCATGGGCTCGCTCGCCGGCGCGTTCGTTGCCTCGCTGCTGATCGGCGTGATCCAGACCTTCGCCGTCGCACTGGACTATTCGATCGGCACCGCGATTGCCGGCCTGGGCATCCCGTTGTCGGCTGGTGTCGCGGGCAATACCCTGATGAAGATGACGCTGTCGCAGGTGGCGCCGATCCTGCCCTATCTGTTCCTCGTGCTGATCCTGATCTTCCGGCCCAAGGGGCTGCTCGGCACACGCGAGGGCTGACTCGATGGAAGCCTTCTCGAACTCCCCGATGTCCCGGCTGACAAGCGGCCGCACGACGGTCTGGGGCGGCTTCGCCGCCGTGCTGCTGATCGCGCCGCTGGTGTTCAACAGCGGCCTGTCGGTGAGCATGCTGGCGCAGATGGCGATCGCCATCGTCGCCTGCCTGTCCTACAACATGCTGCTCGGGCAGGGCGGCATGCTCAGCTTCGGCCACTCGGTCTACACGGGCCTGGCCTCCTTTGTCGCGATTCACGCCCTCAACGGCATCGGCAGCGGCGCCTTCCCGGTTCCGGTGAGCCTGGTCCCGCTGCTCGGTGGCGTGACCGGGGCGCTGTTCGCGGTCGTGCTCGGATTCGTGACGACCAAGAAAGCCGGCACGCCGTTCGCGATGATCACGCTCGGCCTGGGCGAGCTGGTGTTCTCGATGGCGCTGATGGTGCCGGAATTCTTCGGCGGCGAGGGCGGTGTCTCGGCCAACCGCACGGTCGGCCAGCCCTTCCTCGGCATCACCTTCGGCCCGCCGATCCAGGTCTACTACCTGCTGGCGGCCTACGCCTTCGCCTGCACCGCGGCGATGTTCGCGTTCACGCGCACACCGCTCGGCCGCATGCTCAACGCCGTGCGCGACAACGCCGAGCGCGTGGAGTTCATCGGCTACAGCACGCAGCGCGTGCGCTACCTCTCCTTCATCATCGCCGGCTTCTTTGCCGGCGTTGCGGGTGGCATGTATGCGTTGAACTTCGAGATCGCCACGGCCGAAGTCGTCGGCGCTGCGCGCTCGGGGGCCTACCTGCTGTTCACCTTCCTCGGCGGCGCGACCTTCTTCTTCGGCCCGGTGATCGGGGCGGTGCTGATGGTGCTGGCGGGCGTGCTGCTGTCGGAGCTGACCAAGGCCTGGCTGCTGTACCTGGGCCTGATCTTCCTGTTCATGGTCGTGTATGCGCCGGGCGGCATCGCCAGCCTGATCATGATGAACGTGCGGGTGGCCGCCTATGGCCGGCTGCGCGAACTGCTGCTGTCGTACGTCGGCATGGCGATCACGGTGCTGATCATGCTGGCGGGGGCCGCGGCCCTGATCGAGATGGTCTACCACCTGCAGCTCAACGACTCGCTCGGCTCCCAGGTCGGCTACCTCGGCCTCAGGCTCGACACCCAAAGGGCGGCACATTGGCTCGGTGCCGTTGCCGTGATGGCCGTGGGCATGGGCCTGTTCGAGATCGTCCGTCGCCGCTTCGCGGTGCGGTGGGGCGCGATCCAGCAGCACATCGAAGACGCGATCCAGCGCAAGGAGGCTGCATGACCGCCGCCGTCGAACTGCGCGACGTGCGCAAGAGCTTCGGCAAGACCGAGATCATCCGAGGCGCGACGCTGGCGGTGCAGCCGGGTGAGCGCGTGGCCATCATCGGCCCGAACGGCGCTGGCAAGAGCACGCTGTTCAACCTGATCAGCGGCCGCTTCGGCTCGACCTCGGGTGACATCCTGCTGCATGGCCAGAAGATCGACGGCCTGAAGCCCTACGAGATCAACCGGCGCGGGCTGTCGCGCAGTTTCCAGGTCAGCAACCTGTTCGTGCGCCTGTCGGTGTTCGAGAACATCCGCTGTGCCGTGCTGTGGAGCCTGGGCTACAGGTACGCGTTCTGGAAATTCCTCGCCGACCTGAAGGACGCCAACGAGCGCGCCGAGCAGGTGCTGCAGATGATCAAGCTCGACAAGCGGCGCGACGTGCTGGCGATGAACCTGACCTACGCCGAGCAGCGGGCGCTGGAGATCGGCATCACCATCGCCGGCGGTGCCAGCGTGGTGCTGCTCGACGAGCCGACCGCCGGCATGAGCCACAGCGAGACCAGCCGCTTCGTTGAATTGATCCGCGAGGTCACGGTGGGCAAGACCCTGCTGACGGTCGAGCACGACATGGGCGTGGTGTTCGGCCTGGCCGACAAGATCGCCGTGCTCGTGTACGGCGAGGTGATCGCCTTCGACAGGCCCGACCAGGTGCGCGCCAATCCCAAGGTCCAGGAGGCCTACCTGGGCTCGGTGCTGGCAGCCCAGCAGGCCGCGGCGGCGGGGCACTGACCATGTTGAAACTGCAAGACGTCCACGCCTTCTACGGCAAGAGTCACGTGCTGCACGGCGTGAGCTTCCACGTCGAGCCGGGCGAGATCGTCGCGCTGCTCGGCCGCAACGGCTCTGGACGCTCGACCACGGTCAAGACCATCATGGGCCTGGTCGAGGGCGCCGGCTCGATCCGCTGGCACGACGGCGAGATCCTGGGCCGCAAGGCCTTCGAGGTCGCGCATGCCGGCATCGGCTACGTGCCCGAGAACCGCGACATCTTCCCGACCCTCACCGTGCACCAGAACCTGATGCTCGGCGAGAAGCGCGGCCAGGCCAGGCCGCGCTGGAGCTTCGAGGACATGTACACCCTGTTCCCGCGCCTGAAGGAGCGCCAGCACACCGAAGCCGGTGTGCTGTCCGGCGGCGAGCAGCAGATGCTCACGTTGTGCCGCACCCTGATGGGCGACCCGGAACTCATCATGATCGACGAGCCGACCGAGGGCCTGGCGCCGAAGATCGTCGAGCTGGTGGCCGAGTACCTGCGCGAGCTCAAGCGGCGCGGCATGTCGGTCCTGCTGGTCGAGCAGAAGCTCACCATCGCGCTCGAGGTGGCCGACCGTTGCCTCGTCATGGGTCACGGCCAGATCGTCTTCGAGGGCACGCCGGCCGAGTTGCGTGCCGATGCGGATATTCGCAAGGAGTGGCTGGAGGTGTAGCCTTCGCCCCTGCTCGCGCAACAGGCCGGCCTTGTCACGACAGCGACATCGGCCGGCCTTTTTCGCCCCCTAGAATCGAACGATCGTTCTATTTTCTTGTCTTTCCGCTAGGAGCAACGCCATGGGCGCACGGTACGAGGCACGCGGCGCGGTCGCCGTCATCACGCTGGACAACCCGCCGGTCAACGGCCTGGGCTACGACACCCGGGTCGAATTCGCGGCCGGCCTGGAGCGTGCCTGGGGCGATCCGCATGTCAAGGCGATCGTGGTCACCGGCGCGGGCAAGGCCTACTCGGGCGGCGCCGACATCCGCGAATTCGGCTCGCCGAAGGCGATCGCCGAGCCCAACCTGCTGTCGCTGATCAGGATGTGCGACGACAGCACGAAGCCGATCGTCGCCGCGATCAACGGCGTATGCATGGGCGGCGGGCTCGAACTCTCGCTCGGCTGCCATTACCGCGTCGCCGCACCGGGCGTGCCGGTGGCGCTGCCCGAGGTCAAGATCGGCCTCGTGCCGGGTGCCGGCGGCACGCAGCGCCTGCCGCGCGTGCTGGGTGTGGAGACCGCACTGAACATGATCGTCAGCGGCGAGCCGGTGATGAGCGACCTGCTGGCCAGGCAGCCCGGGCAGAAACTCTTCGACCGCATCATCGAGGGCGACCTGCTCGACGGTGCACTGAAGTTCGCGCAGGAGATCGCCGGCTTGCGGCCGCTCAAGCGCGTGCGCGACCTGAAGGTCACGCACCCGAATCCGGACGCCTACTTCCAGTTCGCGCGCAATACCGCCAAGGCGATGGCGAAGAACTTCCCGGCACCCGCGCGCTGCGTCGACTGCGTCGAGCAGTCGATGCGGTCGAAGAATTTCGAGGACGGCATGCGCTACGAGCGCGAGGCCTTCATGGCGCTGATGTTCACGCCCGAGTGCAAGGCACTGCGTCACGCGTTCCTCGGCGAGCGCGCCGCCAGCAAGATCCCCGACGTGCCGGAAAACACCCCGGTGCGCGAGATCCGGAAGGTCGCCGTCATCGGCGCCGGCACCATGGGGGGCGGCATCAGCATGAACTTCCTGAACGCCGGCATTCCGGTGACCATCCTCGAGATGAAGCAGGAGGCGCTGGACCGCGGCATCGCGACGATCCGCAAGAACTACGAGGGCCAGGTCAAGAAGGGCAAGCTGAAGGCCGACAAGTACGACCAGCGCATGGCATTGCTGAGCACCACGCTGAGCTACGACGACCTGAAGGATGCCGACCTCGTGATCGAGGCCGTGTTCGAGGATCTGGGCGTGAAGGAGAAGGTCTTCGGCGCGCTCGACGCGGTGATGAAGCCCGGCGCCATCCTCGCGAGCAACACCTCCACGCTCGACGTCGACAAGATCGCCGCGTTCACGAAGCGCCCGCAGGACGTGGTCGGCATGCACTTCTTCAGCCCGGCCAACGTGATGAAGCTGCTGGAGGTGGTGCGCGGTGCGAAGACGGCCAAGGACGTGCTCGCCACGGTGATGCAGATCGCCAAGAAGATCAAGAAGACCGCGGTGGTATCGGGCGTCTGCGACGGCTTCATCGGCAACCGCATGATCGAGCAGTACAGCCGCCAGGCCGGCTTCCTGCTGGAGGAGGGCTGCACGCCGGCCCAGGTGGACCGCGCGATCGAGAAGTTCGGCTTCGCGATGGGCCCGTTCCGCATGGGCGATCTGGCCGGCAATGACATCGGCTGGGCGATCCGCAAGCGGCGCTATGTCGAGAAGCCGGATCTGCGCTACAGCAAGACGGCCGACCTGCTGTGCGAGATGGGCCGTTATGGCCAGAAGACCGGCGCCGGCTGGTACGACTACCAGCCGGGCAAGCGCGCGGCGATCCCGTCGCCGGTGGTCGAGGAGATGATCGAGAAGTACCGCACCGATCTCGGCGTCCAGCCGCGCAAGATCGGCGACGACGAGATCGTTCACCGGCTCGTCTATTCGCTCGTCAACGAGGGTGCCCGCATCCTCGAGGAAGGCATCGCGAGCAAGGCGAGCGACATCGACATGGTCTACCTCACCGGCTACGGCTTCCCGCTCTTCCGTGGCGGCCCGATGTGCTACGCCGACTCGCAGGGCCTTTTCAACGTCGTGCAGGCGATGAAGCGCTTTGCCGCCAATCCGCACGACGACGCCAGCTTCTGGCAGCCCGCGCCGCTGCTGGCCAGGCTGGCGGCCGAAGGCAAGAGCTTCACCTGAGCACGGGCGGCGCCTGGTGATCAAGCGTGTCCTGCTCGGCCTGCTGGTGCTGATCGCGCTGCTCGCCGCAGCCGTGGCCGTCAATACCTGGCGCCGCGGCTCGAAGCAGCTCGAGGTGCCGCCGCTGCCGCCGATCGCGGTGGACGAGCGGGCGGCGGGCGAATCGCTCGCGGTCGCGATCCGCGCGCGCACGGTCTCCTCGCAGACCGATGCGGCGCTGAATACCGATCAGTTCCAGGCGCTGCATGCGCACCTGCAGGCGCGTTACCCGAAGCTGCACGCGACGCTCAAGCGCGAGGTGGTCGACGGCTTGAGCCTGCTCTACACCTGGCCCGGCAGCGACCCGGCCGCAAAGCCGATCGCGCTGATGGCGCACCAGGACGTCGTGCCGATCGCGCCGGGCACCGAGAAGGCCTGGCAGGTCGACCCGTTCTCGGGCGAGGTGAAGGACGGTTTCGTCTGGGGCCGCGGCTCCTGGGACGACAAGGCCAACCTGATCGCGCAGATGGAGGCGATCGAGAAGCTCGTCGCGGCGGGCTTCCAGCCCAGGCGAACGATCTACCTGATCTTCGGCGCGGACGAGGAGGTCGGCGGCCTGCGCGGCGCGGTGCCGATCGCCAGGCTGCTGGCCGAGCGCAAGGTCAGGCTCGACTTCGTCATCGACGAAGGGCTGCTGATCACCGAAGGCGTGCTGCCGGGCCTGAAGGCGCCGGGCGCGATCATCGGCATTGCCGAGAAGGGCTATCTCTCCGTGGTGCTGCGCTTGGCGGCCACGCCGGGCCACTCGTCGCAGCCGCCGCCCAAGGGCACGAGCGCGATCGCGATGATGAGCGCTGCGCTCAAGCGGCTGGACGACGACCAGCTCCCGGCCTCGATCCAGGGTGTGGCGCGCGAGATGTTCGAGACCGTGGCGCCAGAGATGAGCGGCTTCAACCGCGTGGCGTTGTCCAACCTGTGGCTGTTCGGGCCCGTCGTGCAGCGGCAGCTCGAAGCCGGCGCGAGCACCAACGCGATGCTGCGCACGACGACGGCGCTGACGATGTTCAACGCCGGCAACAAGGACAACGTGCTGCCGGGCCAGGCCGAGGCGACGGTGAACTTCCGCATCCTGCCGGGCGACTCGCAGGCCAACGTGATGGCGCACGTCAAGCGCGCCGCAGGCAACGATCGCTTCGAACTGTTCGCGCTGCCGGGCAATTCCGAGCCCTCCAAGGTGACGCCCACGGACAGCGAGTCCTACAAGCTCATCAACCGCACGGTGCGCGAGCTGTTCCCCGGCACCGTGGTCGCCCCCGGGCTGATGATCGCCGCCACCGATTCGCGCCACTTCGGCGAGGTCGCCGACCACATCTACAAGTTCTCGCCCGTGCGCGCCAGGCCGGAAGACCTGCCGCGCTTCCATGGCACCAACGAACGCATCGCGCTGGCCAACCTGGCCGAGCTGATCCGCTTCTATCACCGGCTGGTCGAACAGGCCGCCAAGTAACCCCGTCACCTCTTCTCTCAGGAGCTTCTGCCATGAGCCGAGCCGTCATCGTTTCCACCGCCCGCACGCCCCTGGCCAAGAGCTGGAAGGGTGCCTTCAACATGACCCACGGCGCAACGCTCGGCGGCTTTGCCGTGCGGGCCGCGGTCGAGCGTGCCGGCATCGACCCGGGCGCGATCGAGGATGTGCTGATGGGCTGCGCCAACCCCGAAGGCGCGACCGGCTGGAACATCGCGCGCCAGGTGGCGCTGCGCGCGGGGCTGCCGATCAGCGTCAGCGGCGTGACCGTCAACCGCTTCTGCTCCAGCGGCCTGCAGACCATCGCGATGGCCTCGCAGCGCATCATCGCTGGCGAGGGGGACGTCTACATCGCCGGCGGCGTCGAGAGCATCTCCTGCGTGCAGCAGGAGATGAACATGCACATGTTCCAGGACAGCTGGCTCATGGAGCACAAGCCCGAGATCTACTGGCCGATGCTGCAGACCGCCGAGACCGTGGCCAAGCGCTACGCGATCCCGAAGGAGCGCATGGACCGCTTCGGCGCCGAGAGCCAGCAGAAGGCCTGCGCGGCGAGTGCGGCCGGCAGGTTCAAGGACGAGATCGTGCCGGTCACCGTGACCGCCGGCGTGGCCGACGCGCAGCTCGGCCTGCGCAGCAAGGAGATCACCCTCAGCGTCGACGAGGGCCTGCGCGAAGGCACGACGTTCGAGATCGTGCAGGGCATCCGCTCGGCGGTGCCGGGTGGCGTGGTCACGGCCGGCAACGCCAGCCAGTACAGCGACGGCGCCGGCGCCTGCGCGGTGGTCAGCGAGACCTACGCCGAGCAGAAGGGCCTCAAACCCCTGGGACGCTTCCTCGGCTTCGCCGTCGCCGGCTGCGAGCCCGACGAGATGGGCATCGGCCCGGTCTTCGCGGTGCCCAAGGTGCTGCAGCGCCTGGGCCTGAAGGTCGAGGACATCGATCTGTGGGAACTCAACGAGGCCTTCGCCGTGCAGGTGCTGTACTGCGCCGACAGGCTCGGCATCCCGATGGAGCGTCTCAACGTCAACGGCGGCGCGATCGCGCTCGGCCACCCCTACGGCGTGAGCGGGCAGCGTCTGACCGGCCACGCGCTGATCGAAGGCAAGCGCCGCGGCGCCAAGCGCGTGTGCGTGACCATGTGCATCGGCGGCGGCATGGGTGCGGCCGGCATCTTCGAGGTGCTCTGATGCGTTGGTGGTCGGCCTGGCTGACGACGACGGTGGCGCTCGCGCCGCTGGCCTGGGCTCAGCAGGCGACACCGGCGGCGGACCCGGCACCCGATGCGCGTGTGCTGGTGCGCCAGGGTCGATGCGCCGAGGCCGTCAAGGCGCTCAATGACGACCTCAAGGCCGGGGATGCCGCCACCCAGGTCTATGCCGGCGCGCTGTTCGAAGTGGGCTTGTGCGTGAAGAAGGACTGGGCGCGTGCGGAGGCCTTCTACCTGAAGGCGGCCGAAGCCGGCAGCACGACGGCGCGCATGCGGCTGGCCGCCGGCTACGCCGACGCTGCCAATGGCGCGGACTACGCGGCATCGATGTGGTGGGCCCATGTGGCCGACGTGCCGCGCCCGCCGGACTGCGTGATCCCGCGGTTCGACCGCAGCATGGATCCCGATCTCTTCGTCAAGACGATCCAGGCCTGGGGCGGCAGCAGGCCCAGGGCCTGCGCCTACGTCAGCGGCGTGGTCGCCGGCACGATGGCGGCGCTTCTCGACAGCGAGGCGCCGGCTGGCACGCCGGCCACGGTCGTTCGCATGTCCTACGAGCCCGGCGAGGGCCGCTTCGTCGGCCGGCGCTTCGAGGCCGGCCGCGCCGTCGAGGAGCGCCGCTGGGGTGTCGGCGACACGTCTGCGGAAAGTGCCGCGCCGCTCGAGCTGTTGCGCACCGTGTCGCTCGCTGCGGCCAGGCGCTATGGTCCGCCACCGGGGATGGACCCGAACTGGCGCGTCGAGCTCGAAGCGCAGTTCGGGGGGGTGCGATGAGCGAGGTGTCGCCCGAGCAGTTCCTGGCCATGGGGCAGCAGATCCTGCAGACCCAGGCCTTCAGCCGCCTGCTCGGCGCGGAACTCACGGCGCTGTCGCGCGGCCACTGCCGGCTCGAACTGGCCCTGAAGCCCGAATTGCTGCAGCAGCACGGATTCGCCCATGGTGGTGTCGTCAGCTACCTGGCCGACAACGCGCTGACCTATGCCGGCGGCACCGCGATGGCGGTACCGGTCGTGACGTCCGAGTTCAAGATCAACTACGTACGCCCGGCCGTCGGTGAACGCCTGATCGCCCGTGCCGAGGCCGTGGCCGTCAGCAAGTCACAGGCCGTGTGCCGTTGCGAGGTCTTTGCCGTCAAGGGCGGCGAAGAGAAGTTGTGTGCCCTGGCCCAGGGCACGATCGCGCGCCTGGGCGCCGACTGAGCAGGCTGCCGATGATCGACCTCGATACGGCACGCGCGTTCTTCCGGTCGGCGCCCTTCATGGTCGACCTGGGCATCGAACCGACGGCGATCTCCGCGGGCCGCATGACCACGTTGCTGTTGCTCGCGCCGCGCCATCTGCAGCACACGGGACAGGTCCATGCCGGCGTGATGGCGGCGATGGCCGACCACACGATGGGGGCGGCCGCGCAGACACAGGCGCCGGCGGGCCGCTGGATCGTCACGGCCGAACTCAAGACCAGCATCCTGCGCGCGGCGCGCGGTGATCGCCTCGTCTGCGAGGCCCATGTCGTCAAGTCCGGCCGCACCCTCAGCTTCACGGAGGCCGACGTGTACGCCGAGTCCCCGGGCCACCGTGTGCTCGTGGTCCGCGCCTCTGCCACGATGGCGCTCACCGCCGCCAAGGATTCCGCATGAGTCTTCGTGCCACGATCGACTTTCTGCTCGACGACTGGCTCGGCGTCGAGTCGCTGCTCCAGCGCGAGCGCTTCGCCGACCATTCGCGCGAGACTTTCGGCTCGGTGTTGGACACCTGCGCGCGCATCGCACGCGAGAAGTTCGCGCCGTTCAACCGCCTGGTCGACATCGAGGAGCCGCGTTCGGACGGCGAGCGCGTGATCCTGCCGCAGGCCACGCACGATGCCTGGGCTGCGTATGCCGAGAGCGGCATGCTGTCGGCCGCGCAGGACTACGACATCGGCGGGATGCAGTTGCCCTACACGCTGGAGTCGGCCGCCAACGCCTTCTTCGCCAAGGCCTCGGTCAGCATCGGCGCCGGCATGCTGACGACGGGCAACGCCAACCTGCTGATGGTGCACGGCACCGACGCGCAGCAGCGCGTGTTCGCGTTCAACGAGTTCTCCGGCCGCTGGTCGGGCACGATGTGCCTGAGCGAGCCGCAGGCCGGCTCGAGCCTGTCCGATGTCGCAACGCGTGCCGTGCCCGATGGCGCCGACTTCGAGGCCGAGCCGCTCGGCCCGCGCTTCCGCCTGCGTGGCAACAAGATGTGGATCTCGGCCGGCGAGCACGAACTCACCGAGAACATCGTCCATCTCGTGCTGGCCAAGATCCCCGGCCCCGATGGCAGGCTGGTGCCGGGCACGCGCGGCATCTCGCTCTTCGTCGTGCCCAAGAAGATGGTCGACGCGCAAGGCCGGCTCACCGGCGAACGCAACGATGTCGCGCTCGCAGGGCTGAACCACAAGTGCGGCTGGCGTGGCACGACCAATACCCTGCTGAATTTCGGGGAGGGCAGATTCAGGCCGGGCGGTGCGCCGGGCGCCGTCGGCTACCTCGTCGGCAAGCCGGGCGACGGGCTGCGCTGCATGTTCCACATGATGAACGAGGCGCGCATCGGTGTCGGCATGGCCGCCACCATGCTGGGCATGGCCGGCTACGAAGCGTCGCTCGAGTACGCGCGCCAGCGTCCGCAGGGGCGCCCGATCCAGCCGCGCGGTCCTGCAGCCGCCGGGGGCCCCGGCGGCAAGGACGCGACGCAGCCCCAGATCCCCATCATCGAGCACGCCGACGTCAAGCGCATGCTGCTGGCGCAGAAGTCGTACGCCGAAGGTGCCCTTGCGCTCGAGCTGTATTGCGCGCGTCTGGTCGACGAGCAGCACACGGGCGACGCCGCGTCGGCCCAGGACGCCGGGTTGCTGCTCGAGGTGCTGACGCCGATCGCCAAGAGCTGGCCGAGCGAATGGTGCCTCGAGGCCAACTCGCTCGCGATCCAGGTCCATGGCGGCTACGGCTACACACGCGACTTCCCGGTCGAGCAGTACTGGCGCGACAACCGTCTGAACATGATCCACGAAGGCACGCACGGCATCCAGGCGCTGGACCTGCTCGGCCGAAAAGTGGTGATGGACGGCGGCGCGGGCCTGAAGCTGCTGGCCACGCGCATGAGCACGACGATCGAGCGCGCGGGTCATGCGGACGGACTTGCCGAGCGCGCGAACGAACTTGCCGCTGCACTGCAGAAGGTCGGCGCCGCAACCAAGGCCGCATGGGCCACCGGTGTACCGGAAGAGGCGCTGGCCAATGCGACGCCGTACCTGCAGGCCTTCGGCCACCTCGTGCTGGCGTGGATCTGGCTCGACGTCGCGCTGGTCGCGCAGCGCCAGGACACGCCCGTCAACCTGGGCAAGAAGGCCGCGATGCGCTACTTCTTCGCCTACGAGCTGCCGAAGATCGACGCCTGGCTGGGCGTCGTGAGCCGGCGCGAGCCGGTGTGCCGCGAAATGCGCGACGACTGGTATTGAGTCCCGAAATCACCTGGAGACGACGATGGGCACCCCCGTACAGAAACTCTTCGACCTGACCGGCCAGGTCGCCCTGGTCACCGGCGGCTCGCGCGGCCTGGGCCTGCAGATGGCCGAGGCCCTGGGCGAGGCCGGTGCCAAGATCATGCTGACCTCGCGCAAGGCGGGCGACCTCGAAGAGGCCGCTGCCGACCTGCAGGCCAAGGGCATCGATACGCGCTGGATCGCCGCCGACGCGAGCGATCCGGCCCAGATCCAGAAGGTCGTCGACGAGACGATGCAGCGCATGGGCCAGATCGACATCCTGGTCAACAACGCCGGCGGGACCTGGGGCGCTCCGGCCGAGGACCACCCGCTCGAGGCCTGGGACAAGGTGATGAACCTCAACATCCGCAGCCTGTTCCTGTTTGCGCAGGCGGTCGGCAAGTCCAGCATGCTGCCGCGCAAGGCCGGCCGCATCATCAACGTCGCATCGATCGCTGGTCTTGCCGGCTCGCTGGACATGCAGTTCATCGCCTACGGCACCAGCAAGGGCGCGGTCGTCAATTTCACGCGCACGCTGGCCGGCGAATGGGGCCCGAAGGGCATCACGGTCAATGCGGTCGCGCCCGGTTTCTTCCCGAGCAAGATGACCAAGGGCGTGATTGCGCATTTCGGTGCCGACAAGCTTGCCGCCGCGGCGCCGCTGCGCCGCCTGGGCGACGACGACGACCTCAAGGGCGCCGTGCTGCTGTTTGCCAGCCCGGCCGGCAAGCACATCACCGGCCAGATCCTCGCCGTGGATGGCGGCGTCAGTGCCGTGCACAGCGGCTGAGTCCGGGTCATGCGATGACGATGGCGTTCCGCACCCACATCCCGTTCGTCGAGCACCTGGGCTTCGAGCTGCAGCGTTTCATGGGCGGCGAGGCCGAGATCACAGTGCAACTGCGCGAGGAGCTGACCAACTCCTGGGGCGTGGCGCATGGCGGGCTGACGATGACGCTGCTCGACGTGGTGATGGCACATGCCGCGCGCAGCCCGGCCGAGCCGGGCGGCGAGGCACAGCCGGGTGTCGTGACGATCGAGATGAAGACCAGCTTCATGCGCCCGGGCATGGGCCGGTTGCGTGCCCGCGGCAAGCTGCTGCATCGCACGGCATCGATGGCTTTCTGCGAGGGCAGTGTCTTTTCCGAGGACGGCACGCTCGCCGGGCACGCCACGGCCACATTCAAGTACATGCGCGGCCTGCCGGTGGGCACCGGTGGCCGGCGCATCCAGAAACTCAGTGCCTCCGATTGAACCTCAAAGGACTTCGACCATGACCACCAACAAGCAGATCGTCCTCGCCTCGCGTCCCGCGGCCGAGCCCACCGTCGACAACTTCCGCCTCGTCGAGACGACGGTCCCCGCGCTGAAGGACGGCCAGGTGCTCGTGCGCCACCACTTCCTGAGCCTCGATCCCTACATGCGCGGGCGCATGAACGAAGGCAAGAGCTACGCCCAGCCGCAACCGCTGGACGCGGTGATGATCGGCGGCACCGTCGGCGAGGTCGTCGAGTCGAAGGCGCCGCAGTTCGCCGTCGGCGACAAGGTCGTCGGCATGGGCGGCTGGCAGCAGTACTCGGTCGTCGATGCCTCCCAGGCCGGCATGCTGCGCAAGGTCGACACCACGCAAGTGCCGCTGGCGGCCTACCTCGGCGCCGTCGGCATGCCGGGTGTGACGGCCTGGGTCGGGCTGACGCAGATCATCGCCCCCAAGTCGGGCGAGACCGTCGTCGTCAGTGCCGCCAGCGGCGCGGTCGGCGGAGCCGTGGGCCAGCTCGCCAAGACACGCGGCTGCCGCGTGGTGGGCATTGCCGGCGGGCCGGACAAGTGCGCCCAGGTCGTCGATGAACTCGGCTTCGACGCCTGCATCGACTACAAGGTGCACAACGACGTCAAGCTGATGAGCAAGGCGCTGAAGGAGGCCTGCCCGAACGGCATCGACGGTTATTTCGAGAACGTCGGCGGCATGATCCTGGACGCCATCATGCTGCGCATGAACGCCTTCGGCCGCATCGCCTTCTGCGGAATGATCTCGGGCTACAACGGCCAACCGATCCCGATGGCGAACCCCGCCTTGATCCTGGTGTCGCGCCTGAAGCTGCAGGGGTTCATCGTCAGCGAACACATGGAGCTGTGGCCGGCGGCACTCAAGGAGCTGGGCACGATGGTCGCCACCGGCAAGCTCAAATACCGCGAGACCGTGGCCCAGGGCATCGAGGGCGCGCCCGAGGCCTTTCTGGGCCTGCTCAAGGGCAGGAACTTCGGCAAGCAGCTGGTCAAGCTGATCTGAAGCGCTGCAGGGTCGAGCTTGGTCGCGATGACGCCAGCAGTTGGAGCCGCGGCTTTCGGCCCGAAGCAGCCGCTGGCCGCTTCGGGCCGAACGGCCCCATGCACCGCTCCCCCGCGCCCCCTCCGTGAGGGGGCTCCAGCATGGACGACGAGTCGGCCGGCCGGCCGGCCGACGCTCCCGCGGACCAGGCTGCGCTGCCAATGCATGCGGCGCCGCGAACGAAGCGCCGGCCGCAAGGCCGGCCTCATGCTCATGCTGGTGCCCCC
>Ga0209682_10000427_pt1 | contig 14518 bp, 12 predicted proteins | sample DOMMetBare2Fresh_2_FD_187471 | JGI IMG/M metagenome (GOLD analysis project Ga0209682, IMG submission 187471) | Wetland sediment microbial communities from St. Louis River estuary, USA, under dissolved organic matter induced mercury methylation -... | ecosystem: Environmental > Aquatic >... | reverse complement strand
GTCGAAGAGCTGGGCGACGTTGGGATGGCGCATCTTGCTGGCGGCGCGCGCCTCGCGCAGGAAGCGTTCCTTGGCCTCGGAGTCGTCGTCCAGGCTGGGATGGATCACCTTGGCGACGCGCACCTCGTCCAGCAGGAGATGGCGCACCTTGTAGACGGCGCCCATCCCGCCTTCCCGGATCTTCGCCAGGATCTCGTACTTGCCGTCGATCTGTCCTTGCAGGTCAGCCACGGGCGGCCGCCGGCGCGTCGGTCTCCGCGGTGACCGGGCAATACAGGTCGCGCCGCTTCTCCAGGTCCTGCGCCACGGCGCGGCGGAAGCCGCGGGGGCCTCCCCCCTCCTCCATGCGGGCGGCGCGGTAGGCGCCGATGTCCACCACCTCCAGGCGCATGCGGACGGGCTTGAAGAGCCGCGGGAACCGCTCACCCGGGGTCTGGATGTGGTGCAGGCCGCCACTGTAGGCGAGGAGCATCCGCCCCTCGCCCATGGTCTCCAGGATGTCGGAGATGCCCCCCCGAACGGTCATCGGCTTGCCCTGGGAATCGAGGCCGTTGGCCCGCTTCATCCGCCCTTCGGGGAGGATGAGGACCATGGCGTCCGGATCGATCTCGCGCAGCACCTGGCTCCACGTCTCGTCGCGTTCGCGGGTGATCGAGATGACCCGGTTGGCGACCAGCTTGTAGAAGCGGCCGACCAGGGCGCGGTCGCCGGTCTTCTTGGCGATCGGGACCACCCCGTGGCGGGCGAGCCGCCAGAGGAAGCTGTTGGGGCAGCCGCCGGCGTAGAGCGCCTCGAACAGGCTGGTGTGGTTCAGAATGGCCACCAGCCGGTGACGGCGCCAGGGGTCCGGCGGCACGTCGCCGATGAACTGCATGTCGATCCGGTAGAAGATCCGGGCCAGGACCTTCACCAGGAGCACGATCAGGAAGACGAAGTATGCGCGCACAGAGTCCCTCGTAGCGCCGGAGCGGCGACCGGGGGGAATTTCATCACGGAAGCCGCCCTCCCCGATAGTGATAGGCTCTCTCCATGACTGCGCCGGCCCGGAACCGACCCGCCGTTTCGGCGATCATCACAACCTTCAATGAAGAGCAGAACATCGCGGAGTGCATCGAGTCGCTCCTCTGGTGCGACGAGATCCTGGTGGTGGACTCGTTCTCGACCGACCGCACGCCGGAGATCGCCCAGGGGTACGAAAAGGTGCGCTTCTATCAGCGGACCTATTTCGGCTCCGCCTCGCAGAAGAACTGGGCGATGGACCAGGTGCCCAACGACTGGATCCTCATCTTCGACGCGGACGAGCGCTGCACGCCGGCCCTCCAGAAGGAGATCGAGGCGCTCCTCGCGGCCGATCCGCGGCACGAGGCGTACACGATCCGCCGCCGGGTCTGGTTCCTCGGCAAGGTGATCCGCTTCTCCGGCTGGCAGCACGACCAGGTGGTCCGGCTGGTGCGCCGCGGCTCGGCCCGCTATCCCAACCGCCGGGTGCACGCCGACATGATCACCCGCGGCTCCGCACCGCTTCTGCGCAATCCCATGGAACACTTCATGACCGATTCGTTCGACGACTACGCGCGGCGGATCGAGAAGTACAGCTTCTGGGGAGCGGCGCAGAACTGGCGGGAGGGGAAGAAGTCGGGGCCGATGGAAGTCTTCGGCCGCTCCGTCTGGCGCTTCCTGCGCACCTGGGTCTTCCAGCTCGGCATCTTCGACGGGATGCACGGCCTGGTGTTCTGCATGCTCCAGGCCTACGGCACCTATCTCAAGTGGTCGCTCCTCTGGGGCTGGCACGTCAACGCCGCCCGCGGCCGCATGCCGAACCTCCCGATCTTCGACGACCGCGAGGAGACCTGGCGCGGCCTGGACGAGGAGGAAGGCTCCGGCGGCGATGGGGGCAACGGCTCCGGTTCCGACGAGCCCCGCGCGGCCGGGGAGGGGTGAGCGGGCCCCATGGTGACCGCGTCCGCGCCGACCGCCTCCCAAGCTGCCGCCCTCCTCGCCCATCTCCAGCAGCATCAGGACCAGATGGCCGGCCTGCTCGCCGACCTGGCGCTCCTGGAGTCGCCGTCGCTGGTGCCGGAGGCGCAGGGACCGGTGCTCGACCGGCTGGCCGGCGAGCTGGCCGCGGCCGGGCTCTCGGTGCGCCGCTTCGCGGGGCGGACGAGCGGCGGACAGCTCCTCGCCCGGCTGCCCCGGGCGGAGCGCAACGGGCGCCCCTTGCAGCTCCTCCTCGGGCATTGCGACACCGTCTGGCCCCTCGGCTCGCTGGCGGCGATGCCGGTCGCGGTGCGCGACGGGCGGCTCCATGGTCCGGGCGTCTATGACATGAAGGGTGGCCTGGTGCAGGGGGTCTTCGCGTTGCGCGCGCTTCGCGAGCTGGGGATGGAGCCGCCCTGCGCGCCGGTCTTCCTGATCAACTCGGACGAGGAGGTCGGCAGCGGCGATTCGATGGCGCGCATCCTGCGCCTCGCCCGCGCGGTGCGGCGGGTCTTCGTGCTCGAGCCGTCGCTCGGTCCCTCCGGACGGATCAAGATGCGCCGCAAGGGATCGCTCCGCTTCAATCTGAAGGTCACCGGCCGGGCGGCCCATTCCGGGCTCGATCCGGAGAAGGGGGCGAGCGCCATCCTGGAGATGGCCCGCCTCATCCTCCGCCTCCATGCCCTGGCGGACCCGGAGCGCGGGGTGACGATCAACGTCGGCGTCGTCTCCGGCGGCCTGCGCCGCAACGTGGTGGCGCCGGAGGCGCGGGCGGAGCTCGACGTCCGCGTGCTGCGGATGGAGGACGCCGAGCGGATCGACCGCACCGTGCGGGCTCTGGAGACGGAGACGCCGGGGACCTCGCTCACGGTCGAGGGCGGGATGGACCGGCCGCCGCTGGAGCCCACGCCGGGCAACCAGCTTCTCTGGGAGGCGGCGCAGCGATCCGCCCGGGCTCTCGGGCTGACTCTGGAGGAGGGGACGGCCGGCGGCGCCTCGGACGGCAGCTTCACCAGCCAGATCGTCCCGACTCTCGACGGCCTGGGCGTGGTCGGCGACGGTGCGCATGCCCTGCACGAGCACGTGGAGATCGCGCGGATGCCCGAGCGGGCGGCGCTGCTGGCGCTGCTCCTGCTGGAGCCGTAGGGGAAGAGGCCCTCACCCCCGGCCCCTCTCCCGCGAGCGGGAGAGGGGAGAAGGAGTGCTTGTCGATGAGGAAGTTGATGGTGGTGGTGCTGGCGATGGCGCTTTGGGGAACGGGGAGTGCGTTCGCCGGCTCGGGCGCGGCTCTCTCCAAGGCGGAGATCCGGCAGGCCGAGCAGTGGCTCAAGGACCTGGGTTACTGGACCGGTCCGGTGGACGGCGTCTGGGACGGCGCGTCGCGCCATGCGTTGATCGCCTTCCAGAAGCTCGCGGGGGCGCGGCCGACCGGGCGGCTCACGCGGGCGGAGCACAACGCCCTGTCGGTCGCCGTGCCGCCGGTTCCCAAGGAGGCGACCGGCGGCATGCACGTGGAGGTGGACGTCGCGCGGCAGGTCCTCTTCCTGGTGGATGCGGAGGGGAAGGCGGGGAACGTCGTGCCGATCTCCTCCGGCACCGGGAAGCGGTTCAAGGAGCCGGGGTATCCGGAGGCCCAGGCGGTCACCCCCTGCGCCCGCCTGGAGGTCTATCAGAAGGTCTCCGGCTGGCGGAAGAGCCCGCTCGGCGTGATGTTCAATCCGCTCTACGTGGTCGGCGGCATCGCCATCCACGGCAGCCCGGACGTGCCGCCGTACCCGGCGAGCCACGGGTGCATCCGCATTCCCATGTACGCGGCGGAGATCCTGCCGAAGATGGTGCCGGTGGGGACTCCGGTGCTGATCTACGGGTGCGCGGAGTAAGAAAAGGACATCAAGGACGGCAAGGACGGCAAGGACCTCCTGGGCTTTCTTTCGTCCTTGACGTCCTTCGGGTCCTTGGTGTCCTTGATCCGGCCCTATAATGAGAAAGAGGACGCCATGCCCAGCCGCCACCTCTTGCCCCTGTTCACCTTCATCCTTCTCACACCCCTCCTCAGCTCTGCCCAGCCGGCGCGGGCCCGGGGCGAGGTGATCCTGGCACGGGTGCACTCGGTCATCCATCCGGTCTCGGCCGAGCTGATCCTTGATGCGCTCCGCGAGGCGGATGCGTCGGGCGCGGCGGCGGTGGTGATCGAGCTCAGCACGCCCGGCGGCCTGATGACGTCCACCCGGGAGATCACCACGGCGATCCTCGGAGCGCGCACCCCGGTGGTGGTCTGGGTCGCCCCGGACGGCGCGCAGAACGCGTCGGCCGGGTTCTACGTCCTGCTCGCGGCCGATGTCGCGGCGATGGCGCCCAACTCGAACACCGGCGCGGCCCATCCGGTCGGGGGCCAGGGCGAGGACATCCCGGGGACGCTCGGCACAAAGGTGGAGCAGGACGCCGCGGCCAACATCCGCGCCCTCGCCGGGCGCACCGGCCGCAACGTCCAGCTCGCCGAGGAGGCGGTGGTCAAGAGCCGCTCGTTCACCGCCCGCGAGGCGTTCGACGGCAAGCTCGTCGAGGTGATCGCCCCCACCCTCCCGGAGCTGCTCAAGGCCCTCGACGGCCGCACCGTCCGCAAGGGGGACCGGGTGGTCACCCTGCACACCGCCGGCGCCACCGTCCGCGAGGTCGAGCTGCCGTCGCTGCGCAAGGTGCTCGCCTGGGTGGCCGACCCGAACATCGCCTACATCCTGCTCGTGCTGGGCGGCCTCGGCCTCTATTTCGAGCTGATGAATCCGGGCGCCATCCTGCCCGGCGTCGTCGGGGGCATCTGCCTGATCCTGGCCTTCTTCGCCCTCTCGGTCCTGCCCGTCAACGTGGCCGGGCTGGCTCTCCTCCTCCTGTCGCTCCTCTTCTTCATCGCGGAGATCAAGGTGGTCTCCCATGGCCTTCTGGCCACGGGCGGGATCATCTCGCTCATCCTCGGGTCGCTGATGCTGTTCAAGACGGCGGACGCGGTGCTCCGGGTCAGCCTGCAGATCATCGCGAGCCTGGTGCTCTTCACCGTGGCCGTGGTCGGCTTCCTGGTGCTGATGGCGCTCAAGGCGCAGCGGACACCGGTGGCGACCGGCCGCGAGGGACTGCTCCAGGAGCACGGCACGGTGCGCACGCCGCTCGATCCGCGCGGCAAGGTCTTCGTCCACGGCGAGCTCTGGGACGCCGTGGCCCCCGAGCCGGTGGCGGCGGGAGAAACCGTCGAGATCGTCGCAGTCCAAAACCTGACGCTCGAGGTGCGGCCGTTCCGCCCCCGGGTGGCTCTCTGAAGGAAGGGGCTCGCTATGGGAGGCGGTTTCCTCGGATTCGGTCTGATCGTCATTCTCGTGGTCTTCGTCCTCTCGCAGTGGATCAACGTGCTGCGGGAGTACGAGCGGGCGGTCACTTTCTGGCTCGGACGCCTGTCGCCGCGGCCGAAGGGGCCGGGCCTCGTCTTCATCTTCTGGCCGTTCGAGCGGATGGTGAAGGTGTCACTGCGCACCATGGTGCTGGACGTCCCGCCGCAGGACATCATCACGCGCGACAACGTGTCGGTCAAAGTCAACGCCGTCCTCTACTTCCGCGTGGTCGATCCGAACCGCGCGGTGGTCGAGGTGGAGAACTTCCTGTACGCCACCGGGCAGCTCTCGCAGACGACGCTGCGGGCCGTCCTCGGCCAGGCGGACCTCGACGAGCTGCTCTCCGCGCGCGACAAGCTCAACGCCCGGCTCCAGGAGATCATCGACCTGCACACCGATCCCTGGGGGATCAAGGTGTCGATGGTCGAGCTCAAGCACGTCGACCTGCCGCAGGAGATGCAGCGGGCGATGGCGCGCCAGGCGGAGGCGGAGCGCGAAAAGCGCGCTAAGATCATCCACGCCGAAGGCGAGCTGCAGGCCTCGGCCAAGCTGAGCGAGGCCGGCGCGGTCATCGCCCGCGAGCCGGTGACCTTGCAGCTCCGGTACTTGCAGACCTTGACCGAGATCGCCGTCGAAAAGAACTCCACGATCCTCTTCCCGTTGCCGATCGATTTCTTGCGCGTGTTCACCGACAGGGTACGGGGAGCGGACAAGACAGACCCGACGTAGCCAGGGAGCAGAACGCCACGTGAGCGAATCCCACGAGCCGAGCTATTACGAGATCGCCCTGACGAACCGTCAGGTCATCGTCGCGTTCGTCATCCTTCTCGTCTGCCTGATCGCCTCGTTCTTCTCCGGCGTCTGGGTGGGCCGCGAGAGCGGTTTCCGGTCCGCGGAGCAGATGGCGCGCACCACGGCGCCGCCGGAGGAGAAGAAGGAAGGGCAGAACCTCGAGGAGCTCGAGTTCTTCGATTCGAGCCAGAAGGCCGAGAGCGCCCCGGCGCCCGCCCCCCCGGACGCGGGCCCCAGTTTGGCTGAAGAGGTGGGGGCCGAGAAGGTGGGAGCCGAGGACGCTTCGCCGGCCGACCGGACGGCGAGCCGTCCGGCCGAAGAGCCGCCGCCGATCCGCGAGGTTCCGCCGGCCGAAACCCGGCCGGCGGCGCGCGAGGAGCAACAGGCGGAGGCCCGGCCGGCGCCGGACGAGGAGAAGCCGCGGAAGAAGCGCGACCGCAAGGAGTCGGCCGCCCCCGAGCCGGCCCGCACCGCCGGCCAGGTGGTCATCCAGGTCTTCTCCTCGCCGGAGAAGGATCAGGCGGATCGCATCCGCACCCAGCTCGTGCGCGGCGGCCAGCGCGCCTTCCTCTCGCCGGTCGAGGTGGCCGGCCGCACCATGTACCGCGTCCGCATCGGACCGTTCGACTCGCGCACCGAAGCGCAGAAGGTGGCGGAGCAGGTCCGCAAAGGCTACAAGCTCGACACCTGGGTCACCGAGTGAGGCGGCCCCTCACCCCCTGGCCCCCTCTCCCACCCCCTCCCACCCGACCGGGAGAGGGGGAACGCGGATGATCAAAAAGCTGCTCCCTCTTCTGGTCGCCGTGGCCGGCGGAGCCCTGTGGGGTCTCTGCTTCGGCCGCGAGCCTCTCTCGCTGGCGTCCTGGATCGTCCTGGCGCCTCTGTTCTTCCTTCTGTCGGCGCGGCGGGCGGGGCTTCTCGCCTTCCTGCACGGGTGGGTCGCCTGGAGCATCGGGCTCTCCTGGATCCCGGCGACTCTGGTGACCTTCGGTGGCATGGCTCCGCTTCTGGCCTGGCCGCTCCTGGGCCTCCTCGCCGCCTATCTCGCCGCGTTCCAGGGGGTGTTCGGGTGGCTCGGTGCGCCGCTCTGGCGGAGCCGCCCCCTCCTGCGGCTCGTCGCCCTGCCGGCTCTCTGGGTCGCTCTGGAGTGGCTGCGGACGTGGCTCTTCGGTGGCTTCCCCTGGAACCTGGCAGGCTACGCCTGGGTCGACGTGCCGGGGGCGTTGCCGCTGGGCGGGTGGATCGGGGCCTATGGGATCTCGTTCCTGGTGGTGTTGACCAGTCTGGGGCTGGCCGCGGCGGTCCAGCGGCGGCGCTGGGAGCTGCTGGTGGCCTGCTGGCTGGTGCCGCTCCTCCTCCTGCCGATGGCCGCCCGCTGGAGCCACCGCCGTGCCTTCGCGGAGATTGAAGAGGCGCAAGGGACGGAAGGGATCGGCGTGCCGGTGCGGCTGATCCAGCCCAACATCGCGAACCTCGTCTCCTGGGACCCGGCGGCGATCCATGCCAACTATCGCAAGGTGATGCGGCTCTCCGAGGAGAGCTGCCAGCCGGGCGCCCTCGTCGTCTGGCCGGAGAGCGCCGCGTGGCCGTTCTCCTACACGGAGGACCCGGCGTTCGCCCGCGATCTCCATACCCTGGTGGAGACCGGCGGCTGCACCCTCCTGTTCAACTCGTCGCAGCCGGTGGGGGGCGCGTTCTACAACTCCGCCTATCTCCTGAGCCCGGGCGGCACCGTGGCGCGCTACGACAAGCGCCACCTCGTCCCGTTCGGCGAGTACGTCCCGTTCCAGGGGCTCTTCTCCTGGATGGACAAGCTGGCCCGCAACGCCGGTGACTTCCGCCACGCCGACAACCTGACCCTCCTCCCCTGGGGGGACGAGAAGATCGGCATGGCGATCTGCTACGAGGTGGTCTTCCCCGATGAGGTGGCCGACCTCGCCCAGGCCGGTGCGACCCTCCTGGTGACGATCACCAACGACGCCTGGTACGGCGACACCGCGGCCCCCTGGCAGCACTTCCGCGCCGCCCGCTTCCGTGCCGCCGAGAACCGCCGCCCCCTGCTGCGCGCCGCCATCACCGGCGTCTCCGGGCTGATCGGGCCGGACGGCTCGGTCTGGGAGCAGATCGGCGTCTTCCAGGAAGGGGTCATCCGCGCCCGCGTCGTCGGCAAGAAGGGGCTCACCCCCTACGCCCGCGCGCCCTGGCTGGTGCCGCTGCTGTGCTCGGTGGTGGCTGTGGGGGCGTTGGGGCTGGGGTGGCGGCGGCGGAAGAGCTGAAGGCCCGGGGGAATTTTTCCACCCCCGCCTGCGATACCATTCCCGCGAGAGGAGACATCCACCATGCTTGCTTCCGACGTCCAGCAGCGCATCGACGCGCTCTCCGAACAGCTCACCAACCTCCGGGGGTATCTTTGAGGGCACCGGCCTTGAAGAAGAGATGTCGGACATCGACCGGCAGATGCAACAGCCCGGCTTCTGGGACAACCCACAAAAGAACGCGGCCTTGATGCAGCAGCGCCGCGGCCTGGAGCGGCGCCTGGAGACTCTGAACCGCCTGCGCTCCGATGCCGGCGAGCTCGCGGCGTGGCGCGAGCTCCTGGAAGAGGGAGACGGCGACCCCGACTTCGACCGGTTCATCGACCGTCTGGAGGCGGACGTGGAGAAGCTCGAGCTCGAGCTCAAGCTCTCCGGCCCCGACGACGACAAGCCCGCCATCGTGGCCATCCACCCGGGCGCCGGCGGCACCGAGTCGCAGGACTGGGCCGAGATGCTCCTGCGCATGTACCTGCGCTGGTCCGAGCAGCACGGCTTCGCGATCGAGATGCTCGACCGGCAGGACGGGGAGGAGGCCGGCATCAAGAGCGCGGTCTTCGCCGTGCGCGGCGCGAACGCCTACGGATACCTGAAGGGCGAGGCCGGCGTGCACCGGCTGGTGCGGATCAGCCCGTTCGATTTCCAGGCTCGGCGGCACACCTCGTTCGCCTCGGTCGACGTCTATCCGGAGGTCGACGACACGGTGGAGATCACCGTCGAGGACAAGGACCTGAAGATCGACACCTACCGCTCCTCGGGCGCCGGCGGCCAGCACGTCAACAAGACGGAGTCGGCGGTGCGCATCACCCACCTGCCGAGCGGCATCGTGGTGGCCTGCCAGAACGAGCGGAGCCAGATCAAGAACCGCGCCATGGCGATGAAGATCCTGCGCTCCCGCCTCTACGACCGGGAGATGCAGCGGCGGGCGGCCGAGCAGGCCGAGCGGGAAGGGAAGAAGATGGACAACTCCTGGGGGAGCCAGATCCGGAGCTACGTCCTGCACCCGTACCGCCTGGTCAAGGACCACCGCACCGGCGCCGAGGTCGGCGATTCCTCGCGCGTCCTCGACGGCGATCTCGACCCCTTCATCGAAGCCTGGCTCAAGGGGCAGATGGCCGCTCCGGGCCAGGAGGAAATGGCGTTCTAGAAGGGGAGCCGCGGTGAGGCTCGACTACGTCTCCCCCCTGCCGCCCGTCCGTTCCGGCATCGCCGACTACAGCGTCGACCTGCTGCCGCATCTCGCGGCGCGGGCCGACGTGCGGCTGATCCACCTGCCGGACCAGCCGGTGGCTCCGGAGGTCGCGGCGCGCTGGCCGGTGGTTCCTTTCGCGGAAGCCGGCCGGGACGGAGAGGGCGCACGCCTTCCTCTCTATCAGATGGGGAACAACCGCTGGCACGAGGCGGTGATGCGCCTGGCGTTCCAGCTCCCCGGCGTTTTGACCCTCCACGACGTCCTGCTCCACCACGTGCTGCTCGACGTCACCCTGGGGCGCAAGGAGTACGCGCCGTACGTCGAGCGCCTCACCCGCGACCACGGCTGGGTGGGCCATGCCGCGGCGGTGGTCAAGCGGTGGGGGGCTTACGGCGACGCGGTCGTCTTCGCCCTGCCGGCGCACCGGGCGTTGCTCCGCGCGCAGCGCGGCGTGCTCGTGCACAGCGAGTGGGCCGCCGGGTTCATCCGCGAGGAGGACCCGGAGATCCGCGTCCGCGCCATTCCGATGGGCATTCCGCTGCCGCCGCCGGCCGACGCCGCGGCGGGCCGGCGCATGCGCGAACGGTTCGGGCTGCCCCTCGACCAGCCGGTGCTCGGCTCGTTCGGGTTCCAGACGCCGATCAAGCGGACCGGCGCGGTGATCGAGGCGCTCGCCCGGCCGGGCATGGAGAACGTCCATCTCCTCGTGGCCGGTGAGATCTCTCCGGCGGCCGACCTGGAAGGGGCGGCGCGGCGGGCCGGGGTGGCGGAGCGGGTCCATCTGACCGACTTCCTTCCTTATGAAGACTTCGAGGCGGCCATCGCCGCGGTGGACCTCTGCCTCAACCTGCGCCACCCCACGGCGGGGGAGACCTCGGCCTCCCTCCTGCGGGTGCTCGCCATGGGCGTGCCGGCCATCGTCTCCGACTATGCGCAGTTCGCCGACCTGCCGCGGGAGGTGGCGCTCCGCGTCCCCCTCGGGGACGGCGAGGTCGATGCCTTGACGTCGATGCTCCGCGAGCTGCTCGCCCGGCCGGACCGCCTGCGGTCCATGGGAGAGGCGGCGCGCGAGCTGGTGCGGAGCCGCCACGCTCCGGAGCGCTCGGCCGCGGCCGTGCTCGACGCAGCGGAGGAATGGGGCGAGCTGCCTCCTCCCGGGGAGCTGCCGGGCGGACAGCCCGACGTGCCCCCGCCGAGCAGTCTCGCCTGGGGACGGCTCGACGGCCGCCTGGAGGTCGCGGGGGCCGAGCTGCCCTGGCCGGACGGGGAGCGGCGGACGCTCTCCATCCGCCTGCGCAACACCGGCTTCGCGCGCTGGCTGGCCGGCGAGAAAGGGCCGGGCGGTGTGGCCGTGGTGGTCAAGCTCTTCGCGGATGGTGAGGACCTCCTCGCCGGGCGGCCGTGGCTCGCCCTGCCGCGCGACCTCCTGCCGGGCGAAGAGGTGTGCTTCGCCACCGAGGTCCGGCGTCCCCCGGGTCCCGCCTGGCTGTGGATCGAGCCCCAGCTCTTCGGCGGCCTCGGCCTCTCCAAGTACGGCGGACCACACTGGGAGTGCCATCTATGATGTCGACTGTGAGGCCGGGCGCGCTCCGCCAGGTGATCCGATTGACCCCGCGCGATGCGGGCTGGCTCGTCCTCGGCGGCCTCCTCCTCGCCCTGCTGGTGGGCTCTTTCCTGTTCGACCGCGCCGGCCGCCCGTCGCTGGTGGGAGACGAGGCGACCTACGCCATGCAGGCGGCGAGCCTCGCGTGGGATTTCGACCTCGCGTACTCGAAAGCCGACTACGAGCGTTTCGTGGCGCAGTGGGGCGGTCCGCCGGACGGTCTCATCCTGCAGAGCCGCGACGGCGGCGCGCACATCACCTACGGCAAGCCGTTCCTCTACGCCCTGGCCATCGCCCCCTTCGTGCGGATGGCGCCGGTGCGCGGCGGGCTCGTCGCCAACGTGGTCTACCTGGCCGCCGCGGCGCTCCTCGCCGCCTGGTCGCTGCGCCGCCGCCTGGGTGCCGCCGCGCCGCTCTGGGTGGCGGTCTTCCTCTTCGGCTCCGTGGCCTTCGGCTACACCTTCTGGGTACACGCGGACCTCTTCCTGCTGGCGACCACCGCGGCGGGCCTCGCCCTGGTCTACGCCGCGGACAAAGAGCCGGAGACCACTCTTCCCTCGATCTACGGAGGGGACAAAGAAGGGAACGAAGAGAAGGCCGGCCGCCCCTTCCTCCGCTGGTTCGCCGCCGGCCTGCTCCTCGCCGTGGCCGGAGCGTTCCGTCCCTTCTACCTGGCCCTGCTGCTGCCGGCGGCGCTCGCGGCGCTCGCGGAGAAGCGGCGCCGCCCGGCCCTGTCGGGCTTGATCGCGGGCGCACTGGTCCTCCTGCTGATCACGGCGCTCGGCCAGCATCTGTCCGGGGGCTCGTGGAGCGGCTATGGCGGTGAGCGCGGCGGTTTCTATCCACGAACCGGCTATCCGGACGTGGACTTTCCGGTGAGCCGCTGGTCGCAGGTGCTCCGGCAGTGGGGGAACACCTCCTGGCTCCAGGAGGGGGGCGTCGATCCGAGCTGGGACCCGAAGCTCATCGGCTGGAACGTCCTCTACTTCCTGGTGGGGCGGAGCGTCGGCATCCTCCCCTACTTCCTGCCGCTCCTCGCCGGTTTTCTCGCCGGTCTCCGGGCGGCGGGGCGCGACGGCCGGCGCTGGGCGATTCCGCTGGCGGTGGGGCTCGCGGTGCTCGGCTTCCTCGTCCTGCGCCCCTTCAACTTCTATGGCGGCGGCGGCGCCATCGCCAACCGCTACTTCCTGCCGCTCTATCCCGCCTTCTGGTTCCTGGCGGACCGGCGGCTGCGCGCGCTATGGGCGGTGCCGGTCCTGGCGCTCGCCGGCCTTTTCGTTTACCCGCTCTGGCTCCACCCGACGGCCTTCCCGATCGGCGTGGACGGCCGCTACCGGCACGTGGGGACCGTGGCGGAGCGCTGGCTCCCCTACGAGACCACCCAGAGCCACATCCCCGGCGGGCAGGACTTCGCGGCGAACGGCCTCTGGATCAAGCTGCTCAGCCACAACCTCTACCGGGTCGAGGGGACCGAGACGCTGCGCCTGGTGGGCGGCACCCGCGGCGAGATCCTGGTCGGGAGCCCGGAGCCTCTCCAGGCGCTGCACGTCCGCTTCGACCGGCGCGCGCCGTCGCACCTGGAGATCGGCGGCCGGGTGCTCCGTCCTCTGGTCCTCCACCCGGACGGCGGGATCACCTTCGAGGTGCCGCTCGACCACACGCGGGCCGTCCACCCCATGTGGTGGACCCGGGACGACTACTATCTGTACGAGGTGGACCTCCGCCTCCCCGGAGCGCCGGCCGCCCCCATCGGCCTGGACGTCCGGCCGGCCCGGGACTACGTCAAGAAGAGCGGGAGCTGATCCGATGGAGCCGAGAAGCTGGATCCTGGACGTCCGCGAGCGTCTGCTCACGCCGCCGCCGCGCCGCCTGGCGGCGAAAGACCTGCGTCCCGCCGCGGTGCTGGTGCCGCTCTACGTGGACGCGGGCGAGCTGTGGACGATCCTCACCAAGCGGACCGAGACCCTGCCGACCCACCGCGGCCAGATCGCCTTCCCCGGCGGCGGCAGGGACTTGAAGGAAGACCCCTGGGGGGCGGCGGTGCGCGAAGCGCATGAAGAGATCGGCCTGGAGCCGAAGACCGTCCTCCCCCTCGGCGCGCTCGACGAAGGCGAGACCCCGGCGGGCTTCCGCGTCATCCCCTGCGTCGGAGCCGTCCCCCAGACCTTCCAGCCGCGGCCGAACGCCGCCGAGATCGCCGAAGTCTTCAGCCTCCCGCTGACCGCCTTCTCGAACCCGCAGATGGTCGAAGAGAGATCCGTGAAGATCGACGGCGTCGGCCGGATGCTCCGCGTCTACCACGTCGGCGGCCGCCAGATCTGGGGCCTGACCGCGCGCATCCTGCAGAACCTGCTGGTGCGGCTGGGGTTGGAGGCGGAGGAGGAACCTCTATGAAACCCGCTGTCGTCGAAGTCGAGTCTGTTGAGAGGATCCGCAGGATCGCCCTGAAGGGGTTCAAGTCATTCGTCGAGTCCCAGGAGATCGAGATCCGGCCCCTCACCATCCTTGCGGGTGCCAACAGCTCGGGAAAATCGAGCGCGCTCCAACCGCTTCTGATGCTGAAGCAGACGCTGGAGCACAGCTTCGATCCGGGTCCACTGCTTCTGGATGGTCCTCATGTGCGGTTCAACTCGGCGGCAGAGCTCCTTTCTCGGATCTCTGCCGAAAACTCGACGGACGAGCTTGACGTCGGTATAGGGATCGAACCGGATCGGCGCCTGTCCTGGAGCTTCCGGCGGACGCCGGACGACAAGCTCCAACTCGACCGGATGAACTATGGGCTCTGGCTCGGGCCCGACGCCATCTCGCTGACGCCGGAGATGGCGTCGGAGGAGATCGTTCACCAGATTCTTCAGCTCTTTCCAGTCCTCTGGAACCCCGAGGGTCGCTTCAAGGTTGGCCGGAACCGTTGTTTTCTCGGGGTCATTGGCGCCGGGGGCATGCCGATGCTTCCACCGACCTCGGACTTTGACCGGCTCTTGCGCTCGATCATCCACGTCCCAGGGCTCCGGGGGAATCCCAAGAGGACCTATGACGCGGCGGAGGTGGGGACGACCTTTGCCGGGACGTTCGAGCACTATGCGGCCAGTGTCATCGCGGGCTGGCAACGAGCGGGCGATTCGCGCCTGGAACAACTGGGGGAGCTGCTGAATGACCTTGGGCTGACCTCTCAGGTGGCGGCGCGGCAATCGAGCGCGACGCAGGTCGCGCTCCTGGTCGAGCGGCTTCCGGGGCGGCGGGGGAGCGGTGCGGCGGATCTGGTCAA
>Ga0209682_10000424_pt1 | contig 14580 bp, 14 predicted proteins | sample DOMMetBare2Fresh_2_FD_187471 | JGI IMG/M metagenome (GOLD analysis project Ga0209682, IMG submission 187471) | Wetland sediment microbial communities from St. Louis River estuary, USA, under dissolved organic matter induced mercury methylation -... | ecosystem: Environmental > Aquatic >... | reverse complement strand
TCACCAGCGCGAGCGGCCCGCCGAGCGCGGCCTCGGGCGAGACCTCGGCCACGACCAGGCCCTTGCAGACCAGGCCCGAGAGGTGGCCGTCGGTCAGCAGCGCGACCTGGTCGCCCATGCCGGCGCCGTCGATCGCGAAGACCACGCGCGAGGCGCCACCGCCCATCGCCGGGCCGCCGCAGGCGCCAGCGCCGCGCATCACGACCACGTCGCCCGACTTGATCGTGCCGTCCTTCAGCGCCGCGATCGCCGCGTCGCTGGTGTCGAAGCAGATCGCCGGGCCGCTGAAGCGGCGCACCTTGCGCTCGAGGATGCCGGTCTTGACGATGCCGGTGTCCGGGCACATCGAGCCGCGCAGCACGGTGATCGCCGGCCGCGGCGAGACGGGGTCGTTCAGCGGCCGGATCGTGCCCGGGTCGGCCACGGTGGTGGCGTCCAGTTCGGTGGCGAGCGTGCGGCCGCTGACGCTGAGCACGCCGGTGTCGAGCTGAGGCCGCAGCTGCTTGAGCACCGCGCGGCAGCCGCCGGCGGCCTCGAATTCCTCGATCGTCTGGTGGCCGACCGGGCGGATGCCGGCCAGCACCGGCACCTCCAGGCTGAAGCGCTCGAACATCCCGTAGATGTCGACATCCAGGCCGGCTTCGGTGGCCACGGCCTGCAGGTGCTTGATGCAGTTGACCGAGCCGCCGACGGCCAGCACTGCGCGCACCGCATTGCCGAACGCGCCGGGCTTCAGGATGTCCAGCGGCTTCAGGTCGTCCCAGATCATCTGCACGATGCGCGTGCCCGCCGCCTGGGCGTCGGCCTTCATCTTGGCGCTCATCGCCGCCACCGGCGCGCTGCCGGGCAGCGCCATGCCGAGCGCCTCGCAGACGATGTGCATCGAGTTGGCCGTGCCCATGCCCGAGCACACGCCGGGCGACTTGATCGCCTCGCGGCTCATGCCGACGACGGTCTCGATGTCGAGCTTGCCGGTGACGGCGTGCATCGCGCTGACGAAGACGTCCTCGATGTCGCAATGGTGGCCGCGGAAGCTGCCGCTGGCCTGGTAGCCGCAGGGCACCACGATGGTCGGCACGTTCAGTCGCGCGGCGGCCATCAGCTGGCCGGGCACGGTCTTGTCGCAGGACGTCAGGCAGACCATGCCGTCGAGCTGCGCGCCCTCGACCGCGACCTCGATGTCGTTGGTCACCAGGTCGCGCGCGGCCAGCATGTAGGCGCCACGTGCGCCGGCGCCGGTGACGAAGTCGCTCGGCGCCGCGGTGCGGATCTCGAACGGCACGCCGCCCGCGGCGCGGATCGCGTCCTTGACGATCGCGGCCACGTCGTCGAGGTGGCTGTAGCAGGCCGCGAGCTCGCTGCTGCTGTTGACGACCGCGATCTTGGGTTTCTCGCAATCGGCCTCGGGGATGCCCATGGCCTGCCACTGCGCATTGCGCACCGACCAGAGGTAGGAGCCGCGCGGAAAATTGCTTCGCAGTTTGCGCTTGTCAGTCATCAGGAACCTTTGCGTGTGATCGTGACGATGCCGGCGTCGGCATCCACGCGCACCCAGTCGCCGGTGTGGATCAGCGTCAGCGGGTCGCGGTCGAAATCGGTCATGGCCGGCGCGTGGCTCACCACGGCGCCGAGGGCGATCTTGGTGGTCATCTCGTTGAACAGCCAGGCCGCCGGCGCCGTGCCCATGAGCCGTGTCATGTGGAATTGCGCGGACCAGCCCGACGAGCCCTTGGCGCCGGGGAACACCAGCACCTTGCCGGCGAAGCTCTGCCCGCGCAGCTCGTGACGCGTCTCGACGATGGTGCCAGTGCGCGGATCGACGCCGCCCCAGCCGGAGACCCGGTCGTTCGTCACAAGGGCCTCGCCCTCCGCGACGCCGGGCACGACCTTGCGGCCGTGGATGACGATGGTCGAGCTGTCCTGCCTGCTCACGCCCACCTCCCGCTGCAGGCGGCGTCGATGCACTGCGAGGTCGTGCCGAACCAGGCCTGCACGCCCAGGATCGCCGGCAGGTAGTGCGCCTGCTTGGCCGAGTCGAGCGCGACGACTTTCGTGCCGGGGGGCACGGCGCGGCTCATCGCCGAGCAGCTGTCGGTCATGATCTTGCCGCCGGCGTCCTCGATGATCTTGGTGTAGCCATTGCGGTCGGCCAGGGTCTTGATCGCCATCGGCGTCCAGATCCACAGCGCGCAGTTCTCGTGCACGTGCCGGCCCTGCAGCAGTTGGGCCGCTTCCCAGATCTGCTCGATCGTGTAGTGCGGGCAGCCGAGCATCACGTAGTCGACCTGCCGGTCGCTGCCGTTGGCATTGATTTTCTCGAAGGTGGCCGCGCGTTCGCGCGCGCCGTAGCGGCGGATCTCCTTGAGCATGCGCCCGCCGGTGGCCTGCGCCTCGGTGCTGGCCTCGGGCGTGACGCCGACCAGGTGGTACATCTCGACGCCGCCCGACGACGACGCGGCGGCGCCGAAGTGCTTCAGGCGCGGCAGGTTGGGCACGCTCGACAGGCCCCACACGACGGGCACCCGGTCCTGCACCCAGTCGCCGATCCAGTAGCCGAGCAGGCCCCAGTCCTCGACCGTGTCGACCGCGATGTCGAGCACGACGCCGTGCGTGGCCAGGCGCGGGCCGTCGAGGTGGTAGCCCCAGTTCGGGATGCGGCAGGTCAGCATGGCCGCGCTCGCGCTCTCGCGCCCTTCGGCGTTGGTGCGCGCGCCGAGCACGCTGTTGATGTAGACGACGGCCGACGACTCCATCCACGCGCAGTGCTCGCCGCGCGTGGGCACGTTGCCCACCTGGTAGGGCGTGCAGGTGTTCATCATCTGCACGCCCATGCCGACGGCCATTGCCTCGCTCTTCTTGTAGAACTCGACGATCTGTTCGTTGACGCCCATCTCCTGCGGGTGGTGCGGGTCGAAGCCGAGTTGCAGGTGCGAGGTGAAGGCGCGCACGCTGCGCGGCAGCGGCACGACCTCGGCGCTGTCGAGGTTGAACTCGCTGAAGACCGCGTCCATCCCGCCCTTGGCTGCGGCGAAGTCGCGCATGAAGGGCGTCGACGCGGTGACGGTGCCGCACACGTTGCGCGTCTCGACGAAGTCCTCCGCATCGAGGGCCTCGCCGTAGCGGATCAGCAGGTCCATCGCCTTGGCGATGGTGGGGCCGTCGCGGCCGTCGCGCATCGCCTTCTCTTCGTCCGTGAGTCTCATGTGAGCCCCTCGTGTCCGGAGTACCTGCCGCGATCCCCCGAGGGGATCTCGCCCGGCTTGGGGCGGCCCGGCGCCGGGCTCGTCGGCGCGTCAGGACCGGCCGCGTGGCCGCCGATGTCCGCCGCGATGGACTGGACCATCGTGCGCAGGGCCGGCGCGACCTGGCGCCGCAGGCGGTCTTCGCCGAAATCGAAGGCGGCGCCGCCGCAGTTGAACGACATCACCTCGCCGCGCGGGCCGACCATCGCGACCGAGACGGAGTTGATCTCGCGGTGGAACTCGCCCGCCGAGAGGCAGTAGCCGGTCTTTGCGTGGTCGGCGAGCGCGCGCTTCAGTCCGGTGTCGAGCGCCTTCCAGGCCTTGGGCTCGTTGCCCGCCTGGCCCAGCGCGCCGAGCAAGGCGGTCCGGCTCGTCGCATCGAGCGCGCCGAGGTAGGCGCGACCGAGCGCGGAATTGGGCAGCGGCACCCGCGAGCCGACATCGAGGCGCGCCGTCAGCATCGTCGAGCGCGGCCGGCAGGCCTCGACGATCACCATCTCCAGGCCGTCACGAACGGCGAGGTAGACGGTGCCGCCGGTGCGGTCGGCCAGCACCTGCATCGGGGCGCGTGCCGCGGCGCGCACGTCCAGCCCGGCCAGAAAGACCTGTGCGAGCGACACCACGCCGGCGCCCAGCATGTACCCCTCGCCGCCGGGCTCGGGCTGCAGCCACCGATGGGCCACGAGCGTCGCGGCCAGGCGCGTGACCGACGGGCGCGGGATGCCGGTCATGCGGGCCAGTTCGGTCGGGCCCAGCAGCCGCTGCTCGGCGCTGAAGCACTGCATCAGCGCCAGGCCACGGTCGAGCGCGCTGACGGTGCCGGGATCGGCCTTCGTCGTCATGCGGCGACGGCCACCTGGGCCAGCGCCGGACGCAGGTAGACGCCCTGGTCCATCAGTGCGGTCTGCAGCGCGCCGATATCCACCGAGCGCGGCTGCACGCCGGCCTTCACGGCCAGTGCGGCAGCGGTGCCGGCGGCCTGGCCGGTGATCCAGCATTGCGGGATCTCGCGCATGAAGCCGTGCGAGTTCTTGTCGCAGCTGATGTGGCGGCCGCAGGCGAGCAGCCCGTCGAGCGACGCCGGCACCAGCGCGCCGTAGGGGATCGAGATGTTCGGGAATTTCGGGCTCACGGCCGGCGTGACGCCGACCTCGTCGGGCAGCGCCACGCCGTCGGGCCAGCGGCTGCGCAATACGGCATCGACGCCGCGCAGGCGGCGTGCGTGGCGCACGCCGATCTGCGGCGCCGACACCATCAGGTAGGCGTTCTCGAAGCCGGGGGCGTGTGCCTTGTAGAAGTCCAGGTGCGCGGCCATCGCGCGGTGCGAGCGCACCTCGACGGCCGTGAGGTCGTCGACGTCCAGCGCCGAGTAGCCGGTCTGGCGCGGGCCCATGAAGAGGGCCACGTCGTTGCGCCAGCTGACGAAGGGGCGGTCGAACAGGCCGCACTCGGCGCGGCCGCGCGCCATGAAGTCGGCGTGCGCCTCGGGCTGGCCGGCCTTGAACCGGATCCAGCGGTTCATGTCGACGCCGGCGAACATCCACGAGGTGTTCATGCAGTGGTGGACGTCGGCCTCCTCGATGTCGTTGTCGAAGGCGGCGCCGGCGCGCGCGAAGAGGTCGCCGTCGCCGGTGGCATCCACCACGACCTTGGCGCGGATGGCCATGCGGCCTTCCTTGCTCTCGAAGGTGGCGCCCGCCACCCGGCCGTCCTCCATCAGCGGCATGCAGGCCCAGGAGTGATAGACCAGCTTGACGCCGCGCTCGATGACCAGATCCTGCGACAGCAGCTTCAATCGCTCGGGGTCGATCGTCGGCGACCAGGTCACGACGCCGTGGTAGGCCGCGGTGCGGTGCGACCAGTGGCCGGCCTTGGCCGGATCGGTGGAGCCCCAGTCGGCGCGGTCCGGGCCGGCGACGGCATCCGGCGGCAGGCGGTTCATCAGCTCCTCGGCGATGCCGCGGATGACGAGCTGGCCGGTCCAGTCGGTCATGCGGTCGATCCAGATCACGAGGCCGCCGGTGGACAGCCCGCCGAGGTGGTTGTAGCGCTCGAGCAGCACGGTGTCGGCACCACTGCGCGCCGCTGCCGCGGCGGCGGCCGTGCCCGAGGGGCCGCCGCCGACCACCAGCACCTCGCAATCGCGGTAGACCGGGATGTCGCGCGCGCCTTCGTGCACCGTGCCCAGGTCCTGGCGCGGCACCTTGGCGTCGCGCTCGAAGAGGTCGGCGGAGAGGATGCGTTCGTCGGAGCGTTGGACGGTCTTCATGATGGGCGTGCGGGTTCGGGCTTTCCGAATAATGGACGCGGCGTCCAAAAAGTGCAATCCGGCGTGTGCCAAGACCCTGCGTGCGACAGGGCCCGGCGTCGGCGCAGCTTCGGTCGGCGGCGGTACGCCGATGCAGCGGGACCGCATGAGCGGCGCCGCGCCGGCCGGTGGCTGCATTGCGGCACACTCGGCGCGATCACCGATCACCGATCACCTGGCAGGAGCCCGTCCATGGAACGCACCGTACTCGGCCGCAGCGACCTGAAGGTCGCCAAGGTCTGCCTCGGCACGATGACCTTCGGCGAGCAGGTCGCCGCCGACGAGGCCCACCGCATCCTCGACCATGCGGTGGCGCGCGGCGTGGACTTCATCGACACCGCCGAGATGTACCCCGTGCCGGCGCGGCGCGAGACCTACTCGCGCACCGAGTCGATCATCGGCGACTGGTTCGCCGCACGTCCGGGCGTGCGCGAACGCGTGGTGCTCGCCACCAAGGTGGCCGGACCGAGCCGCAACATGGACTGGGTGCGCAACGGCAGCCGCAATCTGACGAAGGCCGAGATCCTGCAGGCCTGCGACGACTCGCTGCGCCGGCTGAAGACCGATCGCATCGACCTGTACCAGATCCACTGGCCCAACCGAAACGTGCCGATGTTCGGCAGCGTCTACTTCGACCCGGCCAAGGACGAGACCTTCAGCGGGGTCGCCGAGCAGCTCGAGGCGATGGCCACGCTGATCCGTGCCGGCAAGGTGCGCCATGTCGGCGTGTCCAACGAGACGCCCTGGGGTGTGTGCGATTTCGTGCGGGTGGCCGAAACGCAGGGCCTTCCCCGCATCGCGACCGTCCAGAACCCGTACTGCCTGGTCAACCGGGTGGTCGACAACGGGCTCGACGAGGTGCTGCACCACAGCGGCGTCTCGCTGCTGGCGTATTCGCCGCTCGGCTTCGGCACGCTGACCGGCAAGTACGACGCTGGCGGCCCCGACCCGGCCCAGCCCGAGGTCGGCCGCATCGCGCGCTTCGAGGCCATGCGCAAGCAGCGCTGGGGCCGCGCCGAGACCTTGGCCGCCGCGCGGCGCTACAACGCGCTCGCGCGCCAGCATGGCCTGAGGCCGACGCAGATGGCGCTGGCCTTCTGTTACGGCAACTGGCGGGTGGCGAGCACGATCATCGGCGTGACCAGCGTCGCGCAGCTCGACGAGGACCTGGACGCCTGGGGCACCACGCTCGCGCCCGAGTTGCTGGCGGCGATCGACAGCGTGCGCTGGGAGATCCGCGACCCGGCGCAGTAGGCCGGGCGGTGCGCCCGCTCAGCGCCGCCCGGCCGCCGCGCGCCCGTGGCGCAGGGCGAAGCCGTGGACCACGCGCGTGCCTTGTCGTCGGACAGCGGCGCTCGGCACTGGATCCGGTTCCGGGCCAGCACGAGCTCGAGCACGATGTCGAGACCGACCCTGCGCCACGCCATCAGCGGGCGACTGTCCTGCGCCTGCAGCGGGATCACGGACCGGCCGTGCGGTATCGGCCAGGGTCGAGGCTTCCGGTGTCGTGGCGGGGTCTCCTTGCTGCGCGGCCTCATCAGCGGATGATCGGCATCGTCGTCAGCCAGGGCCAGACGAGGCCGAGCAGGACCAAGAAGTAGACGGCGCCGAACACCGCCCCGAGCCGCCAGAACTGCCCGCGGCCGATATAGCCGCTGCCGGCATAGATGGGCGCGCAGCCGGTGGCGTAGGGCGAGATCACGCCCATCAGCCCGAGCGAGTAGATGCACAGCATCGCCAGCACCGGCGCGTCGACGCCGGGGATGCCCTTGGCGAGCGCCAGCACCAGCGGCAGCACCGCCAGCGCATGCGAGGTGATGCTGGCGAACAGGTAGTGGCACCAGAAGAACAGTGCGACGAGCGCGGCGGTCGCCCACAGCGGATCGATGCCGCGCAGGGGGCCTGCGGCGCCCTGCGCGAACCAGCCGATGAAGCCGGTACGGTTCAGGCCGTCGGCCAGCGTCAGCACGGTCGTGAAGTAGAGGAACACGCTCCAGGCCTCGCGCTCGCCCATGAGGTCGTCCCACGAGATCACGCGCAGCAGCAGCATCGCCGAGGCGACCACCAGCACCACGCCGGTCGGATGGATGAAGTTCGCGCCCAGCAGCGGCAGCGCCACGCGCGGGTTGCTGCCGGTGACCCAGAGGAAGATCGCGACCAGCACCAGCGTGGCCATGGTCCACTCTGCACGCGAAACCGGCCCCATGGCGCGCAGTTCGGCCGTGGCCCATTCGACGGTCGCCTCACTCTGGCTGACCGACGGCCGGCACAGGCCGTAGGCGAGCGGCGGAACGACGGCGAGCAGCAACACACCGGCCGGGGCGAAGCCGAGGAAGAAGCGCGACCAGCTCATGTCGACGCCCAGCACCTGCGCCGCCAGCGCGAGCGCGGCCGCGTTGGGCACCAGCGCCGTGATGAACATCGAGCTGGTCACTGCGGTGGTGGCGAACGCGGTCCACATCAGGTAGCTGCCGATGCGGCCGGCGGTCGGCCCCGGCGTCGAGCCATAGAGCGGCGGGATCTGCTGCACGATCGGAAAGATCGCGCCGCCGCTGCGCGCCGTGTTGGACGGCGTGCCCGGTGCCAGGGCCAGGTCGGACAGGGCAATCGCATAACCCAAGCCCAGCGTGCGCCGGCCCAGGCGCCTGACCAGCAGCAGCGCGATCCGCCGGCCCAGGCCGCTCTTGCGATAGCCCAGCGCAAAGACGAAGGCGCCGAAGGTGAGCCACACCGTCGTGTCGGAGAACCCACCAAGCGCCCAGGCGACGGAGCGCGCCGGGTCGTCGTGCACGTAACGCATGGCGGCGATGAACGTGACCGCGACCAACCCCACCGCGCCGCCCGGCAGCGTGGTCAGCATCAGCGCGCCGATGGCCGCGGCGAACGCCGCGAAGTAGTGCCACGCCGCCGGCGCCAGCCCCTCGGGCACGGGTGCCAGGCGCAGCACGAGCCACACCAGCAGGGGCGCGAGCCAGCGCACGACGGGCGTGCGCGTCGGGGTGTCGGCCGGGGGGCTCTGCGTGATCATTCACGCCTCGGAGGGGTGAGGCGAGCCAGCTTAACCGCCCCGGCAGGCGGCGTCGTTATTCCAGATCAGGATCGTCGCCGTGGCTGCAGGCCAGCGAGACGGATCGCAGCGCGTCCCGCGCGTTGCTGCCTTCGTACCGGCGGCACCGCTCAGGCACCCGGCACCGCGCGGCGCATCACCGAGCGCGCAGCGCGGCGTCGAGCTGGTCGACCACCGGGGCCCAGTCGGCGTCCTCGAGCAGTTCTTCGCGCAACAGGCGCGCCTGCGCCGGAGCCCAGAAGGGCGCGTCCTCGAGCCGGATCGTGCCTGCCAGAGGCGCATGCAGGCCAATGAAGCGTCCGACCGCGGCGTCGTCGCCCGGCAGCCCGAGCTGGGCGAAGAGTTCGCCAAGGCGATGGAACCCGGCCTCCATGCAAGCCACCTTTCACTTTCGGGCGCGTGGCACCCGCGCCGCTGCGACGGGCCATTGTCGTCACGCCATGCTGCACCGGCGGATGACCGCGTGCGCATCGCGGGCTTGCCCCGTGTCGCGGGCGCTGGTGATCGCGTCGCGCCTTCTTGGCGCAGCCTGGGCGTGCCTGCAGCAGGCTTGAGCCGCGTCATGTCCGCGCACGTCGTTCGCGGCGACAGTGCGCATTCACCACCCACACGAGGCCGGCAGTCCCGATCCGCGGGTCGGCCTGCAACCCTGGCTTGCACGATGCCCCCGATGAACACGAGTGCGCTCGACCCGGTTCTGCGCCTGCATCCCGGCCGGCCGCTACCGGCCATCGAAGGCTGCCGCCCGGATTGGGTGTCGCGGCTCAGCGCCGGGCGTCCGGCGCAGGAGCTGCCGGCGTTGCTGGGGGCGCTGTTCACGCTGTGCGCGTCGACCCATCGGCTGGTCGCGCGGATGGCGGTGGCTGCGGCGCGTGGCAAGCCGGCCGCGGCCGCGCCGGCCGACCAGCGCGCCCTGCAGCTCAGCCAGGCGCGCGAGCAGATCCTGCGCATCGCGCTCGACTGGCCGCGCCAGCTGCCCGGGGCCGCGGCCGACGGCGACCCGGCGCTGCAACTGCGAGCCTGCCCGCTGTGGCGCACCGATCTCGATGGCACCAGCCAGGCCCAGGCCCTGCCTCGGTGGCTGGAGCATGAATGGCTGGGGCTGGCACCGCAGCGCTGGCTGCAGCTGCACCGGTGCGACCCGCAGGGCTGGACCGCTGACTGGTGCCTGTCGGCGCGCGGCCCGCTGGCTGCGCTGCTGCGCGGCCAGGCGCCGCACGCGCGCGCGCTGACCACGCCGGTGGCGCCGCTCGAACTTCTTTGCGAGCTCGAGCAGACGATGCCGCGGCTGGCCACCCGCATGGCCGGCGAGCCGGACTTCTGCTCCCGCCCGGACTGGGACGGTCGGGTCCGCGATACCGGGCCGTGGACGCGTGCGAACGACCCCGCGCCGGAGCCGGCCGACAGCGCCTGGCAACGCCTGCTCAGCCGCGTGGCCGATGTCTGCGAACTGGCCGCGCCCACGGGCGCGCAATGGCTCGCAGGCGGTGCGCTGGCGCTCGCGCCCGGCGAAGGCATGGCCTGGACCGAAATGTCGCGCGGGCTGCTGGTGCACTGGGTCCGGCTCGACGGGCACGGCGACTCCGCGCGTGTCGAGGCCTGCCGCGTGCTGGCACCCACCGAGTGGAACTTCCACCCGCACGGGCTGCTCGCCCAGGCCTTGTCGCGCCTGCGCGGCCCGGGCGCGGTCGATGCGGCGCGGCGCCTGGCGGTGGCCTTCGACCCCTGCGTGGCCTTCGAGGTCGCAGCGCCGCCGCAGGAGACCGCGCATGCATGAGATGAGCCTGGCCGCCGGCATCCTGCAATTGGTGGAAGATGCGGCCGTGCGCGAACGGTTCTCGCGGGTCAGGCGCATCGGGCTCGAAGCCGGCGCGCTGTCGGGCGTCGAGGTGAGCGCGCTGCGCTTTGCGCTGGCGGCGATCGCGCCCGGCACCTGCCTCGAAGGTGCGCAGGTCGAGATCGACGAGCCGCCGGGCCGGGCCTGGTGCCTGCCCTGCGGCGTCACGGTGGAGATCCGCACGCGGCTGGACGACTGCCCGCATTGCGGAGGCCACCAGCTGCAGGCGACGGCGGGGATGGAGCTGAAACTGCGCGAGTTGATCGTGCACGACGACTGAAGGAGATCGATCATGTGTGTCGTTTGTGGTTGCGGCAGGCCCGACCCGGCAAGCGCAGGGCATGTGGCCGTCGCCGCCAACGGCGACCTGCATTACGGCGCGGGCGCGGCGCGGGTCTCGGCCCCCGGCATGAGCCAGGAGCGCGCGATCAGGCTCGAGGCCGACGTGCTGGGTGCCAACGACCGCATCGCGGCCCAGAACCGGGCGCATTTCCGGTCGCACGGCATCGCGGCCTACAACCTCGTCTCCAGCCCGGGATCGGGCAAGACCACGCTGCTGTGCGCGACCATCGAGCGCCTGCGCCGGCGCGCACCGGGCCTGCCGCTGGCGGTGATCGAGGGCGACCAGCAGACCAGCCGCGACGCCGACCGCATCCGCGCCACCGGTGCGCCGGCGATCCAGGTCAATACCGGCAAGGGTTGCCACCTCGACGCGCGGATGGTGGCCGACGCCTTCGACCGGCTGCCCATCCACGGGCACTCGCATTCGCCCGGCGCCGACCACGGCCACGCGCCGCACGACGGCGAGTCGCTGCTGCTGATCGAGAACGTCGGCAATCTCGTCTGCCCCGCGCTGTGGGACCTGGGCGAGCGGGCCAAGGTCACGATCCTGTCGGTGACCGAGGGCGAGGACAAGCCGCTGAAGTACCCCGACATGTTTGCCGCCTCGCACCTGATGGTGCTGAACAAGATCGATCTGCTGCCGTACCTGGACTTCGACCTGGCCCAATGCATCGCCCACGCGCGCCGGGTCAACCCGGCGATCGAGGTCCTGCAGGTCTCGGCACGCACCGGCGCCGGGCTGGACGGCTGGATCGACTGGCTGCTCGACCGGCCGGCCACGCCAGGTGCCTGACATCGCGATGAACCGGCCGCCCGCGCTCACCCTGCCCCGAGCCGCCCCGGCGCGCGTGCTGGCCTGTGGGGCGTTCCTGAAGAACACCGCCTGCCTCGTCAGCGGCCGTCAGGCGGCGATGTCGGTGCTGCACGACGACCTGTCGGACCCGCGCGCCTGCGCGCTGCTGGAGCAGTCGCTGCGGCAGCTGGTCGCGCTCGCCGACGGGCGCATCGACGCGGTCGCGCACGACCTCCATCCGGACTTCCACAGCACGCGTGCAGCGCAGCAGCTGGCCGGCGAACTCGGCGTGCCGGTCCTGGCGGTGCAGCACCACCACGCCCACATCGCCGCGGTCCAGGCCGAACAGGGCTGGATCGACGAGCCGGTGGTCGGCCTCGCGCTCGACGGCGTCGGCCTCGGTCACGACGGCACGTCCTGGGGCGGCGAGGTCCTGGTCGTGCGCGGCGCCGGCTGCGAACGCGTGGCGCACCTGCCGGCACTGGCCATGCCGGGCGGCGATGTCGCGGCCCGCGAGCCCTGGCGCATGGCCGCTTCCGCGTTGCACGCGCTCGGCCGCGCCGACGAGATCGTGCCGCGCTTTGCGCCCGTCGTCGGCGAGGCGCTGGCGCGGGGTGTAGTGGCCATGCTGGCGCGCGACCTGAACTGCCCGCGCAGCAGCGCCGCCGGGCGCTGGTTCGACGCCGTGGCCGGCGCGCTCGGCCTGTCGGTCCGGCAGGCGCACGAGGCCGAGGCGGCGTGCGCGCTCGAAGCGGCGGCCACGCGCTGGCTGGCCGGCCACGCCGCGCCGGCGCGCGCGGCCACCTCGCTTGACCTGCTGCCCTTGCTCGGCGAACTGCTGGACGGCGATGCCGATGCCGATGCCGATGCTGCTGCGGCGCGCTTCCACCACGCCATGGCGGCCGGCTTCGTCGCGGCGGCGTGGCGGGCCGCGATGGCAGCCGACACCGACCGTGTCGCGCTGGCGGGCGGATGCTTCTTCAACCGCGTGCTGAGCTCGGCGATCGAGTCGGGGTTGCAGAGCAAGGGTCTGCGCGTCTTGCGCCCACAGGCCGTGAGCTGCGGCGATGCCGGGCTCGCGCTCGGCCAGGCCTGGGCCGCGGCGCTGCGTCTCGTGGCTGACTGAACCTGGAGAATCCCACCATGTGCCTGGCCCTGCCCGCGCTTGTCGTCGCACTCGAGGACGGCGACCTTGCGGTCGTCGACCTCGGCGGGGTGCGCCAGTCGGTGAATGTTGCGCTCGTGCCGCAGGCGCGCGTGGGCGACTACGTCATCGTCCATGTCGGCCATGCGATCGGCCTGCTCGACCCCGAGGAGGCTGCGCAGACGCTGGCGCTCTTTGCGCAGATGCGGGGCGGGCAGCCGGCGACTGCGGCATGAAATACGTCGACGAATTCCGCGATGGCGGACTCGCACGCCGCATCGCCGATCGCATCGCGGCCGAGGTCGACCCGGCGCGGCGCTACCACTTCATGGAATTCTGCGGCGGCCATACGCACGCGATCGCACGCTATGGCGTCGCCGAACTGCTGCCGCCCGGTGTGCGCATGATCCACGGCCCGGGCTGCCCGGTGTGCGTGCTGCCGATCGGACGCATCGACCAGGCGATCGGCCTCGCGCTCGAGCGCGGTGCCATCGTCTGCACTTATGGCGACACGATGCGGGTACCCGCATCGCAGGGCCTGTCGCTGACCAAGGCCAAGGCACGCGGCGGCGACATCCGCATGATCCACTCCGCCACCGACGCGCTGCGGATCGCCCGCGCCGAGCCGCAGCGCGAGGTCGTCTTCTTCGCGATCGGCTTCGAGACGACGACACCGCCGACGGCGCTGGCGATCCGCCAGGCCGCGCAGGAAGACCTGGCCAACTTCAGCGTGCTGTGCTGCCACGTGCTGACGCCGAGCGCCATCACGCACATCCTGGAATCGGTCGCGGCGCACGAGCGCGGCGCGGTGCCGATCGACGGCTTCATCGGTCCGGCGCACGTGAGCATCGTCATCGGCTCGCAGCCCTATGAGCCGTTCGCCCGCGACTACCGCAAGCCGGTGGTGATTGCCGGCTTCGAGCCGCTGGACGTGATGCAGGCGATCCTGATGCTGGTGCGCCAGGTCAACGAGGGGCGCTTCGAGGTCGAGAACGAATTCACCCGCGCCGTCACGCGCGCCGGCAACCGGGCCGCGCAGGCGGTGATCGATGAGGTCTTCGAGATCCGCGATGCCTTCGAGTGGCGCGGTCTCGGCGAGGTGGCGCGCAGCGCGTTGAAGATCAGGGCCGGGTTCGGGACTTTCGACGCCGAGCGCCGCTTCGACCTGAGCTATCGGCCGGTGCCCGACCACAAGCAGTGCGAGTGCGGCGCGATCCTGCGCGGCGTCAAGCGCCCGACCGACTGCAAGCTCTTCGGCACCGTCTGCACGCCGGAGAACCCGATGGGCTCGTGCATGGTCTCTTCCGAAGGCGCCTGCGCGGCGCACTATTCCTACGGGCGGTTCCGCGACATCCCGGTGGTGGTGCCATGAGCCGGCAGACGCTGTCGACTCGCGGCCCATCTCGGCTGTTCCGACAGTCCGGTCTGCGGCCTTGCGCTCGTTGCACCGCCCCTGCAGGTGAGATCGCGGCACACCGGCCGGCGCAGTGTCGAGGTCCGGCCGGCAACGGGCCGCTTTCCGACAGAACGTGCCCATGAAGAAACCCGACTACCTGCGGCCGATCGACTTCAAGCACGGCCGCATCGACATGAACCACGGCGCCGGTGGGCGTGCCGGCATGCAGCTGATCGACGAACTGTTTGCGGCTGCGTTCGACAACGAGTGGCTGCGCCAGGGCAACGACGCGGCGCTGATGGACGTGCCCGCCGGCCAGCGCCTGGTCATGTCCACCGACGGCCATGTGATCTCGCCGCTGTTCTTCCCCGGCGGCGATATCGGCTGCCTCGCGGTCCACGGCACGGTCAACGACGTGGCGATGCTCGGCGCCGTGCCGCGCTACCTGGCG
>Ga0209682_10000423_pt1 | contig 14584 bp, 10 predicted proteins | sample DOMMetBare2Fresh_2_FD_187471 | JGI IMG/M metagenome (GOLD analysis project Ga0209682, IMG submission 187471) | Wetland sediment microbial communities from St. Louis River estuary, USA, under dissolved organic matter induced mercury methylation -... | ecosystem: Environmental > Aquatic >... | reverse complement strand
AGCAGGCGACCCTCCCGAAACCACCTGGAACCAGAGAAAAAATAGATCTCGGCGCGATCCAGATGGCTCGGCTCTACGCCGCCCAGGCCAAACCGGTGGGGTTCATCGAAGGCAAGATCACGCCCTACGACAACGACACAGGCACGCGCAGCCACGTCAATGGCGTTCTCGTGCCCGGGGGACCGCAGAGCGCCCGGGCGGAGGCCTGGGAGTTCTTCTTCAACCGGGGCGGCCTCCTGGACCATTGGGGTTACCTGAGTTTTCTTGGCGACCCCAACCATCCGACGGTGTCCGCGATCCGGCAACAGCTCGCAGCGCTCAAGACGTTCATGGGCGGCATACCTCTGGCACGGCTCAAAACCTCGGCCATCTCGCCTACCACCAATCGCCCCCTCTGGGTCGCCGGTGGCGATCTTGGTTCGTACCCGGTGGACAAATCACCCTGGGACGCTCTGAGAAGCTCCCAACGCTTCTATGCGGCCCTGCAGACCAATGAGAACGATGCGACGGGCCGCTGGTTCCTCCTCTACATGCATCACAGCACCAGGCGATGCTTTGTCCCGGACGGTTCGCCCGAGCCGGACTTCACCGCCGCGGGCTGCGACGATGACGACAACCCAGAGACCGCCGCCGCCCCACCCGGCAATTACATGGTGCTCGGCGGTTACGACGCCCGGATCTGGACCACGCCACAAGCCAAACGCTATCGCGAGAGCGTCCAGGTGAGCCTCGGGCCGAATCCGGGAACGTTCGACGTCTTCTGGATCAAGCCCGAGGATCTGCAGATCGTGAAACAACAAGCCGTGGCCTGGAAGCAATCCAGTTGCAGCCTTGCCGGCTGTGTCGTCTGCAGCAACCCGACGGCGGGCAACCCCTGTACGATCGGTCTCAACTCGAACGAAGGCTATGACTTCGACATCCTGCTCAAGATCGTGCAACGCTGAACTGAGGTGCCTCATGAATGTCCGGCGAACCCTTCTGTTGACCCTGATCCTTCCCCTGCTCGGTGCTCCCTCGGCGTCGCAGCCGTTCGGGCGGCCGTTGACCTTGGCGCAGGTCGAGTGCGAGGAGCGCCAACTTGAGCGCCTGCAGCACCGGATGGTGGCCAGCCCGCGTAAAGGTGGCATTTTTCTTTGGCGCGCCTCGGCCGAAGGCGGTGCCTACCGCGGTTTGGTCTCGACAAACAACTTGAGTCCCGATGACCAAGGCCAGCGAGCGCGCGAAGAATCACAGCTCGCCTTCGATCTTCTCTTCAAACCGAGCGAGAATTTTCTGGATCCCCGGAGGCAGCCCCTACCCCAGGCGACGTTCGTGCGACGGGACGCTGAATCCAACATCAACAGCACCCGGAACCCGCTGATCCTGGTCGGCATCGACCTCGCGCCGGTGGTGGAGGACCCGACGAGTCCCACGCAGCCGCTGACGATCACGAACCATCGCAACGACGGCACGGGGCATGACGACCGGGCCGCCCGCGGCTTCGCGGCAGATGATTTCTTCAGTGCCTGCCACACCGAGGTCAGCGACTTCGATCAGCGCATCTTTTCCATCCTGGCGCGCACGGTGCGACCCGCACAGTGTCTTTTGGAGCCGCTTCCGGGTTGCGGTGGGGGGATCAGCCGTTTCAGAGTGGTGTTCTTTCGCGGGACCGAGCCGCTCACGTATCGGATGAACATCTACGACTATCTCGTGGGCTGCTACGATGACGGGCACTGCGAGTATGGGGAGGCTCGGGTTGCTTTTGTAATGCGGTTCCAGTTGGATGACGGGGGACGCGTGACCGGTGGTGAGGTCCAGGTGCTTCCATTGTGCGCCGACTCCGAGACGCAGGTCGGCTGCACCACCGCAGGCAGCCCTGGCTATGCGGTCTACGTCCTGCCCCCTCTACGCCCCGGCATCGACCACCAAGGCGAGGCGGAGTTTCAGCGCGCCGCCCACCTGAACCTCGAGTACGACGGAAGCCCGCACAACGTCGAATACGACACCATCAACTGGGCCGACCTGCTGCGCGATACGGCCTGGAATGGGGGGCTGGTGCCGTAGGGGCGGGGGGGCCAGGTTGCCTCTCTCCGCGATCTGCTGTAGCTTCTGGCCATGACTTCACGGCGCTGGCACCCACTTCTTCTTCTGGGCTTGGCCCTCCTCCTGTCCCCTGCGGCGCCGGCCTCGGCGGCGGCGCCGCAGTGGGTTCGCACCAACCTGTTCGGCGGTTCGATCTCGGCGCTGGCCCAGGCGCCTTCGGCGCCACGGACGCTGTACGCGGCCGCCCCGTATTCCACCGGCGAGATGTTTCGGAGCACCGATGGCGGCGCAACCTGGCACCGCCGGGGGCGGCTCCCATCGTTTCCCATTGAATTGACGGTGCATCCCCACGACCCCGAGACCGTCTGCGCGCTGACGTATTCCGCGAGCCTGTACCGCACGCGCGACGGCGGGATCACCTGGACCCGGATCGGCGCCGATCTTCCTTATCCATACGTTGAGGCGCTCGCCTGGGCCGGCGGAGCCCGACCCGTCCTTCTGGCCGCGACCTGGCGGGGACTTTTCGGCTCCGTCGACGGCGGCGACCACTGGCAGGTGACGGGCTTCGAAGGTTCTTCTGTTCTCGGTGTTGCGACCGAGCCCGGCGCCGGCAGCCTGTTCGCGATGACCGGGCAGGACCAGGACGGTGCCGCGACCGTCTGGAAGAGCACCGACCAGGGCGCGACCTGGGTGGCCGTCTCGGTCATTCCGGGGCGCGTCTTCTGGGATACCCTTCCCCACTTCACCTTCGACCCGGTTCGGCCGGGCACCCTGTATGCTTGGTTCTTCGATTTCGACTACTACTACAGCCAAGGCCCCCTCTATCGCAGCCGGGACGGCGGTGCCACATGGGCCGAGTTGACGCCGCCACCATTTCTTCTCGATCTCGTTCCGCTGCCCGACGGTACACTCCTCGCCGGGTTGGACACCGGGGGCGTCCTCCGCAGCGACGACCTCGGTGACACCTGGTCCCCCCATGATTGGGAGAATCCGGTGCCGGACGCCTCGATCCTCCGGATCGTTACGTTTCCCGGCAAGCCCGGGACGGTCCTCGCCGCCGGCCAGGGAGGCCTCTGGGCGTCCACCGACAACGGCGCGAGCTGGTCGCCCTCGAATCAAGGGCTGGCCGCTGTGGGCGTCGCTTCCCTCGCAGTTGGCCCGGCCGAGCCGTCATTCATCGTGGCCCAGACCGACAGCGGTTTTTATCGAAGCACGGACCAGGGCGCCACCTGGCTGCGCGTCCATTCCGAAGCTCATTGGGGGCAGCCCTGGGAGATCGAAGCCGTCGCCCCGCGCCACCCGTGGAGCCTCTATGGCTTCGGCGAAGCCGGGCACGCCTTCAATGCGTCCGGACTTTTCCGGAGCACAACCGGTGGGCGCAGATGGCGCGAGCTTCCCGTGTCCTATGCCAGCGGTGGAAGCTCTCGCTCTTCCTCCTGGATGACGGCGTTTGCCCTCGATCCCCAGGACCCCGAGGTCCTCTTCGTCGGGGGCTCATACGACTTCCACTACCAAGGGAAGGGTGACTTTCTGGTGCGCAGTGACGACGCCTTCGCCACGGAAACGGATCTGACACCGCTCCATGGCCTCCGGGTTCTGGTCATCGCCCCTGGCGAGAACGGTGCCCTCTACGGGCTCACCTGCAAGAGACTCTATCGGAGCCAGGACGGTGCCAGAACCTGGCAGAGGGTGGGCCGAGGCCTCCCCGCCAGGAAGCTGTGTCCAAGAGAGGGGTGGTCCATGCGGGGGGCTCTGGTGATCGACCCCCGCGATCCGAGGCGCCTCTATGTCGGCACCGCCGGTGAAGGCGTCTATGCCAGCACCGATGGCGGCGCGACGTTCCGCGCCATGAACCGCGGCCTCGAGACGGCGCGGGTCACCACGCTCCTGATCGATCCGGCGGATTCCACGAAGCTCTACGCCGGCACCGCGGAGCAGGGTGTCTTCCGGTGGAGCGCGGAGAGGCGAAAGTGGCTGCCCCTGAACAATGGCCTGCCAAGGGCTCAGTACCGGGGCCTTCTCGCGATCGATCCAACGCACCCGGCCGTCCTCTACGCGGGAGCGAGCAGCGGCATTTTTCGCATCGACCTCGACGAGGTGCCTCTGGACGAGTAGCCGGGGGCCTCGAGGCGGGGGCTCAGAGGTCGTCGAAGTAACCGGTCACGTCGATGGCCAGGTGGAACGTCGCGCCAGGCGTCAACGCGCCCTCCACCAGGAGGTCGGCGAAGCCATCGGTTGCCAGCCCGATGACGGCGTTGTTGGACCTCGTCGCGCCGGCTGAGAAAGAGAGCACGAAAGGGATCGGAGCCGGCTGGTTGCCCGGCCAGACGGAGATGGTTCCGGCCACCGAGGGGCTGATGACGGTGAAGTTGAACGCCACCGCATCGGCGGTCAACGGGACGCCACACAGGCCGCCGACCTGGAACCACTCACGCACTCCCGAGGTCTGGAGCCCCGGGTCACCCGTCCGCGTGTCCGCCACCCGGCAGGGCGGCAGCGTGTAGAAAACCGTCGAGGACGGCCGGACGCCGTGGCTCGCCGCCATGACGCGGTAGGACCCTTCCGACACGGAATGAGTGCCATGCACGCGAACGTACACAGGACTGGTCGCCACCGTGAGCGTCGTCCCGACACCGATGAAGCCGTGGCCCGGGCCGTCGCTGTGGCCGAGGACCTCCACCAATAGCCGGCCTGAGGCGTCGAGGACGTCGAACGCCACGGAGGCCTGCCCGGCGGTGCGGTCGGGATCGCCATCGACCGAGACGAAGAGGGTGTCTCCCACCGTGGAAGCGATCGAGTAGACGTCGAGATCGTCGTCATTGAAGTCGTCATCGCTTGTGTCGGCGATCGCCGCATTGCGGGCCCCGATGGGGGACGTGGCCGTGACCAGGGGCGTCGCCGTCGCCAGGTTGTCGTTCGGCTCGCTTTCCAGCGTCGCCGCGGAGGTCACGACGACGGAGAGCGAGTACCGGCTGATGATCTCCGTGTCCGCCTCCCGGACCTGGAGGTAGTAGGTCCCCGCGGTTCCGACCTGCCGGCCGGCGATCACGCTGGCGAGGCCCGATTCATTCGTGGCGTCGCCCCCGTTGCCCGCCCCGTCGTCGTCATCCGTCTCGAGGACCGTCGTGCCATCCCGGTCGAAGAGGGTCAGAAAGCTGTCCCGGAAGTCGGGCTCGTCCAGCGGTCCTCCCGTATCGACGAAGGCCCAGATCCGAGCGTTGGCCGGCACGGTGATCTTCCAGTAATCGACGTCGCCGGAGACAGGGATGCCCCCCGTAGCCAAAGCTCTGCCGCTGCCCAGATCGAGCACGTCCGCAGAAGCCGGCGTGTCGTTCGGCTCCGTCTCCGCCACCGCCACCAGCGGCGCAGCGGCCACGGGGCTCACAGACCACCCGAGAACGAGGGCGAGAATCCCCAGAGAGAGGAAGATACGGCGAAGCAGAGTCGCCCTAGTCATTCCAAGCGGAGTCGGCAAGGAGGTCCTCCCAATCGATCGGAGCGGACAGGATGTTGCCCGGCGCGCCTGTGTAGTCGTATCTCAGGAACGGTTTGCCGGCAAAGGCTGCCTCGCCCTGGCGGTCCTTACCGGGCCGCATGGGCGGCAAAAGGAAGATCGCCAGGGTGCTGGTATCTTCCTGGGGAAAGAGCCGGATCTCGCCGGTGGTCAATCGCCCCTGTGAGTCCCACTGAATCTCGATCTCGAGGCCTGCCGGGTCGAAACGGAAAAACGGGCACACCCCGAAGTTGTCGCACGTCTTTTGATTTCCGAGAATCGTGCCCCGGTAAAGGTGAGGGTCCTCACCGCGGAAGAGCACGACATTCCATGTCGTTGGATCGTTCGGCCGGGGGCCGAGAAGCGTGAACCACATGGTGACGCGGAGCGTCCGGGACAGAATCCGGAAGATCTTCTCATCGAAGGCCGTGAGCTTTGCATGGCACGGGCGAGTGAGCCCATCCGTCAGCAGGCCTCTCCCCGTCGCATCAGCCGCCGAAAGAGGCTGCTTTCCACTCCCCGGAGCCTTGAGGCTGTTGACAACCAGAGGAATCTTCGGCAGCGACGGATCGACCACCTGGGCGGCGGCTTCCATCGTGACCGTCAGCCAGGGTTCCCGGGTGGCGAGCACGAGATTGGAATCCTGACTCCTCCGCGCCAATGAGACATAAGGGAGCAACGGCCGATTTGGGTCCAGCACGTCCCCCGTCTCACCGAAGACGATCTCGGTCGAGAGTTGCCGTTCATCCCGAATCTTTCCAAGGCTGTTCTCCTGCACACTGTCGATCACAGCAAGGCCGCTGAACGCGGCACCGCCGGAGGGACTTCGCCAGAGGAACAGTGAGGGATTCAATGCCTCAGAGTCGGCGGGGTCCACCTCAGAAACGACCATGCGAAGTGCCAGGTGCTCGAGCTGTAACCGGTCACACTCGACCTCAGCTGGAGAGAGAGGCACGGGTAACTCGACCGCGCTCAATCCATTGGCCGCGCAGCATAGAACCAACGACAACACCAGGCCCGAGCTCAGGTTCCCACGACCCATGTCAACTTCTCCTTAACCAGTCTTCCGGATGCGAAGGGCGATGTCATAAGTGTAATGGCAGCCCGGGGCACTCCCGCCGGGCCAGGACGGAATTTGGATCGTCATCCAGCCTGTCCAGTCTTCGGTTCCTGGGAAGGGGATTCGTTGGCAGGCCGAACCGGTCCAATGGATGGTCTGACCTCCTGTCCGCTCATTCTTTTCCGGGCAGATCCAGTCGACTTCATAGGTTCCGGCGGTTGGGCCGAAACAGAGCCTGTAGGTCTCGCCGGCACCATAGTAGGGTGGGTTGGTTTTCATAATCGGGTCGTAGCCATCAAAACCGGCTTGGCGCGTCCTGCTATGGTGAATGTAGGCGACGTACGTCCGAACACCGGTTGCATTCGGCTTCGGCTCAAGTGCAGCCCAGTACTTGAACGTGGGACTCGCGCGCGATTGGCTGTATTTTTCCAGATCGATCCAGCCTGGCCTCGCCTCATCAGGTACAGCCGCGAGCTGCGACAGGGGAAGCGCGGCCAGGAAGCTCCTGAGCTTGCCGAGCTGAGCCCGCACCGCAACACCGTTGTCTGAGGAGTAGTAGTAGCCGAAATGGTCATAGGCAGCCCCGCGGTTCAGCGCGAACTCCCACGCCTCAGCCCGTGCCGAGTCGGCCTTTCCCCCCTGGGCTGTGCCTTGGTTATCGTCGATCCCGCTGATCTTCCCTTCATTGAAACCGATGACTCTCCCTGAAGTGTCGGCGCGCCGGACGAGATCGATGGCGCCCAGGTTCGCCGCGCCGCTGGCCGCCCTTGTATAGTGGCCGTTGATCACAGAGACCTTGGGGTTGTTGACGTAGTGGCTGACACCCGCAGACGAAAACGGCTGGACCGCGATGAGATGTGGCCGCTTCAGCTTGCGGGCGCGATTGCTCGTCACGTACGTTCTCGTCTCGTAATCCACCGCCTCGTTGATCATCATCTCCTGCCATGATCTGATTGCGGCGGCGTCGACAGCCGGAGGCTTGGTGGGGTCGCAGTCTTCCACTGAGCCTGGATTGGGGTTCTCCGGCTCGTTGGCGATCTCCCAGTAGATGCGCGGCTGGTCCCACAGGGCATCGATCGTCCAGTGGATGACGTTCTTCTGCACCTGCCGGACGCGGGCGAGCGCGGCCGAGTCGCCGGACGGTGCGATCTTCACGAAGTCACTCCGGCTGGTGAAGCCCACATGCTCCAGGTTGTCCCCGACGCGACCATAGTTGATGTTCCATGGTCCATATTCCCACACACCGAACCACGGCGCGAAGAAGGTGACCTCCACGAAGATGCCTTTCTTGCGGGCTTCCACCACGACCTCGCGGAGGTTCGTGAAGAATTGGCCGTTGGGATGGTCGAGACGCCAGTAGCCGAGAGTATTCTCGGGCCCCGGCACGTACTCGAAGGGGTAGTTGTCGGCGACTGGAGGTATGTAACAGACGCCTTCGGCGGGCTCCGGCTCGAGGCCGTTGTACGCAACCAGGAGGCGGATCTTGTTGAGGCCGCGCTTCTTCGCGTCGCTGAGGACCTTCTTGTAGTAACTCGGCTTCTCCGCGTTGAACGTGCAGATCTCGCTGCCGTTCCCGAAGTCGAGATTGCAGGCCATGTCGGACGAAACCCCGACCATGACGGTGAGCGCGTTGTTGAAGTTGAAGTACCGCAAGGAGGAGTCCACCCCCAGCGGGACGATCTGGGTGGGCTGGGCGGTCACCGGCCAGTCGAGGTACACCGGGTCGATGGGCGTCGTGCTCACGAAGTCGGAGGCGGGGGGCGCCGGTTTGGTATCGAGGTCCACGTCACTCACGGGGCAATTGATGCCCCCAGGGCTGAAGAGCTCGCCGGGTCCCTCGCCAAAGGCCGGGGCCCCCAGGAGGAGGACGCCCACCGCCAGCGTGCCGGCCCGGCTGAGCCGGCCACGAGCACACTCTAACAGATTCGCCAAAGCTGGCCACCAAGGACCAGCCGCCCTGCGCCTTTCGGATTCGATCATCGGCCTCTCCCGTGATTGCCGCTTCTTTTGCGTCAACACAGAAGAAGGTGCTTCCCGGCGGCCGAACGGGACAGCTCGCCGGCCGGCTCAACTGCGCCATGGAGCCCGCAATCGATGCGGCTCGGGAACTTCGCGAAGCGGCTCGGCAGCTTTCCCACGCGGCCCGGCAACTTTCTTCCGCGGCTCGCCAGCCGCGGACCACCATCGCACAGTGAGATGGCCCTCACGGCGGAGCACCTGTCGAAAAATCGACACCTTGTTGATTTTCCCGCACCACAGCCACCCGCCTCTGCTCCCCTTCCTCCTACGTAAATCCCTGTCCCGGCGTCGCTTCCGTGTGTCTCCCCCACCTGGCACGGCTCGTGGAAGAGAAGGACCGCGGAGGCAGATGGAGATGTCGCAAAAAAGTGTAGAGACGGTGATCGGCCGGCTGGTGACGGATGAGGCGGCGCGGGAGCGGTTCCTGGGCGACCCGCGGGCGGCGCTGGCGTCGTGGCGCGAGGCGGGTCTGGAGCTTTCCGTGATCGAGGTGGAGGCTCTGGCCCACGTGCCCGGGGAGCCCCTCGAAGCCCTCGCCGAGGCGCTCGATCCACGCCTCCAGAAAGCCGCCCTGAAATGAGCCCCATGAGCCCACGATCCTTTTGGGAGACCCTCGCGATGCGCACCCTGCTGCTCGTGTTTCTCGCGTCCCTCACCCTCGCCCTCGCCGCCTGCGGCAAGAGTGAGGAAGACCCCAACCGGCTGGTCGCGTCCGGCCACGTCGAGGCGACCGACGTCCGCATCTCGACGAAAGTCGGCGGACGGCTGGAACGCTTCTCGATCCAGGAAGGGGACGTGGTGACGGCCGGCCAGGTCCTCGGCCAGATCGAGACGGTGGACGCCGAGCTCGCCATCGCGCAGACGAAAGCCCAGCGCGACACCGCCGAGGCCGAGCTCGCCCTGCGGCTCGCCGGTGCGACGCGCGAGGAGATCGGCCAGGCCCGGGCCAACGTCCGGCGCGCCGAGGCCGATCTCTCCGGCGCGGAGAAGGATCTGGAGCGCATGCAGGGGCTCCTCGACCGCGGCTCGGGAACCACCAAGGCGCGCGACGACGCGCGCACCCGCCGCGACGTGGCCGCCGCCACGGTCGAGAGCCAGCGGGAGGCTCTGCGCCGCCTCCAGGCCGGCACCCGGAAGGAGGAGATCTCCGCCGCCCGCGCCCGCGTGGCCACCACCGAGGCCGCCATCGCCCAGCTCGATCAGAAGGTGCGCGATGCGACGGTCACGAGCCCGCTCGCCGGCGTGGTCACCGAAAAGATCGCCGAGCCGGGCGAGCTGTTGCAGCCCGGCGCGCCGCTCTGCGTGGTGACCGATCTCGCCCATGCCTGGGTGACGGTCTACGTGCCCGGCCCGTCGCTCGCGCGCCTGCGGCTCGGCCAGGCGGCCACCCTGATCACCGACGACGGCCAGAGCCGCGCGGGTCGCATTCAATTCATCGCCTCGCAGGCCGAGTTCACCCCGAAGAACGTGCAGACCCGCGACGAGCGGGTGAAGCTGGTCTACGAGGTCAAGATCGCGCTCGACAACGGCGACGGCCTGTTCAAGCCCGGCATGCCCGCCGAAGCCCGGATCGATCTCGCGCCGGCGGAGAGGAGCGGCAAGTGACCGCTTCCACCGGCGACACCCTGGTGCAGGTGGACGGCCTGGTCCGCCGCTTCGGCGATCTGGCCGCGGTGGACGGCATCACGTTCAGCGTGCATCGCGGCGAGATGTTCGGCCTGATCGGTCCGGACGGCGCCGGCAAGACGACGACGCTCCGCGTTCTCCTGGGCCTGCTCCGGCCGCATGGCGGCTCGGTTCGCACCTGCGGCCTGGATCCGCTGCGCGAGAGCGCGCGCGTCTCCGAGAAGATCGGCTACCTGTCGCAGCGCTTCACGTTGTATGGCGATCTCACCGTGGATGAAAACATTTCATTCTTCGCTTCGATCCACGGTGTGAAGGGATGGAAGGCGCGGCGCGACGAGTTGCTCGACCTCCTGCGCATGAGCCCGTTCCGCAAGCGCCTCGCGGACCGCCTCTCCGGCGGCATGAAACAGAAGCTCGCGCTCGCCTGCACGTTGATCCATACGCCGGAGCTGCTCATCCTGGACGAGCCGACGACCGGCGTCGATCCGGTGTCGCGGCGCGATTTCTGGAAGATCCTCGCCCATCTGCAACGCGAAGGATTGACGCTCCTCGTCACCACGCCCTATCTCGACGAAGCGGAGCGCTGCCAGCGGGTCGGCTTGATGGATCACGGGCGCCTGCTCAACGTCGATGCACCCGCGTCGATCAAAGCGAAGGCCGGCGGCGCGCTCGTCGAAGTGATCGCCCGTCCCAAGCGGGGCGCGCAGGAGCTTCTCCAGCACCGGCCCGAGGTGGCGGCGGTCGAATCCTTCGGCGAACGGCTGCACGCCACGCTCCGCCCGGACGCCGCGGCCCGTGCCGAAGAGACCACCGCCACCCTCGGCGCCGCGCTGCGCGACGGGGGGATGGAGGTCGAAGCCATCCGCACGGTGCCGCCGACGCTCGAAGATCTGTTCATCGCACGGATTCAAGCCGAAGAGGTGCATCCATGAGGCGGTTCATCCTGTCGCTGCCGGCTCTGCTGGCGGTTGTCTTCGTGGCGGCTCCAGCTTGGGCCCTCACCCCCGGCCCCTCTCCCGCAAGCGGGAGAGGGGTGCAGGTTACCCAGGAGGCTCCGGCCGGCTCCGAACCGGCTAACCCTCTCCCCTCTCCCACTGGTGGGAGAGGGGCCGGGGGTGAGGGCCTCCCCATGACCCTCGCCGAGGCCCTCGAACGCGCCCGCGCCAATTCCCCGCGGCTCGGCGAGCTCGAGGCGCAGCGGCGGGCGGCGGAGGCGGGATTGGCCGGGGCACGCGCGGAACGGATGCCGCGGGTGGATCTCGCGGCCGGCTATACGCGGAATTCCGACGTGCCGGAGCTGACGCTCTCCATTCCCGGCGCCGGGACGCGCACGCTCTTTCCCAACATCCCGGACAACTGGCGCGCCCACGCCGGCGTCTCGGTCCCTCTCTGGACGGCAGGCCGCATCGAGAGCGGGATCACGGCGGCCGACCGGCAGCTCCAGGCGGCGGGGCTCGATCTCACCTCGGCGGCGGGCGATCTGACGCTGGAGACGCGCGCGGCGTACTGGTCTCTCGTCACGGCGCGGGAGAGCGCGCGGGTGCTCGCCGAGGCGATCGCCTCGTACCAGGGACATCTGAAAAGCTCGCAGGACCGTTTCGATCTCGGCGTCGCGGCACGCAACGAGCTGCTCGCCGTGCAGGTCGAGCTCGACCGTGCGGAGCTGGCGCGCCTCTCGGCCGACAACGCCGCCGAGGTGTCCCAGGCCAACCTGGTCCGGCTGACCGGCGTGCCTCCCGGCACCGTGATCGAGCCCACCGAGCCGCTCGCGGCCCCGGACGGGCCTCCGGAAGAGACCGAAGCTCTCGTCGCCGCCGCTCTCGACGGCCGGCCGGAGATCGCGGCGCTCCAGCAGCGCATCGCCGCGGCCCGCGCCGCCGCCGAGATCCAGCGCGCGCTGGCCAGGCCGCAGGCCGGCTTCTCTTTCGGCTACGACTACGCCCGGCCGAACACGCGCATCCTGCCGCTCCAGGATGAATTCGAAGGAACCTGGAGCGCGGGCATCACCCTTTCGCTCAACGCTTTCGATGGCGGCCGCACGGCCGCCGCCGTGGCCCAGGCCGAAGCGCGGGCCGACGCTCTGGAGCAGCAGCTCGAAGCCGTCCGCCGCGCTCTCCGCCAGGAGGTCACCACGCGCCTGCTCGACCTGCGGAGCGCCCGCGCCTCCCTGCCTGTCACCGCGCGCAGCGTGGAATCGGCGAAAGAGAACCTGCGGGTGGCCGGCGACCGCTACCGCGAAGGGGTCATCCCCTCCTCCGAGCTGCTCGACGCCGAGACCGCCTTGCTGCGCGCCGGCCTCGATCAGACCGAGGCGGCCACCCGCATCCAGATGGCCCTGGCCCGTCTCGACCGGGCGGCCGGGAGATGAGCATGAGCGCGCCCTCCGCACCGCCCTCGCTCGTCGCCGACCACGTGTGCAAGCGCTTCGGCCCGTTCACCGCGGTGGACGACGTCTCGTTCGACGTCCGCCCCGGCGAGGTCTTCGGCCTCCTGGGGAGCAACGGCGCCGGTAAATCGACCCTCATCCGCCTGTTCTGCGGCCTGCTCCGCCCCACCTCGGGCACGGCCCTGGTGCTCGGCGTCGACACCGCCAAGGACCCCGAGGCGGTGCGCCGCCGCATCGGGTACATGACACAGCGGTTCAGCCTCTATGACGACCTGAGCGTCGAGCAGAACCTGGAGTTCTATGGCGGCATCTACGGCCTGCGCGGGCGCGAGAAGGCGGAGCGGATCGCCTGGGCCAAGGAGACCGGCGCCCTGCGCGGCATGGAAGACAAAGTGGTCAAATCGTTGCCGGGCGGCTGGAAACAGCGGCTCGCCCTCTCCTGCGCCGTGCTCCACCGGCCGCGCGTCCTCTTCCTCGACGAGCCCACGGGCGGCGTCGATCCTCTCTCGCGCCGCCGCTTCTGGGGACTGATCGACGAGATGTCCGCCGAGGGGGTCACGCTGATCGTCACCACCCACTATCTCGACGAAGCCGAGCGCTGCGACCGCATCGCCCTCCTCCACCTCGGCCGGCTGGTGGCCCTGGGCACGGTGGGTGACCTCAAAGAGGTCTTCGCCGGCCGCGCCGTGCTGGAGGTGACCGCACCGCGTTTCCTGGAGGCCCACCAACGTCTCGATGCCGAGAGCTGGGTTCTGGAGGCCTCCCTCTTCGGCGACCGCCTCCATGTCGTGGTGACCGATCCGGACGAAGGACGGCGCCGCATCCAGGCGCTGCTGGAGAAGGACGGCAACACGCCGGTGTCGATCGAGCGGATCGTCCCCTCGCTCGAAGACGTCTTCATCCATTCGATCGAGAGCGCGGATGCAGCCGCGGCCGCGGGGAGCGCCAAGTGAGCCCGCGGAAGATCCGGGCGGTGGCCTGGAAGGAGCTCGTCCAGTCGGCGCGCGACCCGTTGAGCCTCGCCATGCTCCTCGGCGTCCCGACGATGATGCTCCTCCTCTACGGCTATGCGCTCTCCTTCGACGTGCGCCACATCCGCCTCGCCGTGCAGGACCTGGACAAGAGCCCGGAGAGCCGCGAGCTGGTGGCCTCCTTCGTCAACAACGAGTACTTCACCCAGGTGGCGGACCTGCCGGCCGGCGCGGACTTGCAGCGCCTCACCGAGCGCCGGGAGGCCAAGGCGGTCCTGGTCATCCCCGAGGGGACCTCCGACCGGCTCGCCGAGGGGCGAACCGCCCCCATCCAGCTCGTGGTCGACGGCGCGGACGCCAACACCGCCTCCGCCGTGATGGGGTACGCGGCGGCCATCGTCGCCGCGGCCAACGCGGAACGGATCGCCGAAGCCGGCGGCCGGGTGGAAGTTTCGCCGATCGCCTTCGATCCGCGCGTCTGGTACAACCCGGAGCTCGATTCGACGCACTTCCTGGTGCCCGGACTGATCGGATTCATCCTGATGCTGACCGGCGTCCTCTCGACCGCGCTCTCGGTCGTCCGCGAGAAAGAGCGAGGCACCATGGAGCAGCTCCGGGTGACCTCGCTCAAGCCCGGCGAATTGATCATCGGCAAGATCCTCCCCTACCTCGGCATCTCGCTCGCCGCGACCTGCATGATTCTCATCGCCGCGCGGTACCTCTTCGGGGTCGAGGTGCGGGGTCCGTATCTCGATCTGTTCGCGGCCACCCTGATCTATCTCATCGGTGCCCTGGCGTTCGGCCTCCTCATCTCGTCGCTGGTCGACAACCAGGCCATCGCGTTCCAGGCCGGCGCCCTGGGCTCGATGCTGCCGGCGATCTTTCTCTCCGGCTTCATCTTTCCCATCCGCTCCATGCCGCCGGTCCTCCAGGCGATCACCTACGCCGTGCCGGCGCGCTACTTCAACGTGATCCTCCGCGGTGTCATTCTCAAAGGGGCGGGGCTC
>Ga0209682_10000422_pt1 | contig 14589 bp, 11 predicted proteins | sample DOMMetBare2Fresh_2_FD_187471 | JGI IMG/M metagenome (GOLD analysis project Ga0209682, IMG submission 187471) | Wetland sediment microbial communities from St. Louis River estuary, USA, under dissolved organic matter induced mercury methylation -... | ecosystem: Environmental > Aquatic >... | reverse complement strand
TCGCGACAGTGCGCCACGCTGCCGTTGTACGAGAACGCATAGTGGATGCAGCCCGCTTCGTTGCGCGTGCGCGCCACGAACTGCGGGCCGAGCGCCTTGAAGGCGTCGAGCTGGCCCTCGTTGACCTGGAAATACGGCACCAGCGTGCAGCAGGCATCTCGTTTGAGCATGGCATTCTCCTTGACCGATCCGGACTCGGGCACCCATCGTAGGGTCGGCAGGCCTTGTTCCCCATGCGGGCGGACCCTGGGTTGGCGAGCAGACGAAGCCGAACCAGACCACGGCATCATCGGGGACCTGCCCACGACGACCGCGGAGACTCCGATGCCCAAGTTCCAGGCCGCACTGACGACCCTCGCTGCCACGATATTGCTGGCAGGGTGCGCCACCCCGGGCGGCGGCGATCGCACGGCAACGATCCAGCGCACGACGAACGGCGTCCCGCACATCAGCGCACCCGACATGGAGACGCTGGCGTACGGCGTCGCCTATGCGCACGCGCAGGACAACGTCTGCCAGACCGCCAACCAGCTCGTCACGGCGCGCGCAGAGCGGTCACGCCACTTCGGCGCCACCGGCAGCGCACTCCTGGGGCGGCGCGTGCTACCCAACGAACAGATCGACTTCTTCATCGCCAATCACATGAGCGACGCCGCGCTGGAACGCGCCATGAACGCCGCCAGCGCCGACGCCCAAGTGCAGGCGCGCGGCTACGTCGCCGGCTACAACCGCTACCTGGCCGACCACGCGGGCCGGCTTCCTGCCGCCTGCAACGGCCAGCCCTGGGTGCGCCCGATGACCGACGCCGACTTTCGCCGGCTCGGCGAAATCCTGACCGTGCAGGGCGGCGCCGCGGCGCTGGCCGACGGAATCGTCGCGGCAGTCCCGCCTGCGCCGACCGCCGCGCTCGGCGCGCCCATCGACCTGGCCGGAGCTGCAGACGCGATGCGCGAGGCCGGGCTGCTCGACTCGCCCTACGGATCCAACGCCTGGGCGTTCGGGCGCGACGCCTCGGCCAACGGCAGCGGGCTGCTGCTGGGCAACCCGCACTTCCCGTGGGACGGTGCCAACCGCTTCTGGCAGATGCACCTGACGGTGCCCGGCCAGCTCGACGTGATGGGCGCCTCGACCGGCAACGTGCCCGTGGTACAGATCGGCTTCAATCGTGACGTGGCCTGGTCGCACACGGTGTCGACCGGCAAGCGCTTCACGCTGCACGAGCTCACGCTCGTGGCCGGCGACCCCACGAGCTACCTGATCGACGGGCAGGCGGTCCAGATGACCTCGCGCGTCGTGACGATCGCGGTCAAGGGCGCTGACGGCACGATCACGAACAAGTCGACCACGCTGTGGGGCACACGCTGGGGCCCTGTCGTCGTCGTTCCGCGTGCCGGCCTGAACTGGACGGCGAAGACCGCCTATGCGCTGAAGGACGCGAATGCCGGCAACGTGCGCGCATTCGACACCTGGCTCGCTTTCGCACGCGCCCGCGACGTGAACGACCTGCGCGCGGGCATGCGCAACCTGGGCCTGCCCTTCGTCAACACGATCGCCGCCGATCGTCACGGCAATGCGATGTACGCCGACGTCAGCGTCGTCCCAGACGTCGACGCCGCGCAGCTCGAACGCTGCGCGCCGAGCAAGCCCGCTGCAGCGCTACGTACCGCGGCCGGCCTGGTCGTGCTCGACGGGTCGCGCAGCGACTGTGACTGGCGGCGCGACGCGACGTCTCCCGTGCCCGGGATCACGCCGATCGAGCGCATGCCGGTGGCCGTGCGCGCCGACTGGGTGCACAACAGCAACGACAGCTTTGTCTTCACCCATCCCGAGCAACGATTCAGCGGCATCTCGCCGCTGGTGGGCGAGGCGCGCGTCGAACGCCCGCGCACGCGTGCGGGACTGTTCGAGATCCCCGACATGCTGTCTCGCGCCAAGGCCACGCCGGCCGGCGTGCAACAACAGCTCTTCAGCGACCGCAATTTCATGGGCCACGCCGTCGTGCCCGACCTTCTCGCCGCGTGCGCGCTCAACCCGCCTGCAGCCGCCGAGGCTCGCGATGGCTGCAACGCGCTGCGTGGCTGGAACCGCACGAGCGACCTGGACGCCCGCGGAGCGCACCTGTTCCGCGAGTTCTGGCGCAATGCGCGTGGCATTGCGGGCGTGCACCGCATCGCGTTCGATCCGGCGCTGCCGGTGGCCACGCCGAGCGGCCTGAAGATGAGCGACGAGGCGGTGGCCGGCAAGGTGTGGGACGCGCTGGCCAAGGCCGTGATCCAGGTGCGCTCGACCGGGCACGCGCTCGACGCGACGTTGGCCAGCGTGCAGCGGCCGCTCATCACCGACCAGCCCATTGCGCTGCACGGTGGCGAAGAAATGGAAGGCGTGCTCAACAACCTCGGCAACCAGTTCGCCCCCGGTGGCGGCGCCAAGGGCTGGCTCATCGACTACGGCACGAGCTACGTGCAGACGGTGACTTTCGATGCGCGCGGCCCGGTGGCACAGGCCCTGCTGACCTATGGCCAGAGCACCAACCCGGCGTCGCCGCATGCCACCGACCAGATGCAGCTGTTCTCGCGCAAGGTCTGGCCCTCGCTGCCCTTCCACCCCGAAGACATCGCGAAGGCCTCGCTCGGCGAGCCGATGCGGCTCGCGCGGCCCTGATCAGCCGGGCTGGCGCAAGCGCGCCAGCAGCTTCTGGCCCGCGCGGCCGTCGGCCGTGATGCCGAGCTTCTGCTGCTCGGCCTTGATGGCCGCGCGTGACGCCGTGCCGATCACGCCGTCGGGCTCGCCGACCGCGTGGCCGCGCTGCAGCAGCAGGGTCTGCAATTCGCGCCGCTCGGCGCGCGACAGGCCCGGGTCGTCGGTCGGCCAGGCGGTCTTGAACGGGGAGCCGCCGCGCAGCCGGTCGGCCAGGTGCGCGATCGCGAGCGCATAGCTCTCGGCCGCGTTGTAGCCGTAGATCGCATCGAAATTGCGGAAGACGACGAAAGCGGGGCCACCCACACCGGCAGGCAGCAGCAGGGCCGCGTCCTGCGCCGGTCCGTCGAGCGCTGCGCCGTCGATGCGCCGGATGCCGCGCGCCGACCAGTCGGCGAGCGCGCGCTTGTTGCGGCGCCCTGCACTGCTCGCATCGAAGCCGGCCGGCAGTTTCACCTCGTAGCCCCAGGGCTGGCCCGCGCGCCAGCCGGCCTTGGCCAGGAAGTTGGCGGTCGAGGCGAGTGCATCGGGCACGGTGCCGACCAGGTCGCGCCGGCCGTCGCCGTCGAAGTCGACCGCCAGCCGCAGGTAGGTCGACGGCATGAATTGCGTGTGGCCAAAGGCGCCGGCCCAGGAGCCGACCATCGCCTCGGCCGCGACGTCGCCGCGCTGCACGATCTGCATCGCGCTGAACAGCTCGCCACGAAAATAGCTCTGGCGGCGTCCGGCGCAAGAGAGATTCGCCAACGACGCGATGATCGGCCGCTTTCCGAAGCTGCGGCCGAAGTTGCTCTCGACGCCCCAGACCGCGACCACGGTCGCCGGGTCGACGCCATGGCGGCGCTCGACCTCGTCGAGCACGGTCTTCCACTGCGCCAGCATGTCGCGGCCATCGGCCACGCGCTCGTCGTCGACCAGGCTCGCGAGATAGTCCCAGATCGGGGTCTTGAACTCGGGCTGGTTGTCCAGCAGTTCGAGCAGCGACGGGTCAGGCTTGATCGACGCCGTGAGCCGCTCGTAGGTCGCGCGCAGGACGCCGGCGCGCTCGGCCTCGGTCCTCAGGCCGGCAAGGCAACGCGCGAACTCGTCATCCGCCCGCGCGAGGGCGCCGGCAGACAGCGCCGCCAGTGCCATCAACGCCTTGGCCAGCCAAGTGAGTCGTCTCATGCCCCGCACTGTCGCACAGCGCGGCCGCCCCTTCGAGGGCGCTACATCTCCAGTTCGTCCTGGACACTCGCGATGCCGGCCTTGGCGCAGGCCTCGTCGGCCTCGCCCGAGGGTGCGCCCGAGACGCCGATACCGCCGATGATGGAGCCCGCGGCCTGGATCGCGACGCCGCCGCCGACGGCAGTGAACCGTGGCACGTTGCGCAACCCGGACGAAGCCTGGCCCGGCTGCGTGGCCTTGGCCAGTTCGGTCGTGTCGGTGCGAAAGCTCACCGCCGTCCAGGCCTTGTTGGTGGCGACGTCGGGCGTGTGGGCGCCGGCGAATCGGTCGCGCACCATCGCCTGCGCGACCCCCGACCGGTCGACCACCGCGACCGCGACCTGGTAGCCACGCTTGCGGCAGTCCTGCAGCGCCGCGTTCACGGCCTTCTGCGCGGCCTCGGGCGTCAGCACCCGGATCGTGTGGGTGGCCGGCACTGGCTGCGCCAGCGCGGCCGAAGCGCCGAGCACGGCAGCAGCAATTGCAGTTTTCTTCATGGTCTGGCTCCTGAATCCGGCCCCGGGGCGGCCGATGTGGGCATCGTGCCGCTTGCCGGCGCGATGCGGCTTGCGAAGCGTCAACTGGCGGCCGGCACGCGCAGGCGCAGCAGCGCGCGAACGAAGCCATGGTCGCTGCGCCATCGCTCGCGACTTTCGTGCAGGTGGTCGTTGAAAACCTCGACGCGCCTGACGTCGCCGAGCGCGAACTTCGCGCCGCCGACGAATTCCTCGCTGACCCAGACCTGGTCGAGCAGATCGGGCCAGCCCTGGTGCACGTGCGAATAGGCCATGTCGCGCTTGAGCGCGGGCTCGGTCTGCACGTCCCAGGCGTGGAACAGCGCGACGTCGCGCGCTGCGCGGTCGTAGGCCACGGCCTGCGTCGCGGCGATCATCTGGCTCGTCACCGAGTGCGGGCCATCGTTCATGTCGCCGAGCAGGATCAGCGGCTCGCGCGTACGCTGGATCAGTTGCAGCACCATCCCGCGCAGCGCGGCAGCCTCGGCAGCACGCATCAGCAGCGAACGCAGTGTCGCCCGCACGGTGACGACCGGGTCGTCGCAGTCCTCGGTCGGGTTGCCGGCCGCGTCCTGCAGGTACTTGGGGCGCTTGCTCTTGAGGTGACACACGAGCACGTGCAGCAGCTGGCCATGTTTCATGCGCAGCGCGGCCTTGAGCACCGGGCGCTCGAACCGGGTGTGAACGCCGATCTCCGGGATGTCGACCTGCTCGCGCATGGCGAAATCCCGCACCGACTCCAGGCTCTCGAGTGTCAGCCGCGTGGCCAGGCCCACCGCGGGCGTACCGATGGCGCCAGTCTCCGCCCCCGGTGCGGCGACATGCGCATAGCGCAGGCCGCTGTGCGCGACCGCAGCCTTGAGCGCGCTCTCGTCCCAGACCTCCTGGAAGCCGACGATGTCGGCGTTCAGCCGCGCCAGCGTGGCACCCAGCCATTCGATCTTGCGCGTGTATTCGTCGTCGTCGTAGGGAGGCTGGCCTTCGTAGAACTCACGCCCGGGCCGAGCCAGGTTCAGCAGGTTGCAGCTGGCCACGGGCAGGGTTGCCCAGTTGGACGGCGGCTGGGCGTTCGGCAACTCGGTCATGCCCGCAGTGTCGCAGGCGCCGATGCCGGGCCATGGAAGAATCCATGGATGGCGCTGCCCGAACCGGCCCTGGTGCTGCTGAACCCGTGTGCCGCCGGTGGGCGGGCGGCCGCCCTGGCCGAGCCGGTTTCGCGCTGGCTGCGCGATCAGGCGCCCGACGTCGCGTGCGAAGTCGTGGATGGCATCGATGCCGCGCGTGACTTGATCTCCCGACAGCCGAGCGGTTCGCGTGTGGTGCTCGTCGGTGGCGACGGGACGATCCACCGGATGCTGCCGGCGCTGGTCGACCGTGCGTGCACGCTGGCCCTGGTTCCGCTCGGCAGCGGCAACGACACGGCGCGCGCCCTGGGCCTGACCAGCCTGGCGTGGGCGGACGCGTTGGCCCACGCGCTGCATGCGAGCGCCTCGCCGATGGATCTCGGCGAGTGCCACTTCGACCACCATTGCGTGCTCTTCGCAAGCAGCCTGACCGCGGGCTTCGACTCGGCCGTCGGTGAGCGCGCGCTCGGCGGCCCGCCCGGCCTGCGCGGCCTGCCGCGCTACCTGTGGGCGACGCTCGGCGAGCTGGCCGCGCTGCGCCGGTGGCCGATGAAGATCACGCTCGACGGGACGCTCCTTCACGACGGCGCGGCGCTCTTCGCCTCCGTGCTCAACACACCGAGCTACGGCGGCGGGATGCCGGCAGTGCCGCACGCGCGCATCGACGACGGCCACCTCGACCTGCTGGTGGCGGGCCACTTCGGCCGTGCCGGCACGGTGTTCATGCTGCCGCGGTTGCTCGCGGGCCGGCACTTGTCGCATCCGCGCGTGCGATGCCTGCCGTTCAAGGAGCTGCGCGTCGAGAGCCCGATCGCCGTGCCGCTGGCGGGTGACGGGGACTCTGAAGGATCGGCGTTCAGCTGGAGGATCGCCGTGCGTCCCGCGGCACTGCGCGTGGTCCGGGCTGGCGCCTGACCATGACGGGTCGCGCCCTCAATCTGCGGACAGCCGGACGTCGCCGTCGTCGCTCTGCAGGGGCTGTCTCAGGTCGTCGTCGGCGGTCAACACGCCCACCGACGTGATCGGCCCCGGGGCGCGCGCCGAAGACGGCCCGATCGTCGTCCAGGACATTGCGGCGGCAGGACAACCAGCGCCCCAGGCCGCCGGCGCCGCTCTCGACGACCAAGTACCGGATCCGCCCGTTGCGCGCAGCGAGCGACCGTGCCGGGAGCGCGCGTGGTGTCCGTGATGTACATCAGCGTCGCATAGGGCAGGCGCTGGCCGGTGAGGTTCAGCACGAGTTCGAAGAAGTGGCGATCGCGCGGCGCCAGCGATTCGAATGCTGCAACGCAACCCGCTCGCCCCGTTGTCGGGCCCGGCGCGCAGGATGGTCACGCCGTCGGCCAATGCCGTGCCGTAGCGCGTGAGCGGGAGGTCGCGGCGCGCGGTAGACATCTCAGCCGGTCGGCAGGCGCCCGTCGGCAGGCGAAGCCGGGAACGGGGCGACGCTCGACCGTTCGACGACAGGCTCCTCGTCGGGCCGGCGCAGCCGCCGAGCCAACCGGCAGACCAGCGGCGCCAAGCCGGTCCCGCGGTGACATCGGTCCTGCGTCCCCTTCGAGGACCGGCACGTTCCCTGGCGATGCCTGCATCATCAAGCTCCGTGACCCTCGGCAGCCTCCATGACAGCACCGATTGCGGCGAGTCGGATTGCCACCGAACAACCGCGACAATGAGCGGCACGCCACACGCCGATGCCCATGACCTCACTGCCCCTGTTCATCGCCCCGGTACGATTCGACGATCCGGATGCCGCCTTTGCCCAGGTACAGGCGATCTACCAAGGCAGCGTCGACCACCTGCGCGCGGCGCTGCAGCGCTTCGTGGCCGGCACCGACGATGGCCAGCATGTCCGCGCCTGCTACCCCTTCGTGCGCTTGCGGGTGGACACGGTGGCGCGGCGCGACTCGCGCAAGGCCTACGGCTTCGTCGCCGGCCCCGGCACCTACGAGACGACGCTCACGCGGCCCGATCTGTTCGGCCGCTATTACCGTGAGCAGTTCCGTCTGCTGTTGAAGAACCATGGCGTCGCGCTCGAAGTGGGCACCAGCGCGCAGCCGATCCCGGTGCACTTCTCGCTTGCCGAGGGCGATCACCTCGAGGGCAGCCTGCCACCCGAGCGCCGGTTGCTGATGCGCGACCTGTTCGACCTGCCCGACCTGGCGGCCATGGACGACGGCATCGCCAACGGCACGCACGAGCCCGCGCCGGGCGAGCCGCACCCCCTGTCGCTGTTCACGGCGCCGCGCATGGACTATTCGCTGCACCGCCTGCGCCACTACACCGGCACGGTGCCCGAGCATTTCCAGAATTTCGTACTGTTCACGAACTACCAGTTCTACATTGACGAGTTCATCAAGCTCGGCCACTCGCTGATGGCCGACCCGGCCTGCGAATACGTCGCCTTCGTCGAGCCGGGCAATGTGGTCACACGCCGCACCGGGCTGGCCGCCGAACCGGGCGACGCCCTCGGCGCACCACCGCCGCGCCTGCCGCAGATGCCGGCCTACCACCTCATGCGCCCGGACGGCAGCGGCGTGACCATGGTCAACATCGGCGTCGGCCCGGCCAATGCCAAGACCATCACCGACCATATCGCGGTGCTGCGCCCGCATGCCTGGTTGATGCTGGGCCACTGCGCCGGCCTGCGCAACACCCAGCAGCTCGGCGACTACGTGCTGGCCCATGGCTACGTGCGCGAGGATCATGTCCTCGACGAGGAGCTGCCGCTGTGGGTGCCGATCCCCGCACTGGCCGAGATCCAGGTCGCACTCGAACGTGCCGTGGCCGAGGTGACGCAGCTCTCGGGCTGGGAGCTGAAGGGCATCCTGCGTACCGGCACCGTGGCCTCGACGGACAATCGCAACTGGGAGTTGCTGCCGCACCCGGGGCCGGAGCGCCGCTTCAGCCAGAGCCGCGCGGTTGCGCTCGACATGGAGAGCGCGACGATCGCGGCCAACGGCTTCCGCTTCCGCGTGCCTTATGGCACGTTGCTGTGCGTGAGCGACAAGCCTTTGCACGGCGAAATCAAGCTGCCGGGCATGGCCAACACCTTCTACCGCGAGCGGGTCGACCAGCACCTGCGCATCGGCCTGCGGGCGATGGAGCTGCTGCGTGCGCAGCGCCTGGACCAGCTCCACAGCCGCAAGCTGCGCAGCTTTGCCGAGGTGGCGTTCCAGTAGCTCAGCGTACTGCGGCGACTTGATCGCGCCAGAGCGGCCGCATCGCGATCAGCCCGATCAACGGGCCCACGCCCAGCCAGGGCAGTGCGGCGGCGAGCGTGCTCGCCTCGACGAGTCGCACGAAGACCTCGATGCTCAGTGCCGAGATCGCGAAGCCGATCGAGTTGACCAGCGTCAGCACGCTGCCCACGGCCTGCGCAGGCGCATTGGCCGCCGTCAGTGCGCTGAACTGTGGCGAGTCGCCGGCGACCGTGATGCCCCAGAGCAGCAGCCAGGCCAGGAAGACGGGCATCGGCGCCTGCAGGAGCCAGGGCGCTGCCAAGCAGCAGGCGCCGCTGGTCGCCAGCTGCACTGCCGCCACCCGCGCGCTGCCCCGGCGCCGGGCAAGCAGCCCGCCGCCGACACAGCCGATCGCACCGGAGCCCAGCACGACGAACGCCCACCAGGAGACGGTCGTGCTGGCAGCCAGCCGTGTCGCCAGCACCGCCGGCATCAGCACCCACAGCGTGTAGAGCTCGCCCATGTGGCCGAAATACCCGAAGGCCGAGGCCCGCACGCGCCGGTCGCGCCAGATGCTCGCGAGTGCGCCGAAGCGCACACCCGGCCCGTGCCCCCGCCGCGGATTCGGCGGCGGCTCCGGGACCAGTGCGACCATTGCCAGGCCGGCCGCCACGCAAAGCGCGGCCACCGTGACGAAGACGGCCTGCCAGGTCCATGCCGCGCCGCCCGCGACGCTGGCGCGCAAGGCATGGGCGCTCGCACTGCCGACCACCAACGCGCCGACCAGCCAGCCCAGCGCGGTGCCCAGCCCGCGCGGGAACCACTGCGCGGCGATCTTCATGCCCACCGGGTAGATGCCGGCGAGGCAGAAGCCTGTTCCGACGCGCCAGGCCAACAGCGTGCCGAATGAATGCGCCGATGCCGCGGTGGCGAGGGTGCATCCGGCCGCCGCGAGGGCGCAGCCGCAGAAGACCCGGCGCGCCGGCACACGATCGGCCACCGCCAGCAGCGCAAAGACGAGCGTGCCGGCAATGAAGCCCAGTTGCAGCGCCGACGACAGCGTCGCCACCGCTGCAGCCGGCCAGCCATGGGCTGCCTGCAGATCCGGCATCACGGCGTTGACGGCAAACCAGGGCGACGTGCCAAGCAACTGGGCCATCACGATCACGGGCAGCACCCGGCGCGGTGGCGCGGCGTCCGACGTGGGGTGCGTTGGCATTGTCTTGACGCTACTCAAAGGTGCGCCGCGCGACCACCCTTGTGTACCCGCAGGCCATCGCTTAGGCTGCCCCCACTGATCGTTTCATTACCCACGCCGCGACGCGGCCACTGCACAGCGTGCTCGGGCCTGCGCCGGCTACAAGGAGAAATTCCATGTCAAGCCCAGCCACTCCCGGCGCCAGCGCCGTCCCGGCCATCCGTACCCTCGCACTGGTCGGGCCCTCGGCAGCCGGGAAGACGAGTCTGGCCGAAGCCCTGCTCGTGAAGGCCGGCGTCATCGGCGCCGCGGGCAGCCTGGAACGCGGCACCACGGTCAGCGACAACGATCCGCTCGAACGCAAGATGCAGGCGTCGCTGAACGCCTCGGTGATGCATCTGACGCATGCGGATACCCGCGTCCACTTCATCGACACACCGGGCGCGCCCGACTTCCTCGGCCAGTCGCTGCCGGCCCTCGAGGCGGTGGAGACGGCCGCGATCGTGATCAACGCCGCCACCGGCGTCGAGCCGATGGCCGTGCGCATGATGGAGTACGCTGCATCGCGCCATCTCGACAGGCTCATCATCGTCAACCGGATCGACGCCCCGGGCGCGGATCTGGCCGGCGTGCTGGCGCAGATCCAGGAGACCTTCGGCAAGGAATGCCTGCCGCTGAACCTGCCCGATGCCGGCGCGACGAAGGTCGTCGACTGTTTCTACAACCGCACTGGCCACTCCGATTTCGGCGCCGTCGACACCGCGCACCGCGCACTGGTCGAACAGGTGGTCGAGGTCGACGGCGACTTCGTCGACCGCTACCTGAACGACGGCGATATCGATGCGAGCGAGCTGCATGCGCCGCTGGAACAGGCGCTGCGCGAGGGTCACCTGATCCCGGTGTGCTTTGTCTCGGCGCGCAGCGGCGCCGGCGTGGCCGAATTGCTGGATGTCATCGTCAAGCTGCTGCCGAACCCGACCGAAGCGAACCCGCCGGCTTTCCTCAAGGGCGAGGGCGAAGAGGCCGAGCCGATGCTCGCCGACCCGGTGGACGACAAACACGTGCTCGCACATGTCTTCAAGGTCACGGTCGACCCCTACGTCGGCCGCATGGGCATCTTTCGCGTCTACCAGGGCACGGTCACCAAGGACAGCCAGCTCTACATCGGCGACGGGCGCAAGCCGTTCAAGGTCGGACACCTGTTCATGCTGCAGGGCAAGGACCACGTCGAGGTCGACAAGGCCGTCCCGGGCGACATCGTCGCGGTGGCCAAGGTCGACGAAATCCACTTCGACGCGGTGCTGCACGACGCTGCCGAGGACGACCACATCCACCTCAAGGCGCTGGACTTCCCGGTGCCGGTGCACGGCCTGGCGATCAGCCCGAAGCGACGTGGCGACGAGCAGCGGATGTGGGAGATCCTGACCAAGCTGGTCGACGAGGATCCCTGCCTGAAGGTCGAGCACATCGCGACCACCAACGAGACCGTCGTCTACGGGCTGGGCGAACTGCACCTGCGCATCCTGCTCGAGCGGCTGCGTGATACCTACAAGTTCGAGGTCGATACGCGCCCGCCGCGCATCGCCTACCGCGAGACCGTGACCGCGAATGCCGAGGGTCACCACCGGCACAAGAAACAGACCGGCGGCGCCGGCCAGTTCGGCGAGGTCTTCCTGCGCATCGAGCCGCTGCCGCGCGGCGCCGGCTTCGAATTCGTCGACCAGGTCAAGGGCGGCACGATACCGACCCAGTTCATTCCGGCGGTCGAGAAGGGCGTGCGCGAGGTGCTGACCCATGGCGCCATCGCAGGTTATCCGGTGGTCGACGTCAAGGTCATCGTCTACGACGGCAAATCGCACAGCGTCGACAGCAAGGAGATCGCGTTCGTCACGGCGGGCAAGAAGGCCTTCATGTCGGCGATCCGCGAGGCGCGGCCGATCGTGCTGGAACCGGTGGTTCACGTCGAGATCGGCGCGCCCGATTCCGCGATGGGCGACATCACCGGGGACCTGTCGGCCAAGCGCGGTCTGGTCACGGGCACGAGCAACGGCGCCGCCGGCAGCGTGCTCATCAAGGGCCAGGTGCCGCTGTCCGAACTCAGCGGCTACCAGTCGCGCCTGAATGCGATGACCGCCGGGCAGGGGCGCTACACCATCGAGCTGTCGCACTACGAGGCGGTGCCGCCGCAGGTGCAGCAGCAGCTGATGGGCCAGCATCACGTCAAGGAAGAGGACTGAGCGTGCCGTCGGTGCTTGCAGGGCGTTTCGATGCCCTGCAACCGCACTGAGCGCGAATCCTGTTCGCTCAGGGTTTCCCGTCGGTTGCCTGCTGGACGCGCCGCTGCTCGAGTTGCTGCAACCACGAGCGCCAATCCACTGGGCCGGTTTCGAACCGTTTCGCCAGGTTGGCCAGCACGTTGCCCCAGGCGCGGTCGAAATACGCGTAGGCCTTGTCCCATTCGCCGCCGTCGCCCCAACCGGTGTGGTGCAGGCTGACGCGCGTGGACTTGTCGGTGACCGGCTCGAAACGCACGATCACAAAGGTGCGCTGGCCCCGCACCTCGGGCATCGAGGGCGGTGCGTTCCAGTCGAAGGACAGCATGCGCCGCGGCTGCAGGGCCAGGTAACGCATGTCGTCGGCTCCCTTGGCGCCCGCTGGTGCGCCCGGGTCGATGTAGATCTGGAAGGCACCGCCCACACGCGGCTCGATCGTCGCGTCCGGCGCGAAGAAACTGACGATGCCTTCGCGAGTCGTCCAGGCGTCCCAGGCCTGGTCGAGTGATGCGGCCACGACGACATGCTTGTCGACCGCACGTTCAGCGGCAGCTGCAGCAGTTGAAGCAACGAGCAGAACGGCGCCCGCAACGGCCAGCTTCGACCGCATGGATGGCGCCTGCGTCATCGCATGGCCAATGCACGCTTGCGTGCCGGCGCGGGGAAATGCATGTCGAGTTCGGCCAGATCGGCCTTTGACAGGCGCAATTGAGCCGCCTGCCAGTTGTGCCGCAGGTGGACCGCGCTCACTGCCTTGGGAATCGCCATCACCCCGGACCGGGCGAGCAACCAGGCGAGCGCGACCTGGGCGGGCGTGGCCGCATGGCGGGACGCCACCCCGCGCAGGCCCGGGTGATCGACCAGATTCCCCTGGTCGATCGGGCAGTAGGCCATGAGCGGCATTTGCTGCACGCGCTGCCAAGGCAGCAGGTCGAATTCGACGCCACGCTGCGACAACGAGTACCAGACCTGGTTGACGCTGCAAGCCGCGCCGCCCGGTGCGTCGAAGAGTTCGCGCATGTCGTCGAGATCGAAGTTGCTGACGCCCCAATGGCGGACCCAACCGCGCCGCTGCAGGATCTCGAAGCCGTCGATCGTGTCCTTGAGCGGCACCCCGCCGCGCCAGTGCAGCAGGAACAGGTCGAGATGGTCGAGCCCGAGGCGCTTGAGGCTTGCCTCGCAGGCGCTCACGATGCCGGCGGTATCTGCATGTTCCGGCAAGGCCTTGGAGACAACGAACAACTCGTCGCGGGCGAGGCCGGCGCGCATCGCGTCGCCCAAGGCGCGCCCGACAACCGTTTCGGCGCCACCGGCGCCATACATCTCGGCCGTGTCGACAACGCGGTAGCCGATGTCGAGCGCCAGCCGCAGGGCGGCGACTTCAGCGGCCGCGCGGGACGTGGATTCCCCCATGCGCCAGGTGCCCAGCCCCAACGCCGGGATCTCGGCGCCATGCGGCAGCGTGACCAGCGGGACGGACTCTGCGGGCACTCTCATCGCGGCGATGTTAGAGGCTCCTCCCCGGCGTGTGGGGGTCAACACAGCTTTATCATGTGCGCCATGACGACGCCGGATTTCGACCCTCATGCATTGGCCCAGATCCGGTACGACAACGCGATGGTCCTGTTCGACGAATTCGTCACCCAGACCGTCAAGCACCCCGATGCGACCGCCTTGCGGGGGCTGGAGCGGCGGTTTGCGGAACAAGTGCTGATCCAGCCCAGCTACTGGAGCCAGATCAAGAGCCGCACACGACAGATTGGCGAGCGCCTGGCCCGGCAGTTCGAGCAGCGTTGTCGCAAACCAGCGGGCTGGATGGACAGCGTCCACGAGGTCGGCACAGCGCCACGCTTTGCCGAGATGATCCCCATCGAGGAGGGGCCGGCCGATACCAGCAGCACGCCGCGCGATGACGACGAGCGCTTCATCGTCGGGCTGGTCTTGAGCTACTACCGGCGGCACCCGCAGCGCGCCCGCGCGCGCTTGCTCGACTTGCTGGGCGAAGTGCTGGCGCCAACGCCCTCACCACCCGCCGCCCCCGGGGCCGAACCGGCGAGCGCCGAGGACCTCTGGCGCAAGACCCAGAAGGGTGTTGCGCCGTTGAAGGCACGCAAGTAGCGTCATCTGCCCCTTGATCTAGGGGGCAATGTAACTTGCGCACGATAAAGTTTTGATTATCATATGCGCAAGTGCTTTCCGCGCTCTGCCTTGGGGCAGAACCGGGAAGGGCGACGCCCGGCGCGGGACTGCTCACCGCTCCGCCAACTCATTCATGGAGTTCGCCTTGCTGTCCCTGATGCCTGGCTTGCCAAAAGACTGCGCCGGTCCGCAGCGCGACGCTGCCGTCATCTCGGCCGACCAGTTCCCGGGAGTGCCCGGGTCGTAGATCCTCCA
>Ga0209682_10000421_pt1 | contig 14631 bp, 12 predicted proteins | sample DOMMetBare2Fresh_2_FD_187471 | JGI IMG/M metagenome (GOLD analysis project Ga0209682, IMG submission 187471) | Wetland sediment microbial communities from St. Louis River estuary, USA, under dissolved organic matter induced mercury methylation -... | ecosystem: Environmental > Aquatic >... | reverse complement strand
CCGCAGAGCTTCCCCTCGGCGGTGCGGTTCATCCCCACGTCGAGGACCACCGCACCCGGCTTCACCCAGGCCCCCTTGATCATCTCGGCCTTGCCGACCGCGGCGATGACCACGTCGGCGCGGGCCACCTCGGCGGCCAGGTCCGGGGTGCGGGAGTGGGCGATGGTCACGGTGGCGTGGCGCTCCAGCAGCATGGCGGCCTGCGGCTTGCCGACGATGTTGGAGCGGCCGATGACCAGGGCGTGCTTCCCCTTGAGGTCCACCTTGGCCTCGTCGAGCAGCCGCATGACGCCGAAGGGCGTGCAGGCCCGCGGGGCCGCCTTGCCGGTCCAGAGGCAGCCGACGTTGAAGGGGTGGAAGCCGTCGGCGTCCTTGGCCGGCGAGATGGCCTCCAGCACCGCCTGCTCGGCGATCTGCTTGGGCAGGGGGAGCTGGACCAGGATGCCGTGGACCGCCGGGTCGGCGTTGAGCCGCCCGATCAGGGCCAGCAGGTCGGCCTGGGTGGTGGTGTCGGGGAGGTGGTGCTCCACCGAGACCATCCCGACCTCGGCGCAGGCCTTGATCTTGTTGCGGACGTAGACGGCCGAGGCCGGATCCTCGCCGACCCGGACCACCGTGAGCCCGGCCGAGATGCCGCGGGCCTTGAGCTCCGAGACCCGGGCCGCCACCTCGGCTCGGACCTGGGCCGCCACCGCCTTGCCGTCGATGATCATGGGCCGCATATACCAGATGGCCGACCCGCCGGGGCACACCTCCGCGGGGCGGCCGGCGCTATGCTCCTGGGCGGACGGAAGGCAAGGAGGAGCCATGGCCGGGACGTGCCCGAAGTGCGCCACACCGCTCGACGACGAGGGCGCCTGCGTGACCTGCGCCGCGGCGGAGGAGGGGTTGGTCCTCCTGTCGCGGAGCGCCTACGCGCAGATCCGCGAGATGCAGACCCTCCTCGAGGAGAACGGCGTGGCGGCCGAGATCGAGAAGGTGCCGCCGGCCCGCAAGGAGGAGGTGGCCCAGCCGCGCTGGAACCTCTACGCCCCCGAGGCGCAGGTCCCGGCGGCCGCGGCCTTCCTGCGGAAGGACTGGGCCGACCTGCTGGACGACCCGGCGGCCGCCGCGGCGGCGGCCCGGGGCGACGCCCCGCTGGACCTGGACGCCGGCGGCGAGATCGCCTGCCCGGCCTGCGGCCACCGCTTCACCCTCTCGGCCGGCCACTCCGACTGCCCCGACTGCGGCCTCTCGCTCGGGGTGGGCGGCGAGTCGGTGCCCGGCGAGACCGACCAGGCCCGCTAGCGGGCCAGCAGCCCGTCCACGGCGGCCGGATCGCCGGCCGCCAGCTCGAGGGAGCGCTCCAGCTCCTCGCGCCGCTCCTCGAGGAGCCGGAGGAGGAGCAGGGCCGCGGGCCCGCCCCCGTCCAGGCGCCGGTCGGCGATCGGCCGGAGCCGCTCGGGGAGGCCCGCCAGGTCGGTGAGGGGCAGGGGCGCGGGCGCGAAGGGGCGCCCCAGCGCCTCGTTGGCCAGCGCCGTGAGCCAGAGCGCGGAGAGGGGCGGCGCGGCCCCCTCGCCGCGGACCGCCAGGCCGTGCTCCAGCGCCAGGGCGGCCAGCCCCTCGCAGAGATCGAGGGCCTCGGCGGTCCGGGAGAGGTCGGCCTCGGAGAGGAAGCGCCGCCCCGGGCCGGCGCCGGCGGCGGCCGTGCCCCAGGTCGCCCGCGGCAGGTCGAGCCCGGTCCAGTAGCGTGGCCGGCGGCTCGAGAGGGCGGAGAGGACCTCGCCGAGCGGCGAGTCGAGGAGGGGGGCGGCCCGGCTGCCGGCGCCGCCACCCTTGAGGAGCCGCTCGGCGCGCCAGCAGAGCGCCAGGACCCGGCCGAACCCCTCCTGGAAGAGCCGCTTCACGGGGGTGCGGGCCAGCACCTCGGCGTCGGGCGCGGGCTGCCCACCTGACGGGCCGCCGGCTGCCGGGCCGCCGGCCGAAAGCGCGCCCAGGCCGAGCTCCACCATGGCGCGCGCGCCGGCCATGGCGTCCCGCACCTCGGCGAGGTCCACCGGGTCGATGCCGTCGGCCACCAGCACGGCGTTGCCGGCCCCCACGAGCTGGAGCTCCAGCAGGCCGCGGGACTCCTCGTCGAGCGCCGCCGCGGCGACGGCCAGGCGGGAGCCGGCGGTGAGCGGCGCCATGAAGAAGCCGGGCGGGCGCGAGGCGGTGCCGGGCGCCTCGTCCGCGCCGCCGGGCCCGGGGGCCACGCGCGCCGGCGGGCGGGCGTACCAGGAGCGCGCCTCCTCGAGCGGGGGGATGCCCAGGTCGGCCAGCCGCCCCTGCCGCCAGCGGAGCGAGGTCTCCTCGAGCTCGCTCGGCAGGTCCCAGCGGATCGACGAGAGGACCCGCGCCGCCATGAAGGGCTCCTCGGCGTAGAGGTCGTCGACCAGCCCGCGCAGCGCCAGGTACTCGGTCCCGTCCACCTGGAACTCCACCAGGAACTGCCCCTCCGGCGAGCGCAGGGTGAGCTCCGACTCGACCTCCGGATCCTCGTCCTCCTTCAGGTCGTGGATCTTCACCCCGTCGCGCAGGAGCAGCCGGACCAGCTCCGGATCGAGGGCCCGGCGCTTGCGGGCCCAGCGGGCGGCCGCCCTGTCGTCCTCCAGGGCGCCGGCCCGGGCCGCCCGCAGCCAGGGGAGGGCGCGGCGCGGCTCGAAGGCGCCCTGGCGCCAGGCGTCCAGGTCGAGCAGCAGCTGGAACTGCCGGGGCGAGGCGAGCTGCACCAGGTCGACCGAGTCGGAGAGGCCGATCTCGCGGATGGTGAAGTAGAGCTCGTCGGCCGGGAGCGACCGCACCAGCGCGCCCGGGTCGGGGGCGTCCAGGATGGCGTCGAGCCGGCGCTTGCCGCTCAGCGGGGCGAGCGCCCGCCGGGCCGCGGCGAGGGCGGCCGGATCCGGCGGGGCCGAGGGCTTCCTGGTCATCGGTGGGCTGCCTCCGTGCCGGGCGCCATCCTGCCACCGGCCGCGAGCGGGCGCACCTCGAGAGGATCCGCCTGCCCGGAGGGTGGCGGATGCCGTCGCGAGGGTGGGAGGGCGAAGACCGGCCCGGCGAGCCCGGCCGGCACATCCAGGCCCCCTGTGCCGGTGGCCGCGCCCGGGGGCGCGCCGGCAGGCGGCCTGGACGAGCTACGCCGAGGCTGCAGCCGAGGGACGCCCCCGGCCCGCCTTCGTCACCTTGCCCGCCTTGAGGCAGCGGGTGCAGACCCGGATGTGCTTCACCTCGCCGGCCATGTTGACGCGGACGGAGCGGAGGTTCGGGAGCGAACGGGTCTTCGACTTGTTGTTGGCGTGGGAGACGGTGTTGCCGACGAGCGGCCCCTTCCCACAGACTTCGCAGCGGCGTGCCATGGCTTCTTCTCCGAGGCTTCTTCTCCGAAAACCGAAAGAGCGCGGCATATTACGCATCCGCGCCCAGAAAGCAAGCGGGTTCGCCCCGCAGCGGGGATCAGGGTGCCCGGTCCTTGATGCCCAGGAGCGCGATGGCGCGGCCGGCCGCCTGGGTGGCCGCGTAGATCTCCCCCTCCTGGCCGAGGCCCGGCAGGAGCTCCGGGCCGCCCAGGACCAGGTTCTTCCAGGGGCTGCGCTGCCACGGGCTGGCCACGCCGAGGTAGGGCTCGGCCACCGAGAGGAGGTGGGCGACCGGCTCGGGCGCGTGGCGGTGCACCAGGTGGCCCTGGTGGAAGGGGAGGAGCTCCTCCAGCGCCGCCTCGAGCCGGGCGGTCGCCGCCGGATCGGGCCCGCTGCCGGACGCCGCCAGGGTCCAGAGGGAGGCGGTGAGCTCGCCGGCGGGCCGTGGCTCCCCGGCGGCGCGCGGGTCGCGCCGCGCCGGCGCCAGCTCCAGCAGGACCGCCTCGCCCGCGCCTTCCCCCTCGCCCAGCCGGAGCGCGGCCGGGCCGAGGCCGGGCGGCCGGGCCCCGGGGCCGAGCACGAGGTGGAGCGCGGCGAGGCGGCGGCCTGGACCCGGACCCGGCGCCGCCGGCTTGCCGCCCTCGGCCTTCTCGCCCCGCACCAGCGGGCGCAGCCAGGCGAGCGGCCCGGCCAGCACGAAGGCCCGCGCCGCGTAGACGTCGGCCGTCCCGCCGAGCCGGAGCGTGGTGAGCTGCCGGCCGTCGGCCTCGATCGCCTCCAGCTTGGCCGGCGAGTCGGGGTGGCCCAGCACCTCGCCGCGCGCCTCGGTGATGCGCCGCTTGAGCGCCTCGGCCAGCTCCGGCTGCCCGGCGGCGTGGCGGTGGAGCCCGCGCAGCGCGGCGCCGCAGACGCGGGCCTGGGCCAGGCCGGAGACCGGGCCGTCGAGCCGCGCCAGGAAGCCGGGGAGGGCGAGCAGCGCCGCGGCGAGCGGGTGGCCGGAGAGCGGCGTGAGGGGGGCGGCGTCCGGCCGGGAGCCGGCGGCCCGGAGCGCGCGCCGCACCCGCCAGCGGTCGAGGAAGCCGGCCGGCGGCAGCGGCGGCCCGGCCCGCAGCGCCAGGGCGCTCGAGTCGCAGCCGTCGAGCAGCGCCTGGAGCGCCGCGGCCAGCGCCTTGGCGTCCTCGGGCCACTCGCGGCGGAGCTCGCCGAGGAGCGCCGAGGGCTGCCGCATGAGCTCCAGCCGGTGGCGGGGCACCACCACCTGGAGCTCCGTCCCGAGCGGCTCCTGGGTGCGGGCCGCCTCGTTCTGGAGCCCGAGCTCGCCGAGCAGCGCCTCGAGCGCCGGGACCTGGCGCACCGAGGGGGCCAGCTCCGGCCGGCGCTGGAAGAGCCACCCGCCGTGGACCAGCGGCGCCTGGCGGCCGGTCTCCAGCAGGAGGACCCGCAGCCGGCGGCGGGAGAGGAGCGCGCCGGCGGCCGCGGCGCCCAGCCCGTCGCCGAGCACGCAGACGTCGTAGAGCCGCTTGGTGGCCGGCGGCCTGAGCGCGTTGGCCATGGCGGCGGACCTACCGGTCTCCCGGCGGCGGTGAGCGCAGCGGCAGGCCGGGCGCGGCGGCGCCGTCCAGCAGGACGCGGCGGCCGCGGAGCGAGACCCGCCCCTGGGCGATCCAGCCGACCGCGGCCGGGTAGAGCCGGTGCTCCTCGGCCAGGATGCGGGCCGCCAGGGCCGGCTCGTCGTCGCCGTCGAGCACCGGCACCGCCGCCTGCGCGACGATGGGCCCGGTGTCGGTCCCCTCGTCCACGAAGTGCACGGTGCAGCCGCTCACCTTGACCCCGGCCGCCAGGGCCTGGGCCTGGGCGTGCAGCCCCGGGAAGGCGGGCAGGAGCGCCGGGTGGATGTTGACGACGCGCGGGCAGCCGCGGCTGGCCGCGGCCGGGCCGAAGGCGGAGAGGAAGGTGGGGGTCACCAGGCGCATGTAGCCGGCCAGGCAGACCAGGTCCACGCCGGCGGCCCGGAGCCGCTCCACCAGCGCGGCGTCGTAGGCGGCCCGGTCCGTCTGCCCCCTGGACGGCAGGCAGACGGTGGCCACGCCCGCGGCGGCGGCCCGCTCCAGGGCCCGCGCCCCGGGCACGTTGGAGAGGACCAGCGCCACCTCGGCGTCGACGCGCCGGTCGCGGCAGGCGTCCAGCAGGGCCTGGAGGTTGCTCCCCGAGCCGGACGCCAGCACGCCGAGCCGGATCAACGCACCACCTCGCAGGTCGCCTCGCCCTGGCCCCGCTCGATGGCGCCCACGGTCCAGGCCTGGAGGCCGCGCCCCTGCAGCGCCGCCAGGGTGCGGGTCTCGTCGCCGGGCGCCACCACCAGGGTGAGCCCGAGCCCCATGTTGAAGGTCAGGAACATCTCGTCGCGCGGCACCTGCCCCTCGCGCTGCACCAGGTCGAAGACGGGAGGCCGCTCCCAGCGCGACTCCTGGAGCACGGCGCGGGTCCCCTCCGGCAGGTTGCGCGGCACGTTGCCGGGCAGGCCGCCGCCGGTGATGTGGGCCAGCGACTTGACCGGGACCTGCTCGAGGAGCGCCAGCACGTCCTTGGCGTAGATGCGGGTCGGCTCGAGGAGCAGGTCGGCCAGGGTGCGGCCGCCGCAGGAGGCGATCGCCTGGTCGAGGCGGAGCTTCTCCAGGAGCGCCTTGCGGGCCAGCGAGTAGCCGTTGGAGTGGAGGCCGGAGGAGGCGACCCCGATGACCACGTCGCCGGGGGCCACGGTGGTGCCGTCCACGATCCGGTCCCGGTCGACGCAGCCGACCGCGAAGCCGGCCAGGTCGTACTCCCCGCGCTCGTAGAAGCCGGGCAGCTCGGCGGTCTCGCCGCCGATGAGGGTGCAGCCGGCCTGCCGGCAGCCCTCGGCGATCCCCTTGACCACCTCCGCCCCCTTCTCGGCGCGGAGCTTGCCGGTGGCGTAGTAGTCGAGGAAGAAGAGCGGCTCGGCCCCCACCACCGCGATGTCGTTGACGCACATCGCCACCAGGTCGATGCCCACCGTGTCGTGGCGGTCGGCCGCGAAGGCCACCTTGAGCTTGGTGCCGACCCCGTCGGTGCCGGAGACCAGCACCGGCTTCCTGAAGCGGGTCAGGTCGAGGGCGAAGAGGCCGCCGAAGCCGCCGATGCCGGCCAGCACCTCGGGGCGGATGGTCGGCTTGGCGTACGGCTTGATGAGCTCGACGAGGCGATCACCTTCGTCGATGTCGACGCCGGCGTCCCGGTAGGTCAGGGCCATGCGCCCGTCTACCTCGGGCGGGGTGCCGGGGCAAGGAGGAGCGGCACGGGCGGCGCGCAACGCCTCGATGCGTCAGGCCCTTTCGTTGACACGCCGCGGGCGCCTCGGCTAAGCACCGGGGCGGATCTCCACATGGTCGATGACCCGCCCTTCCAGCGCTACGGCCGCGAGTGCCCCCGCGGGACCGTCCTCTTCCGGGAGGGCGAGCAGGGCCAGGGGATGTACGTGGTGCAGCAGGGCCGGGTCACCATCTCCAAGCGGGCCGGGGAGGTGGAGAAGATCCTGACCCAGCTCGGCCCCGGGGAGTTCCTGGGCGAGATGGCCTTCCTGAACGACCGGCCCCGCTCCGCCACCGCCACCTGCGCCGAGGACTGCCGGCTCCTGGTCATCGATCCCAGGACCTTCGAGGCCATGATCCGGACCAACGCCGAGATCGCGGTCCGGCTCATCAAGAAGCTGGCCGGCCGCCTCGCCGAGGCCGACGAGCAGATCCAGAACCTGCTCATCTCCGACGCCGCCACCCGGGTGGTCCACTTCCTCTCCACCGCCGCGGCGCGGGGCGAGGCGACCGCGGCCGGAAGGCGCGTGGCGGTGCCGCCGCGCGAGCTGGCGGCCCGGGTCGGGGTGCGCGCCGACCAGTCGGACGAGGCGCTCATGCGGCTCCTCAAGGGCCGGCTCGTCGAGGTCCACCCGGACGGCTTCGTGGTGCCGGACCAGGTGCGGCTCGGGAGCTTCCTGGAGTTCCTCCAGATGAAGGCGCGCTTCGGGGAGGGCGGATGAGGTTCCGCGTCCTGGGCTGCTCGGGCGGGGAGCTGCCCCGCCACCGCACCACCTGCTTCCTCGTCGACGGGAGGCTGGCCATCGACGCCGGGGCGCTCACCGCCTCGCTGTCGCTCCGCCAGCTCACCCGGGTGGACGACATCGTCCTCAGCCACAGCCACCTCGACCACGTCAAGGACGTGCCGCTGCTGGCCGACCTGCTGGCCGGGCGGCGCCGCACCCCGGTGAGGGTCCACGCCTCGCCGGAGTGCGCCCAGGCGCTCCGCGACGACGTCTTCAACGGGCGGCTCTGGCCCGACTTCACCCGCATCCCCAGCCGCGCCGCGCCGGTGGTCCAGATCGTGACCTTCCGGCCGGACCGCCCCTTCCGCGCCGGGGGGCTCTCCTTCCGGCCGGTGGAGGTCTGCCACCCGGTGGAGTCGGTCGGCTTCCTGGTCTCGGACGGCCGGTCCCAGATCGCCATCTCGGGCGACACCGGCCCCACCGAGGCCTTCTGGGCCCGGGTGGACCGGGCGCGGAACCTCAAGGCCCTCCTCGTCGAGGTCTCCTTCCCCAACGACCTCCAGGGGCTGGCCGACGTCTCCGGCCACCTCACGCCCAGCACGCTCCACAGCGAGCTCGCCAAGCTGTCGCGGCGGGACGTGCCGGTCCTGCTGTACCACCTCAAGCCGGCTTACGTGGCGCGCCTGCGCCGCGAGGTGGCCGCCCTGCGCATCCCGGGCGTCCGCATCCTCGAGGTCGGCGACCAGTTCACGTTCTAGAGGGTCCCGATGGCCTGGTTCTCGAAGGAGAAGAAGCTCAAGTCGAAGGCCTCCACCCCGGAGGCGCCGCCACCCGCCGCCAAGAAGGGGGAGGGGATCTGGAACAAGTGCGACGGCTGCGGCGAGGTGGTGTCGCGGGCCGACTGGGAGAAGAACTGGAACGTCTGCCCGGGCTGCGGCCAGCACGATCCCCTGCCGGCCCGGCGCCGCTTCGACATGCTCCTCGACCCGGGCTCCTTCCAGGAGCTCGACGCGGATCTCACGCCCCAGGACCCGCTCGGCTTCACCGACGCCAAGAAGTACAAGGACCGGCTCAAGTCCACCTACAAGAACACCGGCCTGCGCGACGCCTTCATCTCCGGCGTGGGGGCCATCGGCGGCCGCCCGGTCTCCATCGGCATCTTCGCCTTCGAGTTCATGGGCGGGTCGATGGGCTCGGTGGTGGGCGAGAAGGTGGCCCGGGTCATCGACCGGGCCTACGAGCGGCGCATCCCCTGCCTGGTCTTCAGCTCCTCCGGCGGCGCCCGCATGCAGGAGGGGATCTTCTCCCTCATGCAGATGGCCAAGACCTCGGCGGCGCTCAACCGCTTCCGGTCGGTCCGCAAGCCCTACGTCTCGATCATGCTCCACCCGACCACCGGCGGCGTGGCCGCCTCCTTCGCCTGGCTGGGGGACGTCATCCTGGCCGAGCCGAAGGCGCTCATCGGCTTCGCCGGCCCGCGGGTCATCGAGCAGACCATCCGCGAGAAGCTGCCGCCCGGCTTCCAGCGCTCCGAGTTCCTCATGGAGCACGGCATGATCGACGCCATCGTGCCGCGCGGCGAGATGCGCGACCGGCTCGGCCAGATCCTGGCGCTGCTCGGCTAGGCGCCGCGGCCGGCCATGCCGGACGTCCACCGCTACCTGGAGGGGCTGGCGCCCCAGGCGATGCGCTTCGGCCTGCACCGGGTCGAGCGCGCCCTCGACGCGCTCGGCCGGCCGGAGCGCGCCTGCCCGGTGCTCCACGTGGCCGGGACCAACGGCAAGGGCTCGACCTGCGCCATGGCCGAGGCGGCGCTGCGGGCGGCCGGCCTGGCGACCGGCCTCTACACCTCGCCCCACCTCGTCGCCTTCAACGAGCGGATCCGGGTGGGTGGCCGGCCCATCGACGACGCCGCGCTGGCGGCGGTGGTCGAGGCGGTGCGGCGGGGCTGCCCGTGGCACGACGCCGGCGGCCCGGACGAGCGGCTCACCTACTTCGAGTTCGCCACGGTGGCCGCCTTCCTCCACCTGGCGCGGAGCGGGGTGGGGGTGGCGGTGGTCGAGGTCGGGCTGGGCGGGCGGCTCGACGCCACCAACGTGGTCCGCCCCGCCGTGACCGCGGTGGCCCGCATCGGCCTCGACCACACCCAGCTGCTCGGCGACACGGTGGAGGCGGTGGCGCGCGAGAAGGCCGGCATCTTCAAGCCGGGCGTCCCGGCGGTGGTCTCGGCGGCCCAGCCACCCGGGGCGCTGGAGGCGCTGCGCGGCGCGGCGGCCGCGGTGGGGGCGCCCTTCGAGGTGGCCCCGCCCGGCTGGGACGGGCCGCTGGCGCTGCTCGGGCCGCACCAGCAGGGGAACGCCGGCCTCGCGGCGGCCGCGCTGCGGGCGCTCCGGAGGTCCGGCGTGCCGGTGGACGAGGCGGCCATCGCCCGCGGGCTGGCCGGCGCCACCTGGCCGGGCCGGCTGGAGCGGGTGGGGCGGGTGCTGCTGGACGGGGCCCACAACCCGGACGGCGCCGCCGCGCTGGCGGCCGCGCTGGCGGCGCTCCACCCCGGGCGCCGCCTCGAGATCGTCTTCGGCGTGCTGGCCGACAAGGACCACCACGGCATGCTGGCCGCGCTGGCCCCGGTCGCCCGGCGCCTCCACCTGGTGGCCCCCGCCTCGGCGCGGGCCCGCCCGTGCGCCGAGGTGGCCGCCGAGGCCGGGGTGCTCGGGCTGGCCGCCGACCTCCACGGCGGCCTGGCCGAGGCGCTCGACTGCGCCCGGGGCGCCGACCCGGACGGGCCGGTGGTGGTGGCCGGCTCGCTCTACCTGGTCGGCGAGGCGCGGGCGCTGCTCCTGGCTGGCGGCTGACCCCTGGCTCGCGGCCTCGCGGTCCCTTCGCGGGGAGTGAGAGGAGGGCCCACATCGGCCTCGGATATCGCGGGGCCCGATAACTCGATCGCGCCGGACCGCGTGCTATCTTTTCACGCTGGATCCGAGCCACGGAGCCCCCCGATGCGAACCCGCCACGCCCTCCTCTTCTGCTGCCTGCTCGCCGGCACCGCCGCCGCGCAGGACCTCAACGTCGTCTCGTCCGTCGTTCTCAAGGACGAGGGGGGCTCGGTGCTGCTGACCGTGCGCGGCAGCAAGCTGCCCAACTTCACGACCTTCTCGATGGCCGACCCGCCCCGGTTCGTCATCGACATGTCCGAGTCGCGGTTCCAGGGCGTGCCCGAGAGCCTGGCCGGCGACAACGGCGTGGTCTCGCTGGTCAAGAACCTCTCCTACGGGAGCGGCACCACCTCCATCGCCCGCGTCATGATGGCCTTCACGGCCGACGTCGAGCCGCCGGACGTCCAGGCGGTCGGGAACGATCTGGTCGTCCGGGTGCTCCGGCCCGGCGGCGCCGCCAAGGCGGTGGCCGCGGCCGCGCCCGCTGCGGCGGACGCTGCGGCGGTCCGGCAGGCGGCCGACGAGAAGGCGGCCGCGGAGGCCAAGGCCGCCGCGGACGCCAAGGTGCTGGCTGAGGCCGAGGCGCAGCGGGCCGCGGAGGCCAGGGCGGCCGAGGCCCGTGCGGCCTCCGACGCCGAGGCGGCGAGGCTGGCCGAGGGGAGGGCCAAGGCCGAGGCCCAGGCCGCGGAGGCCCGCGCGGCCGCCGACGCCGAGGCGGTCCGGGTCGCGGAGGCCAAGGCCAGGGCCGACGCCCAGGCCGCGGCGGAGGCCGAGTCGGCGCGGCTGGCTGCGGCCAAGCTCGCGGCCGCGGAGGAGGCCAAGGCGGCCGAGCAGGCAGCACGGTCGGCCGCCCAGGCGGACGCACAGGCGGCACGGTCGGCCGCCCAGGCGGCCCAGGCGGCGCAGCTCGCCGCGGCCCGGTCGGAGGCGGACGCCAAGGCCGAGGCCAAGGCCAAGGCGCTGGCCGACTACAAGGCCAAGCTCGAGGACGAGAAGCTGGCGCGCGAGCAGGCCAAGGCCGACGCGGCCGCCAGGGCCAAGGCCGACGCGGAGGCGGTCCAGGCGGCCGCCGCCGAGAAGAAGGCGCGGGCCGAGGCGGAGCTCCAGGCGCAGGCCGACGCCAAGCGGCGGGCGGCCGAGGAGGCCCTGGCGGCCAAGCAGGCGGCGGCGGAGGGCGCCAAGGCGGCCAAGCTCGCGGCCGCGGAGGAGGCCCTGGCGGCCAAGCGCGCCGCCGCGGAGGCCAGGCGGGCCGAGGCCGAGGCCCGGCTGGCGGCCAGGCAGTCGGGCGGCCGGGTGGTCCACCTCCCGGAGGTCGGCTTCAAGCAGGTGGCCGGCGCTTCCCGGGTCTTCGTCCGGGTGGCCAGCCTGGGGCGCTACACCGTGACCGACGTGGGCGACGACGTGGTCCGGGTGGTGGTCGAGAACACCCGTGCGTCCCGCCGCAACAACACCCGATTCCTCGACACCTCGTTCTTCGACTCGCCGGTGGCGCTCATCACGCCGAGCAACCACGGCTCGAGCTACGTGGTGGACATCAAGCTCAACCACCGGGTCCCGTACCGCAAGCAGGTGGAGGGGGACGTGCTGGCCATCGACTTCGATCGGCCGGCCGCCGCCGCGCCCGCGGCCGATCCGGCCCCCGTCGAGCCTGCGGCGGAGAACCCGCCGAAGCGGTAGTCTGCAGCGGTGCATCCGCTCGCCGCCCTCGTCGCGGCCGGGCTCCTCTCCGCCGCCCAGGCCGTAGCGGGCGGCTCCGGGGACGCCCGCCTCAACGCCGAGACCATCACCAGGGACTCCGACGGGGTCGTCCACCTCGAGGGGTCGGTGGTGGTCACCCGCGGCCTGATCCGGCTGCGCGCCCGCTCGGCCAGCTGGGACCCGCGCACCAGCACGCTCGAGGCGGCGGGCCAGGTCCTGCTGACCGACGCCACCCACGCGGTGGCGGCCGAGGGGCTCCACGCCAGGCTGGAGAGCGACTTCGAGGCCACCGACGTGGTGGTCTTCCTGAAGGCCGGGCCGGCCGACCTGGCCGGGGCGCGCGACGCGGCCGAGGCCGGCGCCTGCGGCCTCAACGCCGCCACGGCGCGGGCCGATCGCCTCTCCTGGAAGACCGGCGGCCCGTTCCGGCTCCAGCGGGCCCGGGTCACGCTCTGCGGCTGCCCGGACGGCGGGCCGCCGTCCTGGGAGGTGCGCGCCTCCGAGGCGCGGGTCGAGGCCGGGGAGCGGGTCGAGCTCTGGTGGCCGGTGGTCTGGATCACCCCGCGCTTCCTCCTCATGGATCGGCCGGTGCCGGTGCTGGTCCTCCCCTACCTCTCGCTGCCCCTGGGCGAGCGGGTGAGCGGCCTCCTCCCCACCACCTTCGGCCGCTCCGGCAACGCCGGCCAGGTGCTCACCCAGCCGCTCTACCTCACGCTCGGGCGCAGCGCCGACCTCACCGTGGCGCCGCGCTGGGGCTTCGGCCGGAAGCGGACGGCGGTCAACCCGGCCTCCACGAGCGGCCCCGGCCTCATGCTGGAGTGGCGGGCCGCCCCCGCCGCCGGGAGCGGCGGCCGGTTCCAGGTGGACGCGCTCTGGGACCTGCAGCGGCCGGCCGAGCTCCGCGGCGGCCTCCCCGGCGCCAGCGCGCTCCGGCTCGGCCTCTCCGGCGGCTGGGAGCAGCGGCTCTGGGACGGGGCGCTCCTCTCCGCTGGCCTGGACCTGGCGAGCGATCCGCTCTACGGGAGCGACTTCACCTTCGACGCGCTGGAGCGGGGCAGCGGCGCCCGGCGCTCGACCCTGATCGCCTCCGACCGGCGCGGGCCGGTCGCCCTGGAGCTCTCGACCGCCTGGCTCCAGCCGGTCGAGACCGACCGGCCGTGGCCGCTGCCGGACCTGGCCCACCCCGACCTGGCCATGCTCCCGGGCGGCCTGTTCGGCGGGCGGCTGCCTGCCTTCCACCGCTGGCCCTCGCTCGCCGCCACCCTGACGCCGGTGGCGCTGCCCCTCGGGCTGGAGCTGTCGGGCCGGGCCGGGCTCTCCCGCTTCGCGCCGCCCAGCGGCTCCACCTCCGACGGCGGCGCCGACGGGGTCGGGCCGGCCGACCGCGGCCTGCCGGGCGGGCCCGGGGCCCGCATCTGGACCTCCTGGCAGCGGGACCCGGCCGACGCGACCGAGCTGGACGGGCGGTGGCAGCCGGGCGAGCGGCTGGCCGTCACCCGCGCCGACGTCCGGGCCGAGCTCGCCGCGCCCCTCGCGCTGGGCGGGTGGCTCACGGCGCGCCCCTTCCTGCGCGGGGCCGCCCTGGGCTACCGCTTCGACGCGGCGGTCTCCTCGCTCGCCAACGCCTGGGGCGTGGCCGGAGCCGAGCTCATGACGCGCCTCCAGCGGCGCGACGGGGAGTGGCGGCAGCTCCTCGAGCCGCGCCTGGAGTGGCGCTGGGGCTCGGCGGTGGCCGGGCGCGCGCTGCCGGCCTTCGGCTACGACGAGCTGGACCGGGCGCCGGCCGTCCCGGCCGGCGTGGACGGCGCGGCCTTCGCCCTGCGGCGGGTGGCCGCCGCCGCGCCGGAGGGGCTCTTCCACCAGGCGAGGCTGGCCCTGGCCACCCGGCTGGAGCGCTCCGGGCAGGAGCTCCTGCGGGCCTCGCTGGCCCAGGAGCTCGAGCTCCAGCGGGGCCGGCTGGCCGAGCTCGGCCTCTCGGTGGCGGCCGGGGCCCAGGGGCCGCTGGCGGTCGAGGCCGAGCTGCGGCTCTGGCCGGACCGCCGCTGGGCCGGCGCGCCCACCCCGGTCCACGGCTCCTGGCTCGACCGCTTCTCGGAGGCCAGCCTCCGGCTCCGGGCCCGCGACGGGCGGGGCGACACCTTCACCGCCGGCCTGGCGGCCCTCGGCGCCGGCGGGTCGGGGCGGCTCACCGGCGGGGGCGATGCGCTCTTCGGCACCTCGCCCACCGCGCTCCGGCCGCTCGCCCTGGCCAACCTCGGGGTCCGGTTCCAGCTCGGGGCGGCCGCCCTGGCCTACGAGGTGGTCCTGCCGGCCCGGGCCCAGACCCCCTTCTGCGACGCCTCCAGCACCCGCACGGTGCGGGCCCTGCAGCCGCAGAGCCACGTCGCCTCGGTGGAGTGGGAGTCGCCCTGCCGCTGCTTCAGGGTCAAGGCGGCCATCCGGGTGAACGACTGCGGCGGCTTCGGCTTCGAGCCGTCCTTCGACCTCGGGCCGATCGCGGCCTCGGTGGCGCGGTGAGGGTGGCCCGACCGGGCGGCCAGCGACCGCTTCCGGCCCCGGGGGGCGTCTGGTA
>Ga0209682_10000420_pt1 | contig 14644 bp, 12 predicted proteins | sample DOMMetBare2Fresh_2_FD_187471 | JGI IMG/M metagenome (GOLD analysis project Ga0209682, IMG submission 187471) | Wetland sediment microbial communities from St. Louis River estuary, USA, under dissolved organic matter induced mercury methylation -... | ecosystem: Environmental > Aquatic >... | reverse complement strand
GTGGGTGTCGGCGAAACGTGCATTCGGGCTGGCGAGCAGCACGTCGCAGGCCAGCGCGAGCTCGAAGCCGCCGGTCACGGCCGCGCCGTTGATCGCGCCGATGACCGGGCCGCTGAAGCGGTCCATGGCTTCGACCGGGTCCTTGGCGGCGACGCCGCTTGCGCCTTCGCCCAAGGTGCCCTGGCCCGATCCCAGCTCCTTGAGGTCCAGCCCGGCGCAGAAGGCGTTGCCGCTGCCGCTGAGCACCAGCACCCGCACTGCGGGGTCCGCCTCCAGCGCGTCGATCGCATCGGCCAGCGCGGCCATCAGACGGCGCGACAAGGCGTTCATCGCCTGCGGCCGGTTCAGCGTCAACACCGCAAAGCCGGCGGGGTCGATCTCGACCAGGACCAGGGTCTCGTCGTTCATGGCGGGTCTCGCACGTCGGCGACCGCGTTCCTGCCGAAATCGGCGCGGTCGAGGTAGGCCAGCACCTTGGCGGCAGCAGCCTCCGGGCTGTCGAGCCGGCCCAGGGCCTTGAGCTGGGCGAAATTGTCGCGTTCGGCAAAGGCGGCCGGATCGGCGCTGCGCAGTTGCAGTTGCATGTCGGTGTCGATCACGCCGGGTGCGAGCGACACGACCTTCGCGCCGTGCGGCCGCGCGGCTTCTTCGAGCGCGATCGAGCGGCTCAGGTGGTCCAGCCCCGCCTTGGCGGCACAGTAGGCTGCGCTGCCGGCCATCGCGCGCCGGCCCAGACCGGACGAGATATTGAGCAGCTTTCGCGGCACTGTGAGGTCGGTGCTGGCGTTCAGGAAGGCGGCGCTCAGCAGCATCGGCGCTTCGAGCCCGACGCGCAGCGCGCCGGCCAGGTCGGCGGCCGCGACGTCGCCCAGCGGCGCCGGACGCGCCAGCCCGGCGGCGTTATTGATCAGGGTGAGCGAAGCGATCTGCGCGCGCGGCAGTGCGGCGATCCACCGGGCCAGGCGCGCGGCAGCATCGGCCGGCGCGGCCAGGTCGCAGGCCCATTGTTCGAGCTGCCCGGGCCGGCCGGCGGCGCTGGCGAGTTGCGCATTCGGCGTGCGCTGCAGGCTCAGCACCTGCTCGCCGCGGGCGAGCAGGTGACGGGCGATCGCCAGGCCGAGCCCGCGCGAGGCGCCGGTGACGATGTTGATGGCGGTGGGGCTGATCGCATGCATGCCCTCGCAGCATACGATGGCGGCCATGGACTCGAATGCCACGACGTCGTCGAAACGCATGCACCCGGCCTGGATCGCCTTGCTGGCTGGCCTCGTCGTCCTGCTCGTCGCCTTCCTGCCGGTGTTGTGGTCGATGTGGAAGACCCCGCCATCGGCCGTGGGCGCAGCGGGTGGCGCCGGCCCGGGCGCGCCGTGGGCGATCGAGCGCCTGCCCGAGGGCGGCATCCGCGTATTCGCATTGCGTTTGCCCGGGGCCACGTTGGCCGATGCGCGCGCCACCTGGGGTGACAACCTGCAGCTCGCGCTGATGGCCACGCGTGGCGAGCCGCCGGTGCTGGAGGCCACGGTCGAGACGGTGGTGCTGGGCGGGGTCGGCGGCCGGCTGTTGTTCACCGCCGAGGCCTCGCCACGGAGCCTCCAGCGCTGGCGCGAGAACGCGGCCAAGGAGGAACCGGTCAGCGCCGACACGCGCCGCATCGCGTTGCGCAGCGACGATCGCGACGAGGCGCTGCGTGCGCCGCTGGTGGGCATCGGCTTCATCCCCGCCGCCCAGCTCGACGCCGCCGCGCTGCGCCTGCGCTTCGGCGAACCGGCCGAGGTGTTGCAGGCCGGCCAGCCGGTCGAGCACTGGCTCTATCCGCCGCTGGGCCTGGCGATCGTGCTCGACGCCAAGGGGCGCGAACTGCTGCAGTACGTGGCGCCGGCCGACTTCGAGCGCCGGCTGCGCGCGCCGCTGCTCAGCCCGGCGGCGCCAGCATCGACGCCCGCATCAGGTCCGCCGGGCTGAAGAAGGCGCCGCCGGCCACGTGGTGCAGCGTGCGCAGCGCCTCGTGCTCGTGCGCGAAGTGCCAGCGGCCGGCGCTGAACACACGCGCATCAGCCCAGGCCGCCGTGACCTCGCCGAGGAAGAGGTCGTAGCGCTGCTCGTTGTGCGCCTCGGGCAGCACGCGGCATTCGAGCCAGGCCACGCAGCCCTCGAGCAGCGGCGCATCGATGGTCTGCGCATCGAAAGTCGCGATGCGATGGCGCGCGAACTTGTCGCCGACCTCGTGCCCCGACTCGCTGCCGACCGTGAAGGCCAGGTCGGCGATCGCACGGCAGGGCAGGTTGAGCGCGAACTGGCCCGAGCGCTCGACCAGGCCGCGGGTGAAGGTGCTCTTGTCGATGACGACCGCGACCTTGGGTGGGTCGAAGTCCAGCGGCATCGCCCAGGCCGCCGCCATCACGTTGCGCACGCCCGCATGGGCCGCCGAGACCAGCACGGTCGGCCCGTGATTCAGCAACCGGTAGGCCTGGTTCAGCGGCACGCTCGGGTGGACGGCATCGGTCATGGCAGTGGGGGAAAGGGCAACTCGGATTCGAAGTGTGCGGCCTCGCCGCTGGCCGGGTGCGGCAGCGTCAGGGCCTGGGCATGCAGCAGCAGGCGCGGCGCGGCGGCGGCCACTTCGGGCGGGGCATACAGGTCGTCGCCGACGATGGGGTGGCCGATCGCGGCGCAGTGCACGCGCAACTGGTGCGTGCGGCCGGTGACCGGTTCGAGCGCGAGCATCGTGCGTCCGCCGGCGCGAGCGAGCACCTGCCAGTGCGTCAGCGAGGGCTTGCCGTGGACCGGGTCGACGATATGGCGCGGGCGGTTCGGCCAGTCGACGATCAACGCCAGGTCGATCGAGCCGGCCTCCTCGCTCACCGACCCCTGCACCAGCGCGACATAGCACTTGTGCACGCGCCGCTCGGCGAAGGCGCGGCCGAGCGTGCGCTGGTGCTCGGCGCCACGCGCGAAGACCAGCAGGCCCGAGGTTGCCATGTCCAGGCGGTGCACGACCCGCGCATCGGCAAACAGCGCCTGCACGCGCGCGGCCGCGCAGTCGTGCAGTTCGACCGGCCGCCCGGGCACCGAGGGTAGTCCGGCCGGCTTGTCGACGATCACCCAGTGCTCGTCCGCGTGGACGATGAAGTCGCGCATCGGGCCCGGATGGCTCAGGGCGCAAGGAACAGCGCCGGGTCGACATAGGCGCGGTTGAGCATCACCGACCAGTGCAGGTGCGGGCCGGTCACGCGGCCGGTGGCACCGACCGCGCCGAGCCGGGCGCCGCGCGCGACCAGGTCGCCCGTCTTGACGCCGATCTCGCTCAGGTGGCAATACATCGTCAGCAGCCCCGAGCCGTGGTCGACCCAGACCGTGTTGCCCGAGAAGAAATAGTCGCCGGCATCGATCACTCGGCCGGCGATGGCGCTCAGCACCGGCGTGCCGGTCGGCGCGGCGATATCCATGCCGCCGTGCGGATTGCGCGCCTGGCCGTTGAAGATGCGCTTCAGACCGAAGGAGCTGGAGCGCGGGCCCGGCACCGGCTGCTGCATGCGCAGTTCGGCCGGCACCTCGGCAGTCCGTGTCGCGGTGACCTGGGCCAGGTGCTCGCGTTCGCGCTCGTGACGCGCCAGATCCTCCTTCGACAGATCGACCTGCTTGGGCGGCACCTTCAGGCGTTGCACTGCGTAGCTGGCCGGGCCGATGGCAATGCTCTTGCGGGTCGCTGCGCTCCCCGTGGTCTGCACCGCCAGGTCCAGCTTCCCGGGCTTGGCCGACAGGCCGATACCCACGATCGCCGTCCAGCCGCGGGCGTCGCCGGTCACGAGCACTGGCGTGCCGTTCAGCGTTGCCGTCGGCCGCTGGGCTGCCGGACCCAGATCGACCAGTGCAACGCCGCCCGGCACCGGACGGGCGTCGGGCAGCGCGCCGGCGGGCGTGGCGAGCGCGCTGGTCGTGCCGATCACGATCATCGAGCTGAGCGTTAGGTGTCGAAGTGTTTGGAAGACCATGGTGTGGGCGTGTCGTGGACAACCCACATTCTGCGTCCTCCCCCCGCTGCGGTGCTTGACGCGTTCGCGTGTCGGCGTCAAAGTCGCGCCCTCGTTCAACCCACCGCTGGAGGCTGCCATGGAAAAGACCCTTGACCTTGCCATCGCGTGGGTTCGCGTCGTCCGGCGCGCCTGACACGAACGCCGATCCGTCGTTCCGGCTGCTCGTGACGCGCGCCGCCTGAGGCGCGACCCCACCGCTCGCTCCCAACCCTGTTCGTGCCTGCGGGCACCGCGGTCGCGTGCGCCTGCGCGCAGCCCTCATCACGAGATTGAAATGATCGAATCCGACACCCTGGCCCGACTGCGCCGCATCGGGCTGACCCAGGGCGTGCTGCAGCAATTGGCGCAGCAACTGCCCGATGACGAGACCTTGCAGCTGCAGCGTGTGATCGAGGTGCAGCGCGAACACGTGCTGCTGCACGACGGCCAGACGATGACCCCGGCACGCCCAATGCCGCGGCTGCTCGTCGAGCTGCAGGACGCGGCCGATGCGCTGGCCGTCGGCGACTGGGTGCTGGCCCGGCCCGACGACTGGGGCCACTGGTGGGTGCACCAGCGCATGCCCCCGCTGAGCCAGATCGCGCGCCGACTGCACGACGGCCGCGACAAGGTCGCGCGCGTGGTCATCGTCAGCAATGTCGATACCGCGGTGCTGACCATGGGCCTGGACCACGACTTCAGCCTGCGCCGGCTCGAGCGTTATGTGACGCTGGTGCGCCTGGCCGGCGTCGAGGCCGTGGTCGTGCTGACCAAGGCCGACCTCTGCGCCGACGTGCCGCGCCGCCTGGCCGACGTGCAGGCGATGCTGCCGCCCGGCGTCGAGGCGCTCGCGGTCGACGGCCAGCAAGACCATGCCGCCGCGGCGCTGGGTCCGTGGCTTGCCGAGGGCCGCACGCTGGTGCTGCTCGGCTCCAGCGGTGCCGGCAAGAGCACGCTGACCAATACGTTGTGCGGCGCACCGCTGCAGGACACAGGCGGCACCCGCAAGGGCGACGGCCGCGGCCGCCACACGACCACGGCGCGCACGCTGCACCGCACCAACGCGGGCGCCTGCATCATCGACACCCCGGGGTTGCGCACGCTGCGCCTGGACACCGACGAGGCGGCGCTCGACGGTGTCTTCGACGACGTGTCGACGCTCGCGCTGCGCTGCCGCTTCCGCGATTGCCGTCACGAGGCCGAGCCCGGCTGTGCAGTGCGCGGAGGTCTGCCGGCCGAGCGCCTGCGCAGCTATCACAAGCTGCAGCGCGAAGCCCGGCGCGACACCATGAGCGCGCTCGACCGCCAGCGTCAGCTGTCGGAATGGAAGGCGCGCGGCCGCGTCGGCAAGGCGCGTGCGAAGGAGAAACGTGCGTGAGCGCTATGGTTTCGGCGCGACCAGCTGGTCGCGCCGCGCCAGCGCCGGAAACCCGCGCGTCCAGGCGAGCGCGATCCCGATCGCTCCCAGCCCGCCGAGCAGTACCGAGCCAACCGGTCCGAGCCAGGCCGCGGTCGCGCCGGACTCGAATTCGCCGAGCTGGCTCGATGCGCCGATGAACAGCGAATTGACCGCGCTGACCCGGCCGCGCATGCTGTCCGGCGTCTCGAGCTGCACCAGGGTGTGGCGCACGACCACGCTGACCATGTCGGCCGCGCCGGCGACCGCCAGGGCCAGCCAAGACAGCACGATATTCGTCGACAGGCCGAACAGCCCGGTCGCGGCGCCGTACACGGCCACCGCGACGAGCAGGCGCGGTCCGGCACGGCGCTCGATCGGGCGGCGCGTGAGCACCAGCGACATCGCCAGTGCGCCGACTGCCGGCGCGCCGCGCAGCAGCCCCAGCCCCCAGGGGCCTGTGTGCAGGATGTCCTTGGCAAACATCGGCAGCAGCGCGGTCGCGCCGCCGAGCAGCACCGCGAACAGATCGAGCGAGATCGCACCCAGCACGACCTTGTTGTGCCAGACGTAGCGCACACCGGCGAAGACCGACGCCAGGCTGGCCGGCTCCTGGGCCGGCGGGCTCGCATGGCGGATCGCGGCGCACAGCGCGGCCGCCAGGCCGAACAGGGCCGCGCAGGTGGCAAAGACGACCGGTGGGCCGAAGACATAGAGCAGGCCGCCCAGCGCCGGCCCGCCGATGATCGCGCCCTGCAGACCGGTCGAGCTGAATGCCAGCGCGCGCGGCAGCAGCGCGGGGGGCACCAGCAGCGGCACCAGGGCTTGCTGTGCCGTCATCTGGAAGGCACGCACAGCGCCGAGCACGACCGACAGGGCGAGCAGCAGCGTGCGTTGCGGCAGCCCCGGCAGCGGTGACAGCGTCAGGGCGAGTGCGACCAGCGCCTGCACGCCCATGGTCGTGGCGACGATGCGGGCGCGGTGGTGACGGTCGACCACATGGCCGGCCACCAGGGTGAGCGCGAACGAGGGCACGAACTGCAGCAGCCCGACCAGACCGAGGTCCCAGGCCGAGCCGGTGAGGTCGTACATCAGCCAGCCGATCGCGACCATCATCATCTGGTTCGCGCCGACACCGAAGATGCGCGCGCTCCACAGGCGCATGTAGTCGCGCTGGGCGAGCAGGGCGGCAGGGATCATCGGGCGATCATCGCAAACGACCCGGCGCGGCGATGAAAACGGGGGCCCGCAGGCCCCCGTCGGACGATGGCGTCAACCGCCGATCAATGCGACTGCTGGATCCCGGCGATCGCCCAGGCCCGGCTGCCGTCGACCGGCCGGACCAGATGCCAGACCTCGTCGAAGGTCTGGGCCGGTGCGTTCTTTTCTTCGCGCACGAGGCCATGGAAGCGCACGCTCGCGACCTGGCGTGTCGGCTCCTGGTCGAAATCGATCAATTCGGCATCCACCTTCTCGACGTCGGTCTGCTGTGCAACACCGCCGCGCTCCTGGATTTCCAGGCGCGTCGCCGCGAACATTTCGGGCGTCGTGAACTCGCGCAGGTCGTCAAGATCGGCGCCGTCGTTGGCCGCCTGCAGGCGGATGAAAATCATCTTGGCCGCGCGCTCGAAGGCCGGCAGGTCGAAACCCGCGGGCAGCTGCGGCGTGGCGACCGTGGCTGACGGCCCGGTTGCGACCGCAGCGGCACCGATCGGCGCCAGCGGCACCCCGGTGACGGAGACGTTGTCTCCCGCCGCCGGGCCGATGCTGGCGCGCTGCGCCGGCTCGGTCGCAGGGGCCGCCGGCCGCAGTGGCTGCGGCGCCGCAGTGCTCGTGCCCGCGCCTGCGCCGGCGCCAGCCAGCGCCTCGCGCGGACGATTCCCGCCGATGCGCGACAGCACGAAGCGCAGGACGAAGACCGCCGCGAGCGCCAGCAGCGCGATCATCATGAAATTGGCCAGACCTTCGCCGAAGCCGAAGTGGCTGGCCAGCGCGGCCAGGCCGAGGCCGGCGGCCAGGCCGGCGAGCGGGCCCATCCACGAGCGCTTGGCCGGTGCGGCCGCCGCCGCGGCGGCACCGGCCGTGGCCGGGTTGTTGGCGGTCGGGCCGGGCTGGGCCGGCGTGGCCGGCTGTGCAGGCGTCTGCGGTGCCTGCTTGGCCGGCATCTGGCGCTGCATGCCGATCGGCTTGCCGCCGCCCAGGCGCTTGGCCTGGGCCAGGTCGGGCACCAGGGTCGCGGTCAAAACTACGGCTATCAGGGCCGCCAACCACTTGTGGGTCATCGTAGGATCCTCGGGCTCGCGTGAGCAGCACCATCGCTGCGGCGCGAGTGTCCATCAAAATGGGGCCCAACCCGGTACTTGCAAGCCCAAGACCCCAGTGATGTCGTGCCGCATTGGCGCCAGACCCTCGACTTGAAGACACGATGACCGACACCCTCTGGTGGATCCTGAGCGCGCTGCTGATCCTGGCCGGCATTGCCGGCACCGTCCTGCCGGCGCTCCCCGGGACAGCACTGGTGCTGGCGGGCATCGTGTTGGCGGCCTGGATCGACGGCTTCACGCGCGTGGGGGTCGGCGTGATCGCGGTGGTCTCCGTGCTCGCGGCGATGGGCCTGCTGCTGGATTACGCCGCCGGCATGCTCGGCGCGCGCAAGGCCGGGGCGAGTCGGCAGGCGCTGATCGGCGCTGCCGTCGGCACGATCGCCGGGCTGTTTGCGGGTTTTGTCGGCGTGCTGTTCCTGCCGCTGGCCGGTGCGGCGATCGGCGAGTATGTGGCGCGGCGTGACGAGATGCATGCGCTGAAGGTCGGCTTCGCCACCTGGCTGGGCATCATGGCCGGCATGGTGGCCAAGGTCGTGATCGTCTTCATGATGACTGGCATCTTCATCGGTGCCCTCGTGCTGTGAGCGCCTTCAGCGGCTGGCTTGGCGCCTGTTTCGCTGCCCTGGCGCTCGCCACCGGTGCAGCCGCGGCGCAGTCGACCTGGCAGCGCGCGCCGATCCCGCCCAGCGAGCCCAATGCCTTCGAGCTCGACCTCTACCGCACGCGGCTCGACCACGAGATCGAATTCCGTGCCGCCACGATCCACGTCGCCTGGGGGGCCGAGACGCTGTGCGACCACACGACCGAGATCGAGCCGTTCGTGCTGTGGTCGGTGCATGCGATGCGCAAGCGCCTGTCCGGCAAGGACGACCAGCTGTTCCGCCGCGCCACCGGCATGGACGAGAAATGGCGCATTGCCTGGCTCGACGAAAGCGTGCCGGCCGAACTGAATCCGGGTGACGTCGTCGTTGCCGTCAACGACATGCCGCTGCCGGAGGGTTCGAGCCGCGTCTCCCTTGGTGCCGTCTTCAGCGGCAACGCCATCTTCAGCGGCGACGACGAGGGCTACTGGGAGGTCATCCGCAAAGCCCGTGACCAGGCCGTGGCTGGCCGGCCGATGACGCTGGAGCTGGAAGGCGGCCGCCGGGTCGATGTCCCGACGCAGACCGGCTGCGCCGGCAGCGTCAGCGCGAGCGCCTTCGACAGCGACCCCGACAAGCTCTGGCGCCAGGGCACCCAGCGCGCCAAGATCCCGGCCAACGCGATGCTCGAGGCGCGCACGCGCGACGAATTCCGCTGGCTCGCCGCCTTCGGCACCTATTTCCAGGCCAGCGCGACCGCGGTCGGCCGCCAGCAGGAGGCCGAGGGAATGAGCACGGCGTTCACGGTCGGCAAGGTCCTGTCGATCGCCCTGCCGGGCGCGGGCATGCTGCTGTCCGCGGCCGAGGCCCAGGCCGAGCGTGCGATCGCGGTCGACGGCATCGTCGGCCGCGCCGACCTGTTTGCCAACGAGGTGGTCGTTGCGCTCGGTGGTGATCCGGAGGCCGGGCTGCGCCTGACGCGGCGCATCCGCGACGAACGGGTGAAGGCCGACGTGCTGGAACTCGGGGAATTCCGCCTGTCGTCGATGGTCGAGCACGTTGCGCGGCTGCGCGCGCTGCAGACAACGCCCCGCTAGCGCGAGCCGTTCAGGCGCCGGAGAGCCGGCCGATCCATTCGCGCAGCACGGTGCGTACGCGCTCCTGGCCTTCGTTGGACGGCAGCCAGCGCAGCCAGGGGGTCTCGATCGGCAGGGCCAGGCCCATCGGAGCGGCGGTCAGAGCGATTTCGCCCGGGCCAGCGCGCACGGCCTCCTCGAAGGCGTGCATCGCGCGCGGCATGTGCCAGCCGTGGCTGACCACGACGACATGGCGAACTCCGGCGTTGCGCAGGATGCCGATCATGATGTTGGCGTTCTCGCGCGTGTCGCGCGAGCGCGTCTCCAGCCACTTGATCGGCCGGCCGAACTCCTGGGCCGCGATGCGACCGGCGATTTCTGCCTCCGGTGCGCCGCCGCTGACACCGAAGCCGACGCCGCCAGAGTAGGCGAGCGGGATCCCGGTCTCGCGGCTGAGCCACAGCCCGTAGCGCAACCGCGCCATCGCGCGCGGGGTCAGGTTGGATACGCCGTACTCCGGCGCCAGCGTCTCGCGTCCGCCGCCCAGAACGACGATGGCCGATTCGCCGGTGCGCGCCGAGTTGGCCTGCTTGAGCCGCGCGAGGTCGGCCGGCTGCAGCGCCGACACCGGCGGCAGCAGCGCGCGCGTGAGCATCTCGCCAACGGCCGAGGTCGAGCCCAGCCACAAGGTGGCGCAGGCCGGCACGACCAGCAGCCAGCCGACCGGTCGCCGCTGGCGCAGCAGCCAGGCGCCGAGCAGGATCAGCACGATCCAGGGCACCGGCGGCAGCAGCAGCGCCGCGAGCGCCGGCTTCCAGCTGCTGATGCCCAGCGAAAGAAACAATTCGTTCACGGCAAACTCACTTTGCACGGGCAGATCGATCATTGTGCAGGAGCGGACCCGATTGCCGGGGCTCGTCGGCATGGGCAGCATGGCTGCACCGTGGACATTGAAGGGCGAGGATGCGTGGTCTGAAGTGGGCGGCCTGGGCCGTGGCGGCCCTGGCGATGCTGTTGGGTGCCGCCTGGCTCGTGCTGCCGGGCGTGGTCCAGTCGCAACTGCAGGCCCGTGGCAGCGAAGCGCTGGGGCGCGCCCTGCATGTGCAGCGTGTCGAGTTCGCGCCGTTCTCGCTCGCGCTGACTTTGCATGGACTCAGCCTCGCCGGACGTGACGGCACGACGGCCCCGCAGTTCGAGATCGCCCGCGTGCGGATCGACGCCGACCTGCGCTCGATCGTCAAGCTCGCACCGGTGATCGAGTCCATCGAGGTCGATGCGCCGCGTCTGCACCTGACGCGCATGAAGGATGGCGGCCTCGACATCGACGATATCGTCGAGCGCCTGCGCCTGCGCCGGCCGGCGCCGGTGTCGTCCAGCGACCAGCCTTTGCGCTTCGCATTGTTCAACCTGCAGTTGCGCGACGGCGAGTTGCGCTTCGACGACCAGCAGGTTGCGCGTGCCCATACGGTGGACCGGCTGCAGATCGGCCTGCCCTTCCTCAGCAACCTGCCGGCCGACGTGGCCGTGCATGTGCAGCCGCGGGTCGCCTTCGTGCTCGATGGCAAGACGGTCGAGCTGCGGGGTCGCGCGTTGCCCTTTTCGGATGATCACGCGAGCGAGATGGCGATCAAGCTGGTCGACGTCGACCTCGCCCCGTGGTGGGCCTACGTGCCGTCGAGCCTGCCCTTGCGCCCCGAGGGCGGCGTGCTGTCGGCCGACCTCGCGCTGCAGTTTGCGCAGCCGTCCGGTCAGGTCGCCCGGGTCGGGCTGACGGGGCGGACCAGCCTGCAACGGCTGATGGTGAAGAACCGCGCCGGGGCAACCCTGCTGGGATGGCAATCCCTGGCGGTGGAGTTGAGCGACATACGGCCTCTGCAGCGTCAGATCGCCCTCGGGGCCGTCGCGCTGGACGGCGCCGAATTCGACGTCCGGCGCGAGGCCGGTGGTGCACTCGAATGGGCGCAGCTCGGTACCTCGGCAGCGCCGCCGGTGCCGGCCGCACCCGCGTCGGCGCCGGCGGCCCGGCCACCGCCGTGGCAGGTGGCTGTGAGCCGGATCGACGTGCGCGACGCCCGCGTGCGCTGGCAGGACGCCGCCGTGCGGCCGGCCACCGCGCTGGCGGTCGAGGCGCTCAGCATGTCGTCGCAGGGCCTGCGCTGGCCGGTCGTAGGGCGGGTGCCGCTGCAGGCGGCGGCGCGTGTCATGTCCGGCGCCCGGACGGTCGCGCAATGGAAGCTCAGTGGCGAGGCCTCCGACCACGACGCCACGCTGCGATTCGACCTCGACGAGGTCCAGCTCGCCGCCGCGGCACCCTACCTGCGCGGGTTGCTGCGGCCGTCGATCGACGGCCGCGGCCGGGTCGCCGGCTCGCTCGAATGGGCGGTGGGCGAGCGGCCTCGCCTGCAGGTGCAGCTCGATGCCCTGCAAGTCGATGCGTTGCGCCTGACCGAACCCGGCGCGCGCGAGCCGGCGCTGCGCTGGAGCTCGGCCGCGGTCAAGAACACGCAGGTCGACCTGCTGGCGCGCAAGCTCGGGCTGGGTCACGTGAGCCTGACGCAACCGGTGCTGCGGCTGCAACGCGAGCGCGCAGGGGCCTTGAACCTCGAGCACTGGCTCGTCGCCACGTCAGCCACGCAGGAACGGCCCGCGCCGGCCCTGCAGGGTGAGTCGCGTGAGACGCCCTGGCGGCTCGACCTGAGCCAGTTCCAGCTCGACGGCGGCCGGATCCTGTTCAACGATGCCGCGGTGCGACCGGATACGCCGGTGGCGCTGGATCTCGGCGCGCTGCGTGTGGGCGTGCGTGACCTGAGTTGGCCGGCAAGTGCCAGGCCGGCCCGCATCGAGCTCGCGGCTCAGCTGCGCGTGCCGCCCGAGCCGGGCGCGGCGGCGGAGCCGCCGGGGCGCCTGCAGGCCCGCGGGACCCTGAAGCTCGCGCCGCTGGCCTGGCGCGGCCGTGTCGACCTGGAGCGCTGGCCGGTGGCAGCGTTCGAGCCGTATTTCGCCCCTCTCCTGCCGGTGCATCTGCACAGCGCTGAACTGGGCGTGCGCGGCGAAATCGACCTGCAGTTGGCGCAACCCGGCCTGACGCTCGCCGCCCAGGCCGACGTGCTCTTGGCCGATGTCCAGCTCCATGCCCGCCCGAAGGCGTCGGGTGCCTCGGACGAATTGATGTCCTGGCAGTCGCTGTCGCTCAAGCCGGTGCAGGTGGCGCTGGCGCCCGGCACCAAGCCGCGCATCGAGATCGGCGAAGTGCAGTGGAGCGACTTCTACTCGCGCCTCGTGATCAGCGAGGACGGGCGCTTCAACCTGCGCGATGTCGGCGCCGCCGCGCCCGCGCCCGACGCTGCGGCTTCGGCCCCGACGGCCGCTGCCGTGGCATCGGCAGCGTCGGCGCCGGCAACGCCCCCGAAGGAGTTGCCGTTCGAGTTGATCGTCGGCGGCACGCGGCTTGTCAACGGACGCGTCGACTTCACGGATCGTTTCATCCGCCCGAACTACTCCGCGGCGCTGAGCGAGCTCAATGGCACGCTGGGCCGCGTGGACTCCCGCACCCGCGACATGGCCACGCTCGACCTGCGCGGCCGCGCGGCGGGCACCGCGCTGCTGGAGATCCGCGGTGCGCTGAACCCGACCGCGGACCCGCCGGTGCTGGACATCAGCGCGCGCGCGACCGATCTCGAACTGGCGCCGCTGACGCCCTATGCCGGCAAGTACGCCGGTTATGCGATCGAGCGTGGCAAGCTGAGCATGGACGTCGCCTACCGCATCGACCCCGACGGCAAGCTCGAGGCGAAGAACCAGGTCATCTTGAACCAGCTGACCTTCGGCGAGAAGATCGACAGCCCGGAAGCGACCAAGCTGCCGGTGCGGCTGGCGGTGGCGCTGCTGACCGACCGCAACGGCGTGATCGACCTCGACCTGCCGGTCAGCGGCTCGATCAACGACCCCAAGTTCAGCATCTGGGGGATCGTCTGGAAGCTCGTCGGCAATCTGCTCGTCAAGGCCTTCACGGCACCGTTCTCGCTGCTGGCCGGCGGCGCGACCGAGGACCTGAGCGTGGTGCAGTTCGTGCCGGGAACGGCCACGATCGCACCGGGCAGCACGGCGGTCGTCGACCGCGTGGCCAGGGCGCTGGCGGAGCGCCCGGCCTTGCGCATGACCGTCACCGGCGCCGCGGACCCGGTGAGCGAGCGTGACGCGATCCGAAGCGCCGCGCTCGAGGCCCGCATCGTTGCCGAGCAGCGGCGCGACCTGGCGCGCGCCGGCGCGGCGGCCGGTGCGGCGAGTGCCCCATGGCCGGAACTCACCGGCGCGGCACGCACGCTGATCGTCAAGCGCCTGTACGGCGATGCCAGGCTGCCGGACAAGCCGCGCAATCTCATCGGCATGGCCAAGGACCTTCCGCTCGCCGAGATGGAGACGCTGCTCAAGGGCGCCGTGGTCGTCAGCAGCGACAGCGCACGCGAACTCGCGATCCAGCGCGGGCTGGCGGTGCGCGACGCGCTGATCGGCAAGGGCCTGCCGAGCGAGCGCCTGTTCCTCGGCGCGCCCAAGGTCCACGTGCCGGGCGAGGACGATGCGGCCTGGACGCCGCGTGTGCAGTTGCTGCTCAACGGGCCGTGAGTGCTTTCCCGGCCCCTAGTCCGAGGGGCCGGAGCGTGATTGACACGCTGCGCGGCCGACGCCCACACTGCCTGCGCGCAGGCGCGACTGCCGGCGGAGGAGTTCATCATGAAACGCAAATGGCTCGCCGCGCTGTCGGCGATCGTGCTCGGCGCAACGGGGGCGGTCGTCATCGCCGCCCAGAACAACCTGCTGCCATTCGAGATCGAAGGGCGCTCATTCGTCAGCCAGGAGGCCTTCGTCAATGCCGGGCTGCGCTGTGCGACGCCGCATGTCGACGAGGAGGAAGCGGCCAAGATCGACGAGTTCATCCTGACCCACCGCGGTGGTCCGGGCCGTGCGACCAAGGTCGGCGAGCCGACGCTGTCAGCGGCCGCCAAGCAGGGGACCATTCCGGTGTACTGGCATGTGATCACGTCCAGCAGCGGCGCTGGCGCGCCGTCGACACAGCAGATCAATGCACAGATCAATGTGCTGAACGCTGCGTACGCCGGCTCGGGCTGGTCGTTCACGCTGATGGGCACGGACACCACGGCCAATGACGCCTGGTACACGATGCAGCCGGGCACGACGGCCGAGGCACAAGCCAAGAACGCGCTGCACCAGGGGACCGCCAACGCCCTGAACATCT
>Ga0209682_10000418_pt1 | contig 14652 bp, 9 predicted proteins | sample DOMMetBare2Fresh_2_FD_187471 | JGI IMG/M metagenome (GOLD analysis project Ga0209682, IMG submission 187471) | Wetland sediment microbial communities from St. Louis River estuary, USA, under dissolved organic matter induced mercury methylation -... | ecosystem: Environmental > Aquatic >... | reverse complement strand
CAACGCCTCCGATCCCCTGTTCACGCCGGACGGCCGCTCCGTCCTCTTCCTCCTGGAAGACGGCGGCAACGTCCACCTCGCCCGCGTGCCGGTCACCGGCGGCGCCGTCGAACGGATCGTCGCCGGGGAGCGGGAGATCCTGAGCTTCGACGTCGGCCCGCACGGCGAGATCGCGGCCCTCGAAGCCCAAAGCTCCTATCCGCCCGAGGTCTCGAAGGTGGACGGCGCGGGCCTCATCCGCCTCACCCATGCCAATGACGACTTCCTGCGCGGCATCCAGCTCGCCACTACGCGCCGCCTCCCGGTGAAGAGCGCGGACGGCACTCCCATCGACGCCTTCCTGACCCTCCCGCCGAACCTGCCGGCCGGCAAGAAGGTCCCGGCCGTGCTGCGCATCCACGGCGGGCCGGTGGCGCAGTTCTCGACCGGCTGGCAGCTCGACTGGCAGGTCTTCGCGGCGCACGGCTACGCGGTGATCGCCGCCAACCCGCGCGGCTCGTCGGGCTATGGGCGTGCCTTCAGCCATGCCATCTTCGCCGACTGGGGGAACAAGGACTTCGACGACGTGATGGCCGCGGTCGACGGAGCGGTCGCCGAGGGCGTCGCCGATCCCGACCGCCTGGGCGTCGGCGGCTGGAGCTATGGCGGCATCCTGACCAACTACGTGATGGTCAAGAGCAAGCGCTTCAAGGCCGGGATCTCCGGCGCGAGCGAGACGAACTACCTCTCCAACTACGGCACCGACCACTATCAGAAGGAATGGGAGGCGGAGCTGGGCCTGCCGTGGGAGCACACCGACCTCTGGATCCGCCTGTCGCCGTTCTTCCAGGTGCAGAAGATCGAGGCGCCGCTGCTCCTCATGTGCTCCGGGGCCGACGTCAACGTCCCCTGCCTCAACTCCGAGCAGCTCTACCAGGCGCTCCGCCGGCTCGGCCGCGCCACGGAGCTGGTCATCTATCCCGGCCAGGGGCACGGCATCACCCGCCCGAGCTTCCTGCAAGACCGCTTCGAGCGCTCGCTCGCCTGGTACGACCGCTACCTCAAGCCGGGAGCCGCCAAGCCGGCGGCGGGAGGTACCCGATGAGCACGGAAACGCCCTTCCCGATCCGCTCCGAGCTGCCCGGCTGGGAGCTCTTCTGGGCCCTGCTGGAAGTCCAGCCGGACCCCGACGGCACCGGCGCCGCCCGCCTCGCCACCCTGCTCCGCGACGTCTCCGAGCTGGCGCGCGCCTCCCTCGAAGGGCTCGAGCTCTCCTCGCACGCCACGGTCGCCGCCATGCGCAAGCTCTTCCGCGCCGCCGGGACCGATCCGACCCGCTACCGGCCGGCCTCGGAAGCCCTGCTGCGCCGGGTCCTCAAAGGGGAAGACCTGCCGGAGATCCATCCGCTGGTCGACGTCAACAACTGCCTCTCCGTCGAGCTGGCCGTCCCCTGCTGCGTCGCCGCCGAGGGGACCTTCACCCCACCCCTCCTCTTCCGCGCCGGCCAACCCGGCGAGAGCTACGAATCGCTGCGCGGCCCCTTCAACCTGGAAGGCAAGCCGCTGCTGCTGGACGCCGAGGGTCCCCTGGACACCCCGATCACCGGCGGCGTCCGGGTGAAGGTGCGCCCCGAGACGAGGCGCGCCTGGCTGGTCGCCTATCTGCCGGAAGGGGTGGTGTCGCGGGAGCGGTGTGCGGCGGTGCTGGCGGAGCTGGTGGGGCGGGCGCCGGTGGTCGTCTGCTCCGATCCAGGCGAGCCGTGAGCTATCTCTCCACACCAATTCTGAGTAGAATTCAGTAATGGGCCTGCCTCGCCTCCAGGAATTCCTGCCGCCACACGACGAACAGCCGGCAAAGCTTCCGATCTCGGAGGAGCTTGCTGCGCAGTTGGACCAGCGTGAGGCCAAGACCGTGGATGTTGAACAGAAAGCGGCGGTCATGCGTGCTGGTCTCGAGCGTTACATCTCCGTTCTCCGTGAGAACCTTCAGTACCTCTCCGAAGACGACCTTGCCAACGCCTATGAGCAGATCCACACCGAGGACAAAGCCTACCGGTCCACCCTTTCGGAGATGGTGACCCTTCTGCGCCAGCGGCGCGCCGAAGTTGCCAAGCTCAAGAAAACCGCCGCGACAACGAAGGCGCTTCAGTTGTACGACCGCCAGATCAGAACCGTTCAGCTTGGGCTTGCCAGCTTTGAATGGGGCAAGGAACAGACCGAGACTCTCCGTGATGCCATCCTGGTGCGGGAGGCGCAGGAGTTTTCGGCGCAAGGGTTCTGGAGCGAGGATTGATGGCGCTCAGGCTGGAGGTTGGTACAGTCGTATGGATTACAGAGTTTGGGTTCGCCGGTGCTCCGGGCGGCAAAACAGCTCCCGGTGTCGTGCTGACTTCCCACAGATATCACCAGGAGAGGCCCGACGTGATCGTCGCGCGCGTGACCACCCAAATGCACCATGCGGCAGGTTTTGGTGCGGTCCTCATCCAGGACTGGGCGGGTTGCGGCCTGGATAAACCGTCGGTGATCAAGCCGTTTCTCATGACGGTGCAACAGAGCCAGATTCTTCGTACGGCCGGGAAGGTCGACGCCTCTACGCTGGTCGAGTTGAAGAAAGCGTTCAAGGCCATCTTTCCCTTGTCGGCGTAGGGGGCACGAGCGCAGCAACGATCCGCATGCCATGATTCGGTGGATGATACGCAGATTGGCAGCCTCATGACTTTTGAGACACCCTCTGAGCGCCTTATTGCAAGCCTTGATGCAGACCCCGAAGTCGAGGATGCCTGGGAACGAGAGGCGGATCGTAGGGAAGCCGAGGTGGAGTCCGGCGCCGTCGCTGCGATCCCGGGCCACGAAGCGATGGCTCGCCTCCGGTCAAGGTTCATTCGGTGACCGGGTCGCTTCACCCAGGCACAGCACAAGACACCCGTCAGAGTATGCCGCCACCTACCGGCGGAGCTACCACCCGGCGATGAATCGCCGGGCTATCAGCAGCGCCCCATGAATGGGCTTGAAGCCGGGTTCACCCGGCGCCGCTGCTAGCCCGGGCATTCATGCCCGGGTGGCTCTGGCTTCGCCACTGTGGTCACGGAGAGCGTGGGCCGCCGAGACGGCGGCGGTCCCAGGGGGGCGATGCTCGGCCCTCGTGCCCGAACCGATGCCACCGAGGGAACGGCGGCTTCCCGGAACGCGCCCCGAGCCGGCCACCACCCCTTCCGGAATGCAGGAGATGCGCTCCCGCTCCCCGCTTGTCCGCCCCGCCTCGCACGCCATCTAGTCCGCAGGGGCAGCCATCGCCCCCCGGAAACAGGCCTTTGGATCGGCGGGGGCAGTCGCTGCCCCGGCGGATTGGACCTTCCGTCTCGGAGGGGCAGTCATTGCCCACGTGAAACAGGCCTTCCGCCCCGCAGGGGCAATGGCTGCCCTCGCGAAACAGGCCTTCTACTCCGAAGGGGCAGTGCATGCCCCTCCGGATCAGGCCTCCTGCCCCGCAAGGGCAATCATAGCCCCTCCGCATCATGCCCTCTGCACCGAGGGGGCTGTCGTTGCCCTCCCGGAACAGGCTTTCCGCCTCTCAGGGGCAGCCACTGCCCTTCCGGATTGAAACCTCTGCCCCCCTTGGGCGGCGACTGCCCTTCCGGTTCAGGAGATCGGCGACCGGGGGCGTGAGGTGCGCGCGAGGAAGTCTTCGACCAGGCGGCGCGCGATGCTCATCGGGGAGGGGAGGCGGGGGAGGTCGTCCGCGGTGAACCAGCGGGCGTCCTCGATCTCGTCTTCCTGGAGACGGAGGGCGCCGCCGGCATAGCGGGCGAGGAAGCCGACCATCAGGGAGTTGGGGAACGGCCAGGGCTGGCTGCCGAAGTAGCGGACGTCCGCGAGCTCCACGCCCACCTCTTCACGGACCTCGCGGACCACCGCCTCTTCCAGCGACTCGCCCGGCTCGACGAAACCGGCGAGCGTGCTGTAGACCCCCGGGGCGAAATGCGGTGAGCGGGCGAGGAGCATGCGGTCGCCGTCCTCGATCAGGGTGATCACGGCAGGGGAGAGCCGGGGGAAGTGCTGGAGGCCGCAGCTTGGGCAGACCCGGGAGCGCTCCTTCGGATGCCGCTCGGTCGGCGTGGCGCAGCGGCCACAGAAGCGGTGGTTGCGGTCCCACTCCACGATCTGCACCGCCCGCCCGGCGAGGCGCCACACCTCCTCGGGGAGGAGACCCCAAAGCCCCCGCAGGCCCCGGAAAGCCATCGCCTCCGGCGGCTCGGCCGCGTCGTCCCACGGCACGGCCCAGCAGACGCAGCCGTGCAGCTCGCCGATGGCGAGAGGATCTTCCCGGGATGCGAAGAGCTCCTCCTCCGGCAGGCGCGCCACCTCTCCCTCCAACCGGACGAGCAGATCGCCGCCGCGAAAGGCGAACCAATGACCAGGGTTCCGGCTCATCCACTTCACCCTACAACGAAAATGGCCCGGCGCTGTCCCGCTCTGAGCGTCGGCGGCACCTGAGAGGTTGAGAGCGCTCTCTTTCCATGCACTTCGAACTGGAGAGAGGATCTAGAGATGAGAACACGTCTTATTCTGGCTGCCTTCGCTGGACTGTCCATGGTGTGCGCCGGCATGGCTCCGGCACACGCTGCGCCCCCTTTGCAGAAGAGCGAAGGCGCCCGCAAACCTCCGAAGCCGACGATCCGGACCAGCCGCGAGGCGTCGTTGATCCCGTTCGACAAGGCGTCCGCCTGCGTCGTCGATCCGGCGCGCGAGCTGTTCATCACCGACGTGTCGGTGGTCGACGACTGCTTCCGGACCACCTGGTTCGGAGCCTGCCCGCCGCCGGTCGCTCCGGCGACGCGGGGCGCCTGGACCTTCGGCAAGCTGGCGGAAGGGATCTTCGGGACGAACGTCCCGGCGACCCTGCACACCGAGGTGATGCGCTGGCTCAATGAGTGGCGGATCGTCAAGGTCGTCAACGGCGAGGTGGTGCCGGCCCGCGCCAACGTGCAGGCCTTCGTGATCAACCCCTGGCTGGCGGCGAGCGGCGGCGTCCAGCTCGACATGAAGCGCGCGCCGTTCCGCCTGCTGGCCATCGTCTCCCGCGTCGATCTGCGGCAGCCCGCCGGCGCACCGACCGGCGTGACCGCCGGCGAGGCGCGGTTCGTGTTCGGCCTGCTCAACGCGGCCGGCAACCCGACCGAATACCTGCTGATCCTGGAGTACGGGCTCGACGCGACGGATTGCGCCGGCACCCTGGGCTGGGCCAACCAGTGGCACAACCTGGGGACGATCCCCTTCAGCCCCGCCTACAACGCGGCGCTCCAGGCGGTCACCGACCAGTTCACGAAGATCAACGCCTCGCCGGCCAAGCCGAACGGCAGCGCCCTCAACCAGGCCCGTACCGATGACTTCTTCCTCGCCGCGCCCTGGGAGCTCAGGGAGTTCACGCTGCAGCCGACCGGCGGCCCGGTGGCCGGCCTGCTCATGAACACGGTGGCGCAGACACCGGCCAACGCCCGCCAGAACACGGGGCAAACCGCGAACTACGTGAACGTCAATACCGCGGCCATCCTGGCCGGCACCAATGTGGTGCCGCTGAACTGGGGCGGCCCGACGTTCCGCGGCGGCGCCTCGACCCACACCCTCAACTTCAACTGGGACGGCCCGCCGGCGGCCTGCACGTCGATCGCCAACCCCAACGCGCGCCACAACTTCTCGCTGAACACCTGCAACGGTTGCCACGGCGCCGAGACGAACACCGTCTTCAAGCACGTCCAGCCGCGGGCGGCCGGCGTCCCCTCCGCCCTCTCGGGGTTCCTCACCGGCATCGCGACCGTCGACATGTGCGGCCTGCCGCACAACTTCAACGACATCGCGCGCCGGTCGGCCGATCTCTGCGGCCTGGTCTCCTCGAGCTGCGCCACGATCAACGCCGAGCCCCCCGTCTCGTTCGTCCACTGAGCCTTGCACCCCGCGCCCTTCCCGCCGGTCTGCGGACCGGCGGGGGGGCTGTCTCATTCTCGCAAGAAAGGAAATGGCCGTCCGCGTCACTCCCGTAGAAGAGCGCGTGTAGACTGGCGCGCCGGATTCTTTTCTTGGAGGTTTCAATGTCGTCCGCCCGGAGATCATCGGCAGCTTTCGTCCTGACTCTCGGAACCCTCATCGCCGCCATCCCCGGCGGCGCCGAGGTCCTCCCGATCCCGACCCTCTCTCAACCCGCCGTCTCTCCCGATGGTGGCTCCTTGGTGTTTTCGGCGGGCGGCGACCTCTGGTCGGTCCCGGCGGCCGGCGGCACGGCGCGCCTCCTGGTGGCGCATCCCGCCCAGGATTCGCGCCCTCTCTGGTCGCCCGACGGCCGTTCGCTGGCCTTCGTTTCGACGCGCACGGGCGGCGGCGACGTCTATCTCTTCACCTTCGCCACCGGCGAGGTGAAGCGGCTCACCTGGGACGACGAGCCGGAGGTGGCCGACGGCTGGTCACCCGATGGCCGGTGGATCTACTTCTCGTCGCCGAGCCACGACGTGTCGAACATGAACGACGTCTACCGGGTGAGCCCGGACGGCGGGACGCCGGTCGAGGTGAGCGCCGACCGCTACGTCAACGAGTACTTCGCGGCGCCCTCTCCGGACGGAGCGACCGTCGCGCTCACCGCCCGCGGCATCGTCTCGGCGCAGTGGTGGCGCCATGGCCACAGCCATATCGACCAGTCGGAGATCTGGCTCCTCGCCGGCGGCGGCTACCGCCGGGCCGGCGGCGCGGACGGCACAGGCAAGGAGGCCTGGCCGTTGTGGAGCGCCGACGGCCGCCGGCTGTACTTCATGTCCGACCGCTCCGGCGCCGAGAACCTCTGGGTGCAGGAGATCGGAGCGGGCGGCCCCGGCCCGGCCACCCAGGTGACCCGCTTCACCGCCGGCCGCCTCCTCTGGCCGAGCATCGCCGCGAACGGCCGGCTCATCGCCTTCGAGCGCGACCTGGGGATCTGGACGCTCGACCCGGCGACCGGCACCACCCTGGAGATCCCGATCGTCCTCGAAGGTGCCCCGGCCACCGCGCCGCCGGAGCGCCGGGACGTGGGGAGCGAGATCGACGAGCTCGCCCTCTCCCCCGACGGCAAGAAGGTGGCCTTCGCGGCCCACGGCGAGATCTTCGCCGCCTCCGCCGAGGACGGCGGACCGGCTCTCCGCGTCACCCGCACTCCCGGCGCCTTCGAATACCAGATGGCCTGGGCACCGGACAGCCGGCGCCTCGTCTACGTCTCGGAGCGCGGCGGCGACCACAAGCTCCAGCTCTACGACTTCGCGACCGGCAAGGAGACGGCGCTGGCCCCGGGTCCCGGCGTGGACGACACGCCCCGCTTCTCGCCGGACGGCAAGCTCCTCGCCTTCCAGCGCGACCGGCGGGAGGTCCGCGTGCTCGACCTCGCCACCGGCAAGGACCGCCGGCTCGCCCCGGCCCTCCTCGACGGGCCGCCGCTCGGCTCGCACCGCCCGTTCGACTGGTCGCCGGACGGCCGCTGGATCGCGGTCCTCTCGTATGGCGACCGGATGTTCCGCAACGTGCTGCTCCTGCCCCTGGACGGCGGCGCGCCCCGCCCGGTGAGCTTCCTCGCCAACACCAACGCCGACGACCTGCTCTGGAGCCCCGACGGCACGTTCCTCCTCTATGCCACCAGCCAGCGCTCCGAGATCAGCCAGCTCGCGCGCATCGACCTCCTGCCACGGACGCCCCGCTTCCGCGAGGACCAGTTCCGCGACCTCTTCCAGCCGGGCGAGGTGAAGCCGGAGGTCCCCGCGAAGGATCCGGCGAAGGAGGACGGCAAGAAACCGGCTCCGGTGGAGGTCGCGTTCGACGGCATCCGCCAGCGCGCGAGCCTGCTGCCGGCCGGGCTCGACGTGGCGCTCCTGGCCATCGCGCCGGACGGCAAGAACGTGGCGCTGCTCGCGAGCTCCGCGGGCCAGCTCAACGTCTGGGTCTATCCCCTGGACGAGCTCGCCCACGGACCCGCCGTGGCGCGGCAGATCTCCTCCACCCCCGGCGCCAAGAGCTCGCTCCAGTTCTCGCCCGACGGCAAGGAGATCTGGTACCTGGACGGCGGCTCCATCATGTCCGCCCCCCTGGGCAAGGAAGAGCCGCGGCCGCTCCACGTCGCGGCCGAGGTCGACGTCGACTTCGCGACCGAAAAGCTCGGGATCTTCGACCGCTCCTGGCGCATCCTGCGCGACCATTTCGTCGATCCGGGGATGCACGGCGTCGATTGGGACGCCGCGCGGGCCATCTACCTCCCCCGGGCGATGGCCTGCCGCACGCCGGACGAGCTGCGCCGCCTGCTCACCCTGATGATCGGGGAGCTGAACGCCTCCCATTCGGGGATCCGCACTCCGCCCGCCGAGACGAAGCGGACCACCGGCCGCCTCGCCGTACGCTTCGACGCGGAGCGCTCCCTCGCCGCCGGCAAGCTGCTCGTCCGCGAGGTCCTGCCGCAAGGACCCGCCGCGGTCACCGGCGTCAAGGCCGGCGACTGGCTGCTCGCCGTGGACGGGCAGCCGGTCGACGTCCACACCAACCTGGACGAGCTCCTCGACCACACCATCGGCCGCCAGGTCAAGCTCACCGTCGCCGGCTCGGCCGACGGCAAGGGAGCACGCGAGGTGGCCGTGCGGCCGGTCGACCAGAAGACGGAGAAGGGGCTCACCTACCGCGCCTGGGTGGAGGCCAACCGCTCCTGGGTCGAGACGGCGAGCGGCGGCCGGCTCGGCTACGTCCACATGTACGACATGGGCGACTCCTCCTTCGCCCAGCTCCTCGTCGACCTCGACACGCAGAACATGGAGAAGGAGGGGGTGGTGGTCGACGTGCGCAACAACAACGGCGGCTACGTGAACCCCTACGCGCTCGACATCCTGTCGCGGCGGGGCTACATGGGGATGACCTGGCGCGGCTTCGCGATGGCGCCGGCGCGCGCCGCCCTCGGCCAGCGCGCGCTCGAACGGCCGACCATCCTGGTGACCAACCGCCACACCCTGTCCGACGGCGAGGACTTCACCGAGGGGTACCGCACCCTCGGCCTCGGCAAGGTGGTGGGCGAGCCCACCGCCGGCTGGATCATCTACACCTCGGACGTCGATCTCCTCGACGGCTCGCAGGTACGCGTGCCGTTCATCAAGATCACCGGCGCCAAGGGCGACGACATGGAGATGAGCCCGCGGCCGGTGGACCTCTACGTCGAGCAGCCGGTCGGCGAGGGGCTCCGCGGCCGGGATTCCCAGCTCGACACGGCGGTGCGGGAGCTGCTCAAAGCCCTGCCAGATACGCCGCGAACACCTCGTTGAACAGCGCGCCGGGGCGGCGGCCGCGGAGGTGGGCCACCGCCTCCGCGCCGCTCATCCCCATCTGGACCAGGATGAGGCCGGCCACCAGCGCCGAGCGGTTGTAGCCCATGCCGCAGTGCGAGAGGACGCGGTGCCCGCTCTTCACCAGATCGGCCCCCATCCGCGCCACGGCCTGGAGCTTGGGCATGTCGGGCAGCCCTTCGTCGAAGATCGGGAAGTAGACGTAGAGGATGTGCCCCGGCCGCGTGGGGACCCCGGCATCCAGGTCCCCCTCGAGGTCGATGACCACGGAGATCCCGTGATGGTCCAGCGGCTCCCAGGTCTCAATGCGCGGGGAAAGGTACAGGCATCCGGCGTCGTCCAGGCAGATGATGTCCATGCGAGCCACCTCCGAGGGAGGAGATTTCACCACAGATCGGGGTGGTCCGGCAGCCCGGAAAGAAATAGAATAGTATTCGGCCTCATAGAGAAGTATGAGTACGAGTCCATGGCTCCGGCCCGCGCACTCCGGTTGTGCGCGCGGACCGGAGCCACGAGGAGGAGAGAACGATGAGCTTTCGTGAGATGCGAGTCAGCCGCGCCGCGGTGACCGGGCTTGGCCTGATGCTGTGCCTTTCCCTGCTGCCTGCCACCGCCCAGGGGGCGGATTTCGTCAGCCTGCGCAATCCGGCACCCGGCCGCGTGAAGAGCTTCTGGACCCCCGAACGGCTGGCCGCCGCCCGCCCGCTGCCGGCCCCCGAGATCTCCGCCGCGAGGCTCGCCGAGCTGGACAGCGCGCTGGATGAGCCGGCGGCCCCGGCGGCCGGCAACGGCTCGGCCGAAGGCAGCCGGCCGCTGCCGGGGATCCGGGCACAGCTCTCGCACCGCCTGTTCGATCCGGCGGACGTTCCGGAGCGCTCCGGGGAGGCCGGCCTCGGCGGGATCTTCGACCCCGCCAACGGCTCCACCGGAGCCTACTTCACCAGCCACCGCCTGATCCCCGAGGAGGCCGACCTCTTCTACCCCTACTCCACCGTGGGCAAGATCTTCTTCACCATCCCCGGCCAGTCGGGCACCTTCTACTGCTCCGCCGCCGTGATCCGCTTGCGGCTGGTGGTCACCGCGGGAGGATGCGTCCACGCCGGCAAGTCGCCCGGCTTCTACGACAACTTCCTCTTCGTTCCGGCGTACCGCGACGGCAACGATCCGTTCAGCACCTGGGACTGGAGCTATGTGGTCGTCTCCACCACCTGGTCGCAGGGAGGGGGCACGGTCCCCAACGCCGCCGACTATGCGCTGATCGAGATCGAGGACCAGGTCTACAACGGCGTGCTCCGCAAGGTCGGGCAGGTCACCGGCACGCCCGGCTACGTCATCAAGAAGCTGAAGCCGAACCACGCCACGATCGTGGGCTATGCCTCCAACTTCGACGGCGGCGAGCAACAGCACCAGGTGGACGCGAAGGACTTCAAGGCCACCTCCACCGCGACCAATACCATCGAGTACGGCTCCGACCTGCGCGGCGGCTCGCAGGGCGGCCCCCTGTTCCAGGACTTCGGGGACAACCCCTCGACGCTCAAGCTGATCGGCGTCCTCTCCTACTACTTCACCTCCACCTCGACGAAGACGGAAGGGGCCTCGATCCCCGACAGCCGCTTCACCTCGCTGATCACCACCGCCTGCGGCCACCAGGCCGGCAACTGCTGATCCGGTTCGCGTGAGCCCGCGCCCCCGTCTCCTGCCCGGGTGACGGGGGCGCGTCCCCCCCTTCCCCGGCTCTTCTGTTTCCCTCGGTCCTCACCGCGAGTATCCTTGCCCGGCAGCGTTGTCGTCTTTCCTCGAACACCTCTCGGCAGAGCAAAGGAGGATCAAGATGTCGCAGACGCGTAGCCCCAAGGACGATCCCCGGGAACCGGCCTCCACGGGGGAGACGGCGCCCGGCGAGGTGAGCCGCCGGTCGTTTCTCCGCCTCGGTGCCCTGGCGGGCGCCGGCGCCTCGGTCGCCGGCCTGTGGCAGCCGGCGGACGCCACGGCCGAAACCGCTCCCGCGACGCCGAGCGACCTGGAGGAGGCGACGATCGCCGGGCTCCAGGCGGCGATGGCGTCCGGCTCTCTCTCGTCCGTCGAGCTCGTCGACTTCTACCTGCGCCGGATCGAGGCGCTCGACCAGAGCGGCCCCACGGTGAATTCGGTCCTGGCGCTCAATCCGCAGGCACGGGCGATCGCCAGGGCCCGCGACCGCGAGCGCCGCGAGACCGGACCGCGCGGACCGCTCCACGGCATCCCCATCCTGCTCAAGGACAACATCGACACCGGCGACCGCATGCAGACGACGGCCGGCTCCCTCGCCCTGGCCGGAGCCCCGGCGCCGCAGGACGCCACGGTGGCGGCCCGCCTGCGCCAGGCCGGCGCCGTGATCCTCGGCAAGACGAACCTGAGCGAGTGGGCCAACTTCCGCGGCTTCAGCTCGACCAGCGGCTGGAGCGGCGTGGGCGGCCAGACGCGGAATCCGTACTTCCTGGACAGGAACCCTTGCGGCTCCAGCTCCGGCTCGGGCGCGGCGGTGTCGGCCAACTTCACCACGGTGGCCCTCGGCACCGAGACCGACGGCTCGATCGTCTGCCCCGCCTCGCTCAACGGCGTCGTGGGGATCAAGCCGACCGTCGGCCTGACCAGCCGCGCCGGGGTCGTCCCCATCTCGCACACCCAGGACACCGTCGGCCCCTATGGCCGCACGGTGGCCGATGCGGCGGCCGTGCTCGGCGCCCTGACCGGCGTCGATCCGCGCGATCCGGCCACCGCGCACAGCGCCGGCCACTTCCACGCCGACTACCGCCCGTTCCTCGATCCGGACGGCCTGAACGGCGCCCGCATCGGCGTGCTGCGCAACGGGGTGACCGGCTACAGCGCCTACACCGACACCATCTTCGAGGAGGCGCTCGCGGTGATGGCCGATGCCGGCGCGATCCTGGTGGACCCGGCCGACATCCCGACCATGGACCAGCTCCTCACCGACCAGGCCGAGCTCATCGTGCTGATCCGGGAGTTCAAGCAGGACCTGAATGCCTATCTGGCGACCCGCACCGGCGTGCCCGTGCACACCCTCGCCGGCGTCATCGCCTTCAACGAGGCGCACGCCGGCCAGGAGCTCAAATGGTTCGGCCAGGAGCTGATGATTCTCGCCGAGCAGGAGATCTTCAGCGAAGAGGAGTATCTGGACGCGCTGGAGCGCGGACCGCGCCTCGCCGGCCCGGAGGGGATCGACGCGGCCCTCGCCACATTCGGAGTGGACGCCCTCGTCGCCCCCACCGGCTCGCCGGCCTGGCCGACCGACCTGGTCAACGGCGACCACTTCCTGGGCGCCAGCTCGTTCCCGGCGGCGATGGCCGGCTATCCGATCGTCAACGTGACGGGCGGCTTCGCCTTCGGGCTGCCGGTGGGGATCAGCTTCATGGGGACGGCGTTCAGCGAGCCGACCCTCATCAAGCTCGCCTCCGGCTTCGAAGCCGCCGCCCACACCCGGCGCCGGCCGCGCTTGCGCCCGACCCTCCCCGTCGACGGCCCGAGTGGCGCCCACCGGCTGCAGGCGAAGGCGACGCGCATCGAGCGGCTGCTCGAACGGCTCGGCACGAAGGCCCGGCTGCCGCGGCTGCATAGCCTGTAGCCCCTCACCCCCTGACCCCCTCTCCCATCCCCTCCCACCGGCCGGGAGAGGGGGAAATCAACCGCGAATCAACCCATCCGGGGCCGGGGGTGAGGGGCCTCTGGGCTATACTCTTCCTCCGAGATTCCGCGAATGAATGAAGCGCTGCTCACTTGGGAAGGCTTCGCCGAGGAGCTGGAGGACGCCGTACCGGCCGGCGGCGTCTCCGTAGCGCCGGCCCTGCTCGCGACGCCGCCTCCGGACCGCGAGGCGATCCTCACGCAGACCGGCCCCGCCCGCCTGGGGGTCTATCTGCTGGTGCGGGCGTGCGTCAACGACTTCGAGCGCATGGCCCCCTGGAAGCTGCTCTACTACCCGCCCGAGAACCCGGCCGAGCTGCTCGGCATGGTCTCCGCCCTGCTCGACACCATCCGCGGGGTGCCGAAGCGGGTGGACGCGGTGCTCCATACCCTCCCCGACGAAGAGCTGGCCGGCGAGGACGAGCCGACCCGCGACGACGTGAGCTTCCTCTTCCGCGGCATCCACCACATGGTGGCGAACGACCTCAAGCGGCTGGAGACGGCGCTGACGCCGCTGCGCTCCGGGCTCGGCGCGCTCCCCACGCCCGCCGAGGGAACCCACCTCTGCGAGATCGCCGCCGACCTCAAGGGGAAGTACGCCAGCGCCATGATGGGCGCCGCCGCCAGCCTGGTGGGACAGGGGAGGTTCAACGGGGTCGAGCTGGAGCCGGTTCTGTTCCCCGAGAAGGCCGAGGAGTTCCACAGCGCCCGCGAGCTGGTCGAGCGGCTGCGCGAATCCACCCAGGCGATCCAGAAGCTCTCCGCCGAGCTCTCGTTCCCCACCCTCCTGGAGCATTGGCGGCGGCAGGAGCGCGTCGATCTCTATGCCCTGGCCGAGCTGCCCAGCCTGCGCGGCAAGCTGGGCAAGCTCCTCCAGGAGAAGAACCGCCGCGCCCTCTACTCGGGCGACTACCACCAGATCAGCCGCCGGGAGATGCTGCTCAGCGAACGGATCACCGAGCTCGAGCGCCTCCACCTGAAGACCTGGACGACGCCGCGCGACACGGAGGACCTGAGCGTGGCCTACACCCGCCTCGTCCAGCTCGTCCTGGAGATCGCGGCGGTGCTCGATGCGAACCTCCTGAAGGAGCTGATCGGCGAGAAGCAGGTCAACGGCTTGCGCGGGCGGGCGGTGATGGCCAAGGGGAAGCCGCCCGTGCCGGGTGCCACCGGGGTCGATGCGCTCGTCCCGCTGCTCGCCGAGGACGACCTGCGGATCTATTTCGAGCTGCTGCTGGGCGCCGTGCTCCGCCGCGCCTCCCTCTCGGTCTCCGCGCCGGCTCCCGCGCCCCCCCCGGCCGCGGCGCCGGTGGCACCTCCCCCCGCGAGCCCGCCCGCGGCCGAGGTCCGTCCGCCGGTGCAGCCGGTGGCCCCGCCGGCCCCCAAACCGCAGGCGCGGCCCGCCCCCGCGCCGGCCCCCAAACCGGCCCCTGCTCCCGCACCGCCTCCGCCGAAGCCGGCCGCCGTGGCGGCGGCAGACCCGCGGACGGCGATGGCGCGGATCGACAAGATCCTGGTCGACCTGATGTCACCGATGAATCCGAACCTGAACGCCTACAAGATGACGCAGCGGCTCCTCGCCAAGCACACGCGCATCCCGGACGCCATGTTCCGTTCGATCTTCCCGTACCTGGAAGAGGTCCGCGACAAGCTGGTCCCGGCG
>Ga0209682_10000417_pt1 | contig 14655 bp, 12 predicted proteins | sample DOMMetBare2Fresh_2_FD_187471 | JGI IMG/M metagenome (GOLD analysis project Ga0209682, IMG submission 187471) | Wetland sediment microbial communities from St. Louis River estuary, USA, under dissolved organic matter induced mercury methylation -... | ecosystem: Environmental > Aquatic >... | reverse complement strand
CGTAGATGGCGAGGAGGAGCCGCTTGCGCAGCTCGCGCAGGTGGTCCCAGAGCGTCAGCTTGACCTCGTTCTCCGGCGGGCGGGACGAGGGCGGGGCGGTCGGGCTCATGCGCTGGCGGCGGGCGGCTCGGGGGACGGCGCAGGGGGCGCGGGGGCCGGCTCGATGCGCGCCGCCTCCAGGCCGGGGACGTTCTCGGGCGTGGCCGGCTCGGCCGGGCGCACCACCCTGGCCTGGGCGGCGGACACCACCGGCGGCACGTCGGGGGCGTTGACCAGCTTCTCGATGGACCGCTCGGCCGAGTACATCTCGGTCTGGAACTGGTCCTTGAGGCCGTCGGTGGCCTTCTTGAGGTCCTTCAGCGTCTTGCCGAGGTTCTTGGCGGTCTCGGGCAGGCGATCCGGTCCCAGCAGGACCAGCGCCAGGATCGCCACGATGACCACCTCGCCGAAGGACAGGCCGAACATCGGCGGCCCATATAACATGGTGCCTGGCGAAAGGCTCGATCACCGGGCCGCCGCCCGCGGGGTACGAGGATGGCCACCTGGCTGGTGAAGACGGAGCCGACGACCTACGCCTTCGACGATCTCCTGCGGGAGCGGCGGACCGCCTGGAGCGGCGTCAAGAACGCCCTGGCACGGCGCCACCTCGGCGCCATGGGGGTGGGCGACGCGGTGGTGGTCTACCACTCCGGCGCCAAGGAGGCGGTCGGCCTGGCCGAGGTGGCCCAGGCCGCCTACCCGGATCCGGCCGGCGGCGCCGGGGCCATTTGCGTGGACGTGCTGGCCATCCGCAGGCTCGCCCGCCCGGTCACCCTGGCGGAGCTCCAGGCGGCCGCAGCGTTCGAAGGCTCGCCGCTCCTGACCCAGGGCCGGCTCTCGGTGCTGCCGCTGACCGCGGCCCAGGCGAAGGCGCTCCTCTCGCTGGCCGCCAGGGCGCCGGCGCCGGCCGGGGGGAAGTCCCCGCAGGGGTCCGCCGCGGCCGGGCAGCCCGCGGCGAGGACCAGGAAGGCCCCGGCGCGGCGCCGCTGACCGGGCTCAGCGCGTCTCGCCGCGGACCAGGCCGACCAGCTTGCTCACGTCGACCGTCTTGGCCTTCTCCTGGATGGCGCCGCCGTACTTCTCCTGGAGCGCCTTGCCGTCGGCCAGCACCGCCTGGAAGGCCTCGCGGAGCGCCTCGGGCGTCAGGGTGCGCCCCCCGCCGTAGTAGCGCTTGGCCACCTGGCCGAGGGCGTAGGTGGTGGCGAACGACATGGCCGAGCCGGTGGCCATGCTGGCCACGCCGCCGACCATCTTGCCGAGCATGCCGCGCAGGAGGCCGCCCATGAGCGCGCGGCCGGCCCGCTCCACGTACTGCGAGGCCAGCCCCACGCCGGCGGTGGCGGCGAAGTCCTTCAGGTGGCCGGCGTCGAGCTCGTAGCCGTGGGCCTGGCCGATCTTGTAGACCAGCCGGAGCTGGAGCGGGATGACCGCCAGCGTGGCGAGCCGCTGCGGCAGGAGCTCGAGCGCGCCGTTCAGGATGGCGGCGTCGAGGATCTGCTTGTCGAGGGCGGCGCCGTCGGGCGCCGGGCGAGGCTGCTGGGCCGGGGTGGACGGTCCGCCGGCCGCGCCGGACGACGCGCCGGCCGCCGGCAGGGCCATCATGGCGCCGGCGTCGCGGGCGAAGGCGCTGGCGTCGTCGCCCAGCCGGAGCACGCCGCGCAGCCTCTCCAGGAAGGTCGCCTCGGCCGGGCTGGCCGAGCCGTCGGCGTTGCAGACGCCGACCGCCAGCTCGAAGGCGGCCTGCCGGGTCTCGGCCGTCTGGAAGGCGCCGGCCGCCGACTCGAGGGTGCGCTGCCCGGAGCGCAGGTCGTCGAGCAGCGGCCCGAGGCGGCCCTCGGCGGCCGGATCGAGCGCGGCGGCGATGCGCTGGAGCTCGGCCCGCTCCGCGGGGCCGTCCTGGCCGTCGGCGAGGGCGGCGAGGAGGGCGATGGCGAGCGCGGCGTCTCTTTCGTTCTCGGTCATGGGGGTGGTCATGGGCGCAGTCTAGGCGTTCCCAGACCCACCGCTGCGGCCCGGGTGGGGGCGGCCCCGCCAACCGGCCGTCACCAGGGCAGGTCGACCGCCCTGGCCAGGAAGGCCATGGAGGGGGACAGCGCCCGGTAGACCTCGGCGCAGCGCTCCGGGAAGCGCGGCGACACGGCGTCGCGCGGCCCGAGGGAGAGGCCGGCCGCGAAGTCCCGCCGCCGCAGGACGTCGTCGAGCGGGTGATCGGCCGGGAAGCCGCGCGGGGTCCGCTTCAGGCTCTCGCCCCACCACTCGAGCTGCCGCATGGCCGGGGTCGAGGTGGCCCGCTTCCAGGCGGCCGGCGACTCCACGACCGCCTGGCGGATGCGCCGGAGCGGCGCGGCCTCCGGGTGCCAGATGCCGCCGCCCACGTCGACCTCGTCCGGGCCGAGGCTCAGGTAGAGCCCCGGGCCGTGGACGTCGCGCCCGGCCCGGTGGCGGAAGTGGGCCGCCACGTTGGTCTTGTAGGGCGTCTTGTCGGCGGAGAAGCGGGTGTCGCGGTGGATGCGGAAGAGCGAGCCCCCGACGGGTCGCGGGTCGGCCACCAGCTCCGGCGAGATCTTCCTCAGGACCGGCGCGATCGCCTCGATGAAGCGGAGCATCGGGTCGCGCACGTCGCGGAGGTACCGCTCCCGGTTCCGCTCGAACCAGTCGCGGTCGTTCTGGAGCCGGAGCGCGGCGAGGAAGTCGAAGAGCGCGGGAGTGAAGGTGGGTCGAGGTGGCACGATCGGAGCCTAGCACCGACCTCATCGGGGGCGCCCCGGTCTGACGGCGCCCCTCCCTTGGTCCCGGGGCTTTACTCATAGAGATGCTGGGCTAGGCTGATCCCGACGCTCTCCAGGTTCCTTTGGAGCGAGGGCGTGAGTGAGCCAGGGGAGCCGCCACCGTGTTCGAGCAGCTGAGAGCGCAGTTCGCCGAGGACGTCAGGACCAGCTCCTGGTGGACCGCCTGTGGCCGCCTGGCGCGGCTGGCCGGCTTCGCCGCGCGCCACTGGCCCACCTTCCGCGGCGCCCTCGCCGACGCCAGCTACCGCCGGCACGTGGCGCTGGTGGCGCCCGGCGACGGCTACTTCTTCGCCTCGCGGCGCGCCTACCTGGTGTGCGGCCTGTCGCTGCCGGCCCGCGCCCGCGCCGCGCTGGTCCACTACCGGAACGAGTCCGAGGCCCTCGACGAGACCTACCACCGGGCCGTCTACCAGGGGGTCGGCCTGCCGCTCTGGCAGCACGCCCACGAGGGGACGGTCTTCGACATCCGCCTCACGCCCGGCAACGACCTGCTCTACGAGGGCGGGCTCAGCGTCACCTTCTACGCCAACGGCGGGCGCATCACCGTGCTCTCCTACTCCAACGTGGAGCCCTCGCTGCTCGACGGCGCGGCCCCGGCCGGCGGGACGGGCGCGCCCCGCGAGCCGCTCATCCCCTTCGTGACCCGGCGCCAGTCCTCGCAGCACCCCTTCCGCAAGGCCTTCACCGACGCCTTCGACCGCGGCACCCCCGGCCACTTCTGCATGGCCGCCCTGGAGGGGATCGCGCTGGCCCAGGGGAGCGGCTCCCTGCGCGGCGTCCCGGCCGACCGCCACCCGGCCTACGAGCTCTCCGAGCCGGGCACGCTGGCCCACTTCGAGCTCGTCTACGACGAGTTCTGGCGCTCGCTCTCCGGCGAGCGGAAGGGCCCGCTCGCCTGGTCGCTCCCCTGCCCGCTGGCGCCCACGCCGCTGGCCGAGCTCAACAGCAAGAACCGGCGGCGCGCGCTCAAGCTGCGGCGCCACCTGGCGGCGGTGCGCGAGGCGGCCTTCCACGCCTACCGGGCCCGCCTGAAGCAGCCCCCGGCCGGCGCGGCCCTGCCCGCCCCCGAGGCGCCCCCGGCCCCCGGCGAGGCGCAGGTCACCGGCGAGCTGTCGCTCGGAGACGGCCTCGCGCTGGAAGAGATGCCGGCCGCGGCGCGCTGCGCCGCGCGCTAGGAGACTCGGAACCGCTTCACCTCGCCGCGCAGCACGTCGGCCTGGCCGGCCAGGTCCGTGATGGCCCCCTCCAGCTCGCGGGCCGAGTGGTTCTGCGCCTCGGCGACCTGCTTGATCTGCACCACCGCCGTCTGCACCGCCTCCAGCCCCTTGGTCTGCTCCTTCTGGGCGCGGTTGAGGTGGTTGACCTGCTCGGAGATCGACTCGATCGACTTGGTGATCTGCTTCGAGCCGCGGGTCTGCTCCTGGGCCGAGCGCTCCACGTGCTTGGTGATGCTCTTCATCCGCTCCGCGCTCTTCATGATCTGCTCGGAGCCGCGGGCCTGCTCGGCGGTGGCGGTGGCGATCTGCTGCACCGTCTCGGCGATGCGGTTGATGGCCATGGTGACCTGCTTGGAGCCGCGCGCCTGCTCGATGGTGGCGCGGGCGATGGCCTTCACCATCTGCGTCGCCTTGTGCGAGGACTCCTCGATCTTCTTGAGCGCCGTCTCGGTCTCCTGGCCGAGCCGCACGCCCTCCTCGACGTTGCGCACGCCGCGGTCCATGGCGGTGACGGCGTTCTTGGACTGCTCCTGCACCGAGCGGATGAGGTCGCTGATCTCCTTGGTGGAGGCGCCGGTGCGCTCCGCCAGGTCCTTGATCTCGTCGGCCACCACCGCGAAGCCCTTGCCGTGCTCGCCCGACTGGGCGGCCAGGATGGCGGCGTTCAGGGCCAGCAGGTTGGTCTGCTCGGCCACGTCGTCGATGACGTTGAGGATGTTGCCGATGGCGGCGATCTTGCGCCCCAGCGCCTCGATGACGCTGGCCGCCTCCTTGGAGGACTCCTTGATCTTGTCGATGCCCTGCAGGGTGCGTGACAGCGCCTCGGCGCCCATCTCGGCGTCGCGCTGGGCCTGCTCGGAGAGCTTGGCGGTCTCGTTGGCGTTGGTCTCGACCTGGGAGATGGAGACGTCCATCTCGTTCATCGAGGAGCTGGTCTCCTCGGTGGTGGCCGAGAGGTCCTCGATGTTCTTGGCCACCTCCTTGATCGAGTAGGTCATCTCCTCGATGGCGGCGGTGGTCTCCTCCACCGAGCCGGCCAGGGCCTGGATGTTCTCGGCCACCTCGTCGTTGGAGGCGGCCATCTCCACGATGCTGGCGGAGGACTGCTCGGCCGACAGGGCCAGCACCTCGACGTTGTCGGCGATCCCCTTGAGCGAGGCGACCATCTGGATCATCGAGGTGGAGGTGTCGACCACCCGCGCCGAGACGGTGCCGGCGCCGGCCGAGACCGCCTTGCCGGTCCGGTCGATCCGGTCGATGACCGCGGCCACCCCGCCGGTGACGGTCTGCACCCGGGACAGGGTGGTGGAGAGGTTCTCGCCGATGCGGTTGAGCGAGTCGGCCAGCGCCCCCAGCTCGTCGTCGCTCTGGCGATCGGCGCGGGCCGAGAGGTCGGAGTCGGAGATGCGCCGCGCCACGCCGGCCATGGCCTCCAGCGGAGCCAGCACCAGCTTCAGGGTGGCCCACCAGACGCCCAGCGCCAGCACCAGGCCGCCCGCCCCGAGCACCCAGAGGAGCAGGGCCCGCACCGAGCCGGCCTGGGCGGTGGCCTCGCCGGCCGTGTGGCCCACCAGCAGCGTGCCGAGCTCGCGGCTGCCGGCCGAGTCGCCGGCGCCGGCCGGCGCCACGATGGGGACGGCGAAGCAGAAGAGCTCGCCCAACCGGCTCACCCGCTCCTCGGGCGCCTTGGCGAACTGGTCGCGCAGCACCTCGGCGGTGACCGGAAGCCCGCGGGCCAGCCGCTTGGCGGCCACCGAGTGGTCGCGGCGCAGCACCACCACGTAGGCCTGCTCGGTCTCCACGAAGGCGGCGTCGAGCGCGGCCGGCAGGAGGTCCTCGCGCCCGGCCGCCAGGGCGGGGGCCACCACCGCGGCGAGCAGGCGGGCCTCGGCCGTCCCCTGGCGCCGCATCCCGTCCTCGACCACCACGGTCATGGACCGGCCCAGGAGCAGCGCCGCCACCACGCCGGCCAGGAAGACCACCCCGGCGATGGAGAGGAACAGCGTCCGCGTCACCCCGAGCCTGGCGATCGGTCCCGTCATGCGGGCCCGACCCTACCATGCGGCTCAGCGCAGGAAGAGATCCTGGACCTCGACCGCCGCCGGGGCCGCGTCGTCCTCGAAGCTGCCGCGCGGCTCGGTGCCGGTCTTGAAGGGCGCCATGATCCCCTTCTCCCCCTCCCGGGCCGGCTTGCCGGTGTAGGGGTCGATGCGGACCATGGAGATACCGGCCGGCGCCTGGAACTCCGGCTGGGGCCGATCTCGCAGGGCACCCGACATGTAGTCGAGCCAGATGGGGAGGGCCGCCCGGCCGCCGGTCTCGTACCGCGAGAGCGGGGACTCGTTGTTGTCGTAGCCGAGCCAGACCCCGGTGGCGAGGTCGCGGGTGAAGCCCATGAACCAGGTGTCGAAGGAGTCGTTGGTGGTGCCGGTCTTGCCGGCCGCCGGCTTGCCCAGCCGGGCGGCCCCGGCGCCCGTGCCCACCGTGGCCACCTCACGCATGAGGTGGACCAGGATGTAGGCGGTGCGCGCCTCCATGGCCCGCTCGCGCGGGCGGCTCACCTCGGCCACCGCGGCGCCCAGGCGCGCCGAGAGCGGCACCCAGGGATCGCGTGGCTCGGTGTGGTCCTCCAGCGTGCGGCCGTCGCGGTCGAGGACCCGCTTCAGCATGACCCCGGGCCGCTTCTCGCCGAGCCTCGCGAAGGTGGCGTAGACCCCGGTCAGCTCCCAGAGCGAGACGCAGGAGGAGCCGAGGGCGCTGCCCAGCTCGGGCTTCACCGGCGTGGAGAGGCCGAGCTGCCTGGCCCAGGCGCCGAGGAAGTCCGGGCCGAGCTTGGTGCGGAGCGCCTCGGCGGTCTTCACCGCCGGGATGTTCATGGAGTTGACGAGCGCGGTGCGCAGCGTCACGTCACCCTTGAAGTCCTGGCCGTAGTTCTGCGGCTTCCAGGCGTTCTCGTCGTCGCGGAAGACCAGGGGGGCGTCGGTGAGGATGGTGGCCGGCGTCCAGTCGAGCTTCTCCACCGCGGCGGCGTAGACGATGGGCTTGAAGGCCGAGCCGGGCTGGCGGCAGGACTGGAAGGCGCGGTTGAACTCCGAGGCCTCGAAGTCGTAGCCGCCCACCATGGCCACCACGGCGCCGCTCTTCGGATCGACCGAGACGAGGGCTCCCTGGAGCTTGGGGTCCTGCTCCAGGGCGAGGAGCAGGGGGGCGGTGGGGACGTCCTTCCTCGCGTCCTTGGCCTCCTTCTCGTCGGCCGCCAGCTCCTTCGCCTCGACGCGGCGGACCAGCACCACGTCGCCGGTCTTGAGGATGCCGGGGACGCGCGTGACGAGCGCGTCGGGGTGGAAGACCTCGGGGTTGGGCTTGCGCGCCCAGCGCATCCCGGCCACCGGCAGGAGGCCCACCTGGCCGCCCACCCGCACCGTGGCGGCCTTCTCCTCCACCCGCTCCACGATGCCGACGGCGTAGTCGCCCGGCTGGAGCGCCCCGGCCGGCCAGGCCTGCTCCAGCCTGGCCTGCAGGGCGGCCTGCGCCTCTCCCTCGACGTGCTGCACCGGCCCGTTGAAGCCCTGGCGGTGGTCCACCTCCATGAGCCCGCGCAGCATGGCGGCCTGGGCGGCCCGCTGCTTTTCCAGGTCCATGGAGAGCTCGACCCGCAGGCCGTCGTGCAGCAGGCGCTCGTTGCCGTAGCGCTCCACCACCTGGCGGCGCACCTGCTCCACGTAGAACGGCGCCGTCTCGCGGAAGACGTCGTCCACCCCGAAGACCTTCACCTCGGCCGCCTCGGCGCGGGTGCGCTCCTCCTCGGAGATGAAGCCCTCCTCGGCCATGCGGCGCAGCACGTAGCGGCGCCGCTCGCGCGCCGTCTCCGGGTGGGCGAAGGGGCTGTACCGGCTCGGCGCCTGCGGCAGGCCGGCCAGGAGCGCCGCCTCCTCCAGGGTGAGGTCCTCCACGTTCTTGCGGAAGTAGTTCTCGGCGGCCGACTGCACGCCGTAGGAGTGGTGGCCCAGGTAGACGCCGTTCAGGTAGAGCCAGAGGATCTGCTCCTTCGAGAAGCCGCGCTCCAGCCGCGTGGCGAGGATGAGCTCGCGGATCTTGCGCCGCAGGTTGCGCCGGGTGCCCTCGGCGAAGCCCTCGGAGGAGACCAGGATGGCCTTGGCGGTCTGCTGGGTGATGGTGGAGCCGCCCTTCACGCCCTTGCGCCGGACGTAGGTGGTGAAGCCGGCGCGGAGCGTGCCGCGCCAGTCGACGCCGCCGTGGTCGAAGAAGCGCTGGTCCTCGGAGGCGATGAAGGCCTGGATGAGCTTGCGCGGGATGCGCTCGTAGGGGACGACCTTGCGCCGCTCCTCGAAGAACTCGCCGGCGATCTGGCCGTCGGCGGAGACCAGCTCCGTGATGACGGGCGGTCGGTAGCCCTCCACCGACGGGATCTCCGGGAGCCCGGCCGAGAAGTGGAGCCACAGGCCGATGAAGGTGGCCACGCCGACGTTGACGAGGACGATGGCGGCGAAGAGGGCCCAGCGCAGAGCGCGGCGCCAGCCCGGACCGAGCGGCGGCAGGCCCGTCAGCACGACGCGGGGCGCGCCGCGCTCGCGCGGGGGCGAGGTCTCGTCCGGCCGGTGGCTCATGGCGGCGCGACTCTATGCGGGCCCCAGCGGGCATTCAACGGTTGCCGCTGCGTGATGGGTGCGTTCTACTCTCGCCATGCGCCCGCGCCGCCGCCCGCTCGACCTCGCCCTGGGGCTCGGCCTCCTGGCCGTCTCCGGCGCCTGCCTGGAGCACACCGTCTCCTACGGGCCCCAGCAGGACGATGCGGCCATGGCCCTCATCGCCTCGACCTTCGAGGAGGGCGGCGCGGGCGGGCTGGTCCTCTCGCTCTGTGAGGACCGGGCCGCCGCCGCGGGCTGGACGCCCAACTGCCGGGAACAGCACGTCGTCCAGGGCGGCGGGGCTGGCCTGTCGCACCGGGAGTCGAATGGCGGGCTCGGCTGCGGCGGCTGCCCGTTCGAGACGGTGGCCTGGGTGCAGGGGACGGTGAGCGGCGGCCCGTTTCCCGCGCCGGTGCCGGTGCGCGGGGAGGTCCGCCTCGGCTGGGGGTCGGACGGCGACCCCTACGCCCTCCCCTGGAGCCTGGCGCTGCGCTGCGAGGGCGAGGTGAGCTGCCAGGTGGGCGGCACGCTCGAGCCGTCCGAGGTGCTGCAGGCCCAGCTCACCGCCGGCGCGGGCGGCACACCGGAGCCGCGGACGCTCCGGCGCGGCGCCGCGGCCGCGTGCCAGTGAGGCGCGAGGAGGCGCCCGCGGACCCGCCTCGGCGGTGACCGCCGCGGCGCGGCCGGCCGGCGCTCAGGTCCCGGTGGCGAGGACGATCTCGATGCGCCGGTTGAGGCTGCGCCCCTCGGCCGTGTCGTTGGCGGAGATGGGCTGGAACTCGCCGTAGCCGGCCGCGGCCAGGCGGGTCGGGTCGACGCCCTGCTCCTGGAGGTAGCGCACCACCGCCAGGGCGCGGGCCGCCGAGAGCTCCCAGTTGGTGGGGAAGGCGCCGCCGCCGGTGGGGACGTTGTCGGTGTGCCCCTCGATGCGGATGACCTTGCCCTGCACGCCGCGCAGCGCGTCGGCCACCTTGGCGAGGGCCGCCAGCCCCTCCTTGCCGATGGTGGCGGAGCCTGAGGCGAAGAGGATCTTGTCCTTCATCTTCACGGTGAGCTTCCCCTTCAGCTCGGAGAGCTCGACGCGGCCGGCCTCGATCTCCCCCTGCAGCGAGGAGGCGAGCTGCTGGTACTCGCTGCTCCGCTTCTCCAGCTCCGCCTTGGCCAGCTCCAGCTTCTTCTTCGACTTGGAGAGCTCGTCGATGAGGGCCTGCTGCTCGGCGGCGCGGGACGAGAGGGCGTTCAGCTCGCCCTGCTTGGCGGCCAGGTTGGACTCGGTGGCGCGGACCTTGTCGGCCAGGCCGCGGGCCTCGGCCTGCACCCCGTCCATCTCGCCGCGCAGGGTGGCGAACTGGTCCCGCACGGCCCGCGCCTTCTCCAGCTCCGACTGCCAGTCCTTGCGGTACTGCGCCGCCTCGGCCTCCTTGCGCAGGTAGTCGCTGCGCGGGACGAGGCAGGCGGTGGGACCGAGCGTGATGAGCGCGAGCGCGAGGGCGGCGGTGAGATCACGGCGCATGGGGACTCCTCCGAGCCGGGGTGGGGCGGCCATTGTAGCGGAAGAAGCGCGGGCGCGGGTCCGTCAGAAGCTCGCGCGCAGCATGAGTCGCCCGCCCAGGAGCTCCTGGCGGGCCCAGCGGCTCCGGTACGGGGTGGTCGCGTCCGGTTCGAGCGACCAGCGCGTCAGGGCGTAGTCGCCGAGCAGGCGCACCGAGAGTGGCCCCCACACGTCGACCGAGAGCCCCAGCTCGGCGTCGAGCCCGTAGGCGTTGCCGCCCGGGAAGAAGCCCTCACCGCCGATGAGCTCGCCGGCCTGCAGCCACCAGGTGCCGCCCAGGGCGGCGCAGACGCCGAAGCGGGTGCGCTCGAGCCGCAGGTCGGCCACCACGCCGGCGCGCACGCCGAGCAGCGCCTGGTCGGGGAAGCCGGTCAGGGCCACGCCGTCGGCGGCGGCCACCTCGAAGGTCTCGCGGTGAAGGGCGAGCGAGGGCGCCACGGAGAGGGAGCGCGACAGCGGGAGCCGCCACAGGACGCCGGCCTCGAGGCGGGAGGCGGTGGCGTGATGTTGGCGCGTGCCGGCGGCGAGGTCGATGCCATTGCCGTAGGCCGCGTCGGCGAAGACGGTGGCGCCCGACGAGTCGAGCGGGCGCACCTCGATGCGCAGCCGCGGCAGCGCCGGCTGGTCCACCTTCACGCCGAGGGGCACCGGGGTGGTGCCGGTCTCCTGGTAGCGCAGCTCGCGGTGGTTGGGGGCCACGCCGACCTCGACGATGACCCGAGGCATGGGCGGCAGGCGGGGCGCCTGCGTCGGGCCGGCCGACCTGGCCGCGGGCGACGCCGGCGGACGGGGGCTGGCGACGGAGGGGCGGGGAGCGGCGGCCTCGGGTGAGACCGGGGCGATGGGGCGGGCCGGCGCGGCTTCGGCCTCGGCCACGGACTTGGTCTCGGCCTCGGTGGCGGCCGCTGGTTCGGCCGCTTTGAGCGGGGCGGGACTCGCGGCGGGTGGAGGTGCGGGGCGCTCCGCCTTCGGCGCCTTGGCGGGGGCGGGAGGCAGGAAGGCGGCGACGTCGGCGACCAGGGTGTCGAGGGCGGCCTGCGGGAGTCGGCCGGAGCGATCGAGCGGGAGGACCCAGCTCTTCACCGGCTTGGCGGTGCTGGTGAAGAGGCTGGCGGAGAGGACGCGGCCGCGCCTCTCCTTCCAGACGGAGGCCGCGAGGGTCCCGGCGGCGCCGAGCCGGCGGGCGCGGGCGAGGTCGAGCATGGGGCCCGAGGCGGCACCGCGGAGGCACTCCCGGTCGGCGCAGAGGGCCCGGTGGAGCTGGGCCGCGATGGGACCGGGGTCGTCCTTGACGGGCGCAATGGCCAGGCGAGGGGCAGCGCCGGCGACCGCAGGAGCTGCCAAGGCGAGCACGGCCACGACCAGCCAGGCGCGTTGCGACGTACGCATGGTGTCTCCCCCGCCCGGGGTACGCCGCCGGGCCCCGGAGGATCATGGGGACAATGTGGGTGGACGGGCAAGAACCGCGGGGAGTGGACGCTGCGGCGTTGGGACCCGGATGGGCCTCGTTCGTTTTCCACCAGACCGAGAGTAGTTTGCCCGCCGCGCATCCGCGCCGAAGGCAACTGGACCGGCGAAGGCGGGCATCGAGCGCAGGCCCCCGAAATCGCCCGTGCGCCAGCTCCGCCGACGCCCCGAACCACGCTCCATGGGCGGCATCCAGGCTTCCAGCAAGAGCGGCCGCGGTGCTCGGGTACGAGACCGATGCCACCGCCGAGCCGACCAGGTCGCGTCGAACGGATCGCGCCGTCCGGGGCGCTGTCAGGCCAGGACGATCAGGCGAGCACGCTGCACCGCGCTCCGTGAAACACCCGCATGGCGTAGGTGCCCGCGGGGAACAGGACGTCTCTGGCACCGTTCGCCCATGCCCGCCACGCATCCCGGTACTCCGCCAGGAAGCCAGCGAGCCGGCCGAGCGCTTCCACCCGCCCCCACCGATCTCGGGCCGCCACTCGGGGCTGCAGCCCGCGGCGCGCCTCCCGGTTCCGGGGTCGAGACCAAGGGCTCTGCGTCCGGGCCTTCACCGCACCGAGGAAGGTCCGACCACTCGCGGCATGTCGCTGCTCGGCCGCGGCGACGGCCTCCTCGAGTTGCGCCGCGAACGCCTGGGCGCTGTCGAACCCCGGCGGTGGCTCGAGCGTCAGCTCGGCGGTCTTGGGCATGGTGCCCGTCTTCCTGAAGAACCCGGCGGGCCGCTCGACCGTGACGGCGCCTCGCCCGAGGCGAGCGGGATCGGACCAGAGCCCGGGCCACTCCCGGGCGCGGCGCACGAGCCCGGCCGCCACGGGATTCGCCAGCACGTAGGCGGCCTTCTCGAGCACGTCCTGGGGCGTGGCGAGCGTGACGGCGCTGTAGCTGGCAGGCGCCCAGAAGGTCTCCCAGCGGCCGAGCGCGGCGTTGACCGCACGCGCGACGAGCCCGTCGAGGAGCTGCTTGAAGGCGGGGAGTCGCCCGCGCGGATCGGTGACGACCAGATGGAAGTGATTGGAGAGGACGCAGTAGGCGTGGATGCGGATGCCGTGGCGCTGCGCGGCGACCGCGAGGAGGTACTGGAAGATGGCGTTGGTGACCGCGCTGGGGCGGAGGAGGAACTGGCGCTGCAGGCAGCGGCGCGTGAGGAGGTACGTGGTGCCGGGGAGGATCTGGCGCGGCCTGGTCATGGCGGAGGCCATCGCAGGGAGCGTGCCAGCGGATGGAGCGCGGAAACTGATGGGAAGGCCGGTTCAGGACGCGTGGCGGGGGGCCGCCTGGCGGACCAGCGTCCGCACCACAGTACTCTGGGTCAGGAACCGGGCAGTACTCTGGGTCAGGAACCGGGCAGTACTCTGGGTCAGGGACCGGGGGTCAGGGGTCAGGGACCGGCGAGGTTCATCGCCTTCAGCACCGCCTCCAGCTCCCCCGGCAGCGGCGCCGCGAGCGACAGCGTCTCCCCGGTCAGCGGGTGCGGTATGGACAGCTTCCACGCGTGCAGGAACATGCGCCGCAGGGACCACCGCGTCTTGGCCACCCGGTTGAAGTTGAAGTCGCCGTAGCGCGCGTCGCCCGCCACGGGGTGGCCGGCGGCCTGCAGGTGGCGACGGATCTGGTGCGTCCGGCCGGTCTCGATGAGCACCTTCAGCAGCGTCGCCTCCTTCATGGACGACACGACCTTCCAGCGCGTCCTCGCCGGCTGCATGTTCACGCCGCGCCGGGTCTTCGACTTCGCCGTCTGCTCGTGCTCGGAGAGCGGCAGGTCGATGAGCCCGCTCTCCTTCGGCATCTTCCCCTTGGCGAGCGCCAGGTACTCCTTGCGCACCTCGTCCTTCGCCTCGAAGAGCGCCGCCAGCGCGGCCATGGTGCGCCGGTTCTTGGCCACCAGGATGATCCCCGACGTCTCCCGGTCGAGCCGGTGCGCGGGCGACGGCTTGAACTCGCCGGCGCCCCGCGCCTCCGAGCCCGGCACGTGCGCCCGCACCAGCTCGACCAGCGTCGCCCCCGTGATCCCCGTGCCCGGGTGGGCCGCCAGCCCGGCCGGCTTGTTCACCGCGAAGAGATCGTCGTCCTCGAACAGGATCTCCAGCGCAGGCCCGCGCGCGCGCCGCCCGCCCGCGCCCTCGCCAGCGCCGGCTCCCGCGCCGCCCTCGCCCGGCGCCAGCAGCTTCTCCTCGTCCCCCCAGATGCGCACCCGGTCGCCCTCGACGAGCGGCTGCTCGGGCCGCCCGCGGCCGTCGTTCACCTTGATCTTGCGGGTGCGGAACATCTTGTAGACGTGCGACAGCGGCACGTCCTTCAGGGCGCGGCGGACGTACTTGTCGAGCCGCTGCCCGGCGGCATCGGCGGAGACGGTGAGCTCGATCACGACGCTCTTCTACTACAGAAGCTCGAGCTGGCTCTCCTCGCGCAGCGCCTGGGCGCGGATCCCCTCGCGCCGCAGCGCCGCGGCGAGTGGCTCGGTGTGCCCGTGCACCGTGTAGACCCGCTCGGCGCGGGTGGCCTTGGCGTAGGCGACGAGGGAGGGGAAGTCGCAGTGGTCGGAGAGCGGGAAGGCGGCATCCACGCCCCGGAAGAAGCGGTCGCCGTCGATGGCCCAGCCGGTCAGCACCGCCGTCCGCCGGCGCCGCACCCCGCGCATGGCCGGGCTCCAGGCGAGCTGCGGCGGCACCACCACCACCTCGCCCACCGCCGGCCCCTCGGCGTCGAGCACCCGCGCGCCCGGCAGCGCCACCCCGTGCGCCTCGTAGACCCGGTCGACGGCGTGGACCACCGGGTGGACGCGGCAGGCGTAGCCGGCGCCGCACAGGAAGGCCAGGATCTCCTGCGCCTTGCCGAGCGAGTAGCCGAGCAGCACCGGCGTCACGCCGTCGGAGAGGGCGTCGTCGACGAAGCGGCGGATGCGCGCCAGCGTCTCCTCCTTGGGCGGGAAGACGTAG
>Ga0209682_10000414_pt1 | contig 14716 bp, 11 predicted proteins | sample DOMMetBare2Fresh_2_FD_187471 | JGI IMG/M metagenome (GOLD analysis project Ga0209682, IMG submission 187471) | Wetland sediment microbial communities from St. Louis River estuary, USA, under dissolved organic matter induced mercury methylation -... | ecosystem: Environmental > Aquatic >... | reverse complement strand
TCCCCGACCCGCTTCCTCTACGGCGCGGGCCTCGGCCCGGCGCGCGGCTCGCTCGACGGCCTGCGGCTCACCGGCACCTCGCTCCACCTCTCGCTCGATCTGGTCTCCGGCACGCTCCTCGCCTTCGACGCCATGCAGTTCTCGCTGACCCCGGGCTGGTACCGGACGCCGGCCGGCCTGCGGCTCGACACCTGGCAGGGGTCGATCGCCTTCGTCTGGGCCCTGGGCCCGCTCCGCGCCGGCGTCGGCGGCGGGCTCTCCTTCTCCAGCCTGGAGAAGGCGCTGGGGGGCCGCCTGGCCAACCTCTACCCGTTCGGCCGGGTCTTCGCGGGCGTGGAGGCGGGGCCGGTCGGCGTGGCCTACCCGTTCCTCGAGCTGGAGGCGGCGGGCGAGCCGGGGCTCTGGGAGGCGAGCATCCGGGCCGGCCTCCGCTTCGACCTGACGGCGGCGCCCCGGGGGGACTGAGCCGCGGCCACGCCGCGGAGCCCCAGCGTCGCTCAGCCCTCGACCACCGAGAGCCCCGCCGCGCCGCCGGTCACCTCGACCTCGTAGCGATCGCGGGCCGCGGCGTAGCCGGACGACTCCAGCACCACCGTGCCGCCCACCGCGCCGAGCCGCTGGGAGTCGAACTGGAGCGCGGCCGCGCCGCCGATGATGCGCAGGCTGGCCGCGGCGCCGGGCGGCCGGCGGATCGAGATGTCGCTGGCACCGCCGGTGAAGCGGATGGGCACGGTGCCGCGAGGCGGGGGGAGGGTGATGGCCACGGCGTGGCCGCCGCCGCGGAGCTCGACCGAGGCGACGGCCAGCCCGGAGAGGTCGGCCTCCAGCCGGGCCACGCCGCCGCGCAGCTCCACGTCCCAGGGCACCCCGGCGGCCAGCGCCAGGGTGGCGCCGTTCTTCTTCCAGCCGAAGGCGCCGAAGCCGCGGTAGGTCACGGCCACGGTCTCGCCGCGCACCGTCACCCGGGGCGGCTTCCCGTCGAAGTCGGCCGCCAGGAGCAGCCCCGCCGGCGCGCCGCCGGCGATGGTGACCCGGGCCGCGCCGGAGGTGAACTGGAGCCGGCCGCGGGTGAGGCCGGCGAGCGGCACCTCGACGTGGCGCCCGTCGCCCACGCCGGCCGCCGGGGCCTCGGCCGCCTCGCGGCGGAGCTCGAGCGCCTCGCTCCGGAAGACCTCGGCCGAGCCCTCCACGTACCTGGCCACCAGCGCCCGCTCCTCGTCGGTGTAGGCGGCGTCGAAGGCGTGGAAGGCCTGGTGGAACGGCTCGTGGAGCCGGACGATCGGCGCCAGCCGCTCGGGGCGGAGCGTCAGGATGACCCGGCGGCGGTCGGTGGCGTCGGCCTGGCGGCCGATGAGCCCGGCCCCCTCCAGCCTGTCGACCAGGCCGGTCACCGCGCCGGTGGTGAGCCCGGTCGCCTCGGCGAGCTGGCCGGCCGTCTGCGGCCCGCGGCTCTCGAGCAGCGAGAGGACGGCGAGGTCGGTGCCGTTCAGCCCGAGCCGGTCGGCCATGACCTGGCGGAAGAGGTCGGCCGCCTCGCCGAGCGCCCGCAGGGCGAAGAGGGCGCGGTGGTCTGGCGGGGGGCTTGACACGTGGCGTCTCTCCGTTTAGAACGCAACTATCTTAGCAACTAAGATAGCCTGTTGCAAAGACAACCCGTCGGGGTCGGCCGGGCGAAGCGGGGCGGGACGCGGCAGGGCATGGCAGTCGAGGCGGCCGGCGTCGCGGCGAAGGGGCCGGCCGGGCGCTAGGTAGAGGCGGACGCAGGGCACCAGCAGAGGGGACACGGCACATGGCCAGCACGGCGGCAGCGGTCAACGGCGCGGCGCAGTCGATCATCTCGGTGCGGGACGTCTCCAAGGACTACCTGCTCGGCAAGACCCACGTCCACGCGCTGCGCGGGGTCTCCCTCGGCGTGGACCGCGGCGAGTTCCTCTCCATCGCCGGGCCGTCGGGCTCGGGCAAGACCACGCTCCTCAACCTGATCGGCTGCGTCGACACCCCGACCAGCGGCACGGTGCTGGTGGACGGCCAGGACACCTCCAGGCTCTCGGAGCGGGCCCTCACCGATCTGCGGCTCCACCGCATCGGCTTCATCTTCCAGAGCTTCAACCTGGTGCAGGTCCTCTCCGTCTTCCAGAACGTGGAGTTCCCGCTCCTCCTGCAGGGCGGCCTGTCGCAGCAGGAGCGGAGCGCGCGGGTGAACGGCCTGCTCGAGGCGGTGGGCATCGGGGAGTACGCCCGCCACCGGCCGAGCGAGCTCTCCGGCGGCCAGCGGCAGCGGGTGGCGGTGGCCCGCGCCCTGGTGACCCGGCCGGCGCTGGTGCTGGCCGACGAGCCGACGGCCAACCTCGACTCGGCCACCGGCCAGAACATCATCGACCTGATGCGGGACATGAACCGCAAGGACGGCACCACCTTCGTCTTCTCGACCCACGACCCCAAGGTGATGGCCCACGCCAGCGCCATCATCCGCATCGCCGACGGCCAGATCGCCGGCCGCGAGGCGGTCCACGGCGCCCGGGCGGAGCCCGCCGCGGCCCCGGTCCGCTCGTAGGGAGGCACCATGGCCACCCAGACGCGCCTCGCCACCGGCGGAGTGCTGCTCCGCATCGCCTTCCGCAACCTGCTCGCCAGCCGGGCCAAGACCGCCATCATCGGCGGCATCATCCTGCTCGGCGCGGTGCTGGTGGTGGTGGGCAGCTCGCTCCTCGACTCCTTCGACTCCGGCATGCGCCGCTCCATCCAGGGCAGCCTGGGCGGCCAGCTCCAGGTCTACGACGAGCGCTCCAAGGACCCGCTCGCCATCTACGGCGGGATGATGGGCGAGTCGGACCTCCACGCCATCGAGGACTTCGCGGCGGTCAAGAAGGTGATCGGCGCGGTGCCCAACGTGAAGGCGGTGGTCCCCATGGGCATCGACCAGGCCATGGTGAGCACCGGCAACCTCATCGACGTGACGCTGGCCAAGCTGCGGGAGGACGCCAAGAAGCTCGCCGCCGGCGACGCCTCGCCCGAGCTGCGCCAGGTCTACGACTCGCGCAAGGCCCACGTGCGGCGCATCGGCGAGCTGCTCCACGAGGAGCTCAAGAGCGCCCAGGCCATCGTGGACAAGTCGAGCAAGGAGTACCAGGAGCGGGTCGCCGAGTACGCCGACCTCGAGCGGGCGCTCCTGCCGGCCTTCTGGGACGGCTTCGACGCCGACCCCTTCGGCCACCTCGAGTTCCTGGAGAACCGCATCGCGCCGCTCTCCTCCGACACCGGCTTCACCTTCGTCCGCTACGCCGGCACCGACCTCGACGCCTTCGCCAAGGGGTTCGACCGGCTCCGGGTGGTGGAGGGGAAGATGGTGCCGAGCGGCCAGCGCGGCATCCTGCTCGGCAAGTGGTACGCCGACGAGTACCTGAAGCTCCGGGTGGCCCACCGCTTCGAGAAGCTCAAGGACGCCCGCCAGGTGGGCCGGCGGAAGATCGCCGGCGACGAGGAGCTGCAGCGCTGGGTGAAGGAGAACCAGGGCCAGACCCGGGATCTCCTGCTCCAGCTCGACCCGCTCAAGGCCCAGAAGGCCACCGCCGCGCTGCAGAAGCGCCTCGGCTCGAAGACCGCCGAGCTGCCGGCCCTGCTCGGCGAGCTCCTCAAGGTGGACGACGCCAACTTCGACGAGCACTACCGGATCTTCCAGGAGGAGCTGGTCCCGCTGGTGCAGCTCTATTCGATCTCGGTGGGCGACACCATCGTCATCAAGGCGCCCACCAAGACCGGGTACCTGAAGTCGGTGAGCGCCAAGGTCTACGGGTTCATCGAGTTCCAGGGGCTGGAGAAGTCGAGCCTGGCCGGCGTCATGAGCCTGATGGACCTCACGACCTGGCGGGACCTCTACGGCCACCTCACCAGCGAGAAGGCCAAGGAGATCGCCGACCTGAAGGCCGCCGCCGGCCTGGGCGAGCTGGACCGCGACCGGGCCGAGGCCGAGCTCTTCGGCGCGGCGAGCGCCGGGCCGGTGGAGGCGAAGCAGTCGCGCCTCGACGAGGCGGTGCTGGTGGGCGAGCGCGACCAGCGGGCGGTCCAGCGCGACCTCGACGGGCGGCGCTACACGCAGGCGGAGATCGACGAGGGCGTGGCGCTCAACGCCGCGGTGCTGCTGGAGGACCCCACCAAGCTGGCCGCCACCCAGAAGGCCATCGAGGCGGCGATCCAGTCGGCCAAGCTCCCGCTCAAGGTGGTCACCTGGCAGGAGGCCTCCGGCATGGTCGGCCAGTTCGTCACCCTGGCGCGCATCGTCCTCTGGGTGGCGGTGCTCATCATCTTCGCGGTGGCGCTGGTCATCATCAACAACGCCATGGTCATGGCCACCCTGCAGCGGGTGAAGGAGATCGGCACCATGCGGGCCATCGGGGCCCAGCGCCGCTTCGTCTGGGTCATGCTGCTGGTGGAGACGGTGGCCATCGGCCTGTTCTTCGGCGCGCTCGGCTCTGCGCTCGGGGTGGGGCTGCTCCAGCTCATCAAGTCGCGCGGCGGCATCCCGGCCACCAACGACCAGCTCTACTTCTTCTTCTCCGGCCCGACCCTCGTCCCGGTGGTGGGCGGCACCAGCCTGCTGGTGGCGCTGGTCATCGTCTTCCTGGTGAGCGTCGCCTCCGGCCTCTACCCGGCCATCCTCGGCACCAAGGTGACCCCCCTCGAGGCGATGTCCTCGGACGACTGATCGTCCTTCGGAGCCACCATGCTGACCACCGACCTCCAGATCGCCACCCGCAACCTGGCCCAGCACGGCCGCCGCAACCTCTTCCTGGGCGCCGCCATCGCCTCGGTGACCGCGCTCCTCCTCCTCATGGGCGGGCTCACCACCGGCATCAAGAGCTCCATGCTCGAGTCGGCCACCACGCTCATGACCGGCCACGTCAACGTGGCCGGCTTCTACAAGGTGACCAGCGGCATGGCCGCCCCGCTGGTGAGCGACTGGCCGAAGGCGCTGGCCGACGCCAAGCGGCTGGTGCCCGAGCTCGACTTCGCCACCGTGCGGGTGCGCGGCTACGCCAAGATCGTCTCCGACACCACCTCCATGGACATGGTGCTGGGCGGCATCGACGTGGCCACCGAGCCGGGCTTCCGCAAGGTGATCCAGATCGAGGAGGGGAACCTCGACGACCTCGCCAAGCCGAACACGATGCTGATCTTCGAGGAGCAGGCCAAGCGGCTCGGCGTCAAGGTGGGCGACCCGCTCACCATCGCCGCCCCCACCGCGCGCGGCATGAACAACACCGCCGACGTGCGGGTGGTGGCGGTGGCCAAGAGCGTTGGCATCCTCTCCTCCTTCAGCGCCTTCCTCCCCTCGGTGACGCTGCGCAAGCTCTACCTGCTCAACGACACCACCACCGGCGCCATCCACCTCTACCTGAAGGATCCGGCCGCCTCGGCCCAGGTGTCGGCCCGGCTGCGGAGCGACCTCGCGCAAGCCGGCTGGCGGGTCATGGACTCCGACCCCCAGCCCTACTGGCAGAAGTTCCAGCGGGTGGCCTCGGAGGACTGGGTCGGCCAGAAGCTCGACGTGACCTCCTGGGAGGACGAGCTCTCCTTCCTGAACTGGATCCTGGCGGCCCTGAACGGCCTCACCGCGCTCCTGGTGACGGTGCTCTGGGTCATCGTCGGGGTCGGCATCATGAACACCCTCTGGATCGCCATCCGCGAGCGGACCCGGGAGATCGGCACGCTGCGGGCCATCGGCATGCAGCGGCGCAAGGTGCTCTGGCTCTTCCTCCTGGAGGCGGCCCTGCTCGGCCTGCTCGGCACCGTGGCCGGCGCGGCCGGCGCCTGGCTGGTGGCCTGGGGCGTCAACGCCGCCAAGCTGGTGGTCCCCGAGGCGGTGCAGATGTTCCTCATGCAGCGCCACCTCCGGCTCGACGTGTCGGGCGGGGCGGTGCTGCAGGCGGTGCTCTGGCTCACCCTCATCACCACGCTCTTCGCCCTCTACCCCGCCTTCCGCGCGGCCCGGCTCAAGCCGGTGACCGCCATGCACCACATCGGGTGACCGCCATGACCCTCGCCGCCCTCCGCCCCCCCGCCGCCCTGCTGGTGGCCGCCCTGGCCTTCGCCGCCACCCCGGCGCGCGCCGCGCCGACCGCCGGCGAGGTGAAGAAGATCATCGAGACGCTCGACGAGCGGCAGCGCAACCAGGGCGACTGGCGGGCGCTGGCCTACCTGGAGCAGAAGGAGAAGGGGAAGACCGACGTGGTCTACGAGCTCCTGGTCTACCGGCGGGACAAGGAGGACAAGCAGCTCTACCTCTTCACCAAGCCGAAGTCGGAGCAGGGGAAGGGGTACCTGAGGCTCGACAAGAACCTCTGGTTCTACGACCCCGGGGTGGGGCGCTGGGAGCGGCGCACCGAGCGCGAGCGGATCGGCGGCACCGACACCCGGCGCGGCGACCTCGACGAGTCGAAGCTGGCCATCGAGTACGAGGCCACCTGGGAGGCCGAGGAGAAGCTGGGCGCCTACACCGCCAACCGGATCCTGCTGGTGGCCAGGCCGGACGTGGACGTGGCCTTCCCGCAGATCCGCATCTGGGTCGACGTGGCCTCCAACAACCAGCTCAAGCGGCAGGAGATGGCGCTCTCCGGGCGGCTGCAGCGGACCAGCTACTACCCGCGCTGGCGCAAGGTCTTCTCGGAGTCGAAGAAGGGCGACGTCTGGTATCCGGAGGAGATGCGCTACTTCGACGAGATCGAGAAGGGGAACCAGACGGTGGTGCTGATCAAGGAGATCGACCTGCGGCCGCTGGAGGCCAACATATTCACCAAGGCCTGGCTCGAGTCGAAGAGCCGGTAGGGACGAGCCGCCATGCGCCTCCCGACCCCTCGCCGCGGCGCGCCGGGCCTCGCCCCGGCGCTCGCCCTGGCCGCCGCCCTGCTGGCCGCCCCGTCGCCCGCCGCCGCCGCCGAGCCGGCGCGCCCCACCGACGACGACATCTTCGGGGCCCCGGCTCCCGCCCAGCCGCCTTCCGCCGCGCCGGCCCCGGCGGCGGCCGGGACACCCGCCGCCCCCGACCTCGACCCCCGCGCCACCGACCTCCTCGGCGCCGGCCACCAGGGCCCGGACGGCCGCATCGAGGGGCTGAAGGAGGATCCGCTCCGCATCGGCGGCCTCGTCTACCTGCGGGCCACCACGAGCTGGTACCGCGGCCGGGCCGCCGACGAGTGGCCCTTCTCCGCCCCCGGGCTGGTGGACGTCTTCCTCGACGCCCGGCCCAACGACCGGGTGCGGGCCTTCGCGCTGGGGCGGATCTTCTACAGCCCCACCGGCGCCGCCTCGCCGCTGCCGCAGGACCTGGTGCCGGTCCAGGCGGTCCAGGAGGTGCGCGGCGTCCTCGATCAGGCCTACCTCACCTTCGACCTCGACCGGACCGTCTTCGTCACCGTCGGCAAGCAGCACGTCAAGTGGGGGACCGGCCGCTTCTGGAACCCGACCGACTACCTCCACCCGGTGCGGCGGGATCCGCTGGCGCAGTACGACGACCGGACCGGCGTGGCCCTGGTGAAGGCCCACCTGCCCTGGGAGCAGCGCGGCTGGAACCTCTACGCCCTGGCGGTGCTGGAGGACCTGGCCGGCGGCGCCACCCCCGCCACCCCGACCCGGGCCGGCAACCCGGTCGGCACCACCGGGCGCCTCGGCGTGGGCGCCCGCGCCGAGGTGCTGCTCGGCCCGCTCGAGCTGGCCGCCGACGCCGTGGCGCAGCGCGGCCACCGCCCCCGCTTCGGCCTGGACGGCTCCTTCCCGCTCGGCGAGCTGGACGTCCGCTTCGAGCTGGCGCTCCGCAACGGGCCGGACGCGCCGCGGTACCAGGAGCTCCCGGGGTCGGCCGCCGGCATGCCGCTCGAGCAGCGCTTCCGGGCCGTGACGCCGAAGGGCGTGCAGCCGGCCGCGGTGGTGGGCGCCGACTGGGAGTGGAAGTACTCGGACGAGGACAGCCTCCGGGTCGGCGCCGAGTACGCCTACGACCGCTCCGGCTACGACTCGGCCCGGCTCTACCCGCTCCTCCTGGTGGCCCCCTACGTCGACGCCCTCGGCGACGGCCGCACCGCCTTCACCCCCTTCGGCCTGGCGCGCCACTACGCCGGGGCCTTCGCCTCGCTGCCGAGGCCGGGGCGCTGGAACGACACCACGTTCACGCTCTCGGTCCTGGCCAGCGTCACCGACGGGTCGGGCGTGGTCCGGCTCGACCACTCGGTGCTGCTCAACACCTACCTGACGCTCGAGACCTACCTGGCCGGCCACGTCGGCCACCTGGGGGGCGAGTTCCGCTTCGGCGGGACCTTCGACGTGCCGCCGTACACCACCTCGCCGATCTCGGTGGCGCCGCCGGTCGTGGACGCCGGGGTGGCGCTGCGGGTGAAGCTGTAGGGGCTGGGCGAGGGGTCGGGGCGGTCGGGTCAGGGCGCAGGGCGGTCCGGTCCGGGCGGGGGGTGGGCGAACCCTGGCGCGGTGCGTCGGCTCCCACCGCCACGGAGGATTCCACTTGGACCCCATCGGCATCCAGACCAGCACCACCGCCCGCTTCGACGACGTGGTGGCCCGCATCCCCGAGCTCCTCAAGGCCGAGGGCTTCGGCGTGCTGTCGCGCATCGACGTGCAGGCGACGCTCAAGGAGAAGCTCGGCGTCGACTTCCGCCGCTACCTCATCCTGGGCGCCTGCAACCCGAAGCTGGCCCACCAGGCGCTCGGCATCGACCTCGAGGTCGGGACCATGCTCCCCTGCAACGTGGTGGTGCGGGAGGGCGAGGGCGGCGCCACGGTGATCACCGCGGTCGACCCGATGCAGACGCTCGGCGGGCGCGACCCCCGCTTCGGCGAGGTGGCCGGCCAGGTGCGCGAGCGGCTCAACCGGGTGGTGGCGGCGGCCGGGGCGCTCCGGTGAACGACCTCCTGCAGCCGCTCCTCTTCATCGGCGCCTGGGTGGCGCTCCAGTACTGGATCCTGCCCAAGCTCGGGGTGCCCACCTGAGCCGTGCCCTACCGCCCCCGTGACGGGGCGGCCAAGGACGAGGCCGTGAAGGATCAGTCGCGGCCGGGCTGCTGAGCGACGGCCCGGCGCCGGGCTCACCGGCCGGGGCGCGAGGCCGTGGCCACGCCGCGCAGCGCGTACCAGCCCAGGCCCGGATCCCGGACGCGCCGCGGCCCCGCGCCGCCCCGTGGCGGGGGCGACCGGGGCCGGAGGCGTTCGGGCGAGGCGCCGGAGCGCGCCGGCCTAGAAGGTGAACTGCTCGCCCTGGGCCCGCAGCGCGGTGATGGCGGCCAGGTTCACGATCGACTGGACCGAGCAGCCCATCTGCAGGACGTTGACCGGCTTGTGCATGCCGAGCAGCACCGGCCCGATGACCTCGGCGCCGCCCACCCGCTCCAGCATCTGGTAGGCGATGTTGGCCGAGTCCAGGTTGGGGAAGACGAAGACGTTGGCGTCCTCGGTGAGCGACGAGAAGGGGAACTCCTCGGTGCGCACCTCGGCGGCGGTGGCGATGTCCACCTGGATCTCGCCGTCGATCTCCAGGTCCTTGCGCCGCTGGCGCACCAGCTCGGTGGCCTCCCGCATCTTCTTCGGGCTGGCGCCGGCGGCGCTGCCGAAGGAGGAGTAGGAGAGCATGGCCACCCGCGGGGTCACGTCGAAGTAGCGGGCCAGGTCGGCGGTGGCGATGGCGATCTCGGCCAGCGCCTCGGCCGAGGGGTCGATGTTGACGGTGGTGTCGGCGAAGAACTTGAAGTCGTTCTTGGTCACCACGATGTAGACGCCGGCGGCGATCTTGCCCACCCGGGTCCGCAGCACCTCCAGCGGCGGCCGGATGGCGTCGGCGTAGCCGGTGGTGAGCCCGGTGACCAGGCCGTCGGCGTCGCCCAGCTCGACCATCATGGAGCCGAAGTAGTTGCGGAAGCGGAGCTTGCGGCGGGCCTCCTCGTGGGTGGTGCCGCGGCGCTGCCGGAGCTCCCAGAGGCGCTGGACGTACCGATCGAAGTCCGGGCTCTCCTCGGGGGCGACGATCTGCACGCCGTCGAGGGCGTCGAGCCGCAGGTCGGCGATGGCCTGCTTGATCTGGTTCACCGGGCCGAGCAGCACCGGCTCGCAGATGGCGTCCTCGCGGAGGATCTGGGCGGCCTGGAGGATCTTGGGGTGGTTCCCCTCGGCGAAGACGATCTTGGTCAGCTTGCTCTTGGTCTTCTCGAAGATGTTCCCCATGACCTGGTGCGACCGGGAGAGCATCTTCTTGAGCCGCTCGCGGTACTCGTCGAGGTCGATCTTGACGCGGGCCACCCCGCCGTCCATGGCCGCCTTGGCCACCGCCGGCGCCACCCAGAGGAGCACCCGCGGGTCGAGCGGCTTGGGGATGATGTACTCGCGGCCGTAGCGGAACTTCTCGCCGCCGTAGGCGCGGGAGACCGCCTCGGGGACGTCCTGCTTGGCCAGCTCGGCCAGCGCCCGGGCCGCCGCCATCTTCATCTCCTCGGTGATCTGCCGGGCCCGCACGTCGAGCGCGCCGCGGAAGAGGTAGGGGAAGCCGAGGACGTTGTTGACCTGGTTCGGGTAGTCGCTGCGCCCGGTGGCCATGATGACGTCCTCGCGGGCCTCCTTGGCCTCCGGGTAGCTGATCTCCGGATCCGGGTTGGCCAGGGCGAAGACGATGGGGTCCTTGGCCATCGACTTGACCATGGCCTGGGTGAACTGGCCCTTGACCGAGCAGCCGAGCAGCACGTCGGCCCCCTTGGCCGCCTCCTCCAGGGTGCGGGCCTTGGTGTCGCTGGCGAACTGGGCCTTGTACTCGTTCATGCCCTCGGTGCGGCCCTTGTAGACCACGCCCTTGGTGTCCACCATGATGACGTTCTCGACCTTCACGCCGAGCGCCAGGTAGAACTTGGTGCAGGCGATGGCCGAGGCGCCGGCCCCGGAGACGACCACCCGGATCTGGTCGATCTTCTTGCCGTTGAGCTCCAGGGCGCCGAGCAGGGCCGCGCCGGAGATGATGGCGGTGCCGTGCTGGTCGTCGTGGAAGACCGGGATGTTCATCTCCTTCTTGAGCCGCTCCTCCACCACGAAGCACTCGGGGGCCTTGATGTCCTCGAGGTTGATGCCGCCGAAGGTGGGCTCCAGCGACTTCACGATCTTGCAGAGCAGGTCCACGTCCTTGCAGTTGACGTTGATGTCGAAGACGTCCACGTCGGCGAAGCGCTTGAAGAGGACCCCCTTGCCCTCCATGACCGGCTTGCCGGCGGCCGCGCCGATGTCGCCGAGGCCGAGCACCGCCGTGCCGTTGGAGAGCACGGCCACCAGGTTGCCGCGGGCCGTGTAGAGGTAGGAGTTCTCCTCGTCCTTCTCGATCTCGAGGCAGGGCTCGGCGACGCCGGGGGAGTAGGCGAGGGAGAGGTCGCGGGCGGTGGCGCAGGGCTTGGTGGGGACGACCTCGATCTTCCCGCGGCGGGCGCGCGAGTGGTACTCGAGCGCGTCCTCGCGCCGCACCATCTTCTTCTTCTGGACGGGGCTGGAGGGCGGGTTCTTGGGAGGCGTGAAGTCGGTGGCCATCGCTCTTCCTCTTCCGTGAGGGTGGTTGCTGCGCGTCGCTGTAATTTGTGCGCGGCAGAAAAGCGCCGATGAGCGCGAACGTCAAGCGCTCGTCCGGGAGGGGCACGTCTTTTGCAAATGTAGACCTGCGCAGGTGGTGATGGCGGACCGGAGCAGTCCGGATCGTCTCCCGCCGCGCCTCGAATTCCCGCCACTTGACGCAGCCGGACGCGGCGCGCGCGCGCCCGGATGGTCCGCGTGGTGCGTCGCCAGGCTCGCACCGACGCGTGGCGCGCCTCGCACCTCACGGACTCTGGGTGAAGCGGCGCGGGCCGGCCGCGGCGCCGCCGTCAGCGGCGCGGGGCGGGGGCGCGTGGCTTCCCGAGCGTGGCGTGCTGCTCCAGCTCCTCGACGGTGCGCGGCCAGTCGGCCTTGAGGAGGCGCGCCAGCGAGCGATCCGAGAGGATGCGGCCGCCGGTCTGGCAGCGCGGGCAGTAGTCGACCTCGCTCTCGGCGCGCACGATGCGCTGCACCAGCGTGCCGCAGGCGGGGCAGGGCTGGCGGTGGCGGCCGTGGACGGCCATGCCCTCGCGGAAGGCGGTGACGCCCTCGGGGAACTGGCCGCCCGCCTCGCGGCGCAGCCGCTCGGTCCAGTCGAGCAGCACCTCGCGGGTCGCCGCGTGGAGGCGGGCCGCCGCCTCGTCGTCGAGCGAGCTGGTGAGCGACACCGGCGAGAGGCGGGCCCGGTGGAGGATCTCGTCGGAGTAGGCGTTGCCGATGCCGGCCAGGAGCGAGGGGTCGGTGAGGGCGCGCTTCAGGGTGTGGCGCTCGCGGCGCAGCGCCGCGGCGAAGGCCGCGGGCGTCGAGGAGAGGGGCTCCAGCCCGCCACGGTCGAGGGCCCGCAGCGCCTCCTCGCCCTGGACGAGGTGGAGCGCGGCCCGGCGCTTGGTGCCGGCCTCGGTGAGCGTCAGCGTCCCCTCGTCCACGTCGAGGGCCAGGAGCCCGGCGCGCCCCGGGAGCCTGGCGCCGGGGGGCCTCCAGTGGAGCCGCCCGGCGATCATGAGGTGGAGGGCGAGGTGGAGGTCGCCCTCGAGGGAGAGGATGAGCCGCTTGCCGAGCCGCCCGATCCGCTCCACCGCGCGCCCCTCGGCGGCGGCCAGCGGCGGCTCGGCGGTGCGGAGCAGGAACGGGCTGCCGAGCCGGAGCCGCCGGATCACCCGGCCGCGGAGCCGGGCCTCCAGCGCCTCGGCGTAGACGGTGAGATCCGGGAGCTCGGGCACGGGGCCATGATGGCCCGGGGGCGGGGCCGGCGCACCCGGGCCGGTGGGGCGGGGCGTGGACCGGCCCGGCGGCGGAGCGGCTCAGGGGCCGAAGCGGAGCCGGTCGATGGCCGCGCTGGCGACGCTCCCGGCGCTGCTGCCGCCGACCAGGAGCACGCTCCCATCCTGGAGGACCGTGGCGCTCCCCTGGAGGCGCGCCTCCGAGAGGTCGGGACCGGGGGCCGAGCCGCCGGTGACCGGGTCGAAGAGCTCGGTGGTGGCGAGGGGCTCGAAGGCGCCGGTGCCCCCTCCGGCGACCAGCACCCGGCCGTCGGACAGCACGGCCACGAAGGGGTAGGCGCGCCCGGTCATGAGGTGGCCGGCCGGGAGGAAGGAGCCCGAGGCCGGGTCGAAGCGCTCGACCAGGTCATGGGCGACGCCGCCGGCCGCGCCGCCGATGGCCAGCACCTCGCCGCCCGGCAGGACCGCCAGGGCGACGCCGGTCCGCGCCACCGACATCGAGCCGGTGGCGGTCCAGGCCGGCCCGCCCGCGGCGGCCAGGTCGAGCACCTCCGCGGAGGCGAGGGCGTCGCTGCCGTAGTTGAAGCCGCCGGCGGCCAGGAAGCGACCGTCCGGGAGCGGCGCCACCGCCGGGTTGTACATCCGGGGCACGGTGAGGGTGCCGGCCGGGGCGAAGGCCAGGGTGGCGGGGGCGGCGGAGAGGTCGAGGACCTCGGCGCTGGAGAGCGCCCCGGCGGCCCCGTCGTAGCCCCCGGCGACCACCAGCCGGGAGCCGAGCGCCGCGAAGCCGAAGCTGTTCTTGGCCTGGGGGAGCGAGGGGCCGGCGGTCACCGAGGCGCCCGCGACGTCCACCAGCACGCTGCTGGCGACCACGGCGCCGTCTCGATCGCCGCCGGCCAGCAGGACCTGCCCGCCCGGGAGGAGCACGTCCACCATGTAGGCCCGGGGCTCCGGCAGGTCGGGGCCGGCCGTGACCCGGCCGGTGGCCGGATCGTAGAGCTCGGTGGTGGTGGTGCCGGAGACCGGGGCCTGGTGGCGCCCGCCGCTCAGCAGCACCCGGCCGTCGGCCAGCCGGGTGGCGGCGTGGCCGAAGCGGGCCAGGGCGAGGGTGGCGCCGCCCACCTCCGGCACGTCCAGCGTGGTGGTGGCGGTGGCGCCCGCCGGGCTGGTGACCGTGAGGGTGAAGCGGCCCGGGCCGGTGAGCGCGGCCTGCGCCGTCCCGCCGCTGGCCAGGGGGCCGACGCCCGGGGTCACCTGGGCGGTGCCGCCGGAGTAGGTGGCCGAGAGCGTCACCGGGCCGCCGCCGAAGGGCACGGTGGCGGGGGAGGCCGAGAAGCCGGTGATGGCCGGGGGCGGGTGGACCGCCACCTCGAGGTCCCTGGTCGCCGTGGCGCCCGAGGGGCTGGTGACCGTGAGGCGATAGGTGGTGGTGGCGGCCGGTGTCACCTGGATCTGCTGGCCGCTCTGGACCGATCCGACCCCCTGGTCGATGGCCCCGCTGCCGCCGGTGAAGGTCGCGGTGAGGGTGGTCCCCTGGCCCTCGGTGAGGGCCGCGCTGGCGGCGGCGAAGGCGGTGATGGCCGGAGGCGGCGGGGCGCTGGAGGAGCCGCCGCAGGCGACCAGGCAGGTGAAGGTGAGAGCGGCCAGGGCGGTTCGAGCTGGGTTGGTCATGGGGTCCCCTGGAGCGCCATTCTCCGTCCTCCCCGGGCCCCGGCAAGTTCGGCGCCCCGGCCCCCATCCTCGACCTTCCGCCCTGCCCGCCGCCGAAGTAGGGTGCCCCCGTGGACCGCCTCGTCATCCTCCTCGGCTGGACCGCCGCCGCGGTCCTCATCATCCTGGCCCTGCCGGTGCAGGCCTTGCTCTGGCTCCTCTGCCGCCCCTTCGACCGGAACCTGGTGGTC
>Ga0209682_10000413_pt1 | contig 14719 bp, 18 predicted proteins | sample DOMMetBare2Fresh_2_FD_187471 | JGI IMG/M metagenome (GOLD analysis project Ga0209682, IMG submission 187471) | Wetland sediment microbial communities from St. Louis River estuary, USA, under dissolved organic matter induced mercury methylation -... | ecosystem: Environmental > Aquatic >... | reverse complement strand
CGTGGTCAGCCGCTCGGGCACGCTCACCTATGAGGCGGTCTGGCAGCTCACCAACCTGAATCTCGGCCAGTCGACCTGCGTCGGCATCGGCGGCGATCCGGTGAACGGCACGAGCTTCCTCGACGTGCTCCAGCAGTTCGCCGCGGACCCCGACACGGACGGCGTCATCATGATCGGCGAGATCGGCGGCAGCGCGGAGGAAGAAGCCGCGGCCTGGATCCAGGCGCACATGAAGAAGCCGGTCGTCGGTTTCATCGCCGGCCGCACCGCGCCGCCGGGACGCCGCATGGGCCATGCCGGAGCCATCATCTCCGGTGGCAAGGGCACGGCGGCCGAGAAGTTCGCGGCGCTGCGCGAAGCGGGGATTCACGTCGTCGAGTCGCCCGCCGAGCTCGGCGTGACGATGGCGAAGGCGCTGGGGGTCTAGGCCCCTTTGCGCATCCCCGGCAACGGCTGGCTGGTGCTCCTCGGCGGCGGCGAGTTCAGCTTTGGCGATACGGTCGACGCGGACTTCGTCTGGCTGGACAAGGTGCCGCCGGGGCCGATCGGGTTCATCCCGGCGGCGAGCGGGTCGGACGACTACGCCCGCCATTTCGCGGAGTACATGCGCGAGCAGTTCGACCGCGAGCTGGAGGTGATCCCGATCTACCGGCCGCGCGACGGGCGGCGGGGGAGGAACGCCGAGCGGATCGCGGCGGTCCCGGCGGTCTACATCGGCGGCGGCGTCACCGATCACCTGATGGAGGCGATCGCCGGAACGCCTGCCGCCGAGGCGCTCGCCCGCAAGCTCGACGACGGTGTGGTGGTGACCATCGCCGCGGCGGCCCAGGCGGCGGGACGGTGGGCACGGAGCTTCGTGCCCGGGAAGACCCTCCCCGGCTTCGGCTGGCTCCCCGAGGGGGTCGTCGAGCCGAACTTCGATCCCGGCCACGACCGCCGGCTGCGCAAGCTGCTGGCGGCGGAAGGGGTCCGCTGGGGGCTCGGCATCCCCGCCGAGTCGGCGATCCTCCTCGGCCCCGGCGGGGTGATGGAGGTCGCCGGCACCGCGTTTCGCGTGGTGGGTGCGAATGGAGATCTGGAAGTCCTCGGCGAAGCGTGACGTACCTTTTACAGAACATCGCGTTGAAAGTGCCCAAAACTGACGGACCCGGTGGGTCCGAGAATCTGATCTCGACAGGACGAGACAAGAGAGGAGAAACGTTCCATGGAAAGGACTCTGGCGATTCTCAAGCCGGACAGTGTGGCGGCCGGCAGCGCTGGCAAGATGATTGCACGATTGCAGGACGAAGGTTTTGCGGTTCGCGGAATCAAAATGCTGCGGCTCACGGAAACCCAGGCGCGCGCGTTCTACGAAGTGCACAAGGAGCGGCCGTTCTACGGCAGCCTGGTGGAGTTCATGACCAGCGGGCCGGTGATGCCGATCGCGCTGGAGCGCGAGAACGCGGTGGCGCATCTCCGCGAGGTGATGGGCGCGACGGACGTGGCGAAGGCCGCACTCGGGACGCTGCGCAACCTGTTCGGCACGAGCATCGAGCGCAACGCGGTTCATGGCAGCGATTCGGCGGAGAACGCCGCGATCGAGCTGTCCTTCTTCTTCTCGCGCGCCGAGCTGCTGGCGGCGCAATAACCAGGGAGCCGGCCATGGTCTATCGCATTCCAGAGGCGGCTCCAGAGAGTCAGATCGCGGAAGAGCGGCGTGGTCCGATCATCGGCCGGTTCTGCCGTGCCTGCGGCAGCATCTATCCCCTGCATCGGGGGCGGCATACGGGCAAGCCGGTCTACGGCAAGGACCACATCGCCTCCACCTGTGCGCACGAGGGGGAGCCCTTCGAAGCCGGCGCCTCCTGGTGGGAGCCGGCGGTCGACGTGCTGCCGCCTCCGCCGGTCCCCGCACCGGATGCCGCCGCGGCCGCTTCGGTCCCGCGCTGACTCCTCGACAGCAGGGCCCCCGGTCGAACGGGGTTTGAGGGCCTCCCGCGTCGCGGGTCGACCCGAGGAGGTGCCGGGTGGGGATGGATTTCAGGCTGCTCCGGCCGCGGGTTGCTCTGGCACCCGCGGATCTGGCTCTACCGGCCCGGCGCTCGCGAGACTTTGCCGCGATGCTGTTCACCGAGCGCCGGGCGGCCCGGGCGGGTTTCGGTCTCATGGTGGGAGTGGTGGCCGGCCTGGCGGGCGGCTGGGTCGCACCCGCCCTCGGCGGCTGCACCGGGCTGCTCTTCGGCTGGCCCGGGCTCGGCGCCTTCTTCCTCTCCTGCCTGCTGACGGCAGCGGGGGTGCGGCCGGACGCTCTGATGGCGTTCGTCACCGCGGCGGCGGCGGTGGCTCCCGGCGTTTCCGGCTACTTGGTGTTCCGTTCCCTCCCGGACCTCGGGAGGGGGCTCCCCAATCTCCGCTCTCATCTCTGGCTGCTGGGCGGCGCCCTGCTGGGCGGCCTCGCCGGCGGAGTGTTGCAGGCCGCGGCGGCGGACGCCGGGGCCTTTCGGGCCTTCTGGAGCCAGGCGGCCGGCACGCTCACCGGCCTGGTGCTGCTGGGGCCACCGGCACTCCTCGCCGCCGACCGGTTCTTTCGTCCCTGGCTGGTGCCGATCCCGGGCGAGCTGCCGGCCCGCTGGGCGCACCGGCTGGGCCTGGCCCCGGAGACGATTCAGCCGTTCGGCGACGAAACGCTCCTGATCGCGCCGGTTCGGCGCCGGCCGGGGCTCCGCAGGTCGGTGGCGCTGAGGGCGGCCGTCATCGTGGGGATGACGCTGGTGACCATGCCGATCTCCTGGCTGCTGCCGGAGGCCACACCCTGGATCCTCCTGGCCTACCTGGTGCCGGTCCTCGGCGCGGCGCTCCACTCCGGTTTGCGTGGCGGCGTCCTGGCGGCCTCGGCGTGCGGGATCGTCTACTGCGCCGGTCTCGCCGGCCTGGTGGCGTGGGCCGGTGGCGACGGCGGTCCGCATCTATGGGCCTTCGCGGCCACGTTCCTGATCCTCTCCCTCGCCGCCGCCTTCGTCGGGGAGTCCCGCGCGACCGAAGCGCGGAATCGCGACGAGCTGCGGGACGCCAACCATCTCCTCCGGCAGGATCTGCTGAACGTCGCGCTGGCGCTGACCCAGGCGGTCGAGGCGAAAGATGCCTACACCGAGGGGCACCTCCACCGGGTGAGCGGATACGCCGTGGCGGTGGGAGGCCGGCTCGGCTTGCATGGGCACGAGCTCGAGATGCTCCATTTCGCCAGCCTGCTCCATGACATCGGCAAGATCGGCGTCCCCGAGCAGGTGCTGTGCAAGAAGGGTCCACTCGACGAGCAGGAGGCCGAGATCATGAGGCGGCACCCGGTGATCGGCGCCCGCATCCTGGAGAAGCTGGACCTCCTGAAAGAAGCCGCGCCCATCGTCCTGCACCACCAGGAGCGCTGGGACGGCGACGTGAGCTCACGCTACCCCGGCTATCCCTCCGGGCTGAAGGGAGAGAGCATCCCCCTCGGCGCGCGGATCGTGGCGGTGGTGGACACCTTCGACGCCATGACGACCGACCGGCCCTACCGGGCCGCCCTGTCCGTCGAGCGGGCGGTCGGCGAGCTGGGCAATCAGTGGGGGCGGCAGTTCGATCCGCGGGTGGTGGACACCTTCCTGCAGGTGCTGGCCGAGCGGCCCTGGCAGCCGGGGTGAGGGTACAATCCGCGCCGTGGAAGGGGACCAGGACGAGCTGGATCGCCATGTGCGCGAGGTGCGGGGGTGCCGCCGGTGCTCGACGGTCGAGCCGCCGCCGATCATCGCGCCGCCGGAGGTCTGGCCGCGGGTGATGCTGGTCGGCCAGGCACCCGGGCCGAAGGAGCGCGACGTGGGCATCCCGTTCGCCTTCACCGCCGGGGCCCGCCTGTTCACCTGGTTCAACCGCCTCGGTGTGACGGAAGACGAGTTCCGCCGCCGCGCCTGGATCTCTGCTGTGCTCCGCTGCTTCCCCGGCCGTGCCCCGCAAGGGGGAGACCGGCCGCCCGGCCCGGTGGAGATCGCCAACTGCGCGCCGTTCCTGGAGGCGGAGATCCGCCTGCTCCGTCCGCTCACCGTGATCGCCGTGGGGCAATCGGCCATCCTGAAGTTCCTCCCCGAGCCGGCGCCCCTCCAGGACCGGGTGGGGCAGCTCTTCCAGGTGGAGCAGGCCGGCCACCGGATGGAGGTGGTCCCCCTGCCGCACCCCTCCGGGAGGAGCACCTGGCTGATCCGGCCGGAGAACCAGGAGCGGCTCGACCGGGCACTCGCCCTGCTGGCGGCGACGCGCGGGTGGCGGGAGACGTTCGGGGCGGGGACTACGCTGGAATGCGCAAGGGGAGAGACGGGAACAACTTCGTGAAGTCCTCGGGATTGCGCGTGATCAACCCCTGAAAGCGGCTCGCGAAGGCTCCGATGAGGGCGTCCGCCAAAGGCCTCCTGGGGAGTTGCCCGGATCGTTTGCGGCGCATGAAGTCGTTCCAGATTTGATGTGCCTGGAGGGTGTCCGCCCAGATCCAGTCCTGGCGAAAGTCCACCCCAACTTCCGTCAGGAATTCGTCCTGGAGCGCTCGATTCCCTTGAAAAGAAGGAGAGAGCTCAGCATAGGTCATCGGACACATCACAAGGCCCTCTTCCAACGATGTCTCCAGGACCTGAGCCGAAAGCCGCCCAAACGCCGGATCCTCGTCCAGGACATCGATCAGAACGCAGGTATCGACGACCCAGGCCATCAACGTTCGCCTTCGCGGAGCTCGTCCATCCACTCCTGGGTGGTGCGCGTTGGGCGGAAGCGCTTGGCGAAGCCAAGCATGGCCATGGCACCACGCGGCTTGGCTTCCGGGAGCACCACGATGCGCAACTCGTGCTCCCCGGTTTTTTCCCAGGACAGCCGTTGGCCTTTCTCGATCTTCAGCTCTTCGCGGAGGTTGGCCGGGATGGAGACCTGGCCCCGCTCGGTCACGACAGACACGTTGGATGCTTTCGGCATGCTCCGAGTCTATCATGCAGACACATCATGTACGCTTTGCGCTAAGATCTCTGTGCCTTCACAGGAGGTGCCGATGGACTTTTCACAAGCTCAGCAGGTGGTTCTGTCCCGATTCAAGACCCGGTGCCACATCGCCGGATCGACCCAGGCCGGCTACGGGATGCGCGCGCAGGCGATCCGCCACGGCGAGGCCGGGCATCCCGGTGTGGACATCGCCGCCGGCCTCGCGGCCATGGTCGAGAAGGGGCTGCTCAAGCAGAACCCGAGCGGGACCTGGTACTACCTGACGCCCGAGGGGGCGGAGCAGGTGAAGGGGTTCCGGGGAGAACCGCCAAGGACCTGAAGGACAACAAGGACTGCAAGGACAGAAGAACGGTCCTTGGTGTCCTTGCAGTCCTTTGGGTCCTTTTCTTACCGCCGCACTTCCAGCCCCGCCGGCCGCAGCGCCTTTTCGACCCAACCCAGGGCACCGTCCACCACCAACGCCAACGCGGCGGCGGGGAGGGCTCCCGAGAGAATCAGGTTCGTGTCGGCGAGCTGGAGGCCGGTGACGATCGGCTCGCCGAGGCCTCCGGCGCCGATGAAGGCGGCGAGGGTCGCGGTGCCCACGGTGATCACGGCGGCGGTGCGGATGCCGGCCAGGAGGACCGGTGCGGCGAGGGGGAGGCGGACCAGCCGCAGCACCTGCCCGGGGGTCATGCCGAGCGCGGTCGCCGCTTCGACGGCCCGCGGGTCGGCGTCGCGCACGCCGGTGTAGGTGTTGCGGACCATGGGGAAGAGCGAGTAGAGCCAGAGCGCCACCAGGGCCGGCACGATGCCGATCCCCAGGAAAGGGACGAAGAACGCCAGCAGGGCGAGCGAAGGGATGGTCTGCAACAGGCCGAGGAGGCGGATGACCGTCTCGGCGCCGCGCCGGTGGCGCTCCAGCCAGAGCCCCAGGGGGACCGCGACGAGGATGCCCAGCAGCAGGGCGAGCGCGGAGAGGGTGAGGTGCTCCACGGTGCGCCGGCCGATCGCGGCCCGCTCCGTCCAGAGGGTCTCCCACAGACCGGCGTCCCGCCGTCTCTCGGTCGCAGGACCGGAGGCGCTCCCCTGGATCAGCCCCAGCTCGCGCAGCGCATCGCGGGCGACCACGACCTCGCTCTCTCCCTTCTCCTGCAGGCGGAAGTTCAGGGCGCGCATCCGGTCTTCGTCGAACGCGCCGGCCAGGAGCCCCAGGACGGCGCCGGCCTGGGGGTGCTGCGCGAGGGTCTTGCCGCGCACCAGGGGAGCGGCGTCGTAAGGGGGGAAGAACCCCTTGTCGTCCTCCAGCACCACGAGGCGGTAGCGGAGAAGCCGGGCGTCGGTGGTGTAGGCGTCCATGGCGTCGATGCGGCGGTCGCCGGCCGCCTGGTATTGCAGGGCCTGCTGGAGCGGCTGGACCGAGGCGAAGCGGAGACCATAGACGCGTTCGAGACCGAGGAGGCCGTCCTCGCGGCCCACGAACTCGTGGCCGAAGCCGCCGCGCAGCCGCCCCGAGATGCGCGCGAGATCGGAGATCGTGCGGAGCTTCTCGCGCTCCGCCAGCTCCTGTGGCACCGCGATCTCCCAGGAGTTCTCGAAGCCGAGCGGCGCGAGCCACCAGAGGTCCCAGCGGGTGAGGAACTCGGAGCGGACCCGCCGCAGGGTCGCCGTGTTGTCGCCTCCCGCTTTCTCGTTGAGGATCGAGACGAGCCCGGTACCGCTGTACTCCGGATAGATATCGATGGCGCCGGTCTTCAGGGCCTCGAAGCAGACCTGGGTGCCGGCGAGCCCGAGGCGGCGCTCGACCTGGAGATCGGTGCGCGCTTCGAGGAGCTGGGCGAACATCTCGGCGAGCAGCCGGCTCTCCTCGAAGTTCTTCGAGCCGACCACGACGCGGCCGGTGGCATGGGCGGGGACGGGGAGGAGGAGCAGGAGGAGCAACAGCCGCGCTCTCATTCCAGCAGCTCCCGGACATACTCCTCCGCCGGCCTCTCCTTGAGCTCCTCGGCGGTACCGAGCTGGAGCAGGCGTCCTTGTTTCATGACACCGATGCGATCGGCCAGGCGGAAGGCTTCGTTGAGGTCGTGGGTGACCAGGACCATGGTCTTCGGCAGGCGGGCGCGGAGGTCCAGGAACTGCCGGTGCAGCTCGTGCCGGGTGAGGGTGTCCAGGGCACCGAACGGCTCGTCGAGGAGGAGGATCGAGGGATCGGCGGCGAGCGCGCGCGCGAAGGCGACCCTCTGGCGCTGGCCTCCCGAAAGCTCGGCGGGATAGCGGGCGGCGTGGACGGTGGGGGAGAGGCCGACCAGCTCCAGCATCTCCCGGGCACGCTCGCGGCGGCGCGCCGGATCCCAGCCCAGGAGGCGGGGGACCAGCTCCACGTTGCGCTCCACCCGCCAGTGGGGGAGGAGCCCGCCATCCTGCGGTACGTAGCCGATCCGGCGCCGCAGCGCGATGGGATCGACCTCGGCCACGGAACGCCCCTCGACCCGCACGGTGCCGGTGGTGGGATCGGCGAGACGGTTGAACATCCGGAGCAGAGTGGTCTTGCCGCTGCCGCTCTCGCCGACCAGGGCCACCGTCTCCCCCGGCGCGACCGTCAGCGAGACCCCGGAGATGGCCGCCGTGCCGTCGGGCCAGCTCTTGGAGACCTCCGTGGCTTCGAGGGCGGGGGTGGCGGGCATGGGGTGCAGTGTACTCCGGCGATTACAGGTCTGTTAGGTCCTGTCCTCCCGGGAGGCCAGCCCTCCGTCCCTCCCGTCGCCTTCAGGGGACGCAGCCCCCCGCCGGCCGGCGTTTCCTCGCCGGCCTCCCACCTGGCACGGACCGTGAAACAGAGGAAGAGTGACAAGTCAATCGGGACGAACACCATGAGACCCACCCACCAGGAACGCCTCAGCCCAGGAGCCCACGGATGCAGGGTGGCGTTCCTGGTGGGTACGACCCGACGGACAGAACTCCTCTCCCTCCGGTGCCGGGGCGGGTTCTAAGCCCTCCGCCCGCCCTGGCCCTCTTTTTTTCCCTGCTCGACAGGTGGAACGGAATCTCGGGGCGTTCAGACCGCCCCGTTTCCCATAGAATCACCCTGTGAACGAAGAGAACGAGTCGGAGCCGCGGATCGTCCCGCGCCCCGAGCACCTGATCTCCCGACGAGACATCAGCCCCAACGCTCTCAAGGTTCTGTACCGCCTCCATCACGGAGGCTATCGAGCCTACATGGTCGGCGGGAGCGTGCGCGACCTGATGCTGGGCCGCAAGCCCAAGGACTTCGACGTCGGGACCGACGCCAAGCCGAACGAGATCCGCCGGTTGTTCAGCAACTCGCGGATCATCGGCCGGCGGTTCCGGCTGGTCCACGTGTATTTTCACGATGGCACCACCGTCGAGGTCTCCACCTTCCGGCGCAATCCGGACCCCGAAGAGCAGCGCGGCGCCCCCGGCGAGCTGTTGATCACCAGCGACAACACCTACGGCACGCCCCGGGAGGACGCCTTCCGCCGCGACTTCACCATCAACGCTCTGTTCTACAACGTGGCCGACTACTCGGTCATCGACTGGGTCGGCGGCATCGACGACCTGGAGCGCAAGCTGATCCGCGCCATCGGCGATCCCGGCGTGCGGTTCCAGGAGGATCCGGTCCGCATGCTGCGCGCCTGCGAGTTCGCCGGCCGCCTGGGATTCGGCATCGAGCAGGAGACCCAGGAGGCGATCCAGCAGCACCGCCAGGAGCTGGACAAGGCCTCGCCGGCCCGGGTCACGGAGGAGATCGCACAGCTCCTGCGCTGCGGCCGGGCCGGCGCCGCCATGCAGTGGATGCTCGACCTGGGCCTCCTGAAGGTCATCCTCCCCGAGGCCTATGCCATGCTCGCCGCCGGACGGCGCGGGCTGGGCGACTTCGGCCAGATCCTGCCGGTCGTGGACCGGATGGTGGCCGAAGGGCGGGAGCTGCCCGATTCGGCGCTCCTCGCCGTGGTGCTCCTCCCCAAGGTGATGCTGCGGCGGGACGACATCGAGGCGGCCGACAAGAGGCCGATGAGCCGCTCGGCCATCGAGGTCATGGTCCAGGAGGAGATCCAGCCGTTCCTGGCCCGTTTCACCGTGTCCAACTTGAAATCCCTGCAGGTCACCCAGGGCCTGATCGGCTTCCAGCGGCTCTGCGAGCCCGGCTGGAAGTTCCCCGAACGGGTCCGGCTGACCCGCAAAGCCTGGTTCAACGATGCGCTCCTGCTGTTCGAGATCCTCGTCGAGGCGACGGGCGAGGGGCACGACGCCCTGGAGGAGTGGCAGGCCGCCGTGCGGCGCCGTCCGCCGCTCAAGGCGCCGGAAGACTCCGAGGCGCGTCCGCGGCCCCGCCGCCGCAGGCGGCGCCGGGCGCCCGCGCCGACCGCCTGATCCCCCCTCCATCCGATTGACGTAGGATAGGAGCAGTCTGAGCATCCAAGAGGGAAAACATGGCCTGGTTTACCGATTTCACGAGAGCCGCGGCCGGCAAGAAGGCGGTGATGGCCGTCACCGGCATCGTCCTCTTCGGCTTCATCCTCCTGCACATGATCGGCAACCTCCACCTGTACGAAGGGCCGGGGCACCTGGACGAGTACGGGAGATTCCTGCGGCACGTCGGAGCTCCGGCGCTGCCGCCGTATGGGGCGTTGTGGATCATGCGGCTGGTCCTGATCGCCGCGGTCGTCCTCCACATGTGGTCCGCGTGGCAGGTCACGCGCATGAGCTGGGCGGCGCGCCCGGCCGCCTATGCCTACCGGCAGCAGGTCCACACCACCTACGCGTCGCGCACGATGCGGTGGGGCGGCGTGATCATCCTGCTGTTCCTCATCTACCACCTCCTCCACTTCACCACCGGTACGGTGCATCCGTCGTTCGAGGAGGGCGCGGTCTATCACAACGTGGTCACCGGCTTCAGCGTCTGGTGGGTGTCGCTGTTCTACATCGTGGCGCAGATCGCGCTGGGGTTCCACCTCTACCACGGGGTGTGGAGCCTGTTCCAGTCGCTGGGGTGGAGCTATCCGCGGCTCAACCACTGGCGCAACGGCCTCGCCCAGGCCTTCGCCTGGATCGTCACCCTGGGCAACATCTCTTTTCCGATCGCCGTGCTGACCGGCCTGGTCCGCTAGGAGCCGCCCATCATGGAGAGCCCGAACGTTTCTGGCGTGCTGGACAGCAAGATCCCCCCGGGTCCCCTGGAGAGCAAGTGGGAGAGCCACAAGGGGCATCTGCGTCTGGTGAACCCGAACAACAAACGCAAGTTCACGATCATCGTCGTCGGCTCCGGCCTGGCCGGCGCCTCGGCGGCGGCGAGCTTCGGCGAGCTCGGCTACAAGGTGAAGTGCTTCTGCTTCCAGGACAGCCCGCGCCGCGCCCACTCGATCGCCGCCCAGGGTGGCATCAACGCCGCCAAGAACTACCACAACGACGGAGACAGCGTCTTCCGTCTCTTCTATGACACCGTCAAGGGTGGCGACTTCCGTTCCCGCGAGGCGAACGTCTACCGCCTCGCCGAGGTGTCGGTCAAGATCATCGACCAGTGCGTGGCCCAGGGGGTCCCCTTCGCCCGCGAGTACGGCGGACTGCTCGACAACCGTTCCTTCGGCGGCGCCCAGGTGTCGCGCACCTTCTACGCCCGCGGCCAGACCGGCCAGCAGCTCCTGCTCGGCGCCTACCAGGCGCTCTGCCGGCAGATCGACGCCGGCGCGGTCACCATGTTCCCCCGCCACGAGATGCTCGACCTGGTGGTGGACAACGGCCGGGCTGTGGGGATCATCACCCGCAACCTGGTGACCGGTGCCATCGACCGCCACGCGGCGCACGCGGTCGTCCTCGCCACCGGCGGCTACTCGAACGTCTACTACCTGTCGACCAACGCCAAGGGATCGAACGTCACGGCGGCCTGGCGGGCGCACAAGCGGGGCGCGTTCTTCGCCAACGCGTGCTACACGCAGATCCACCCCACCTGCATCCCGGCCTCCGGCGATTACCAGTCCAAGCTCACCCTGATGAGCGAGTCGCTGCGCAACGACGGACGCATCTGGGTGCCGAAGAATCCGGACGACAAGCGGTCGCCCGACCAGATCCCGGACGCCGACCGCGACTACTACCTGGAGCGCAAGTACCCGAGCTTCGGCAACCTGGTGCCGCGCGACGTGGCGGCCCGGAACGCCAAGTCCGTGGTCGACGAGGGGAAGGGGGTCGGCCCGCAGAAGAACGGGGTCTATCTCGACTTCTCCGACTCCATCCGCCGGCTCGGCAAGAAGACCATCGAGGAGCGCTACGGCAACCTCTTCGAGATGTACGACAAGATCACCGGCGAGGACCCCTACGTGGTGCCGATGCGCATCTACCCGGCGCCGCACTACACCATGGGCGGGCTCTGGGTGGACTACGACCTGATGAGCACGGTTCCGGGGCTCTTCGTCCTCGGCGAGGCCAACTTCTCCGACCACGGCGCCAACCGGCTCGGCGCGAGCGCGCTGATGCAGGGCCTGGCGGACGGCTACTTCGTCATCCCCTACACCATCGGCGGCTACCTGGCGGACTTCCTGAACGCCAAGACGCCGACCGACACCGAGGCCTTCAAGGCGGCCGAGGCGGAGGTGCGGGCGGGGATCGACCGCTTCCTGTCGATCCAGGGCTCGCGCACCGCCGACTCCTTCCACCGCCAGCTCGGCCGCATTGTCTGGGACGACTGCGGCATCGCCCGCAACGCCGCGGGGCTGCGCAACGCGCTGGAGAAGATCCCGGCGCTGCGCGAGGAATTCTGGCAGAACCTGCGCATCCCGGGAGACGCCGCCGCGGTCAACCAGGAGCTGGAGAAGGCCGGCCGCGTCGCCGACTACTTCGATCTCGCCGAGCTGATGTGCCGCGATGCGCTGGACCGCGAGGAGTCGTGCGGCGGCCATCTCCGCGAGGAGCACCAGACCCCCGAGGGCGAGGCGCTGCGCAACGACGACGAGTATTCCTACGTCGCGGCCTGGGAATACAAGGGCGCGGGCCAGGCTCCGGCGCTCCACAAAGAGCCGCTCGAGTTCGGGGCCGTGGAGCTGGCCCAGAGGAGCTACAAGTGATGGACCTGACCCTTCACATCTGGCGCCAGGCCGGCCCCGGCCAGCCGGGCCGCATGGTTCGCTACGACGTCAAGAACGTCAACGAGCACAGCTCCTTCCTGGAGATGCTCGACGTCTTGAACCAGCAGCTCATCGAGAAGGGGGACGACCCCATCGCCTTCGACCACGACTGCCGGGAAGGGATCTGCGGCTCCTGCGGCTTCGTGATCAACGGCGAGGCGCACGGCCCGCTGCCGAAGACCACCGTCTGCCAGCTCCACATGCGCCACTTCAAGAGCGGCGACACGCTGCACCTGGAGCCCTGGCGTTCCCGCGCCTTCCCCGTGGTCAAGGACCTGATGGTCAACCGTGGCGCCTTCGACCGCATCATCCAGTCGGGCGGCTACATCACCGTCTCCACCGGCAGCGCGCCCGAGGCGAACCTGACGCCGGTCCCGAAGCCGCTCGCCGACCGCGCCTTCGAGGCGGCCGAATGCATCGGCTGCGGCGCCTGCGTGGCGCAATGCCCGAACGGCGCGGCGAACCTGTTCACCGGCGCCAAGGTCTCCCACCTCAGCATGCTGCCGCAAGGGCAGGCCGAGCGGGAGAGCCGCGCGGTGGGCATGGTGGAACAGATGGAGCAGGAGGGCTTCGGAAGCTGCTCCAACTTCGCCGAGTGCGAAGCCGTCTGCCCCAAGGGGATCTCCATCGACTTCATCGCCCGCATGAACCGCGACTACCTCAAGGCGAAGGTCAAAGGCGTGAGCCGGTTGGTGGTGGTGGGGTCGTAGGGGCGCGCGCTCACCGCCGCCCTCCCGCCATCTTCTCCGCCTCCGGCGACCGCCGGAGGCGGTCCTCTTCGACCACCCCAAGCTTTCGCGAGCTCGCGAGCGGGAGCGTTGCCAGAATCTCCAAGACGGTCTATTGTGTATGCCTTGGCGTCTCTGTACACATTGGAGGACCGCTCATGAGAACGAACATCGTGATTGACGACAAGCTGATGGCGGACGCTCTGCGGACCACGGGCCTCAAGACCAAGCGAGAGGCGGTCGAGCTCGGCCTGAGAACCTTGATCAGCCTCCGGCAGCAGGAAACGATCCGGACGTTTCGCGGGAAGCTCCACTGGGAAGGAGACCTCGAGGAGATGAGAACCGATTCATGATCATCGTGGACTCGGGCGTCTGGATCGACTATTTCAACGGTCTGGAGACTCCTCAGACGGGGCAACTGGATTCCCTGCTCGGCATCGTGCCTCTCGGGATCGGCGACATCATTCTGACCGAGGTCCTGCAAGGCTTTCGCTCGGACGCGGACTACCGCACGGCCCGCCGGTTGTTGACGGCTCTCCCCGTCCTGGAGATGCTCGGTCCCGAGAGAGCCCTGAGATCCGCAGACAACTTCCGCGCACTTCGGAAGCGCGGCATCACCATCCGCAAGACGATCGACGCGGTGATCGCCACCTTTTGCATCGACGAAGGGCACGCCCTTCTCTTCTCGGATCGGGATTTCCTGCCGTTTGTCGACCACCTGGGCTTGTACCAGGTATCCACCGAACCTCCAGCAAGGCCGTAGTGGAGGCTCTCGTCTTCCAGGGTGTTACCATCTAGACCGTCTGGACAGGAGGAGTCCCCATGCAGCGTGTCTGGCAGATTCAGGAAGCGAAGAACAAGCTGAGCGAGGTGGTTGATGGAGCCCTGGAGGAGGGCCCCCAGATCCTGACCCGGCGTGGCGTCGAGGTCGCGGTCGTCCTCTCGTTCTCCGAGTATCAGCAGATGAAGAAAGGGGAGGCCTCTCTCCTCGAGTTCTTCCAGCGCTCGCCCTTGGCGGAGCTCGACCTGGAGCGGGATCGGAGCCCCGTCCGGCCCGGCCCCGATCTGTGATGTATATGCTGGATACCTGCGTCATCTCCGAGCTTGCCGCGAAGCGGCCGGCTCCGGAGGTGGAGACGTGGATCCAGGGCGTCGAACCTGAGCGGATCTTTCTCAGCGTGGTCACCATCGGCGAGATCCGGAAGGGGATCGAGAAGGTCCGGGATCTCCAAAGAAAGGCGTTCCTTGAGGCGTGGCTGCACGACGAGCTTCTGGTTCGCTTCAGGTCTCGCTTGGCGGGGCTGGACGTGGGCGTTCTTCTGGAATGGGGCGCGCTGGTCGGCCGTCTGGAGAATCAGGGAGCCCCGATGCCCGCCGTCGACTCTCTGATCGCGGCCACGGCGCTCCACGGCGGGTTCGTGCTGGTGACCCGCAATGAGGCCGACTTTGTGCGTTCGGGAGTGAAGCTTCTCAATCCATGGAAGCACCGCGGCCCTGAGCTCTAGACGAGACAGTGAATGAAAGCCGGCTAGGAGTGCCTGAGTAGCTCTCTACCAAAGGAAGCCTCCTGAATCGCCAGAACCTGGCAACTGAGCTCCTCGAACGCATCAAGACTGCACCTCCAGACCGCTTTGAGCGCTTGGTGCTCGATCTCCTCCTCAGCATGGGCTATGGCGGATCTCGGAAAGACGCAGGTGAAGTCCTCGGCAAGAGCGGAGATGGTGGGCTCGATGGAGTTATCAAGGAAGATCGCCTCGGCCTGGACGCAATCTACATCCAGGCGAAGCGCTGGGACAACGTCGTTGGGCGTCCCATTGTCCAGGCGTTCGCGGGGAGTCTTGAGGGCGTTCGCGCTAGAAAGGGCGTCCTCATCACGACATCATCCTT
>Ga0209682_10000412_pt1 | contig 14734 bp, 7 predicted proteins | sample DOMMetBare2Fresh_2_FD_187471 | JGI IMG/M metagenome (GOLD analysis project Ga0209682, IMG submission 187471) | Wetland sediment microbial communities from St. Louis River estuary, USA, under dissolved organic matter induced mercury methylation -... | ecosystem: Environmental > Aquatic >... | reverse complement strand
GCTGCGAGAAATCGGCATGGCCCTCGCCATGCGCGACCGCGATCGGCATCCGGCTGCCCGCCATGCCGGCGAAGAACAGACTCGGACTGTCGAGCACCTCGACGAGCGACAGCCGGGCCTCGAACTGCTCGCTGCGGTTGCGTGTGAACCTGGGCCAGTCCTGTGCCCCGGGGATGATGGGCGACAGCGCGGCCATCATCTGGCAACCGTTGCAGACACCGAGCGCAAAGCTGTTCGCGCGGTTGAAGAATGCGGCGAACTGCTCCGCCAGCACCGGGTTGAACATCACCGAGCGTGCCCAGCCCTCGCCCGCCCCGAGCGTATCGCCGTAGCTGAAGCCGCCGCAGGCGACGAGACCCTGGAACTGGTCCAGGCGCGCGCGCCCGGCCTGCAGGTCGCTCATGTGCACGTCGTAGGTGTCGAAACCGGCGCGGTCCATCGCGAAGCTCATCTCGACCTGCGAATTGACGCCCTGCTCGCGCAGGATCGCCACTTTCGGCCGCGCCAGCTTCAAATACGGCGCGGCCACGTCCTCGGCCGGATCGAACGTCAGGTGCAGGTGCAGGCCGGTGTCGGCGGCGTCGCCGGCGGCCGCATGTTCGCTGTCGGCACAGGTCGGGTTGTCGCGCTGCTGTGCGATGCGCCAGCTGACCTCGTCCCAGGCCTGGTGCAACTCGCGCAGCGGCGCGCTGAACTGCGACTTCGCATCGCGCCAGACCTCCAACACACCACGGTCGTTCGGCTTGCCGATCACGTGCGCGTGGCGGCTCAAGCCGTGCTCGCGCAGCGTGGCCATCACCGCGTCGCGCTGCGCGGTCGGGACCTGGATCACGGCACCGAGCTCCTCGTTGAAGAGCGCTCGCAGCATCAGCTCGTTGCGGCGCTCGCCGACCTGCGCGGCCCAGTTCTTGGAGTCGCCGACATCGGCGCGGCTGTCGGCGATGCCGTCGCCTTCGGTCACCAGCATGTCGACGTTCAGGCTCACGCCGAGGTGGCCGGCGAAGGCCATCTCGCAGACGGTCGCCCACAGGCCGCCGTCGCTGCGGTCGTGGTAGGCCAGCAGATGTCCCTGCCGACGCAGCACGTTGATCGCCTCGACCAGCGCCTGGAGCTGCCGCGGATCGTCCAGGTCGGGCACGACGTCGCCGAACTGCTGCAGCGTCTGCGCCAGCATCGAGCCGGCCATGCGGCCCCTGCCCTGGCCGAGGTCGACCAGGATCAGCGTGGTATCGCCCGGTTGCAGCCGGGGCGTCAGCGTGCCACGCACGTCGTCCAGCGTGACGAAGGCCGTGACGACCAGCGAGACCGGCGCGACGACCTGCCGGGCCGTGCCCTGGTCCGACCAGCGGGTACGCATCGACAGCGAATCCTTGCCGACCGGGATGCCGATGCCCAGGGCCGGACACAGTTCCAGGCCCACGGCACGCACGGTGTCGTACAGGGCCGCATCCTCGCCCGGTTCGCCGCAGGCCGCCATCCAGTTCGCGCTGAGCTTCACGCGCGCCAGGTCCAGCGGCGCGGCGAGCAGGTTGGTGATCGCCTCGCCCACGGCCATCCGGCCGGAAGCCGGCGCCGAACTCGACCCCAGCGCAGCCAGCGGGGTGCGTTCGCCCATGCTCATCGCCTCGCCGCGGAAGCCCACGAAGTCCGCCAGCGTGACGGCGCAATCGGCCACCGGAACCTGCCACGGCCCGACCATCGGGTCGCGGTGGCTCAGGCCGCCGACCGTGCGGTCGCCGATCGTGATCAGGAAACGCTTGCTCGCCACGGTCGGGTGGCGCAGCACGTCGAAGGCGGCCTGCTCGAGCCTGACGCCGGTGAGGTCCAGCGCCGGCGCACTGCGCGCCACGCGCTGCACGTCACGGTGCATCTTGGGCGCCTTGCCGAGCAGAACCTCCATCGGCATGTCGATCGCGCGCTCGCCACCGGGGCCGTCTTCCAGGATCAGTTGCGTCGCCGCGGTGGCGACTCCGACGATGCCGTAGGGGCAGCGCTCGCGCGCGCACATCTGCTCGAACAGCGGCAGCAGGTCGGGGTCCAGCGCCAGGACGTAGCGCTCCTGGCTCTCGTTGCACCAGACCTCCTTCGGCGCGAGGCCGGTCTCCTCCAGCGGCACCTTGCGCAGGTCGAACCGGGCACCGCGGCCCGCGCCGTCCACGAGTTCGGGGAAGGCGTTGCTGATGCCACCCGCACCGACGTCGTGGATCGCGAGAATCGGGTTGGTCTCGCCGAGCGACCAGCAGTGGTTGATGACCTCCTGCGCCCGGCGCTGGATCTCGGGGTTGCCGCGCTGCACCGAGTCGAAGTCCAGTGCCGCAGTATTGGTTCCGGCAGCCATCGAGCTGGCGGCGCCCCCCCCCATGCCGATGCGCATGCCGGGGCCGCCGAGCTGAACCAGCAGCGTGCCGGCGGGAAAGATCTTCTTGTGCGTCTGGCCGTCGACGATGGCCCCCAGGCCGCCGGCGATCATGATCGGCTTGTGATAGCCACGCTGCACGCCGGCCACCTGCTGCTCGAAGACACGGAAGTAGCCGCCGAGGTTGGGACGGCCGAATTCGTTGTTGAATGCCGCGCCGCCCAGCGGCCCCTCGATCATGATCTGCAGCGCGCTCGCGATGTGCTCGGGCCTGCCGACGGGGTTGCGCTCCCAGGGCTCGTTCGTCCCCGGCAGGTACAGGTTGCCGACCGTGAAGCCGGTCAGTCCGGCCTTGGGCCGTGCTCCGCGTCCGGTCGCGCCCTCGTCGCGGATCTCGCCGCCGGCGCCGGTGGCAGCACCGGGGAATGGCGAGATCGCGGTCGGATGGTTGTGGGTCTCGACCTTCATCAGCACATGCGCCGTGACGTCGCGGCCGCGGTAGGCCGGCGCGTTGGTGAAGCCCTCGGGTCGCCACTGGTGGACGGCCCCACCCTCCATGACCGCGGCGTTGTCGCTGTAGGCGACGACCGTGCGCTGGGGCGCGGTCTTCTCGGTGTGGCGGATCATCCCGAACATCGAGTGCGGTTGTGCCACGCCATCGATCGTGAACTGGGCATTGAAGATCTTGTGCCGGCAGTGCTCGCTGTTGGCCTGCGCAAACATCATCAGCTCGACATCGCTCGGGTTGCGGCCGAGCTTGCCGAATGCATCGACGAGGTAGTCGATCTCGTCGTCGGACAGCGCGAGGCCGAACTCGGCATTGGCCGCGACCAGCGCGGCACGGCCCCGGCCGAGCAGGTCCACATGGACCATCGGCACGCCCGGGTGCTCGTCGAACAGCGCCCGTGCGGCGGCGCGATCGAATGCCACGCTTTCGGTCATGCGATCGTGCAGCACGGCCGCCAGCGCCTGGCGTTGCGCATCGGTCCATGCCTTCGGGCCGCCGAACAGGCCTGTCTTGCGCTGCAGGTGGAACTCGGTGACACGCTCGACGCGGTGCAGCCGCTCGACACCACAGTTGTGCGCGATGTCGGTGGCCTTGCTGGCCCACGGCGACACGGTGCCCAGGCGCGGCATGACGACGACGAGTTCGCCCGCGCCGGCCAGCGCCGGGTCGCCGTAGTCGAGCAATGCAGCCAGTTTGTCGTGGGTCGCCCGGTCCGGCCCGCCCTCGGTGGCAACCCAGTGCACATGGCGCGCCGTGACCGCGACCAGCGACGGATCCAGGGCCTGGAGGCGACCGATCAGCGCCTGTGCGCGGAAGCTGGACAGGGCGTTGCCGCCTTCGAAGGCAGTCAGATGCAGGGGCAAAGAAGACATGCGGTCCCGGGGCTCGGTGCGGATGGCGGGCGGCGGACCAGGCCCACCGCGATGGGGGCATGTCCGGGGAAACGATGATTTTAGCGAGGGGGTGGGATAATTCGCCGCCATGACGATCATCGTGAAAGATGCCGCCGGCATCGAAGGCATGCGTGTGGCTTGCCGCCTTGCCAGCGAAGTGCTGGACTACCTGACTCCGTTCGTCGGCGTCGGCGTGACGACCAGGGAAATCGACCGCCTCGCGCTCGAGTACATGACCAGCGTCCAGGGCACGATCTCGGCCACCATCGGCTACCAGCCGCCCGGCTATCCGGCCTACCCGGCAGCACTTTGCTCGTCGGTCAACGACGTCGTTTGCCACGGCATCCCGGACGAGCGGCCGCTCAAGGACGGCGACATCGTCAACCTCGACGTCACTGTCATCAAGGACGGCTGGCATGGCGACAACAGCCGGATGTTCATCGTCGGCAACGCCTCGATCGCGGCACGGCGGCTGTGCCAGGTGACCTTCGAAGCCATGTGGAAGGGCATCGTCAAGGTCAGGCCGGGCGCACGCCTGGGTGACATCGGCCACGCAATCCAGACGTTCGCCGAGCATGCCGGCTTCACGGTCGTGCGCGAGTTCTGCGGTCACGGCGTCGGCGCCAGGTTCCACGAGGAGCCGCAGGTGCTGCACTATGGCCGGCCGGGCACCGGCGAGGTGCTCGTGCCCGGCATGACGTTCACGATCGAGCCGATGATCAACGCCGGCAAGCGCGACATCAAGGAAGACCGCCGCGGCAACCGCCCCTACGATGGCTGGACCATCGTCACGCGCGACCGCTCGCTGTCGGCGCAGTGGGAGCACACGGTGCTCGTCACCGACACCGGCTACGACGTGCTCACGCTGTCGGCCGGCAGCCCGCCGCCGCCTGCCTTCGTGACCACGCAGGCACCGGCGCTGAGCACCAGCTGACCATGACCGCGCGGACTGCGCCGGCTGCGCCGGCCGGCGTGCCCGAGTTGCGCACGCGCTTTCGCGATGGCAAGTCGGCGCTGCTCGCGCACTTTCTCGAATCGCGCGCGAGCGCGACCGCCGCGACGACGCTGCTGAGAGACCTGGTGCGCCACGTCGATGCCACGCTCCAGTCCCTCTGGGCACTCCACCCGATGCCAGACGGCGCCGCGCTGGTCGCCGTGGGTGGCTATGGGCGCGCCGAACTGTTCCCGTTCTCCGACGTCGACGTGCTGGTGCTCCTGCCGGATTCACCCGCTGGCGCGCCCACGGCGGCGGTCGAGGGTTTCATCACCGCCTGCTGGGACATCGGCGTGGAGATCGGATCGTCCGTGCGCCACGTGGCCGACTGCGTGGCCGAGGCCCAGCGTGACGTGACGGTGCAGACCGCGCTTCTCGAGTCGCGCGCCGTCGCCGGCGCGCGCAAGACCTTCAATGCCTTTCGTCGCGCGACCGAGTCCACGCTCGACCCCGCGGCGTTCCTGCGCGCCAAGACCTTGGAGATGCGCCAGCGCCACGTCAAGTACGAAGACACGCCGTACGCGCTGGAACCGAACTGCAAGGAGAGCCCGGGCGGGCTGCGCGACCTGCAGGTCCTGGTCTGGGTCGCCCGCGCCGCGGGCCTGGGCCGGACCTGGAACGAGATGGCGGCCCGGGGGCTGCTGACCCCGTTCGAAGTCAGCCAACTGCTCAGGCACGAAGGCACGCTCAAACTGATCAGGGCCCGCCTGCATGCGATCGCCGGCCGCCGCGAGGACCGGCTGGTATTCGACCTGCAGACCGCCGTGGCCGAGAGCATCGGCTACAGGTCCACACGGGCGCAGCGCGCCTCCGAGGTGCTGATGCACCGCTACTACTGGGCTGCGAAGGCGGTGGCCCAGCTCAACCAGATCCTGCTGCTCAACATCGAGGAGCGCGTGCAGGGCTCGGGCGACGCGCCGATGCGTCCGATCAATGCACGCTTCCTCGACCGTGCCGGCATGCTCGAGATCGCGCACGACGGCCTGTACGCCGAGAACCCGCACGCGATCCTCGAGACCTTCCTCGTCTACCAGCAGACGCCCGGCATCCAGGGGCTTTCGGCGCGCACGCTGCGCGCGCTGTACAACGCCCGCAACCTGATGGGTGCCGAGTTCCGGCACGACCCGCTGAACCGCGAGATGTTCATGGACATCCTGCGCCAGCCCAGGGGCATCACGCACGCCATGCGGCTGATGAACCAGACCTCGGTGCTTGGACGCTACCTGTGGGTGTTCCGCCGCATCGTCGGGCGCATGCAGCACGACCTGTTCCACGTCTATACGGTGGACCAGCACATCCTGATGGTGCTGCGCAACGTGCGCCGGTTCTTCATCCCCGAGCATGCGCACGAGTACCCGTTCTGCTCGCAGCTGGCATCGCAGTGGGGCGAGCCCTGGCTGCTCTACGTGGCGGCGCTGTTCCACGACGTGGCCAAGGGCCGCGGCGGCGACCACTCTGAACTGGGCACGCTCGAGGTGCGGCGCTTCTGCCGCGACCACGGCGTCGCGCGTGAAGACACGGCGCTGGCCGAGTTCCTGGTCCGGCATCACCTGACGATGAGCCGCATCGCGCAGAAGGAGGACCTCAGCGACGCCGAGGTGATCGCTTCGTTTGCCGGCCTGGTCGGCAACGAGCGCCGCCTGACCGCGCTGTACCTGCTGACGGTGGCCGACATCCGCGGCACCAGCCCGAAGGTGTGGAATGCCTGGAAGGGCAAGCTGCTCGAGGACCTGTATCGCCTGACCCTGCGCGCGCTCGGCGGCTCGCGCCCCAATGTCGATGCCGAGATCGAGTCGCGCAAGCAGGAGGCGCGGCAGCTCCTCGCGCTGCATTCGGCCCTGCCAGGGACCGAGCAGCCGTTGTGGGCGACCCTGGACGTCAGCTACTTCGCGCGCCACGACGCCGCCGACATTGCCTGGCACGCGCGCACCCTCTGGCGCCACCTGCACACGCGGGTGCCGGTCGTGCGTGCGCGCCCGTCCTCGGTCGGTGACGGCCTGCAGGTGCTGGTGTTCTCGCCCGACCAGGCCGACCTGTTCGCGCGCATCTGCGGCTATTTCGACGGTGCCGGATTCAGCATCCAGGACGCCAAGATCCATACGACCAAGGCCGGGTACGCACTCGACACCTTCCAGGTCGTCAGCACCGCCCTCGGCCCGACGGCCACACCGTCGGACTACCGCGGACTGCTGTCGCTCGTGGAGACGAACGCTGCCGCCGCGTTGGCGAGCCAGGGCCCGTTGCCCGAGCCTGGGCGCAGCCGCGTGTCGCGCCGCGTCAAGTCGTTCCCGGTCGTACCGCGGGTCTCGCTGGCGCCCGACGAGCGCGCGCAGCGCTGGCTGCTGAGTGTCAGCGCGAGCGACCGCTCCGGCCTGCTCTACGCGATCGCGCGCGTGCTGGCGCGCCACCGCGTCAATCTGCAACTGGCCAAGGTCAGCACGCTGGGCGAACGCGTCGAGGACACCTTCCTGATCGACGGCCCGGAGCTCCAGCAGTCCAAGCTGCAGTTGCAGATCGAGAGCGAGCTGCTCGACGCCGTCGACGATGGCACCGGAGCGCGCCGATGAGCGTGAGCAAGGTGTCGGTCGCGCAGGCGCTGGCCGGGCTGGCGGGCTACGACGCCGTGATCGACGCCCGCAGCGAGAGCGAGTTCGCGCTCGATCGCCTGCCTGGTGCCGTCAACTGGCCGACGCTGAACGACGAACAGCGCCACCTCGTCGGCACCGAATATGCGCGGATCTCGGCCTTCGATGCGCGCAAGCGCGGTGCCGTGATGGCAGCGCGCAACATCGCCGTCCACGTCGAGCGCGAGGTGAGCGACCTGCCACGCAGCTGGCACCCGCTGCTCTATTGCTGGCGCGGCGGGCAGCGCTCCGGCGCGCTGGCCCACGTGCTCGGGCAGATCGGCTTCGACGTGCACCTGCTCGAGGGCGGCTACCGCGAATACCGCCGCGCCGTGATCGCCGATCTCGGCCGGCTGCCGGCGACGTTGCAGTTCCGCGTGCTGTGCGGCAAGACCGGCAGCGGCAAGAGCCGGCTGCTCGGCGCGCTTGCCGCCGCCGGCGCGCAGGTGCTGGACCTCGAAGGACTGGCGAACCACCGCGGTTCGGTGCTCGGCTCCGTGCCGGGCAGCGGGCAGCCGTCGCAAAGGCGCTTCGAGACGCTGGTCTGGGATGCCCTGCGCCGATTCGATCCGGCGCGCCCGGTCTTCATCGAGAGCGAGAGCCGCACCGTCGGCCGCCTGCGCGTTCCGGAGGCGCTGCTGGTGTGCATGCGCGCCGCGCCATGCCTGGTCGTCGACATGCCGCTGCAGGCGCGGGTGCAGTTGCTGATGGAGGACTACGCCCATCACGTCGCCGACGTCGAGGGCCTGTGCGCACGCCTGCAGGTGCTGCGCGCGGCGCGCGGACACGAACTCGTCGACCGCTGGCAGGCCGCCGCCCGCGCCGGCCGCATGGTCGAAGTCGTTCACGACCTGCTCGACAGCCACTACGACCCGATCTACCTGCGCTCGATGGCGCGCAATTTCACACGATTCGACGGCGCGCCTGTCGTCCACGCCAGCGACGGCGGACCCCTGACGCTGGAGGGCATCGCCGCCCGACTCGTCGAGCAGGTGACGCTGCACGACGTTGCCTCGACCGTTGAATAAGTCCTGCGTGGTGCCGCAACCGCGCTGCTAGACTGGTTTTCTCAAGAACAAGCCAGCGGCAGCACGGGGGAGTCAGGTGCGCCAGTTCACATTGAAAAGCACGCCGACGGCGGTGTGGGCGGCGCTCGCCGCACTGGCCCTCGCCGGCCTCGTGGCGCTGACTCCGCTGCGCGGGTGGCTGTCGTACGAGATCGGCGACGGCCTCACGCGCATCGCGGCGCCGGAACGCCACTTCGACAACCTGCTCGTCGTCGATATCGACGAAGCCTCGCTGCGCGACCTCGCCCCGCTGGTGGGCGGCTGGCCACTCAAGCGCGAATTGCATGCCGCGGTCCTGCACTACCTGCGCGATGCCGGCGCGGCATCCGTGGCGATCGATATCGTCTATGCCGATCCACGCGAAGGCGACGACAAGCTCGTGATGGCCCTGCAGGGCCGCATGCCCGTCGTGCTCGGTGCCACCGGCGTGCGACAGCGCGTGGACTCCGGCACGGTCGGACCCGCCAGCGGCGCAGCCCCGGCCTTTGTCTGGCCGGCCATGGTGCTGCCCCACTCCGGGCTCAGCAACGGCGAGGCGGGCCGGCCACTGATCGGCATGGCCTCGAGCCCGCTGGACAGCGACGGCGTGTTGCGCGCGGTTCAGGTGCTGCATCACAGCGGCGGGCGCAGCCTGGCTGCAATGCCGGTGGCGATGGTGCAGGCCCTGACCGGCGACCACCAGCTCAAGTACGACGCGGCGCGCCGCAGCTTCAGCGCCGCGCGACGCGTTTGGCCGGCCGATGCACAAGGCCGCGTGACCGTGCGACTGCCGCGCAATGCCGATGCGGTGAACACGCTGTCCTTCGCACGCCTGGCGCGCGCTGCGCTCGGGGTCGAACCCGGCGATGGCTTGCGCGAACGCATCGCCGGCCGCATGGTCGTGCTGGGCAGCAGCGCCTTTCCGGGTGAGGCCGTGATGACGCCCGCCGGGCAGATCAGCGGCATCCACTGGATTGCCGCGACCGCCGGCGCCCTGCTCGCCGGCGACCTGGAGCAGCCGATCGGGCCGTGGGCCGGATTGCCGCTGTGGCTGGTCGCACTCGCCCCTCTCCTGCTGGCCTGGCGACGGCCGACCTCGGGCGCGCTGGTCCTCGCGGGCGCGAGTGCCACCGCGGCGGCCCTCGTCGTGGTGATGGCGCTGGTGCTGCGCATGGCCTGGGGCCTGGTGCTCGACCCGGTGCTGCCGCTGGTGGCCGGAGCCGGCACGCTGGCCGGGATGCTCGGCCTGCGCCAGATGGCGCTCACGCGGGCGAGCCGGCAAGCCGAACTCGACCGCGCGGTGGCCGATGCGTCCAACCGCGCGAAAAGCGAATTCCTCGCCCATGTCAGCCACGAGATCCGCACCCCGATGAACGCGGTGCTTGGCGTGGCCGATCTGCTGTCGGAGACCGAGCTCACGCCGGTCCAGCGCCGCCACGTCGAGGTCTTCCGCCGCTCCGGCGAGGCCCTGGCGTGCCTGATCGACGACCTCCTGGATCTGTCGAAGATCGAGTCCGGCCGCATCGAGTTGCACCATGCGGAGTTCAGCCTCGCCAACCTGCTGCGCGAGCAGCTCTCGCTGCTGCGCCCGCGTGCCGAGGACAAGGGCGTGCAACTCGGATTGAAGATCGCGCCGTCGGTGCCGAGCATGGTCATCGGTGACCGCCTGCGCCTGATGCAGGTCATCGTCAATCTGCTGGCCAACGCAATCAAGTTCACCCAGCGCGGCACGGTTTCGCTCGAGGTCGATCGCGACGACACCGCACCCGCACTGATCCGCTTCTCCGTCATCGACACCGGCATCGGCATCGATGCGGCCAAGATCGACCGCATCTTCGAGCCCTTCATTCAGGGCGATACCAACATCGTGCGCGAGTTCGGTGGCACCGGCCTGGGCCTGACGATCACGCACCGCATCGTCGAGCTGATGGGTGGCGCCATCACGGTCAGCAGCACCCCGGGGCTGGGCTCCGTCTTCGCGTTCTCGGTGCCGCTGCCGGCGGTATCGTCCGCGCTCGGCCCACGAACCAATGCCGCGCCACTGACAGCCCCGGGGGGCGCCCCCCAGACCCGCACGCGCAAGCTGCGTGTCCTGCTCGCCGACGACAACCCGACCAGCACCTACGTCGTGAAGGCGATGCTCGACCAGCCCAGGTTCGAGGTCGATGGCGTCTGCACGGGCCGCGAAGTGCTGGAGCGCCTGGACAGGCAGGTCTATGACATTGTCCTGGTCGACATCCAGATGCCCGACATCGACGGCCTGACGGCCACGCGCACCTGGCGGCGCCTGGAGGCCGAGCGCGGCTTGGTGCGCACACCGATCATCGCTTTGTCGGCCAATGCCTTCGAGGCCGACCGCCGCCTCAGCGTGGAGGCCGGTTGCGACGAACACATCGCCAAGCCGGTGCGCAAGGCCAAGCTGCTCGCCGCCATTGACCACTGGGTGCCGGACGACGCGGCGCTTCCGTCGGCCGCCCCCGGAGCCGCGCCGGCGAGCGCATTGCCCCCCTGGCAGCGCGAGGCCCTGGCCACCCTCTCGCGCGACGGCGCGATCGACGTCGGCCATGCGCTGGCCCACCTCGGCGGCGATGTCCCGCTGCTGCTTGCCACGCTCGAGCAACTGGCCCAGCCGATGGGCGAATGGGGCGCGCGCTTCCGCGCCACGCTGGCAGGTGGCGACATCGAGCGCAGCCGACGGATGGTGCATGACCTCAAGGGCATCCTCGACGGCATCGGCGCGCTCGGCGCGATGAAGGAGGCCGCGTGCATCGAGGAGATCCTGCGAAACGGTGATACGGCCCATGCCGGGGCGCTGCTCGACGACCTCGATGCGCGACTTCAGCCGGTGGCGCGCGCGCTTCGGCGCGCCGTCGACCGCGTGGCGCAAGGCCGGTCCTCGATCCGCTAGAGCCGTCGCCCGCCGTCGGAGATCCGCGCGCTGGCACCGTCCGCGCAGGCGGCACGGTGGCCGGCACCTGTGCCAGATCAAGGCCGCTGCGGCCTCGGCCGATACACTGCGCCGCCATGGAACGACTGCGTGCCGTCGAGGAGTCGCGCCGATTCGGCGCGCGCACCATCCCCACCCTGCGGCCGCTGTCGTGGCTGGCGCGCGGCTGGCGCGACCTGATGCGCTGCCCGCTGCCCGGCGTCGTGCATGGGCTGGCGGTCGCGGCCTTCGGGGCCCTGCTGATCGTCTTTGCGCGCGAGCGCTTCTGGCTGTTGTCGGGCGCATTCTCGGGTTTCATGCTGGTCGCGCCGGTCGTCGCCACCGGGCTGTACCGCATCAGCCGCGACCTGCAACGCGGCAAGCACCCGACGCTGGCCGATGCGCTGTCGGTGTGGAAGCCCAACGACGGTCGCATGGTGATCTTCGGCCTGCTGCTGGCGCTGGCCGGTACCGGATGGGTGCTGACCTCGGCCTCGCTGATCACCGGCTTCACCGATGCGCCGGTCCGCAACCCGCAGGACTTCCTGAAGAACGTGGTGCTCAACGATCGATCGCACCTGTTCGAGATCTGGCTGGCGCTGGGGGGCGTGTTGGCAGCGCCGGTCTTCGCCTCCAGCGTCGTGGCTCTGCCTCTGCTGCTGGACCGCAAGGTCGGTGTGGCGGTGGCGGTATTCACGAGCTGGCGCGTCGTGCTCGAGAACCCGGGGCCGCTGGCCCTTTGGGCCGCGCTGATCATCGGCCTCACGGCCTTCGGCATGTTCACCGCGCTCGCCGGTCTGGTCTTCGTCGTCCCCTGGCTCGCACATGCGAGCTGGCATGCCTACCGCGACCTGGTCGATGCGTCCGGGTTGCCCGAACAGGATTGAGCGAGCCGGGATCCATGTTCGACTTCACCGAGGAGCAGATCGCGCAGTTCGGGCTGACTTTCGGCGTCAGCGCGTTCATGCTCTACATGGTGTTCATCATCTTCCAGCTCGCGCGCGAGTCGAAGGCTGGAAAGTTCGGCACCTTCGTGCTGTTCCTGGCGCTGGGCTTCGGTCTGGTCGGGTTTGCCGCCAAGGGACTCATCAAGTTCTTCATCGGCGGCGCCACCTGAAGCGGCAAGGCGGTGCGCCATGAAAAGCGCCCTGGCGGTGCAGGGCCGTCCAGGGCGCGATGAGGGGGTCCAGACCCGAAGGTCCGGCGCGGCTGCGGCTTCAGCCCATGTGCAAGCCGCCGTTGCAGGCAATCTCGGCGCCGGTCGTGAAGCCGGAATCCTCGCCCGCCAGCCAGCCGCAGATCGAGCCGATCTCCTCCGGCGTACCCAGGCGCCTGACCGGGATCGTCGAGATGATCTTCTCCAGCACTTCGGGCTTGATCGCGCGGACCATGTCGGTGCCGATGTAACCCGGGCTCACGGTATTCACCGTCACGCCCTTGGCCGCGAGTTCCTGCGCCAGGGCCATCGAGAACCCGTGCATGCCCGCCTTGGCGGCGGAGTAGTTGGTCTGGCCGGCCTGGCCCTTCGCGCCATTGACCGACGAGATCTGGATGATGCGACCCCAGCCCTTTTCCACCATGCCCGGAACGACCTGCTTGGTCACGTTGAACATGCTGTTCAGGTTGGTGTCGATGACAGCCTTCCAGTCCTCGGGCGTCATCTTCAGGAACATGCGGTCGCGCGTGATGCCGGCGTTGTTGACCAGCACCTCGATCGGACCATGCTCGGCCACGGCCTTGGTGAAGGCTTCGACGGTCGAGTCCCAGTCGGCGACGTTGCCGACCGACGAATAGAAGGTATAGCCCAGCGCCTTCTGTTCGTCGATCCACTTGACGAAGTCACGGCTCGGGCCACAGCCGGCGATGACCTTGAACCCGTCCTTGTGCAGTCGCTGGCAGATCGCGGTCCCGATCCCGCCCATGCCGCCTGTCACGTAAGCCACTTTCTGTGCCATTTGCTCGCTCCTTTGGTGTGTCGATGGATGAATCGAGCGTCGCCCGTCACCGCGCTGCGGTCAATCGGGTTCGCCCTGTGCTTTTGTCTCTTTGTGATGCGCTCTGGCCTCGCCGGTCCCCCCGGAGTCGGGTCTGCCCCAAAGGCCAGGCAGCGGCCGCAGAGGCGACCGTGGGGCAGGAGCCATGCGACCAGTGTGCCGTCATGTCAGGCCTTGGCCTTCACATAACTGCCAGGTGCCGGCTCGATCGCCTTGAACTGCCGGGTGCCGTAGCCCTTGGGCGCCGGCACCTGCTTGCCGCCCTGCGGCGCAAGCCACCTGCTCCAGTCGGGCCACCAACTGCCGGCATGCTCGGTCGCGCCGTCGAACCAGGCCTGGGCTTCGGCAGGCAGCTTGTCGTTGGTCCAGTGGCTGCGCTTCTTGGCAGCGGGCGGATTGATCACGCCGGCGATGTGGCCCGAGGCGCCGAGCACGAAGCGGACCTTGCCCTTGAACAGCGGTGTCGAGCGGTAGGCCGCGGCCCACGGCACGATGTGATCCTCACGCGAGGCGTAGACGAACACCGGTGCCTTGATCGCGCCGAGGTCGACCTTCTCGCCGCAGACGGTGAGCCTGCCCGGCTGGACCAGCTCGTTCTGCAGGTAGGTGTGGCGCAGGTACCAGCAGTACATCGGGCCTGGCAGGTTGGTCGAGTCGCCGTTCCAGTACAGCAGGTCGAATGGCGGCGGCGCCTCACCCTTCAGGTAGTTGCCGACGACGTAATTCCAGACCAGGTCGTTCGGGCGCAGGAAGCTGAAGGTCGTCGCCAGTTCCTTGCCCTTGAGCAAGCCCGGGCCTTTCGGCGACTTCTCGCCGATGGTCGCTTCGCGCAACTGCACCCCCGGCTCGTCGATGAACAGGTCGAGCACGCCGGTGTTACTGAAGTCGAGCATCGAAGTCAGCAGCGTCATGCTCGCCGCCGGCTGTTGACCTCGCGCCGCCAGCACGGCGAGCGCCGTTGCCAGGATCGTGCCGCCGACGCAAAAGCCCATGATGTCGATCTGCTGCTGGCCGCTGATCGCCTGGACTTCGCCGATCGCGCGGAGGGCGGCGTCTTCGATGTAGTCGTCCCAGGTCTTGGCCGCGACCGATTCGTCGGGGTTGCGCCAGCTCATCACGAACATGCGATGGCCCTGGCTGACGAGGTAGCGGATCACGGAATTGTCGGGCTGCAGGTCGAGGATGTAGTACTTGTTGATGCACGGCGGCACGAACAGCATCGGCCGCTCATGGACCTTTGCCGTCAGAGGCTTGTACTCGAGCAGCTGGAACAGATCATTCTCGAAGACGACAGCGCCTTCGCTCGTCGCCACGTTGCGGCCGACCTCGAACACGCTGTCGTCGGTCTGCGAGACATGGCCCTGCTGCACGTCGCCCCACAGGTGCACCAACC
>Ga0209682_10000410_pt1 | contig 14785 bp, 4 predicted proteins | sample DOMMetBare2Fresh_2_FD_187471 | JGI IMG/M metagenome (GOLD analysis project Ga0209682, IMG submission 187471) | Wetland sediment microbial communities from St. Louis River estuary, USA, under dissolved organic matter induced mercury methylation -... | ecosystem: Environmental > Aquatic >... | reverse complement strand
GCCGCGGAGGGTGTAGGCGGCGAGGAGGGTGTCGAGGCCCACCGTCTGCTCGGGGAGCCAGGCGGGGCCGGGGCCGGCGGCGGGATCGCGCCTCGTCATCCCGATCTGGATGGCTTCGAGGGGGTTCAGCGAGGTCACCGGCCAGTCGCTGCCACCCACCACCACGGCCCCGGTCTCGACCACGCTGCCGATCGGATAGAGCCAGCGGGAGCGCTCCGGGCCGAGGACGGGGATGGTCAGGTCCTTGATGTAGGGGTCGTCGTAGGCCCAGAGCGACTGGAAGTTGGCGATCACGCCGAGGCGCTGGAAGCGCGGGATGTCGGCCGGATCGATCAGCTCCAGGTGGGCGATCTGGTGGCGGGCGTCGCGCGGACCGTTGGCGGCGCGGGCCTTTTCGAAGGCGTCGAGGGTCATGCGCACGGCGCGGTCGCCGATCGCGTGGACGTGGATCTGGAAGCCTTCCTTGTCGAGCGCGGCGACCATCCGGTCGAGCGCCGCGGGCTCCCAGTTGGGCTGGCCGCGGTCGTTGGCCGATGATCCGGACGACCCCACGTACGGCTCCAGCAGAGCGGCGGTGCGCGCTTCGATGACGCCGTCCGCGAAGAGCTTCACGGTCTCGGCGCGCAGCCGGCGGCCTTTGTACGTCCGGCGCAGGCGGACCAGATCGGGAATCTGCGCGACCCCCTTCTCCGGCTCGGCCGGCAGGGCCGCGGTGACGCGCACGGTGAGCTCGCCGCTGCGGTCGAGCGCGGCGTAGGCGTCCAGCTCCCCGGGCGTGGCGCTGGCGTCCTGGATGGAGGTGATGCCGGCCGCCGCCGCGAGCTTCAAGGCGCGGCGCAAGCCTTCGGTCCGTTCTTCCAGCGTGCGTTCGGGGATCAGGCGGGTGACGAGGTCCGCGGCGCTCTCGCGGAGCGTTCCGGTGGGCTCGCCGGTGGCGGGATCGCGCTCGATGCGGCCATTGGGCGGATCGGGCGTCGCCTTGGTGACGTGCGCGAGCTCCAGGGCGCGGCTGTTGGCCCAGAGCGAATGGCCGTCGGCTGCGTAGAGGGCCACCGGCCGGTCGGGGACGAGGGCGTCGAGCAGCTTCTTGTGCGGATTGGCCTGCGGGAACACGGGGAGCTGCCAGCCGCCGCCCTGGATCCACGGCAGCTCGGGATGCGCGGCGGCGAAACGGCCGATCTCCGCCAGGACCTCCGCCTGGGTCGAGAAGTCGCCCACCTGGCAATCCGCGAGATAGGCCCCGCCGCTCGCCAGATGGATGTGCGAGTCCTGGAAGCCGGGCAGGACCATCTGGCCGGCCAGATCGATCACGCGGGTCTGCGGTCCGATCCACCGCTCGACGTCCTTGTCCGTCCCGACGGCGACGAGGCGTCCATCGGCCACGGCGACCGCTTCGGCCCGCGGCTTCTGCGCGTCGAGGGTGACGACGGCGCCGTGGCGGAGCACGAGGTCGGCGGGCTCGGGACGGGCGCAGGCCGCTGCGAGAACGCCGAGAACGCCGAGGACGGCACGAAAGAGGCGCGGTGTCATGCGGAGGAGCCCTCCCCGGACGTGCCGCGATCCGCGGCGATGCGGCTGCACAGCCAGTTGATCCGGTGCGTGGTGGAAGCGTCCGCGAGCTTGGCGAAGAACCCGCGGTCCGCCTCCAGGATCTCGGGAGCCGTGCGCCGGTCCCCCGCTTCCCAGGAAAACCAGGCCAGGTGGAGCCGGGCGGTGGCGTAGAGGCGCAGGTGCAGCCGCGGATTGAGGCTCTGGGCGGCGAACCGCGTGGCTTCGAGAGCCTTGCGCAGGTTCCCCTCGTGGAAGTAGGAGAGGCCGAGGGTGATGAAGGACGCGGCCGCGTCGGAGGGCGTCCCGGTCACCAGGGATTGGCAGATGGAGCGGACGAGCAGCGTCTCGGCGCGGTGGAACAGGCGGCGCTCCAGGTGGAGCTGGGCCTCGCAGGCATCGATCTCCGCCCGCACGGCCGGATCGGTGACGCTCCCGGCGGCCACCAGCGAGCGGGCGAGGGCGAAGCGCTTCTCCGCTTCCGGCAGGTCGTCGCAGGCGCGCGCGGCATGGCCGAGATAGGCGGCGGTGCGCGCCCAGAGGTCCGCCATCCCGGGGCTGTCGGCCGCATGGCGGAGCACCGCGTCCGCGGTCTGCGCCAGCTCCCGGGCCGCACCCATGTCCACGGGCATCTCCTGCCTGGCCTGGTCGAGCAGGAGCCGCGCGAGCTGTGGGCTGCGGTAGCGTTCGACGGAGCGGTCGATCTTCCGCAGCCGCTCGGCGAGGGGGAAGGTCAGGAGCTTGCGCAGGTCGCGGCCGGCGAGGCGGGCGGCCGGGCTGGCGGCGCGGACCCCGGGCTCGCCGGGGAGCGGCAGGCGGAGCAGCCCCTCCCGCTCCGTCGGGCTCACCCGGCGTTCCCGGTCCCAGGCGGCGAGCTCCTCGCGGCAGAACGGGCAGGCATCCGCCACCGCCTCGACGATGGCTTGTTCGAGAATTTCCCGGGCCGCCTCCTTCCGCAGGACGGCCCACAGCAGCTCGCGGGTGATGTGGAGATGAGGCACCGGTCCTCCTTGGTCGATAGCCGGCGCCGAGGATTGTAGACCAAAGTTGCGCGATCGGGGCATGGATTCACGCCCCGCGGGGAGCGGGCGGAAAGGACGGTCTTCCCCCTACTCCCCCCGCAGCACCCGCATCGGGTTCGCCTTCGTGGCCCGCACGGCCGGCAGCGAGGTGGCCAGCAGGCCGATCAGGGCGAGGAAGAGCGGCACCGACACGAAGGTCAGCGGATCGAGCGTGCTCACCTGGTAGACCAGGCTCGCCATGAAGCGGGTGAGGAGGAGCGAGCCCACGACGCCCACCGCCAGGCCGATCGAGGTCAGCTTCAGGCCCTGGACCAGGACCATCTGCAGGACCTGCCGGCGGCGGGCTCCCAGGGCCATGCGGATGCCAATCTCGTGGGATTGCTGGCGGACGGTGTAGGAGAGGAGGCCGTAGATCCCCACCGCGGCGAGGCTCAGGGCGAGGGCTCCGAAGATGCCCATCAGCAGCAGGATGAAGCGCGGGCCGGCGAGGGCGGCGTCGGTCAGCCGTTCGAGGGTCATCGCGGAGGCGATCGGCTGGTTCGGATCGAGGGCGTAGATCGCCTCCTGGACCGGCTTGACGAGCGCCAGCGGCTCCGCCGAGGTGCGCAGCACCAGGTCCTGGTACGGCATGTACTCGGCCAGCGGGTTCTGCCGGAAGGGGACGTAGAAGTCCATCATCTGGCGGTCGAAGCCGCGGTAGCGGATGTCGGCCACCACGCCCACCACGGTGATCCAGGGCGTCTGCTGGTCGGCGAAGACGCGGCGCACGCGCTTGCCGAGGGGGTTCTGGCCCGGCCAGTAGAACTCGGCCATGCTCCGGCTGACGATGCAGACCGGCTGCGCATTCAGGTCGTCGTGCAGATCGAAATCCCTGCCCTGGAGGAGCGGCGTCTTCAGGGCCTTGAAATAGCTCGGCGCGACGGCCTGGAAGTTGGTCAGCGGGTTCTTGACGAGCTCATCCCACCCTTGCCCCTCGCGTACCACCGGCATCTCCCAGACCGCCGAGACGTCCAGGGGGCGCGCCAGGACGGACGAGGCGGTGACCACGCCGGGCAGGGTCTGGGCCTGCTCCAGGAGGCGGTCGAAGAACTGCTGCCGCTTCTGCGGATCGGGGTAGCTCTTTTCGGGCAGGCGGACGCGCAGGGTCAGCACGTTCTCCTTGTCGAACCCGGGATCGATCCGCTGGAGCTGGATGACGCTCTGCACCATCAGGCCGGCGCCGATCAGGAGCATCAGCGCGAGCGACACCTCGGCGACCACCAGGAGCTTGCGCAGCCGGGTGTTGCGGGTGCTGCCGAAGGAGCGCCGCGCGCCTTCCTTGAGCGGCTCGTAGAGGTTGCCGCGGCTCACCTGGAGGGCCGGCGCCACGGCGAACGAGGCCACGGCGGCGAACGAGACGAGCAGGGAGAAGACCACGGTGAGCGGATCGAGGCGCACCTCGTCGAGCCGCGGGATGCTCTCCGGCCCGAAGGCGGTCAGGAAGCGAATGCCCACGAGCGCCAGCAGGAGGCCGCAGAGGCCGCCGAGGAGGCCGAGCGCCGCTCCTTCGGTCAGGAGCTGGCGGACGAGCCGGCGCCGGTCCGCGCCGAGCGAGGCACGGACGGCGATCTCCTGCCGTCGCTCCAGGGTGCGCGCGAGGAGGAGATTCGCCACGTTCGCCACCGCGCAGAGCAGGAGGAAGACGACGCCGCCGAGGAGGAGAAACAGCATCGAACGCACGTTGCCGAAGATCTCCTCGGTGAGCGGCCGGACGGACGAGGAGAAGCCGTCGTTGAACTGTTTGTACTGCTCCTCCAGGCGGCCCGCGACGACCTGCATCTCCGCATCGGCGGCGGCGGCGGTGACGCCGGGCTTCAAGCGGCCGACCGCTTTCAGGACGCGGTAGATGCGGAGCTCCGTCCCCTGCGCGCCGAGATAGGGGACCAGCGGGATCCAGAGCTTGGCGCTGCGCGGATATCTGACGCTCGCCGGCATGACGCCGATCACCGTGTAGCTCTCGGCGTCGAGCCGGATCTGCCGGCCGACGATCGACGGGTCGGAGCCGAACATGTCCGCCCAGAGCTGATGACTGAGCACGGTGACGTGCCGCGTGCCGAGGCGGTCTTCCTCGGGCAGGAAGCTCCGCCCGATCTCCGGGGCGACGCCCAGGGTGTGGAAGAAGTTGCCGGAGACCGGCGCCGCCTCCACCTGGACGGGCTCGCCGATGCCGGTCAGGTTGAGGCCGGCGTTGCTGGAGGTGAGCGCCGCAAGCTCCTCGAACACCTTGTTCTGGCTCCGCCAGTCGCGGAAGTTGGGATACGACAGCTCGATCAAGCCGAACTCGCGCTTCTTGGCGCTCTCCCAGAGCACCATCAGGCGGTCCTGGTTCTTGAACGGCAACGGCTGGAGCAGCACGGTGTTCACCACGCTGAACACCGCGGTGGTGGCGCCGATCCCGAGAGCCAGCGTGAGGATGGCCACGGCGGCGAACCCCGGCGCCCGGCGGAAGGTACGGAAAGCATATCCAAGGTCTTGCAGCATCTGTTTCATGACAAACGTCTCCTGGTCCGTGCGGGTCGCGGGTCCCCCTCCCCTGACCCCTCCCCCGCAAAGCGGGAGAGGGGAACCACGACGCGGGGAGGATCAGCGGAAAATTGCCCTCAGTCCTTCTTTTTCACCCGGCGGTAGTAGCCGCCGCCCAGGGGCTTGTAGCCGCCGTTCTCGTCCGGGCCGCTCTCGAGGTTGAACAGCAGCTCGTCCGCGCCGTTGCGGGTGACGGTGTTGCGGAAGCCGCCGAGCAGCGGATCGTCACCGTGGAGGACGAAGCCGGTCTCGGTCGAGCGGCCGTCGGCGATGCCGGCGTTGCCCCAGGAGTCGAACCACCAGAGCTTGTAGATGCCCTTCTCCTTGGTGGGCTGCCAGGTCTCCTCGGACTCGGAGATGCCGATGCTGCCGACCGAAAAGTTGCGGCCCTGCACCATCTGGTGGTTGAACACCCACTTGACCTCGGCGTTCGAATCGAACTCGACGTCCGCCAGGGTGTACTTGCCGGCCCAGTCGCCGACGATGGTTTCGAGGAACTCGTCTTCGTACGGCGGCGGGAGCTGAAGCCCGGCGCCGGTGGTCTCTTCGGTCTGATCGATGACTGCGGTCTCTGTGCTCATGGTGGTCTCCTTGTTCGAAAGTCGCTGCGACTCTCTGTTTTTGTGATCAGTTGTTGGTGATCAATGGGCGAGATACAGGCGAAGCAGGGAGGCGTCGAGCCGCGGGCAGGCGATGCCGCTCCCGGCGAGCGCCGCCTGGGTGCGGCCGGATGCGATGTGCGGCGCATGGGCGTCGTCCTCGGCCGACTCGCCGGCGGTGAGCACCGGCAGCAGCGGGTAGAGGACGTTGTCGGCCGAGCGCTCCGCGGCCTGCTTGAGCTCGCTTTGCCAGTCGGTCCAGGCGAGCCGCCGGAGCGGCCGGCCGAGGGTGTCGAGCCAGTCGAGCAGCTCGCTCCAGGTGGCGGCCCGCGGGTTCACGAGATGGAACGTCTGCCCCACCGACTCCGGCTGCCGCGCGAGATGGACGAGCGCCTGGCTCACGAAGTCGACCGGCGACATCTCCACCTCCATGTCGAGAAGTGGCGCGGCGCCGAGCTGGAGCGAGCCGCGGAGGATGCGGAAGACGAGGTCGTCCGGGTTGCCCAGACCGGTGCGGCTGTGCCCGCCGATGCGGCCCGGCCGGTAGACGGTGACCGGAATCCCCCGCTCGCCCGCGAGATGGATCAGTTTTTCGGCGACCCACTTGGATTGCGCGTAGCCGCCCATCAATCCGGCGACGGCTTCGAGCGGCGTCTCCTCCCCCACTTCGTCGAGCGGCGGACCGCCGGCCGAGAAGAAGACGCCGGTGGTCGAAACGTAGTGCACCGGCTTCACGCGGCCGAGTGCCGCCAAACGCAGCACCTCCTGCGTGCCGAGCACGTTGGCCGGCCTGAGCGTCGAGTAGGCATAGAAGAGATTGACGAACGCGCCGTTGTGATAGATCGCGTCGATCTCCTCCCCCAGCCGCTGGAATTCCGGCTGCGGGAGCCCGAGGAGAGGCTTGCCCAGATCGCCGTTGACGATGCGGATGCGGTCCGCGAACGAGCCGTCCCAGAGGCCGAACTTTTCGAGGCTCGCGACGAGCTTCCCACGCGCCGCGGCTTCATCGGCGCCGCGCACGAGGGCATGCACCCGGACGGCCGGAAGCTGCCGCAGAAGCTCGTGCAGCAGGAACGAGCCGAGGAAGCCGGTGGCTCCGGTGAGGAGAAGAGCCCTCACCCCCGGCCCCTCTCCCGCAAGCGGGCGAGGGGTGAAAAGACATTGGATCGCAGGATCGAGGACTGCCTCAGCCGCCAGATCCTCGCGCCGCATCACCGGCAGCGCGCTCGCCGCCGGCCCCTTCTTGATCTCGCCGATCGCCTCGGCCAGCGCGGCGACCGTGGGGCCGGCGAAGAGGGTGCGCAGCGGCAGATCGATGCCGAACGCTTTCCGTACGCCATAGATGAGCCGGGTCGCGGTGAGCGAGTGGCCCCCCAGCTCGAAGAAGTCGTCGTGCACGTCGATCCGCGGCAGATGGAGGACCTCCATCCAGATCCCGGCGACCGTCTCCTCGACGGCGTTGCGCGGGGCCGTGAAGGCGCGCCGGGGCTCCCGGGCCTCGTCCGGCGCGGGGAGCGCGTCGCGGTGCACCTTGCCGCTCGGGGTGAGCGGCAAGGCGTCGAGGCGGACGAGGAGCGACGGCACCATGTAGTCCGGCAGCTCGGCCTTGAGGAAGGCACGCAGGTCGGCGGCGCTGAGCGAGTTCTCGGCCACGTAATACCCGACCAGCTTTTTGTCCTTGCCGTCACCGCGGACCACCACGGCGGCCTCGCGCACCTGCGGGTGCTTCGCCAGCGCGGCCTCCACCTCGCCGGGCTCGACACGGAAGCCGCGGATCTTCACCTGGTGATCGCTGCGGCCGAGGAACTGAAGCGTGCCGTTTGGCAGAAAGCGCGCGAGGTCACCTGTCCGGTAGAGGCGGGAGCCGAAATCATCGGACCGATCGGTCGGATCGGACGGATCCGTCGGATGACGAAACGGATTCGGCACGAAGCGCTCCGCGGTCAGCTCGGGGCGGTCGAGATAGCCGCGCACCACCTGCGCGCCGCCGAAATAGAGATGCCCCGGGTTCCCCTGCGGCACCGGCTCGAAGTGCCGGTCGAGCAGGACCATCCGGACGTTCGGCAGCGGCCGGCCGATCGGCGGCAGGGCGGGCCAGTCCGCGGGGCGGCCGGCGAGGCGGTGCGCCGTGACCACGTGCCCTTCGGAAGGACCGTACTGGTTTTCCAGGACCGCGCCCGTCCGCTCCAGCCAGCTCGCGATCGGTCGGGTGATCTGGAGCTGCTCGCCGGCGGTGACGATCTCCGTGAGCTTCTCCGGCACCGGTGCGCCGTGCTCGATCGCCTCGGCGATCTGCTGCAAGGCGACGAAGGGGAGGAAGAGGCGCTCGACGCCGTGCTCCTGGAGCACCCGGCAGAGCGCCTGGGCGTCGCGCCGCGTCTCCTGCGGGATGCCCACCACCGTGCCACCCGTCCACCAGGTCGAGAAGATCTCCTGGAACGAGACGTCGAAGCTGAGCGAGGCGAATTGCAGGGTCCGGCTGCCCACTCCGGCCGCGGAGGCGCCGCGCTGCCACATCAGGAGGTTGGCGAGCACGCCGTGCGGCATGGCCACCCCTTTGGGCCGGCCGGTCGAGCCCGAGGTATAGATCACGTAGGCCAGATGGTCCGGCGTGGTGCGGCAGACCGGGTTCTCGGTGCTCCGGGATGCGATCACGTTGCGGTCGGCGTCCAGGAGCACTTGGCGGACGGCGTGCTCGGGAAGCCCCGCGGCGACGTCCCGGGTGGTGACCAGCACGCGGCTCCGCGAGTCGGCGAGCATCGCGGGTCGCCAGGAGCGAGTGGCCGCCCTGGAGGAAGAAGTCGTCGAGCAGGCCGACCCGCGGCAGGGCGAGCAGCTCGCACCAGATCGCGGCGACCGCCTCCTCCACCGGCGTCCGCGGGGCGACGTAGAACGCCTCACCGCCCACGCGTTCGGCCGGCGGCTCCGGCAGGGCCTTGCGGTCGACCTTGCCGTTGGCATTGATCGGCAGGCTTTCCAGGACCACGAAGGCCGCCGGTACCATGACCTCGGGGAGCTTCGGCTGGAGGTGCGCCCGCAGCTCCTCCGGCGTCAGCACGGGGCCGTCGAAGGCCACGTAGGCGACGATCCGGCGCTCAGGGTCCTCTCGCACCACCACCGCGGACTCCTTGATCCCCGGGGTCTGCGCCAGCACCGCCTCGATCTCGCCGAGCTCGATGCGGAAGCCGCGGATCTTCACCTGCTGGTCGGTGCGGCCGAGGAAGTCCACGATGCCGCCGGCCCGCAGGCGCGCCAGGTCGCCGGTGCGGTAGAGGCGGGCGCCGAAAAGATCGGACGGATCCGACCGATCGGACCGATCCGTCCGATCACACAAAGGCGCCGGAACAAATCGCTCGGCCGTCAAATCGGGCCGGCCGTGGTAGCCGCGCGCCAGGCCGTCGCCGCCCACGTAGACCTCGCCGGCCACGCCGACCGGCACCGGCTCCAGCCGGCGGTCGAGCAGGTGCAGCGTGGTGTTGGCGATCGGCCGGCCGACCGGCACCGGGCCGCTCTGGAGGCTGCAGGTATGGGCCGTGGAGAACGTGGTCCCCTCGGTCGGCCCGTAGCCGTTGATCATGCGGACGTGCGGCAGCTCGCGGACCACCGTCTCGACGAGCGGCGCCGCGAGGACGTCGCCGCCGGCCAGGAGCTGGCGCAGCGGCGCGAGCCCCTCCAGGTTCTCCTGCACCATGAGATGGAACAGGCCCGCGGTCAGCCAGAGGGTGTCGACCCCGTGCGTGCGCACGATCTCGCCGATGTCCTGGAGCGAGAGGCGGCCACCCGGGGGGATCACCAGGCGCCCACCGTTCAGCAGCGGACCCCAGATCTCCAGCGTCGCGGCGTCGAACGCGGCCGGGGCGAGCTGCAGGAAGGTCCGCTCCTCGCTCAGGTCGGCGTAGTCGGTGTTCCGCACCAGGCGGACCACGCCGCGGTGGGGCGTGGCAACTCCCTTGGGCCGCCCCGTGGAGCCGGAGGTGTACATCACGTAGGCCAGGCTCGACGCGCCGGCACCGCCATCCCACGCCGCTGCGCTCTGCCGCTCGATCCAGCCCCGGTCGGCGTCGAGGCAGACGGCCGGCGTGCCGGTCGCGGGCAGCCGGCCACTCAGATCCGCGGTGGTCAGCAGGACCACGGGCCGGGCGTCCCCCAGCATGAAGGCGAGCCGCTCCGGCGGGTACTGAAGATCGAGCGGGAGGTAGGCGCCGCCCGCCTTGAGGACGGCGAGGATCGAGATCAACAGGTCGAGCGAGCGCTCCAGATAGAGCCCCACCAGGACGTCGGGTCCCACTCCTTTCCGAAAGAGGGCGCGGGCGAGCTGGTTCGACCGGCGGTCGAGCTCGCCGTAGGTCAGGGCGGCCTCATTGCAGACGAGGGCAATCCGCTCGGGCACCCGCGACGCCGTGGCGGCGAACAGCGCCTGGACCGTCGCCTCGCGCGGGTAGTCCGTGCCCGTCCGGTTCCAATCGATGAGCGTCCGGCGCTCCGCCGCCGAGAGGAGCGGCAGGGCGCCGAGCGGCTCGTCCGGCGCGGCGGCCGCGCCCGCGAGCAGCCGCTCGAAATGGTCCGCGAGCCGGCCCACCGTCGCGGCATCGAACAGGTCGGTGCTGTAGGCGATCCGCGCCGTGAGCCCCTCCGGGCGGTTCCAGACGTAGAGGAGGAGGTCGAAGTGGACCGTCCGCCAGTCCAGCTCCTCGCGCTCCATCGCGATCCCCGGCGCCAGCATCCGCGGGGCCGCGCTGCCGTCCTGGAGCACGAAGGCGACCTGGAAGAGCGGGTTGTGGCCGAGATGGCGCTCCGGCGCCAGCTCCTCCACCAGGCGCTCGAAAGGGACGTCCTGGTGCGCGTACGCGGCCAGCGCCGTGTCGCGCACCCGCGCCAGGAGATCGCGGTAGCCCCGCTCGCCGTCGACCCGGTTGCGCAGCACGAGCATATTGGCGAAGAAGCCGATCAGGCCTTCCAGCTCGGAGCGGTTGCGGCCGGCGGAGGGCGAGCCGGTGACCGTGTCCTCGCGGCCGGTCCAGCGCATCTGGAGCGCCTGGAAGGCGGCGAGGAGCGCCATGAAGAGGGTGCTCCCCTGCCGGCGCGCCAGCGCCTTCACGTCGCGCGACAGATCCGGAGAGAGGGCGAAGGAATGCACCGCGCCGCGGAAGCTCTGGACCATCGGCCGCGGCCGGTCGCCGGGCAGGTCGTGGAGCGGCGCCGCCGCGGCGAGCTGCTCCTGCCAATAGCCGAGCTGGGCCAGGGCGGCCGGGCCGGGTAGCCAGCTCCGCTGCCAGAGCGCGAAATCGGCGTACTGCACCGGCAGCCCGGGCAGCGGCAGGTCCTGGTAGAGGGCGGACAGCTCCTCCGCCAGGACGTCGATCGACCAGCCGTCCGAGACGATGTGGTGCATGTTGAGGACGAGGCTGTGCGCCTCCGCCGAGAACGCCAGGAGCCGGGCGCGCAGCAGCGGCCCTCGCGAGAGGTCGAACGGCGTGAGCGCCTCCTCCAGCGCGAGGCGCGAAGCTTCGGCCTCCCGCCGCTCCGCCGGCAGCGCGCGGAGGTCGATCACCGGCAACGGGAGGTCGGCCGCCGGGCCAACCACCTGGACGGCTACCTGGACGGCTCCGTCTCCACCGTCCTGGAAGGTGGTGCGCAGCGTCTCGTGGCGGTCCCCCAGGGCGCCGAGCGCGCGGGCCAGGCGGCCGGGATCGAGCGGACCCGCCAGGCGCAGGAGGACTGGCAAGTTGTAGACCGGGCTCTCCGGCGCGAGCCGGGCCAGGAACCAGAGCGATTGCTGGGCGAAGGAGAGCGGCAGGGGGCCGCCGTCGCGGGCCGCCCGCTGCAACGGGGGCGCCGCGAAGCCCGGGTGCTCCTCGCGCTTCGCGGCGATGCGCCGGGCGAGCGCGGCGACCGTCGGCGCCTCGAACAGCACGCGCACCGGCAGATCGGCCCCGAGGAGGCCGCGCACCCGGGAGACCACCTGCATCGCGGTCAGCGAATGGCCGCCCAGATCGAAGAAGTCCTGGTGGGCGCCGATCTCCTCGATCCCCAGGATCTCCGTCCAGAGGCCGGCGACCATCTCTTCGAGCGGCGTGCGCGGCGCCCGGAAGCTCTCCCCGGCGGGCTCGGCGGGCTCGGCGATCTCGGCATGGCCGCCGAGGATCTGCAACCGCTCCAGTCTCTCCAGGAGATCCAGGCCGAGCGGCAGCGACTCCACCGGCTCGTCCGGCGCGGCGACGACACCGGCCACGATCCGCACGAACGACTCGGCGAGCCGCCCGGCCGTGGCGGCGTCGTAGAGATCGGTGCCGTAGACCAGCCGGGCCGCGATCCCCTCCTCGCGGTCGCGGACGTGGAGGAGCAGGTCGAACGGGCTGGCCTGCCAGTCCAGCTCCTCCCGCACGAAGCCGACGCCCGGCGCGAAGCTCCCGGCATCCTCTCCGTCCTGCTGCGCGAAGCCGATCTGGAAGACCGGGTTTGCACCCAGGTTCCGCTCCGGTGCCAGCGCCTCGACGAGGGTGCCGAACGGCAGCTCCTGGTGGGCGGAGCCGGCGAGCGCCAGGGCGCGCACCTGCTCCAGGAGCGAACGGTAGCCGCTCTTCCCCTCCACCCGCACACGGAGCGCCAGCATGTTGGCGAAATACCCGATCAGCCCCTCCAGCTCGGAGCGGCCGCGGTTCGCCACCGGCGTGCCGACCACCTGGTCCTCGCGGTCTGTCCAGCGCAGCAGCAGGACCTCGAACGCCGCGAGGAGCGCCATGAAGACGGTCGCCCCCTGGCGGCGCGCCAGGGCCCGCACCTGGCGCGACAGCCCGGCCGGCAGTTGGAAGGCGTGGACGGCGCCGCGGAAGCTCTGCGCCGCCGGCCGCGGCCGGTCGCCGGGCAGATCGTAGAGCGGCGCCGCGCCGGCGAGCTGGCGCGTCCAGTAGGCGAGCCGGGACTCGAGCGCCGGCCCGGCCAGCCACTCCCGCTGCCAGGAGGCGACGTCGGCGCATTGCACCGGAAGCTCCGGCAGGATCTCGCCGGCGTACAGCGCCGCCAGCTCCCGCGTGAGCACGTTGAGCGACCAGCCGTCGGCGACGATGTGATGGAGGTTGACGACGAGCGCGTGCTCCGCATCGCCCAGGACCAGGAGCCGGGCGCGCACCAGCGGCCCCCGCTCCAGGTCGAACGGCGTGGCGGCCTCCGCCCGGGCGAGCCGCGCCGCCTCGCTCTCCCGCAGCCCCTCGGGCATCGCGCGGAGATCGGTCACGGCGAGCGGAGTCATCCCGGACGGCGGCGCGATCACCTGGAAGGCTTCGGCGCCCTCTCCCTGGAAGACCGTGCGCAGCGTCTCGTGGCGCGCCACCACGCCGGCCCAGGCCCGCGCCAGGCGGCCGACGTCGAGCGGCCCGGAAAGGCGCAGCACGGCCGGGACGTTGTAGGCCGTGCTGTCGGGGGCGAGCCGGAAGAGGAACCAGAGGCTCTGCTGCGCGAAGGAGACCGGCGCGAGGGTGGACGAGCCCTCCTCGCGCACGATCCGGCGCAGCGGCGGCCTCTCCTCCCGCTCCCCGCCCTCCGCCGCGTCGATCCGCCGGGCGAGCGCCTCGACGGTCGGGTGCTCCAGGACGGCCCGCATCGGCAGCTCGACGCCCAGCGCGTCGCGCAGCCGGGAGACGGCCTGGGTGGCGGAGAGCGAGTGGCCGCCCAATTCGAGGAAGTTGTCGGTGACGCCCACCCATTCGACGCCGAGGACGTCGGCCCAGATCGCCGCCAGCACCTCCTCGCGCGGCGTGCGCGGCGCCACCCGGCGGCTGCGCGCCGCCTCCCACACCGGGGCCGGCAGCGCGGTCCGGTCGATCTTGCCGTTCGGGGTGAGCGGGAAGGCCGCCAGGGGAACGCAGACCGCCGGCACCATGTGCTCGGGGAGCGCCTGGCGCACGAAGTCGCGCAGCGCGCGGCTCGGCGGCAGGGAGTGCCCGGCCCGGGCCGTCACATAGGCGACGAGGCGCTTGTCCTCGCCGTGCTCGCGCGCCATCGCGAGCGACCGCTCCACCGCCGGGTGCCGCTCCAGGGCCGCCTCCACCTCGCCCAGCTCGATGCGGAAGCCGCGGATCTTCACCTGGTGGTCGATCCGCCCCAGGTATTCCAGGTCACCGTCAGGACGGAGACGGACCAGGTCGCCCGTGCGGTAGAGGCGCTCCCCCGGCGGTCCCCAGGGGTTCGGAACGAAGCGCTCCGCGGTCAGATCGGGCCGTCCCAGATACCCGCGCGCCAGCCCGATCCCGGCCAGATGGAGCTCCCCCGTCTCGCCGTCGGCCACCCGGTGGCCGGACGGATCGAGCACGTACCCCTCGGTGCCGTCGAGCGGCCGGCCGATCGCCGGCGCCTCCGTCGCATCGCGGGGGATGCAGGCGAACGTCGAGTAGGTGGTGTCCTCGGAGGGGCCGTAGAGGTTCCACACCTGGTCCGCGGCGGTCTTCTCATAGATCTGCTGGACCAAGGAGCCGGAGAGCGCCTCCCCCGCCAGGTTGACGGTGCGGACGCCCGCCGGCAGGCCGCCGCCGCGCAGGAGCTGCGCGAGGGCCGAGGGGACCGTGTTGACCAGTGTGACCTCGCCGGCCGCCGGCAGCTCCGGCAGGGCGAGGGCGTTCTCCGCGAGGTAGACCGTGCCGCCGAGGGCGAGCGGTACGAAGATCTCGAAGACCGAGAGGTCGAAGCAGACCGAGGTGGCGGCGAGCACGCCACGCAGCCGCTCCGGCGCGAAGGTCTTCTCGGCCCAGGCGATCATCGCCACGGCGCTCCCATGGCGGATCGCCACCCCCTTCGGCCGGCCGGTCGATCCCGACGTGTAGATGAGATAGGCTAGGTTGTCCGGCGCCAAGTTCTCCGGCGCCAAGTTGTCCGGAGATCGTCGCGATCGGTCCGCCTCCCCGGGAGCCTCGTCCTCCGCGGCCTCCTCCCGGCGGTCCAGGCAGACCACGCGGGTGCCCTGCCCCGGCGCCGCCGGCAGCCGGCCGAGCATCCGCTCCTGGGTCAGCAGCACGGCCGCTCCGGAATCCTCCATCAGGTAGCGCAGGCGCTCCTGGGGAT
>Ga0209682_10000409_pt1 | contig 14787 bp, 14 predicted proteins | sample DOMMetBare2Fresh_2_FD_187471 | JGI IMG/M metagenome (GOLD analysis project Ga0209682, IMG submission 187471) | Wetland sediment microbial communities from St. Louis River estuary, USA, under dissolved organic matter induced mercury methylation -... | ecosystem: Environmental > Aquatic >... | reverse complement strand
CGGTCCCCCCTCGGCTTCGAGCTCGACGTGAAGGACCTGAAGGTCTTCGCCAAGCCGAGCCAGGAGTACCCCCTCGGCCACAAGGAGCACGGCGTCGCCTTCCTCATGGAGCAGCGCCAGCTCTGGATCCGCTCCCAGCGCCAGACGGTGGTCCTGAAGGTCCGGGCCAGCGTGGTGAAGGCCATCCGCGACTACTTCGACGGGAACGGCTTCACCCTCTTCGACGCCCCCATCTTCACCCCGGCCGCCTGCGAGGGGACCAGCAACCTCTTCGAGGTCCCCTACTTCGACCTCGGCAAGGCCTACCTGACGCAGTCGGGCCAGCTCTACCAGGAGGCGGGCGCCATGGCGCTCGGCAAGGTCTACTGCTTCGGCCCGACCTTCCGCGCCGAGAAGTCCAAGACCCGCCGCCACCTCACCGAGTTCTGGATGGTCGAGCCGGAGGTGGCCTTCATGGACCTGGAGGGCGACATGGCCCTCATGGAGGAGTTCGTCTCCTACGTGGTCCAGACGGTGCTCCAGAAGCACGAGGCCGAGCTGAAGAGCGTGCTGGAGCGGGACGTGGAGAAGCTCCGGAACGTCAAGCCGCCCTTCCCGCGCATCACCTACACCGAGGCGGTGGAGGTGCTCCAGAAGGCCGGCCACCCCATGAAGTGGGGCGACGACATCGGCGGCGACGAGGAGACCGTCATCGCCAACGCCTACGACCGGCCGGTCATGGTCCACCGCTACCCGGCGGAGATGAAGGCCTTCTACTTCAAGAAGGACCCGAACGATCCCAAGGTGGCGCTCGGCTGCGACGTGCTGGCGCCCGAGGGCTACGGCGAGATCATCGGCGGCGGGCAGCGCGAGGACGACCTGGCGACGCTGGAGGCGGCCATCGAGCACCACCAGCTCCCGAAGGCGGCCTTCGAGTGGTACCTCGATCTGCGCCGCTACGGCACGGTGCCGCACGCCGGCTTCGGCATGGGCGTGGAGCGCTGCGTGGCCTGGATCTGCGGCCTCCACCACGTGCGGGAGACCATCCCGTTCGCGCGCATGATGGAGCGGATCACGCCGTAGACGCGGACGGCCCGCCTCACGCGCCCAGCAGCGCCTGCACCGTCTCGGCGAGCTGGACCGCCAGCACCGGCTTCACCAGGAAGCGGCTCGCCCCCAGCGACATGGCCCGCCGGCGGTCGGCCTCGGCCCCCTCGGTGGTGATGACCACGATGGGGACCCGCTGGTGGGAGCCGCCTTGGCGGATGAGCGACACCAGCTTGAGGCCGTCCAGCACCGGCATGTTGATGTCGGTGAGCACGAGGTCGTAGCGGGTCGAGGTGAGCTTGCGCCAGGCCTCGGCGCCGTCGCCGGCCTCGGAGGTGGCCACCGCGCCCAGCCGGGCCAGCGCGTGGCAGAGCTGCCGGCGCATGGAGGGGCTGTCGTCCACCACCAGCACGTGGAGCGGGCGGGGGTGGGCCCCGCCGTGGCCGGCCCCGTGGCCGGCCCCGTGGCCGTGCCCGTGGCCGCGGTTCACGGCGCCACCTCCCGGCTCATGGGCTTGCGGTAGACCAGGTCGTCGGTCAGGTGGACCAGCTCGAAGTCGGCCGAGAGCGTCACCAGCGACTCGGAGTGGCCCAGCAGCAGCCAGCCGCCGGGGCGCAGCGCGTGGTGGACGCGGGCCAGGGCCCGCTTGCGCGCCGCCGCGTCGAAGTAGATGAGGACGTTCCGGCAGAAGACCGCGTCCACCCGCCCGGCCTCCTCCAGGCCGCGCTCGCCCACCAGGTTGCCGTGGGTGAAGCGGACCATCTCGCGGATGGCGTCGGCCACCACCCAGCGCCCGCCGCGCAGCCTGAACCAGGGGCGCATCCACTCGCTCTCGGCGCCGCGGAAGGCCCGCTCGGCGTAGCTGCCGGCCACCGCCACCGCCAGGCAGCGGCGCGACACGTCCAGCCCGACCACCTCGACCTTCCAGCCGTCGAACAGGCCGGAGGTCTTGAGGAGGATGGCCACCGTGTAGACCTCCTCGCCGGTCGAGCAGCCGGCCGAGAGGACGGTGAGGTGGCGGTCCCGGGCCCGCGCCGCCCCCAGGGCCGGGATGATCTCCTGCCGGAAGGCCCGGAGCTGGTAGGGCTCGCGGTAGAGGTAGGTCTCGTTGGTGGTGACGGCGTCCACCGCCTCGTCGAGCTCGCCGCCGCCGCGCGGGTCGAAGCGCACGAAGCGGTGGTAGTCCTTGTAGCTGGTGAGCCCGTGGGCCTGGAGCCGCGGCGCCAGCTTGCGCGCCAAGAGGTAGCCGTGGTCGTCGCGGAACCAGATGCCGCTGCGGGCGTGCAGGAGCTCGCGGAGGAGCCGGAACTCCTCCTCCGAGAGCGGCGGGGCCATCGGCGGCTGGCGCATCAGCCGGCCGCCTCGGTGAGGGCCCGCACGGCGGCGCCGAAGGCGCGCGCCACCAGGGGATCGGGGTCGAGGGCGGCCAGCAGGGCGGCGTCGGCCCTGAGCGCCGGGTCGCGCCGCTCCCCCATGCCGCGCGCCGCGGCGGCCCGCACGTCCCAGCGCGGGCTGGTGGCCGCCAGGCGGAGCAGCCGCCGCCCCTCCTCGCCCGGCAGCCGCGCCGCCGCCCCGGCCGCCTCCTTGGCCACCTCGGCGTCCGGGTGGGCCAGGCCTCGCTCCAGCACCGCCGGCGCGCCGGCCGCCACCACCCCCAGGGCGTGGAGCGCCGCCGCCACCACCTGGGGCGGCTCGCCCGGCTCGCCCGCCAGCGCCTCCAGGCGGGCCACCTGGGCGGCGCCGCCGCAGGCCGCCAACCCCTCGGCGGCCGCGGCGCGCACCGTCGGCTCGGCGTCGCGGGTGGCCGCCGTGAGCCTGGGGAGGGCCGGCGCCGCCGCCGCGCCCAGCACCGCCAGGGCCCGCGCCGCCGCCGCTCGCACCACCCAGGCCGGATCGGTGAGCGAGCGGCCCAGGTCCTGGAGGACCACCTGCGGCTCCGGGAGCCGCGCCGCCAGGGCGGCCAGCGCCCCGGTGGCCGCCACCCGCTGGGCCGGGCCCGGGGCCGAGAGGCCGCGCCGCAGCGCCTCGAGGTCGCCGCGCTCCCCGAGCGCCCCCAGCACCCGGTGGGACGCCGCCGAGGGGCCGGTGTCGGCGCGGGCCCGCACCGCCCCGAGCACCGCTCGCGCCCCCTCCGGCGAGCGCGCCGCCACCTGGAGGAGCGCCGCCGCGGCCACCCCGGAGACGGCCGGCAGGTCGTCGCCCAGGAGGCCGCCCAGGGCCGGCACCGCCCGGGGATCGCCGATCCGGCCCAGGCAGGCGATCGCCTCGGCCTGCACCTGGACGTCGGCGTCGCCGGTCGCCTCGGCCAGGGCCTGCAGCGCGCCGGCGTCCCCGGCGCCGGCCAGCGTCCCCAGCACCGCCAGGCGGGCCACCGAGGAGAGCGCCGGCAGGCTGCGCCACAGGGCGGCCTGCAGCGCCTGCCCCTGCGGCATCGCCTCCAGCGCCTCCTCGACGTGCGGCCGGTAGCGATCGTCCTCGGCGAGCTGCGCCATGGCCGGCACGTGGCCGGCGTCGCCGATCCAGCCGAGCGCCGCCAGGGCGCCGGGCGGGACCAGCGGATCCTCCGACGCCAGCGCCGCGAGGCAGCTCGCCGCCACGCCGGGATCGGCCCCGGCGGTGGCCCTCACCGCGGCGGCCAGCCGGGAGGCCGCCTCGGCGCCGGCGCGGCCGCGCAGCTCGCCCAGGGCCCCCAGCGCCGCCTCGCGGGCCGAGCGGCTCCGCTCCGAGAGGCCGGCGGTGAGGAGCGCCCAGGCGACCGGATCGTCGCTGGCGCCCAGCGCCCGGTAGCAGGCCGGCTTGAGCGAGCGGTCCTCCAGGAGGCGGGCCACCCGCTGCCCGGGCGGGGCCACCCGGAGCCCGTGGAGGGCCCCCAGGGCCGCGCCCTGCAGCGTCCGGTCGTCCGAGTCGAGGGCGGCGAGCAGCGCGCCGGCGGCCTCCGGCCCACCCACCTTCCCCAGCGCCTCGGCGGCCGCCACCCGCACGTTGGGATCCGGATCGGCCAGCCGCGCCGTGAGGGCCGGGGCGGTGCGGCGCACCCCCACGTCGCCCAGCACCGCCAGCGCGGCCAGCCGGACCGCCACCTCCGGCGACCCGAGCCGCTCGATCACCGCCGGCAGCGCCGGCGGCCCGATGCGGACCAGCGCCGCCGCCGCCGCGTCGCGCCCGCCGGCGGTGTGCGCCCCGTCGAGGGCCGCCAGGAGCGCCGGCAGGGCGGCCGCCGGATCCGCCGGGGCGGCCAGCCGCTCCACCGCCGCGCTGCGGACCCGCCAGCTCTCGTCGTCGAGGAGCGCCAGCAGGACGGCCCGCTCCTGCTCGGCGAGCGCGTCGAGCTCCAGGGCGGCCCGGTAGCGGACCTCCTCGTCGGCGTGCCGCGCCCGGAGCAGGCGGGTGACGCTGGGGTCGGTGCCGCTCATGCCTGCCGCGTCGCCTCCACCAGGGCCCGGGTGGCCTCGGCCTCGCCGGGGTGGGCCGGCTCCAGGAGCGCCTTGACGTTGAGGAGGAGCCGCATCCGGCCGGCGCCGCGCCGGCCTCCCGCCTCCGCCCCGGCCTCGCCGCCGCACACCCCCAGGATGAAGCGGGGGGCGTCGCCGGAGAGGACCGGCGCCGGGCGGATCTCGCTCCGGTGGATGCGGACCACCTCGCAGACCTCGTCCACCACCAGCCCCATGCGCCGGCCGGCCACGTGGACCACCAGGAACTTGGACTTGCGCCCCGGCGGCGTGGCCGGGAGGCCGAAGCGCTTGCGCACGTCGATGACCGGGACCACCTCGCTGCGGAGCCGCACCACCCCCTCCACGAAGGGGGGCGCCCGCGGCACCGGGGTGATGGGCATCGGCTGGATGATCTCGCGCACCCGCATGATGTCCACGGCGTAGTCCTCACCGCCGATGCGGAAGGTGCAGAGCTGGACCCGGCCGCTGCCGGCCGCGCTGGCCGCCTCGCCCGGCATCAGGCGCGCCCCTCGACGCGGCGGGTGGTCCGGAGCAGGGTCTGCACCGCCAGCACGGTGAAGAGGCGATCCCGGCTCCTGCCGATGCCGACCAGGCACTCGGCCGAGGCCCCGCCCACCCCCTGCGGGCAGGCCTCCAGCGAGCCGCGCGGCAGGCGCACCACGTTGGCCACCGCGTCCACCTGGAGGCCGAAGGCCCCCTGGCCGTCATCCACGATGATGACCCGGCCGCTCTGCACCGAGGCGTTGCCCGGCAGGCCGAGCCGGCCGCGCAGGTCGATGACCGCCACCACCTCGCCGCGCACGGTGATGACCCCCAGCACGTCGGCCGGGGCCCGGGGGACCTCGGTGATGGGCGGGGCCCGCATGACCTCGCGCACCCGCTCGATGTCCACCCCGAACTCCTCGCTGCCGAGCAGGAAGGTCAGGTACTCGTCGCGCGGCGCCACCTCCGCCGAGGCGCTCGGCTGCTCCGCGGCCGGGCCGAGGGTGGCCAGCTCCGGGCCCGGCTCGTCGATCCGGTAGAAGAACTCCTCGAGCGGATCGGTGGGGGCGGGGCGCTCGCGGCGCGGCCGGCTGGCGGCCCGCGCGTCGGGGCGGGCGCGGTCGTCGTCCGGCTCGGGGGCGATGGCCGGCGGCCCGGGGATGAGCTCGAGGCTGGGGCGCCAGGTCCGGAAGCGGGCGTCCGGGGCGGTGGGGAGCTCCTTGAGCTTGGCCTCGAAGGCCGCCTCCATCCGGGCCGCCTCGACGGCCGCCTCTCGGGCGCGGCGCAGCGTCTCGGGGTCGGGCGGCGGCTCGGGCGGCGCCTCGAAGTCGTGGAGCGGCGGGAGCTCGAAGGCGGCGTCCAGCCGCGGCGGCTCGAGGCGGAGTGGCTCGCCCTGGTCCGGCTCGGGCCGCGGCGACTCGGACCTCGGCGGCATTGGCTGCGGCGCCACGGCCTGCGGCGGCACGGCGTGGGGGAGCACCGGCACCAACGGCATCGCGAGCGGCGCGGGCACCGGGGCCGCCGCGGGCGCCTGCGCCGGGACGGGCAGCGGCGCCAGCGCGAGCGGCGGCGACGCGGTGGGCTCCGCCTGGGCCGCCGCGGCTCGAGCCGCGGCGCGCTCCTTCGCCTTGCGCCGGATCTCCAGGAAGTCCATCCCGGGAGGAGTCTACCCCGAGCCGCCTGGTGCGCCCAGGTAAGCGGCCAGGTCGGCAGCGGCCGCCTCGACGGCCGCCTCACCGACCTCCGCCGCCTCGCTGGCGAAGGCCTCCAGGAGCGCGCTGGCCGCCAGCTGGTTGATGCGGCGGGGGATCCCGGCGGCGTGTCGGTGCAGCACCGACACCGCCCCCGGCGTGAAGAGCGGCGCGCTGCGCCCGGCCACCAGGAGCCGGTGGGCCAGGTACTCGCCGGTCTCCGCCTCGTCGAGCGCCCCCACGTGGAAGGCCACGCCGATGCGCTGGGCGAAGGCCTCCCCGCCCCGGTCGTGGATGCGCTGGCGCAGCTCCGGCTGGCCGATGAGCAGCAGCCCGACCAGCGCCCCGTCGTCGGCCGCCAGGTTGGTGAGGAGGCGGAGCTCGTCGAAGGCGGCCCGCCCCGGCAGGAGCTGGGCCTCGTCCACCACCACCACCGGGAACTGCCCGGCCTCGTCGAGCGCCGAGAGCCGCTCCGCCAGCGCCGACCAGGTGGCCGCCTTGCTCCGACCGCCCTCCACCCCGAAGCCCTCGGCGATGGCCGAGAGGAGCTGGGCCGGCGGCAGCGCCGGGTTGATGACGAAGCTGAAGCGGCAGCGGTCGGCGAAGGCGTCCACCAGGGCGCGCGACAGGGTGGTCTTGCCGGCCCCCACCTCGCCGGTCAGCACCGCCAGCTCCCGCTCCTCGATGGCGTAGGAGAGGCGCGCCATGGCCTCGGCGTGCTGCCGCGACGGGAAGAGGAACCCCGGGTCGGGGGTCTTGGCGAAGGGCTTGCGGGTGAGCCCGAAGTGCTCGAGGTACATGCGCCGCGCCTAGACCGCCGTCTCGCGGGACAGCTGCCCCTTGACCACGTCCTCGATGATGGCGCCCACGTCGAGCACCAGCACCGTGCGCTGCCCGCCCAGGTCGGTGGCGCCGGCGATGCCGCGCACCCCGTGGAGGGTCCGGCCCAGCGGCTTGACCACGATGTCCTGCTGCCCGACCAGGTCGTCGACCGCGATGCCGAGCCGCTCCTGGACCAGGCCGACCACCACCACGAAGAAGGGGTCGGCCGGCCGGTCCCCCTCCAGCGCGAAGTGGCGGGCCAGCCGGGTGATGGGCAGGGTGGCGCCGCGCAGCGTGAGCACCTCGCGGGTGGAGACGGTGCGCAGCTCGCTGGCGTGCACCTCCAGGATCTCCAGCACGCTGTTGAGCGGCACCGCGTAGATGCGCCCGGCCACCGAGACCACCAGGGCCCGGATGATGGCCAGGGTGACCGGCAGGGTGATCTCGAAGCGGGTCCCCTTCCCCTTCTCGGTCTGCAGGTCGATGATCCCGGAGAGGTTGGCGATGTTGTTCTTGACCACGTCCATGCCGACCCCGCGCCCGGAGAGCGCGGTGACCTGGCGGGCGGTGGAGAAGCCGGGCAGGAAGATCAGGTTGAGCACGTCGCGGCGGGACATGCCCGCCACCGCCTCGGCCGAGGCCAGCCCGCGGGCCACCGCCACCTCGCGCACGCGCTCCTCGTCGATGCCCGCCCCGTCGTCCTCCACCACGATGCGCACGTGGTTGCCGCGGTGGCTGGCGGTGAGGGTGATGCGCCCGGCCCGCGGCTTGCCGAGGCGGGTCCGCACCTCGGGCGGCTCGACCGCGTGGTCGATGGCGTTGCGGATGAGGTGCATGAGCGGGTCGGAGAGGTCCTCCACGATGAGCTTGTCGAGCTCGACGTCGCCGCCCGAGACCTCGAACTCCACCACCTTGCCCGACTCGCGGGACAGCTTGCGCACCAGGCGTGACAGCTTGTCGAAGACCTGGTCGAGCGGCACCATGCGCACTTCCAGGATGCCGCCCTGGAGCTCGTCGAGCTTGCGCTCCAGGCTCCGGTTGGCCCGGTGGAGCTCGGCGGTCAGCACCGGGTCCCCGCCCTCCACCTTGAGCCGGTCGGCCACCGCCAGGAGCGAGGTCTTCACCAGCACCAGCTCGCCCACCACGTTCATGAGCCGGTCGAGCTTGTGGATGTCGACCCGCACCGCCTGCGAGGCGGAGCGCAGCGAGCTCGACTCGAGCTCGTGGAGCGCCTCCGGCTGCGGCGAGAGCGAGACCGCCGCCGGGACCGGCACCGCCTCGTCGACGGGGGGATCGGCCAGCGGCCCGCCGGCCGGGCCGGGGTGGGCCGCGAGGCGCGGCGCAGGCGGGGGCGGCTCGGGGTGCGCCGGCGGGAGCACCGGCGGCAGGACCGAGGGGAGCGGCGGCAGGAGCTCGGACGGCGCGCCCCGCCGGGCCACCGGCCCGACCGCGGCGGCCGGGCCGGCCTCCAGGATGACCGTCTGCAGCGGCTCGCGCGAGGCCAGCAGGAGGTCGAAGGCGATGGCCGACGGATCCCGCTCGTCGCTGGCCGGCAGGGTCGAGATCACCTCGCCGACGGCCTTGAGCCGGGCGTTCAGGTCGGCCAGGTCCTTGTCGAAGCGCCCCAGCTCGAAGTTGACCCGCACCCGGAAGAGCGGCACGCCCTTCTGCACGTTGGAGCGGAGCCGGTGCTCCTCGTAGTCGGTGAGGACCCGCCGCAGCTCCGGCTCCAGGGCCACCGCGTCGAGGGCGTCCTCGCTGGCCTGGGCGGCCGGCGCGTCGGCGGCGCGCAGCCGCTCGGTGAGCTGGGTGGCCCGCTCCAGGGTGGCCGGCGGCGCCCCGGTCGACTCCTCGGCGATGATGGTCGAGAAGAGCTCCGGCACCTCCAGCGCCAGGTCCATGCCGGCCCGGTCGAGGGGCCGCCGCCCCATGCGGACGTCGTCGAGCAGGTCCTCCAGCGCGTGGGCCAGCCGGGCCATGCGCTCCACCCCGAACATCGAGGAGATGCCCTTCAGGGAGTGGGCGGCGCGGAAGACGGCGTTCAGGAGGTCGGGATCGTGCTCGCCCCCGTGCCCCTCCAGGCGCATGAGGTCCTTGCCCAGGGCGTCGATGGTCTCCTGGGCCTCGGAGACGAATTCTGAGAGCGCCTTCTGGGAGCGGTCGGCCATGGGGTGGCTACGAGGACCGCCCCGCGGCGGCCGGCCTCATCGTACCATCGGCGCGGGCCTGGCCGCGAAAGCGCCGACCTCGATGGGCCCGTCCACCCCGCCCACCGCGCCCGCCAGCGCCGCCTGGAGGGCGCGCGGCTCCCCCAGGAGGACCTGCCGGTCGAGCGCCAGCCCGGCCCCGGCCTTGACCCAGAGCCGGGCCGCCTCGGCCAGGTCGCCGCCGGCCAGCGGCGGGAGCGCCGTGGCGATGGAGGCGCACCCGGCCCGCTGGAGCACCTGGCAGGCGTGGCGGGCCGCGGCGGCGAAGTCGGCCGCCCGGTTGGGCGAGGGCAGCCCGATGGCCACCACCCGGCGCGCCGGGAGCCGCCCGCCGGTGGGGAGGAGCAGCGCCTCGCCCGGCTGGCCCTGGTAGAGCCCCCCGGCCAGGGCCCGGGTCACCGCGCCGCAGAGGCGCCAGTCGACCAGGCCGGCCAGCCCCTGGAGCGGCCGCTCCGGGCCGACCAGGAGCGCCACGGCGTCCACCGCCAGGGCGTCCAGCGTGGCCAGCGAGAGGTCGGCCACCTCGAGGCGGCGGGTCCCGGCCATCTACGCCTCGCGGCGCCGCTCCGCCGGCAGCCCCTGCGCGATGGTGTCGAGCACCCCGTTGACGAAGGCCCCGGTGCTCTCCGAGCCGTACTTCTTGCCGAGCTCGATGGCCTCGTTGATGACCACCTTGACCGGGGCGTCGCCCTTCAGGAGCTCCCAGGCGGCCAGCCGGAGGACGTTCCGGTCCACCTTGGCCATCCGGTCGAGGCGCCAGTTGGTGGAGACCCCCTCGATGACGTCGTCCACCTCGCGGCGGTCGGCCGCCACGCCGCGGACCAGCTGCTCGGCGAGCACCTGGACCTCCTTCTCGGTCGGCTCGAAGCTGCGCCAGAAGCTGGCCATGGCCTCGTCGATGCCGGCGGCGGCCACGTCGATCTGGTAGAGCGCCTGGAGCGCCCGCTCCCGGGCCCGGGTGCGGCGGCCGATCATCCGCGCCCCTTGCGGCCCTTGGCCGGACCGGCCACCTGGCGGAGCACCAGGGCCTGCTCGATGGCGGCCACCGCCGCCTCGGCCCCCTTGTTGCCAGCCTTGACGCCGGCCCGCTCCAGGGCCTGCTCCATGGTGTCGCAGGTCAGGATCCCCATGACCACCGCGCAGCCGGCCTCCATGGAGACCTGGGCCACGCCCTTGACCGCCTCGCCGGCCACGTACTCGAAGTGGGGCGTGCCGCCGCGGATGACCGCGCCGAGCGCCACCACCGCGTCGTAGCGGCCGGTGGCCGCCACCCGCTTGAGCAGCGCCGGCAGCTCGAAGGTGCCCGGGCACCGGAAGAGGTCCACGTCGGCGCCGTCCACGCCGTGGCGGCGCAGGGCGTCGTCGGCGCCGGAGACCAGCTGCTCGGTGATGAGCGAGTTGAAGCGGGACGCGACCAGCGCGACCTTGAGGCCGGTGGCGACGAGCGAGCCTTCGAAGACGTTCATGGCTTCCTTCCCTTGCGGCGGTTGGCGGCGGGCGCGGCCGGGCGGCCGGCGCGCCGGGCCGGGGCGGCGGTGGCCGGGAGCGTCAGGAGGTGCCCCATCTTGTCCCGCTTGGTGATGAGGTAGGCGCGGTTGCGCCGGGTGGGCGGCGTCTCGATGGGCACCCGCTGCACCACCTCGAGGCCGTACCCCTCCAGCCCGACGATCTTCTTCGGGTTGTTGGTGAGGAGGCGCATCTTGCGGATCCCCAGGTCGCGCAGGATCTGGGCCCCCAGGCCGTAGTCGCGCAGGTCCGGCTTGAAGCCGAGCTTGACGTTGGCCTCGGCGGTGTCGAACCCCTGGTCCTGGAGGTTGTAGGCCTTGAGCTTGTTGGCCAGGCCGATGCCGCGCCCCTCCTGGTCGAGGTAGAGCAGCACGCCCTTGCCGGCCTTCTCGATCTGCGCCAGCGCGGCGTGGAGCTGCGGGCCGCAGTCGCAGCGGGCCGAGCCGAAGACGTCGCCGGTCAGGCACTTCGAGTGGACCCGCACCAGGACCGCCTCGCCGGGGCGCCACTTGCCCTTGACCAGCGCCACGTGCTGGCAGCCGTCCACGTCGTTCTCGTAGGCCACCGCGGTGAAGCCGCCCCAGCTGGTCGGGAGCGGCGCCTGGGCGGCCCGGCGCACCAGGGTGTCCTTGACCATCCGGTAGGCGATGAGATCGGCCACCGAGACGATGGGCAGCCCGTGCGCCTCGGCCAGCACCTCGAGCTCGGGGCGGCGGGCCATGGTGCCATCGTCGTTCATGACCTCGCAGATGACGCCGGCCGGCTTGAGGCCCGCCAGGCGGGCCAGGTCCACCGAGCCCTCGGTCTGGCCGGCCCGCACCAGCACCCCGCCGCGGCGGGCCCGGAGCGGGAAGACGTGGCCGGGCCGGGCCAGATCCTCGGGCCGGCAGTCCTCGGCCACCGCCGTCAGGATGGTGTGGGCGCGGTCCTTGGCGCTGATGCCGGTGGTCACCCCGCGCCGCGCCTCGATGGAGACGGTGAAGGCGGTGCCGAAGGAGCTCGTGTTGGCCCCCTCGTCCACCATGAGCGGCAGGCGCAGCCGGGTGGCCTTCTCCTCGCTCAGCGAGAGGCAGATGAGCCCGCGGCCGTGCTTGGCCATGAAGTTGATGGCGGCCGGGGTGGCCTTCTCCGCCGCCATGCAGAGGTCGCCCTCGTTCTCGCGATCCTCGTCGTCCACCATGATGACGATCCGGCCGTCCCGGATGGCCTCCAGGGCCGCCTCCACGCGCGCCATCGCCTGCTCCGCCGCCGTCACGCCGTGCCTCCAGTCCCGTAGCCCCAGCCGGCCAGCGCCGCCCCCTCGAGCGGCGCGAACTCGCGGAGGCGCGCCAGGTGGCGGGCCACCAGGTCGGCCTCCAGGTTGACGCGGGTCCCGGCCGCCGCCTGCCCCAGGGTGGTGCGGGCCAGCGTCTCCGGGATGAGGGCCACCTCGAAGCGGTCCCGCGCCGCCGCCGCCACCGTGAGCGAGATGCCGTCGATGGCGATGGAGCCCTTCTCGGCCACCAGCGGCGCGATGGCCGCCGGCAGGGAGAAGGTGAGCCGGGCCCCCTGCCCCTCCGCGGCGCGGGCCAGCACCTGGCCGACCGCGTCCACGTGGCCGGAGACGAGGTGCCCGCCCAGCCGGTCGGAGAGGCGCAGGGCCCGCTCCAGGTTGAGCCGGCTGCCGGGGCGCCAGTCGCCCAGGATGGTGCGGGCCATGGTCTCCGGCACCGCGTCGAAGGCCACCAGCCCGCCGCCCCGCTCCACCACCGTGAGGCAGGCGCCGGAGCAGGCCACGCTCTCGCCGAGCTCGAGCTCGTCCACCGCGAGCGCGCCCGGGCGCACCACCAGGCGGACCCCGCCGCTGCGCGGCAGGATGCGCTCCACCACCCCGATATCGGAGATGAGCCCGGTGAACATGAAGGGGTCGGGATCCTAGCCCCGCCTGGGCGCCCGCGCCAGCACCGGCCGCCCCTGCACCAGGAGATCCTCGCCGAGCCGCTCGACCGACATCCCCTCCAGCGCCAGGGCCCCGGCCATGTGCCGCGGAGCCGACGGCGGGCTCCAGGAGATCCCTTGCCCGAGCACCCGGGGGGCCAGCACCAGCGCCAGCCTGTCCACCAGCCCGGCCTCCAGGAAGGCCCCGGCCACCGCGCCGCCCCCCTCCACCAGGAGGTGGGTCACCCCGCGCGCCGCCAGGCGGGCCAGGAGGTCCGTGAGGTCCACGCCGCCCGGGGCGCGCCGGCAGCGCAGGAGCTCGACCCGGGGGCCGAGGTCGCGCCGGCGGGTGGTGGCGTGGGCCACCAGGGTGGGCGCCGCGGAGCGCTGCCGGAAGAGGTGCAGGGTCCGCGGCAGGGTGAGCCGCGTGTCGAGCACCACCCGGAGCGGATCGCGGCCGCCGCCGCCCGGCAGGCGGGTGGTCAGCCGCGGGTCGTCGGCCAGGGCGGTGGCCCGGCCGACCAGCACCGCGTCCACCCGATCGCGCAGCCGGTGGACCCAGGCGCGCGCCTCCGGGCCCGAGACCCAGCGCGAGTCGCCGCTCCGGGTGGCCAGCCGCCCGTCGAGCGTGGAGGCCACCTTGAGCGTCACGAAGGGGCGGAGGGCGGTGATGAAGGTGAACCAGGGGTGGTTCAGGGCGTCGCACTCGGCCCGCAGCACCCCGGCCGTCACCGGCACCCCGGCCGCCTCGAGGCGGGCCTGCCCGCGCCCGTCCACCAGCGGGTTGGGATCCCGCGAGCCGATGAAGACCCGGGCCACCCCGGCCCGCAGGATGGCCTCGGTGCAGGGCGGGGTCTTCCCCTGGTGGTCGCAGGGCTCCAGCGTGACGTAGAGGTCCGCGCCGCGGGCCCGGGCGCCGGCCTGGAGCAGGGCCTCGACCTCGGCGTGCGGACCGCCGGCCCGGGCGTGGTGGCCGCGGCCGACCACCCGGCCGCCCTTGACCAGCACGGCCCCGACGGCCGGGTTGGGGCTGGTGCGGCCGAGGCCACGGGCCGCCTCGGCGAGGGCGAGGCGCATGAAGTGGAGCGGTGGCGCCGCCGGGCGCGCGGCGCGGCGGGTCACGGGTCGCGCCCGCCCTTCTTGGCGGCCAGCCCCTCCAGCTCGCTCATGAAGTCGCCCACGTCCTCGAAGGCCCGGTAGACCGAGGCGAAGCGCACGAAGGCCACCGGGTCGAGCTCGCGCAGGCGGGCCATGACCGTCTCGCCGATGACCCGGCTCGGGATCTCCTTCTCCCCCAGCTCCTGGACCTGGCGCTCCACCGTGGTGATGAGGGCCTCGATCTGGGCCGACGAGACCGGCCGCTTCTGGCAGGCCCGCACCAGCCCCTCCAGGATCTTCTTCCGGTCGAACGGCTCCCGCCGCCCGTCCTTCTTCACCACCGCCGGGAGGATCTCCTCGATCCGCTCGTAGGTGGTGAAGCGCCGGGCGCAGCCCAGGCACTCGCGGCGCCGGCGGGTGGCCTGGCCGTCGCCCGCCTCGCGCGAGTCGACGACCCGATCCTCCAGGTGGCCGCAGTACGGACAGCGCATCGGGCTCCTAGCAGCGGTCGGCGTACATGGGGAAGCGGGCGCAGAGGGCCTTCACCTCGGCCCGCACCGCCGCCAGCTTGGCCTCGTCGCCAGGGGCGTCGAGCACCCGGCCGATGAGGGAGGCCACCTGGGCCATCTCGGCCTTGCCGAAGCCGCGGGTGGTCAGGGCCGGGGTGCCGACCCGCACGCCGGAGGTCACGAAGGGCTTCTCCGGGTCCCACGGGATCATGTTCTTGTTGACCGTGATGCCGGCCTTGCCGAGCGCCTCCTCGGCCACCTTGCCGGTGAGCTTCTTGGGGCGGAGGTCCACCAGCATGAGGTGGTTGTCGGTGCCGCCCGAGACCAGGCGGAGCCCGGCCGAGAGCAGCCCCTCGGCCAGCGCCTGGGCGTTCTCGAGGATGGCGGCCTGGTAGGCCTTGAACTCCGGCCGCAGCGCCTCGCCGAAGGCCACCGCCTTGGCGGCGATGACGTGCTCCAGCGGCCCGCCCTGGATGCCCGGGAAGATCTGGCTGTTGATCTTCTTCCCGAGATCCGGGTCGCGCCCCAGGATGAGGCCGCCGCGGGGCCCGCGCAGGGTCTTGTGGGTGGTGCTGGT
>Ga0209682_10000408_pt1 | contig 14823 bp, 11 predicted proteins | sample DOMMetBare2Fresh_2_FD_187471 | JGI IMG/M metagenome (GOLD analysis project Ga0209682, IMG submission 187471) | Wetland sediment microbial communities from St. Louis River estuary, USA, under dissolved organic matter induced mercury methylation -... | ecosystem: Environmental > Aquatic >... | reverse complement strand
CCCGCGACGTCATCGAGGCCATCGAGAGCGCCGGCTCGTTCCTGGACGGCGGCGGCTCCCGGCCACAGCAGCGCGCGGCGATCCCGCTGATGGAGCCGGACCTCGTGCTGGCCGAGACCCGGGCGATCCGCGACGCCTTCCTCCCCAAGAGGGAGCTCGTGCTGCGCCGCCTGCACGACCTCGGCATGCGCGTCTTCCCCGAGCCGGCGGGAACCTTCTACGCCTTCGTCTCCGTCCGCGACCTGCCGGAGCCGATCTCGGACGGCATGGACTTCTTTCGGGCGGCGCTCGAGCACCAGGTCATCTGCGTGCCCGGCGTCTTCTTCGACGTCAACCCCGGCCACCGCCGCGCCCAGCGTCTCTCCCGCTTCCACCAGCACGTCCGCCTCTCCTTCGGCCCGTCCATCGAAGAGGTCCAACGGGGCCTCGACAAGCTGGAGGCGATGATCGCGGCGTACCGGGGGTGAGTCCAGGCCAGGCGGGTTTCCCGCGGCTCGCGTTCTCTTCCGTCAGATCTTCATGTACTTCTTGAGGCGCTGGAAGAGACGGTCCTGATCTTCTTGCGTCCGCGTGGCGAGAAAGAGCGTGTCTTCGCCGGCCACGATGCCGGCCAGCTCTTCCCAGCCGGCCGCTTCGAGGGCGTGTGCCACCAGTGGGGCGGCTCGCGGGATCGTCTGGATCACCGCCAGATTCGATCCGGAGCGGGTCACCGTCTCCACGAGCCCGATGGCGTCCTCGAAACCCCACTCCCTGCTTCCCCGTTTCCGCTGGAGGACATAGATTCCCTTCACCCTCCGCACGCCGAGATCCCGCAGGTCCCGGCTGATGCTCGACTGCGTCACCAGAAGCCCCTGTTTCTCCAGCAGCTCCTGCAGCCGGGCCTGTGTCGTGATCATCTGCTCGGCGATCATCTGCTCGATCAAGGTCTGGCGCCGCGCCCGGCGCTCCGGCCGTCTCTCGTCCTCGGCGGACGCTCCCGCTGACTCTTCAATCAGCTCCTGGAGCGCGGAGATCTCGGGACTCTCGGGGACCTTGGGATGCTTCGGTTGACGGCTCTTCGGCATTCGTACCCTCCTCTCCAGTCAGAGTAACGCGTCTTCACCGCATAGTCAACTATGGTATTGACTATCAATTCTGTCTCTGGATCTGACGCGCCGCCCTGGGATGGACGGCGATGGACCGGTCTCTGAGCTTCTTTATGGGTGAGTGGGAGGGGTGGCTCTTTGACAACCGATGTACCGGGCAGGGGAGGAAGGCGGCCTCCCCTGCCTGGCCTTCCTTTATGTCGCTTGGCGGCGTGAGCTCTACGGCTCCAGCGTCCCCAGCTCCACCAGCATCCGGTCGATCTCGTCCTCGGAGTTGTAGAAGTGCGGTGACACCCGGAACCGTCCGACCCGGGCGGCGACGACGACGTCGCGCTGGGCGAGGTGCTTGACCAGGTCTCCGGCGGAATGGCGGGGGTGGAGGGCGGCGACGATTCCGGAGGTTTCTCCGGGACGGCGGGAGCTGATCAGTTGGAAGCCGAGGGCGGCGAGGCCGGTGGCGGCGCGGTCGGCGAGGGCGAGGACGCGGCGCTCCAGGCCGGCGGCTCCGATCTCCAGAAAGATTTCCAGGGCTCCGCCGAGCGCCGAGATGCCGTAGGCGTTCAAGGTGCCGCTTTCGAAACGTTTCGCACCCGTGGCGAAGTCCAGGTCGAGATCGGTCCAGTCGAAGGTCTTGCGCATCGAGCGCCAGCCGGAGCGGACCGGCCGCACCTGCTCGATGACACGGTCGGAGACGTAGAGGAGGCCGATGCCTTCGGGTCCCAGGAGCCATTTGTGGCAGGAGCCCGCGCAGACGTCGACGCAGTCGCGCTCCACGTCGATCTCCAGGGCGCCCATCCCCTGGATGCCGTCGACCACGAAGAGGATGCCGCGCTCGCGGCAGGCGGCTCCGATGCGCGCGAGGTCGGAGCGGAAGCCGCTGCCGTATTGCACCCAGGAGAGCGCCACCATGCGGGTTCTCTCGCCGAGGGCGGCCAGGAGCTCGCCGGTGTCGATGCGGCCGTCGCGCTCCGGCACCTGCGAGAGCTCGACGCCGCGCTCGGCGAGCTGCATCCAGGGGTAGACGTTCGACGGGAACTCCAGGGCGGCGCTGACGATGTGGTCTCCCGGCTTCCAGTCGATCCCGCCGGCGATGAGCGAGAGGCCGGCCGAGGTGTTTTCCACGAAGGCGATCTCATGGGCATGGCGGGCGCCGAGCAGGCGGGCGGCGAGGCCGCGGACGCGGTCGATCTCGGTGTTGCGCTCCAGCCAGCGGCGGTCGCCCGTGCGGGAGACCAGATCGGCCAGGGCCTGAATCCGCTCCACCCCGCGGCGCGGCAGCGGACCGCATCCGGCGTGGTTCATATAGGCGCATTCGCGGGTGACCGGGAACTCTTCGTCGCGCCAGCGGCGCACGGCGGCGGCGTCCATCTATCCCTCCTCTCCGGCCGCCTCCAGCGGGGCCTGCGGCAGGCGGACTTCGAGAAACAGCAGGGCCGGCAGGCCGAGCCCGAGGACCGTCGCGTAGTGGAGGCCGCGGAAGAGCAGGGTGCCCGCCGCGGCGTCGACCCGGTCGACCCCGAGGAGGGCGAAGGCGGCGACCATGGCGGCCTCCGTGGTGCCGAGGCCGCCGGGGGTGCCGGCGAGCGACCCGGCCGCGACGCCCAGGGAGACCCCGGCGAAGACCACCGCGAGGTCGACCGGACGGCCCAGCGCGGAGAAGACCAGCCACTGCGCACCGACGTTGAAGACCGCGTAGAGCATTCCTAAGAGCACGGCGCGGGTGTGCAGCCGCGGCCGGGCGAGCAGGCGCAGGAAGACGTGGACCGCTTCGTGGCCGTGGGCGAAGAAGCTCTGCATCCGCCCTTCGGCGTTCTCGGCCCGCCGGGCGAGGAAGCGCACGACCGGGTTCGTCGCGAACCGGCCACGCCGGCTCCAGAGGAAGAGGCCCGCGGCGGTGGCCATCAGGGTGATCGCGGCGGCCAGGGAGAGGCCGGGCCGGCCGAGGGTCCAGGCGGTGGTGATCACCGCGATCCAGGTCGCCGTGGCCATCACCGCCTGCTGGGCGATCTGGTCGTAGAGCACGACGCCGTAGAGGACGCCGAAGGGATGGCCTTCGGTGCGCGAGAAGTAGCGCGCCCGCATCAGGCCGCCGATCAGGCGGGCCGACGGCGTGATCAGGTTCAGGGCGGCCGAGGCGATCATCACGAAGAAGCCGAGCACGCTCCCCGGGCTGAGCCCCAGGGCCTCGCGGGCGGCGAGGCGGAAGCGGCAGTCCCAGGCGGCCCAGCGGGCGAGGAGGAAGAGGACGGCGAGGAGGAGAGAGGGCCAGCTCGCCTCGGCCAGCCGTTGGCTGAGCTGCTCCCAGTCCAGGCCCGCCAGCAGCCGCCAGGTGAAGAAGAACGCCAGGAGGGTGATCCCCGCCTTGAGCAGGAGACCTCCCCAGCGGAGGGACCGGGGCGTGGTGTTGGGCACGGAGGACGGCATGAGCAGGCCGCCTAGGATACCCTAAGAGCCTCACAGGTCTTTGCCGAGAGGAGAGTCGCGAATGAAGATCACGGTCCAGAAGAACGGTCCCTTCCGCATTGAGGGGGATGACATCCAGATCGCCGATCCGCAGGGCGGTGTCTACGGGCTGGGCGGGCGCACGGTGGTGTCGCTCTGCCGCTGTGGCGCCTCGCAGAACAAGCCGTTCTGCGACGGCAGCCACAATCACCACGGCTTCCAGGACGAGCCGCAGGCCCGCGATCTGCCTCCGAAGAAGGTTTGACGGGGCCCTCTTCCCGGCCCTCTCCCGCGGATCGGGAGAGGGCGTCCCCACCCGGGAAAGAGGGGTGCAGGTCAAGGCGATCTCCTCGGCCTCGACGCTACTCACGCCGCCCCTTCGATGCGCTCCATACAAGGCCGCGGCCTGCCTTTCTCACCAGAGTGGTGAACGCTGATGCAGAGCTGGTATACTCCTGGGCTGACGCCCCGGAGGTTCGCCATGCCACGACCGAAAGACAAGCCCAGCGAGAACGATCGAGAACGGGAGGTTGGCTCGGTGCGCCTCTCTGTCAGCCTTCTGCCGGAGCAGTACGAGTATCTCGAACGGGTGGCGAAGCGGCAGCGTGTTTCGTTGGCGTGGGTCGTCCGGGATGCGATTCTCCGGTATATGGATGCTGAGGCTCCGCTCTTCGCTCAGCAGGATTAGGCGGCACGATGGCTGACACTGTTTCGGCCGAGGTCCGCAGCCGGATGATGAGCCACATCCGGAACAAAGACACCTCGCCAGAGCGGAATGTCCGGTCGTTTCTTCACCGGCAAGGTCTGCGGTTCCGGAAGAACGACCGCCGGCTTCCGGGGTATCCGGATGTCGTGCTCCCGAAGTACCGGACGGTCCTCTTCGTCCATGGCTGCTTCTGGCACCAGCATCCTGGCTGCCGGGAAGGCCGAATCCCTGATTCGAACCGGGAGTATTGGGAGCCCAAGCTCCGGCGGACCGCCCAGCGAGACCAGGAGAACCGCCGGGCTTTGGAAGAGCGGGGATGGAGGGTGCTCACGGCCTGGGAGTGTGAGATCGAAGAGTCCCGGCTTCGCGAGCTTGCCCGGCAGATTGTGGCGGCTCTCGACGAGAGGGCAGAACCAGCACCTGCAAGAGTGAGGGGGGCAAGATGAGGATCGTGGATCTCTTCTGCGGGGCTGGTGGATTCTCTCAGGGCTTCCGCATGGCCGGCCATGAGGTGCTCGGCGGAGCGGACATCGATCCCGATGCCTGCGCGACGTATGCGCGCAATTTCCCTGGCGCCGCGGTGGTGTGCGGCGATCTCCGGAAGCCGGAGAACCGCGAGAAGATCGCGGAGCTCGCGAAAAGTGCGGACATCATCGTCGGCGGGCCACCTTGCCAGTCGTTCTCCCAGGTCCGGAATCATGACCGCCTCCTGGAGGATCCGCGGAATGCCCTGTACCGGGAGTTCGTCCGTGTGCTGGAGGTGGCTCAGCCGTTGGCTTTCGTGATGGAAAACGTACCCGGCCTCTCGCAGATGCGGGTACAGGACCGGATTGCGAAGGAGCTTTCGCTCAGCGGGACGTACGAGGTCCAGGCGCAAATGGTGGACGCCTGCGATTTTGGGGTACCGCAGACGCGGCAGCGAATCGTCTTCCTGGCCGTGCACAAGTCGCTGGGGGCCGGGCCGGTGCAGCTCCAGGGGGCATGGGCCTCGGGAGCGCTCAATCTGGAGCGCCGGGTGAACGGACATGGGGCGCGGTACCAGGTAGCGGGTGGGCGGATCGACGCAGCGAAGGCTCTGGAGGAGCTCGCCGATCCGGACCAGCTCGGCCTGGTGACGGTCGAGCAGGCGCTTTCGGATCTGGCACATCTGCGCGCCGGGACACGGAGCGACGAGTTGCGGGTGGAGGACCTTCCACACCCCGCGTCCGCCTATCAACGGCTCATGCGGCGGGGTGCTGCGCCGGTGCTGCGGAATGTGAGCGTGCCCCGGATCAATCAAGATACGGTGCTCCGCCTGGCGGCGATTCCACCGGGCGGCAATCACCTGGACCTGCCTACGGATCTGCGGGAGCGGTATCTCACCGGAGAGAAGTGGGGTCCGCACAACGGCTCGGGGCGGCTGGCGCGGCGGCATTACTATGCCTACCGGCGCCTGCATCCGGGAATCTGGGCTTGGACGCTGAATACGAAGGCGGATTCGGCGTATCACTGGAAGGCGAGCCGGGCGCTTTCGGTGCGAGAGTTTGCGCGGCTGCAATCCTTCCCGGACAGCTTCGTGTTCACGACTGACCCGGCGAAGGGGGATCTGCCGGGGCGGATCGATGGCGGCCCGGCGCATTCGCGGTACCGGCAGGTGGGCAACGCGGTGCCGCCCTTGCTCGCGAAGGCGGCCGCCGAGGCGCTCACCCAGGCACTCCGGGAGGCTGGAGTCACGGACGTGAGGAAGACGGCTTGAGCGGCAAGACGGCGCTGGGACGGGCCTTCGGCTCCGAGAACCGGCGGCGGTTGCTGACCGATTACTTCTCGTATTTCCCGGATGATGGGGTGACGCCGGAGGACGCCTTCCGGCACATCTACCGGCTTCTCCTGTGGGCGGACCCGACGACGGGGCTGGCGCACTGCTACGAGAGCGACAAAGCACAGCCCGGACGGCCCTGGTATGAGCGCTCGTTGCGGTTCCATGCCTGGCTGGCCCGGCAGCTCGGGGCGGCGCCCGCGGAGTTGGGGGGCGAGATTGACTGGCTTTTCCGGCGGGCGGCGCGAGACCTGGTGCGGGGCCTCACCGCGGGGCGGCTGCGGCTGGCGCGCAAGCAGCGGGCGCCATATGAGGGGCTCGGGATGCCGGAGCCCGGTGAGGACCCGGAGCTGGTGGAGATCGTCCGCGAGGAGCTGCGGCCGTGGTTCCGGGAGGAGCCACCCGCGGAGGCGATGACCCGGCTCACGCAGCGGATTCATGAGCACACGCGGCTGGAGAACAAGAGGAAGAACCTGGTGGGTGAAGGGTTCGAGGACGTTCTTGCCGGGGTGATGGGCCGGCTGCGGGCGCCGGGGATCGAATCGGTGAGGGCGCGGACGTTGCTGCACGAGATCCCGGGCTTTTCGCCACCGGCGGAGCGGGCGAAGGCCAAGAAGGTGGATCTGGTGTTGCTGGCGCGGCCGGATTCCCACCGGATCTTGGTCACGGCGAAGTGGTCGATCCGGGCGGACCGGGAGGAGCAGTTCGAACCGGATTTTCAGGCGTATGCGAACCTGGAGCGCGCGAGCCGGCCTTTCGATTACGTGTTGGTGACGAACGAGTTCGATCCGGCGCGGCTCGCCGCGGCGTGTGAGCGGCAGGTGCTCGCGCGCAATTTGTTCTCGGCGGTGGTGCATGTCAGCACGGAGGCGCTGCTCGCCACGTACGGGAAGGACCTGGACCATTCGTTCCGTCGGGTCGAGGAGCATATTGCGTCGGGGCGGCTGACGAGCTTGGGGGCGTGGCTGGCGAAGCTGGCACAGTAGTGGCGCGGAGCGGGAGAGGACGCCCCCGCACACCCAAATTGTGTCTCAAATCACGGCAGGGATTCGTTCGCCACCCGGATGCGCGACGCCCCCTCGGCGTCCTCGACCCAGGCGAGCCAGAGCCGGCCGGCGGACAGGGCGGAGCGCGGGAAGCCGGCGGAGCGGGCGGCGCTGGTGGCGGCGAGGGTCTCGGGCGGTGCGGCCACCCCCTTCGCCGTCACCCGGCGCAGGCGGACGGCGGCGCCCTTCTCCTGAAAGGCGAGCCAGCTCACCAGGGCATCTCCCGCGGCGTCGAGCTGCAGATCGATCCGGCCGAGCGGCTGCGCGCCGTCGATCAGCACCGGCTCTCCGAAGGTCTGGCCGCCATCCTCCGACCACGCGAGCTGCACCCGCGGTCCCGCCGGGGCCGCGGCGGTGAACCAGGCGACCGCGACCCGCCGGCCGGCCGCGGCCACCGCCGGACCGTTCACCGGACAGCCGGGGATCTCCCAGCCGTCGCGGTGGACCGGCACGGGCGTGCTCCAGCCGGCGGCCGTCTTCCGGATCACGTAGACGTCGCGGATCTCCTTGTCGGACCGGTCGCGGTAGGCGACGATCGGGCCGTCGGCGGTCAGCGCGGCGTCGGTCTGGCAGCAATCGCAGACGCGGGCGTCCAGCAGCTCCTCGGACTCCGGCTTTCCGGCGAGGCCGGTGCGCAACGTCATCGGACCGTCGTGGACCGTCTCGCGGCCATCCAGCCAGACGCCGCGCAGGCCCGTGCCGTCCGCGACCCAGGAGACGAAGCCGTGCTCGGCGGGGAGGCGGTCGGCGTGGAGGAGGCCCGCCGGGCTCCAGGTGGCGCCGCCGTCGGTCGAGCGGGCCAGGAAGATCCCATAGGCGTAGGTGCCGGGGCCGGTCCTGGCCAGCCAGTGCGCCGTCAAGGAGCCGTCCGGTGCCTGGGCCACGGCGGGAAAGTCGGCCCAGTTGGCGAAAAAGTCGCCGCCCGCGGCAATGGTCACCGGAGGCGTCCAGCGGCCGTCCCGGTAACGGGAGACGCGCAAGGCATGCGCCTTGGTCTCCGGCTTGCCGGACGCCACCGGCTCGAGCCAGCTGAGCAGCAGGCCGTCCGCCGTGGGAGTCAGGCTGGGAGCCATCGCTCCGGGAGAGGTGGGCGGGTCTGCCGGTGTCCAGGTCTGGGCGAATCCCGCCCCGGTCCCCGCGAGGAGAGCCAGGGCGAGGAGAAGAGAGGCCGGCCTATTGCGCATTCGGTGGCGTCACCACACCGCAGGCGAGGCGGTCGCCGGCGTCGCCGGTCGGCTGCGTCTTGCAGTCGTCCCCCTTGGCATGGAGGATGAACGCCTTGCCGACCACCGTGTTGTCCCCGGAGAGCGACAGGGCGTTGGTCGTGATCTCCAGGTGGCCGGTGCCGTTTTTCACTTCGATGTTGCCGAGGTCACCGGCATGGCGCGGCTCGGTGGGCGGGCAGGCGTGATCCGCGTTGGCGGGGTTGAAATGGCCGCCGGCCGAGGTGAAGTGCTTGTCTCCCTCGCCATGGGTGCACTCGCCGTTCTGGTGGAGGTGGAAGCCGTGCGGGCCGTCCTTGTCCACGCCGGAGAGGTCGGCCACGATCTTGACCCCGGCACCATCGGGGGTGATGGTCACCGTTCCCTTGAAGTCGGTATCGGTGGGAGCCCCCTGCAGGGTGGCGGTCGCCGTCTCCACCGCGACCGTCTCGGGCTCGGGAGCCGGCGCCGTGGTGCTCATCGGCGGCTCGGCGGTGACGGCATCGACTTCGGAATCATCCTTCTTGCACCCCACCAGGAAAGACAACAGAGACAGGGTGGCACAGGTCGCGACGAGCATCTTTTGTTTCATTACGCTCCTCCTCTCGCAGGTCAGACGTTCACGGCAGCGACTTGAGCTCCATCCTCACATCGGCCAGGTTGCGGGAGATGACGATCTCCACCGGCGTGGCCACGGCGTCCGTGGCGAGCCAGATGTCCAGCTTCCCCTTCCACCGGTTGCGCCCGGGAATCTCCACGCCGCGGATGGCATAGTGCCGGGTCTCGATGATCCCGGCCGGGAGCTTGCGGGTCTCCCGGCCGCGCGGGATCACCATCACGGGGTAGGTCCTGCCGTCGGACCAGATCTCCATCCGCCGGCTCTTGGCCGGTGGATCGTTGCGGATGGCGAAGATGCCGGCGGCGATGTCCAGGACCCCGTCCTGGTCGATCTCCTCGCTCTTCGATTTGGACTCGCCGCGCCAGGAATAGGCGCTCCAGGCGCGGATCGGCTGGAGGGTCTGCTTGTCGACCTCCGAGCCATAGCGGAAGTACTCCCCCTGCTCGCTCTCCGTCGAGGTGATCATCAGCTCGCTGCGGAGATGGCCGTTGGTCGTCTTGAACGTCAGCGAGCCGTCGCCATGGCTGGGCAGGAAGAGCGCCGCGATCGAGCCCACGAAGTTGCTGAGCTGCCAGCGGTACTGGAACTGCTCGTCGAGGGCGATCGGGGGTTTGTCGCCGCGCGACACCGCCGGCGGGGCGAGCAGGACCACGAGGGCGGCGCTCAGCGCGATCTTGTGGGTCAGCTTCATTTTGGGTTCACTCAAATTCCTTCGCGGCCATCCCGGAGGAGGATGCGCTTCCTCCTGCAACAATAGCAAGACCCCTGCCATTGCCCGTTGGGGGCCTGCCGGGGCCTGCTGGGGTAGACTGCGCGGCACGTCGAAAGGAGACCCTCCATGCGCCGCCTCTCCACTCTGCTCATTCTTGCATGCCTGGCCTCTGCCGGCGTGCTCTCCGCCGCGGAGATCCCATCGCCCGAGGCCTTCCTGGGCCACCGCGCCGGGGAGGACCGCAAGCTCGCCCCCTGGCCCAAGGTCCTCGAATACCTGCGCGCCGTCGATGCGGCCTCCGGCCGCGTCTCGATCGAATCGGCCGGCACCTCGACCCTCGGCAACGACATGCCGGTCGTCGTCCTGACCTCCGAGGCGAACCAGCAGAACCTCGACCGCTACCGCGAGATCGCGCACCGCCTCGCCTTCCCCGGCGGGCTCTCCGATGCGGAGGTGAAGGCCCTCGCCGCCGAGGGGAAGACGATCGCCCTGGTCACCTGCTCGATCCACTCGACCGAGGTCGGCTCGACCCAGATGGCGATGGAATTCGTCCACGACGTGGCGACGACGCAGGACCCGCAGATGCTCGCCTGGCTGAACGACGCCATCCTGCTCCTCATGCCGTCGATCAACCCGGACGGCCAGGTGATGGTGGTCGACTGGTACGACAAGTACCTCGGCACGCCGTACGAGGGGGGCGCGATGCCCTGGCTCTACCACCACTACGTGGGCCACGACAACAACCGCGACTTCTACATGCTCACGCAAAAGGAGTCGCAGGCGGTCAACCAGGTGCTCTACCACCGCTGGTACCCGCAGATCTTCCTCGACGAGCACCAGATGGGCACGACCGGCCCGCGCATGTTCGTGCCGCCGCAGGCCGATCCGCTCGCCGCGGAAGTCCACTCGCTGATCTTCCGCCAGGCCGACATGCTGGGCACCAACATGAGCCTGCGCCTGGAGGAGGGGGACAAGCTCGGCGTCGGCAGCAACATGATCTTCGACAGCTACTGGCCCGGCGGCACCCGCAACACGGCCTGGTGGAAGAACGTCACCGGCCTCTTGACCGAGGTGGCCAGCGCCAACGTCGCGACGCCGGTCTGGATCGAGCCGGGCGAGCTGCGCGGCGGCGAGAAGGGGCTCGTCAAGTACCAGCGGCAGTCCAACTTCCCCTCGCCCTGGCCGGGCGGCTGGTGGCGCCTGCGCGACATCGTCGAGTACGAGCTGATCGCCACCCGCAGCTTCCTCGAATCGGCGGCCGAGAACCGCGTCGAGCTCCTCGGGAACGTCGCACGGATGGCCCGCGAGGCGACCGAGCGGGGGCGCACCGAAAGCCCGCGCGCCTGGGTGATCTCCACCGACCAGCACGATCCGGTGATGGTGCCGTTCCTCGTCGATCTGCTCCTGCGGCACGGCGTACAGGTGCAGCGGACCGACGTCCCCGTCGTCGCCGGCCGGGAGATCTTCCCGGCGGGGAGCTATCTGATCCCCGCGGCGCAGCCCTACCGCCAGTTCCTCCTCACCATGCTCCGTCCGCAGCGCTACCCGAAGATCGTGGCCGCCGAGGGCGGGGACATCCTGGCGCCCTACGACGTGACCTCCTGGTCGCTCCCCCTCGCCCTGGGACTGGACGTCGTCGAGTCGGACGGTCCGTTCCAGAGGATGGACGGCAGCCCGGCACAGCTCGCCGACGTCCGCGAGGCGGTCTGGCCCGGCGGCGACGTCGTCGCGAGCCCCGGCGGCTGGCTCATCTCGCACCGTGCCGATACGGCACCCACGGCGGTCAACCAGCTCCTCGCCGGGAAGCACCAGGTCCGCTGGCTGAAAGACCCGGTCGCCGCCCTCGGCACCGCGAGCGGGCCGGGCGACTTCTATCTGCCGGCCGGCTCGGTGACGCCGGAGGAGCTCTCCCGCCTGTCCCGCGAGGCACGGGTGGAGATCCAGCCGCTCGCCGAAGCCCCGTCCGGACCGGCCTGGACGATGCGCGCGGCGCGGATCGGCCTCTACAAGCCCTGGGTCGCGAGCATCGACGAGGGATGGACCCGCTTCATCCTCGAGATGTACAAGTTCCCCTTCGAGAACCTCGACAACGGGGCGATGAAGCAGGGGGCCTACAAGGGGAAGATCGACGTCATCCTTCTCCCGGCGGTGGGTGCCGACGTCATCGAGAAGGGAGAGCCCGGCTCCGATGAGGGACGGCGTTACTGGAGCCCCCTGCCGCCACCCTACGCCGGCGGCATCGGCCCCGAAGGTGGCGACAAGCTCAAGAAATGGGTCGAGGAGGGGGGAACGCTGGTGGCCCTCGACGAATCCTGCACCTACGCCATCCGTCTGCTCGGCCTGCCGGTGCGCGACGTCCTCGACCGGGTCTCCCCGAAAGACTTTCACGCCCCCGGCTCGATGCTCCGCATCCTCCTCGACCCTGCGAACCCGCTGAGCCACGGCCTGCGCGCCGAAGAAGCCGCCTACTTCGCGGACTCTCCGGCCTTCCTGACCAGCCCTCCCGACTCCCGGTTCACCCGCCGGGTGGTCGCCGCCTATCCCGGCGAGCCGGAAGACATCCTGATCAGCGGCTACCTGAAAGGAGCCGAGCGACTGGAGAAGCGTGCCGCCGTGGTCGAGGTCGGCGTCGGCAAAGGCCGCGTCGTCCTGATCGGCTTCCGCGCCCAGCACCGCGCGCAGCCGCACCGGACGTTCAAGCTGCTGTGGAACGCGCTGTATCTGGCGGGCCTGGAAGAGGCACCATCCTCCCCGGCCCCCCTCTCCGTCCGGGCAAGGGGTTGACCCCGGCCGGGGAATGTCGTGTTACACTGTGTGTAGCTTCTTGTTGGGTGAGGCCCCATCTCTCCGGTTGGCAGGCAAAGCCGCCCGTGCGGAGGCTCTCTTTCACTTTCATCCCCCACGCACGACCTGATGGCTTTCTTCTTCACGATCGGCCTCGCCGCCGTCGTGTACGTCCTCCTCGAGTCCCGGCTCCGGGAGCAGGCCGGCCGGATCGACCGTCTCCAGGGCGAGGTCCAACGGCTCGCGAGCCAGGTGGCACGCCTGGCTCCGCCTCCGCCTGCCGTGGTGCCGGAATCCCCGCCGGCGCCGGTGGAAGCGGTTCCCGCCCCTGCCGTGGAGAACGTGCGCGAGGAGCCGATCCCCTCATCGCCTCCGCCTCTCCCGATTCCGCGAGTTGCCGTGGCAGCTCCTCCCCCTCCGGCTCTGCCGCGGGTGGAGCGGGCGGTGCCGGCGCCTCCTCCCCGGCCGGTCAGCCTGGAAGAGCAGCTCGGCGCCCGGTTGCCGGTGTGGATCGGCTCGATCGCGCTCGCCCTGGCCGGGGCGTTCCTGGTCAAGTACTCGTTCGACCGCGGCTGGTTCTCGCCGGCCGTGCGCGTGGCGTTCGGCGTCCTTTTCGGCGCGGTCCTCCTCGGCGGGGGCGAATGGATGCGCCGGTCGTCGGAGCGCATCTCCCAGGGGTTGTCGGCGGCGGGCATCGCCGACCTCTATGCCTGCTTCCTCGCGGGCGTCCACCTGTACGGCATCATCCCGCCCGGCGTGGGCTTCGGCCTCATGGCGCTGACCACCGTCGCCGCGGTGATCCTGGCGCTGCGCCAGGGGATCATGGTGGCCCTGATCGGCATGATCGGCGGCCTTCTGACGCCGTATCTGGTGCGCACGGGACCGCTCGACGTGCGCGGCCTCTTCGCCTATCTCCTGCTGCTCCAGGCCGGGCTGCTCACCGTCTCACGGCGGCGCGGCTGGCCGGCGGTCGGCGCCCTGGCTCTGGCCGGCGGCCTCTTCTGGACCTTCGCCTGGGTGTTCGGCTCGTTCCAGGTGGATGACGCGTTCTGGCTCGGCCTCTTCCTCGTCCTCTCGGTGCTCGCCACCCTCGTCCTCGGCTGGACCGGTGCATCGCAGGAGGCCGGCGGCCAGAGCCTCCTTCCGGCCTGGGTGGCGGTGCCCGGCGGGCTGGTCGCCATGGCCCTGGTGGCCGGCCGCGGCGGCTACGCGCCGGCAGAGTGGGGCCTCTTCGGCCTGATCGCCGCGGGAACGCTCGTCCTTGCGCGGCTGCGCCCCGCCTTCCGCCCCCTCGCCTGGGTGGCGGCAGGCACCGGCGCGGTGCTCCTCGGAGCCTGGGGCCTGGAGCTGGACCTGGCGGATGCCGGCATCGGGCGCTTCCTCCTGACCGCGGCGGCGCTGGGCCTCCTCTTCGCCGGTGGAGCCTATGCCGCGGCCTGGAAGGATGAGCGGCCGGGGCACTGGGGATCGCTCGCCGCGGCCTCCGGCATCGTCTTCTTCCTGATCGCATTCGCCTCGACGGAGAGCAAGGTCGAAACCTCCTGGGGTGCCGTCGCACTGGGCATCGCGGGGGTCTATCTGGTCGCCGCCCTGCCGCCCGCACGGCGCCGTCCGGCTCTCGATCCCCTGCTCGCGGCGCTCGCCGTGGCGGTCACCCTGTTCGTCAGCCTGGCGGTTCCGCTGGAGCTCGAACGGCATTGGCTGACCGTGGGCTGGGCCCTGGAGGTGGCGGCGCTCGTCGCGCTCGCCGCCCGTTTCCGGCTGCCGGTTCTCACGACGCTGGCCCGCCTTCTCGCGCTCGGCGTGGCGATCCGCCTGCTGGTCAATCCCGCGGTGCTCGACGCGCCGATCGGGAACCATCCGCTCTTCCATTGGCTCTGGTTCGGCTACGGCGTTCCGCTCGCCGCCTTCGGGGCCGCCGCGGTCCTGGCACGGCGGAAGCTCACGGACCCCCGCCTCGCCACGCAGCTCGAAGCGGGAGCGCTCGCCTTCGCTTTCGCGCTGGCCACGCTCGCCATCCGGCAGCTCTTCCACCCCGGCCAGCTCGCGGTGGGCACGATCGGCCTGAAGGAGTGGGGAGCGCTCGTCGTCGCCTGGACGGCGCTGGCGGGGGGACTTCTCCTGGCGAACCGCCGTCTGCTGACTCAGCCCCTCGTCAGCCTGGAATGGGGCGGCCGGATCGGCCTCCTGGGCGGCGTGGCCTTGATGACCGCGGGGCCGCTCGGTGCCGGCAACCCGCTGTGGGCGAGCGAGCCGGTCGGACCCACCCCGGTCTTCAACCGCCTCCTCTGGGTCTACGGCGTGCCCGCCCTCCTCTTCGGGCTGGCGGCGGCGGAGCTCAAGAAACGGGCGTCGCGGCTGCTGCCCGTCCTCTCCCTGGTGACCGTAGCGCTGGCCTTCGTCCTCGTCTCGCTGGAGGTCCGGCAGGCGTT
>Ga0209682_10000407_pt1 | contig 14827 bp, 10 predicted proteins | sample DOMMetBare2Fresh_2_FD_187471 | JGI IMG/M metagenome (GOLD analysis project Ga0209682, IMG submission 187471) | Wetland sediment microbial communities from St. Louis River estuary, USA, under dissolved organic matter induced mercury methylation -... | ecosystem: Environmental > Aquatic >... | reverse complement strand
GACCGCGCCGGCATGATCACCAGGGTCGCGCCGCCGGCCCCGAACACCAGCGGGGCGGGGTCGGCCCCGACGGCGTAGAGCACCTCGTAGGTTCCGGGTGGCTTCGAGATCGGGAGCGAGTCCTCCACCGCCCCGTAGTTCACCGCCACCAGCAGCTCCTCGTCGGAGTGGGAGCGCTCGAAGACCCACGCGCTCCCGCCCATCGCGATGGGCTGGTACAGGCCGCGCACCAGGGACGGGTGTGCCTTCCGGAGCGAGATGAGGCTCCGGTAGTGGGTGAGGAGCGAGGACGGGTCGTCCTGTTCGGCGGCCACGTTGTGGGTGGAGGCGTTGGGGACCGGCTCGAGGTACTTGTCGTCGGGGTCGATGAGGGCCAGGGGGCCGTCCAGGGCTGGACGCTCGCTGAACCCGGCGTTGGTCGGGTCCGACGTCCAGCTCATGACGCCACGCTGGTGGTGGTCGCTGTCGGGAGCGGCCGTCGGGTGGACGGTCTCGGCCATCCCGATCTCCTCGCCGTAGTAGAGGAACGGCGTGCCGGGCATGAGCAAGAGCGTCGCGGCGGCCAGCCGGTAGGCGGGGCCGTCCCCGCCGAGCTGGTCCCAGAGCCGCTTCCCGGCGAACCGGTCGTGGTTGGCGAGGAGCGTGGCCATGGAGCCGATGGGGGCGTGCATGGGGGCGTCGGCCAGCTGCGCCAGCGCCGCCGCCGAGCCCTCGCGCTGGGAGGCGGCCAGCACGGCGGCCTGGCAAGTGGTCAGGGAGCCGTCGCCACGGAGCTCGGCGACGAGCGAGAAGAGGAACCCGGCCCCGCACACGTCCGAGCCGCCGTAGGCGGCGGGGTTCCCGGGCGCCTCGCACAGGAGCAGCCGGTCCTGGTACTGGTCCACGACCCGCCGCAGCTCCGCCGCCGCCTGGAACGACTCGGGCTGGTCCGCCAGCGCCAGCGGCCCATTCGCGACCAGCATCGAGGCGGCGTCGATGCGGAAGCCGTCCACGCCGCGGTTCAGCCAGCCGCGCAGCGTGTCCTGGTGGTAGGCGCGGACGGCCGGGTTCCTCCAGTTGAACTGCGGGTTCTGCGCCCCGAACACGCCGTAGTACCAGCCGGTCGGCGTCTCCCACCACCAGCCGCCCCAGCCCGGATCGGCCGGCGACCAGACGAACCAGTCCCGCCACGGGCTGCCGGCGTCGGCGCGCGCCGAGGCGAAGCCCGGGTGCGCCGTGCCCGCATAGTCGAACACCTCGTCGAGGAGGATCCCCATGCCGCGCGCGTGCGCCTGCACCACCAGTCGATCCAGGTCCTGGAGCGACCCGTAGTCCGGCGCCACGTCGCGGAAGTTCGTGACGAAGTAGCCGTGATCGCGATCCTGGCTGGGGTTCACGGGCATGAGCAGGATGCCGCGGATTCCGAGGTCGCGGAGATAGTCGAGCTTCTCGATCAGGCCGGCCAGGTCTCCCTCGCCGTCGCCGTCCGAGTCCCGGTAGGCGCGGACGAACACCTGCATCATCGGCCCCCACTTCCAGGTCGGGTCGAGGGCGCTCTCGGTCCGGCCGACGGCGACCGGGGCGACGTCGAAGGCGGCCGCCGGCGCGGGCGCGACGGGCGCTGAGGGCGCGGACGATGGCCCGACGCCGACGGCGTTGGTGGCGGAGACGGTCAAGGTGTAGGTGCCCCCGTTGGTGAGCCCGGAGACCGTCCCGGTCGAGGTGGACGACGTCGCCGTCGCGCCGCCCGGCGTGGCGGTGACCGTGAAGGCGGAGGTGGCGCTGCCGTGGTCGGGGCCGGCGGTCCAGGCCACCTGGGCCTGGCCGTCGCCGGCGACCGCCACCACCGCCGCCGGGGCGCCCGGCACGTCCGGCGTCGTGACCGGCGCGGACGGCGCCGAGGGGGCGCTCTCCCCGGCGGTGTTCCTGGCCGTCACGGTGAAGGTGTAGGCGGTGCCGTTCGAGAGGTCGGTGACGAGCGCCTCGAGCGCGCCCGTGGAGGCCCTCGCCCCGCCGGGCGCGGCGAGCACCGTGTAGGTGAGGGCCGAGCCCTGCGCCTGGGCGGGGGCGGCCCAGCGCACCGTGGCCGTGCGGACCCCCGCGGTGGCGACGACGCCGGTGGGAGGGTCCGGGGGGGCCGGGGCGGCGTCCGGACGGCATGCGAACAGCGCGGTCGAGAGCACGGCGACGGAGGTCCTGAGGCTGGGCATGGTCCGCCCAGTCTAGCCGACGCCCCGGCCCGGCGGAGCGCCCTGGCCGCGCTCACCACCACCGCCGGTCGACCTGCCGCCGAGCACGAGTACCCACCCGAGCCCAGGTCGGGGCGGCGCTCCGTCCGGGAGCGGTCCCGCCCGCGAGGCTCACGGCTCGCCCGCGCCGGCGCGCGCCGCGCCCAGGGCGCCGCTGACGGCGGAGGCCAGCTCGTCGAGGGTGAAGGGCTTCTGCAGGTGGTGCAGCCCCTCGTCCAGGCTGGAGCGGTGGACGCCGGCGTCGGCCGTGTAGCCGGACATGAAGATGACCGGCAGGTCCGGCCGGAGCCGGCGCAGCCGGTCGCGCAGCGCCGGACCATTCATCTCCGGCATGACCACGTCGGTGAGCACCAGGGCGATGTCGCGGTCGCCGCGCTCGACGATGGAGAGCGCCTCGCCGGGCGTCCCGGCGGGCACCACGGCGAGCCCCAGGGACGCCAGCATGGAGGCCGCCATGCGGCGGACCATGTCGTCGTCCTCCACCAGCAGGACGGTGCCGCCTCCCGGGACGGCGGGCGCCGGCCCGGTGTCCTGCGCGGCAGGGCCCGGCCCCAGGTACCGAGGGAAGTAGATCCTGAAGGTGCTGCCGCGCCCCGGCTCGCTGTCGACGAGGATGGTGCCGCCCGCCTGCGCCACGATGCCGTAGACGGTGGCCAGCCCGAGCCCGGTGCCCTTGCCGGGCCCCTTGGTGGTGAAGAACGGCTCGAAGACGCGGCGCACGGTCTCCCGGTCCATCCCCACGCCGGTGTCGCTCACCGCCAGCAGCACGTGGTCTCCGGGTCCGACCTCCGGGTGCCGGCGGCCGGAGACCTGGTCGAGCTGCACGTTGGCGGTCTCGATGGTCAGGCGGCCCCCGCCCGGCATGGCGTCGCGCGCGTTGACGGCGAGGTTCATGAGCACCTGGTCGACCTGCACCGAGTCGAGCGAGACTCGCCACAGGTCGGGGGCCAGGTGGAGGGAGACCTGGACGTCCTCCCCGATGAGCCGTGAGAGCGTCTTGCGGGTCCGCTCCAGCTCCTCGTTGAGGTCGAGCGACCTGGGCGAGACCTCCTGCTTGCGCGAGAAGGCGAGCAGCTGGCGCGTCACGTCGCGGGCGTGCTGGGCCGCCCGCTCGATCTCGGACAGGTCGGCGTCCAGCTCGGGGGCGAGGCCGGGCCGGGCCCGCATCAGCTCGGCATTGCCCAGGATGACCGCGAGCATGTTGTTGAAGTCGTGCGCCACCCCCCCGGCCAGGCGGCCCACCGACTCCAGCCGCTGGGCGTGCTCGAGCTGGGTCCGCAGCCGCTCCCGCTCGGCCGTGGCCACCGCGGCCTCGGTGACGTCCCGGCATGCCCCCAACCGCCGCACGGCACGGCGGCCCGGGCCCTCCCCTTCGAAGTAGGTGCGGGCGCGGACGCTCACGAAGCGGACGGCACCATCGCGGCGGACGAGGCGGCAGTCGACGTCGTAGCGGCCGTCGCCCTGCGGGGTCTCGGCGCGCGCGATCGCCTCCTCGACGGCCGCGCGGTCGTCGGGGTGGACCCGCGCCAGCATCTTCGCCATGGACACTTCCTCGTCCGGGCTCATGTCGAAGATCTCGCGCATGCGCGGCGACCAGTGGACCACCCGGGCGCGCAGGTCGTTGTCGAAGATGCCGAACTCGGCCACCCGCATCGCCTGCCCCAGGCGCTCCTCGCTCACGCGCAGCGCCTCGGCGGCCCGCATCCGGGCGGAGGTGTCGAGGAAGGAGGCCATCAGGGCGACGGGCCGGCCGGCCACGTCCCGCACCAGCGAGCTCGAGATCTCCGCGAAGAAGCGTTCGCCGTCGCGCCGCAGTCCGACGAGGTCGCCCACCGTCCCGTCACCCCCCAGGGCGATGGCCAGGATGGCCCGCGCCCGCTCCGGGTCCGCCCAGAACGACTCGACGAGCCGGCCGATGGCCTCCTCTTGAGACGCCAGGCCCCACATCCGGAGGAAGGCCCGGTTGACGTGGAAGATCCGGCCGTCGAGCCCGGCCAGGGCGATGCCGTTGATGGAGGACTCGACGGCCTCACCTCGGATCCAGGCGTCGGCCTCCCGGCGGCGGCGCGCGGAGACGTCGCGCACGAACCACAGCCGCCGGCCGCCGGGGAGGTTCCGGCAGGTGACCTCGGCGTCGACGTCCCGCCCACCCCCGCAGTGGAGGACGCACTCGGCCACCTCGGGTGCCGCTCGGCACAGCTCGTCGAGGCGCGGCGGTGCGACTCCCGGCTGCGCCGGGGAGAGCAGATCGAGGAGCGTCGCTCCGATCAGACCGACGATCGGTCGCCCCGTGATGGCCGCGGCCCTCTCGTTGGCGGCCAGCACCGTGCCCGAGGCGTCGGTGAGCAGGACCCCATCCGGCGCCTCGTCGAAGAGCGCGCGCAGGAGATCGGCCGGCTCGACCATCTCGGCCATCGGCCGCCCGCCCGCGCCGGCGCTGGTGCCCATTTCGCCTCCCCGGCACGGACCTGCGGCCTGCTCGACCGAGCGCCCGGTGGTGCCCGGCGACCCGCACCTACGGTGGCACGGCGCGCCCGGCGCTCGCAAGGAGCCCACGCTGACCGGGCCGGCAGGGCCAGCAGCGCGGCGAGGGCGCCGGGGCGGGCCTGGCCTGGTGACGGGGCGCGGCCGGGGAGCCTGGGGCACGGTCGGACCGCTCCCCGAGGGCCCCTCCGGGAGCACCGGCGAACGTTCCCGTGGCGACCGCGGACGTCGACGGGGGGGCGGCGGCGAGCCAGGGCGGCCGGTTGCACCGTGGCGCCCCGAGTACGGCGCATGCAACGAGCCACCCCGCTACCAACCGTGCCAGCCGGAGCCACCTCGGCTCCGGGCGCACGCCCACACCACGCCTCAGGAGCCACTCATGACGCATCTCTCAGCCGGCACGCTCGCGCTCGCCGTCGGTCTCACCTTCAGCCCCGCCGCCAGGGCTGAGGTCATGTCGAAGGACCAGCACAAGGCCGCCGCCAAGGTCCTCGAGGCGGAGTACCAGGCGGGCAAGAAGGCCTGCGACACCCAGGCCGGGAACGCCAAGGACATCTGCCGGGCGGAGGCCAAGGGCCGGGAAAAGGTGGCCTCGGCCGAGCTCGAGGCGCAGTACGCCCCGAGCGCCAAGACCCGCAATGGCGTGCGGGTGGCCAAGGCCGAGGCGGCCTGGCTGGTGGCCAGCGAGCGCTGCGACGACCGGGCCGGCAACGACAAGGACGTCTGCGTCAAGGAGGCCACGGCGGCCAGGGTCCACGCCCTCGCCGACGCGGACGTGAAGCTGACCACCACCCAGGCCAACACCCAGGCCGGCGAGGCGTCGGCCGGCGCCAACGCCAAGGCCGCGGCCATCGGCAGCGAGGTCCGCAAGGAAGCGGCGTCCGAGAAGGTCGACGCCGACTTCGCGGTCGCCAAGGAGAAGTGCGACGCCCTGGCCGGTGAGCCCAAGGAGGCGTGCGTCGCCGAAGCCAGGCTCCGCTACGGCAAGCGCTGAGCGGCGGCAGGGCGCCAGGGGCTTCGCGCCGGCGGTCCTCACCGGGAGGTTCTCTCCGGTGAGGCCGAACCGGCGCGCTGCCGCTCGGGCGAAGGCCGCGCGGTCCGGCACCGCGGCGTCGCACGGTCGTGGACGTCCGAGAACGGCCACGACCACGGGCCCGGCCGGGGCGAGCCGGTGTCATTCCGGCCGCTTGGCCGCGCTGCCGCTGCGCACGCCCGGTGCACAGACACCCGGCGCGCGGTGACCTGCGCCGTTCGCGCAGGAGCTGCCAGCGAGTCGCCGTTCCGGCGGCCGCCACGAAAGGGAACCATGACCAATTCGAGAAGCGTCCTGTCCATCGCCGGCGCAGCCCTCCTGCTGCTCACGGCCGCGGCCTGCAGCGACTCCAAGAGCAACGACACCACCCCACCGCCGACCGTACCGACCGTCCAGTCCTCCGTCCCCGCCGCGGCAGCCACCGGCGTGGCCCTCGACGCCCACGTCACGGCCACCTTCAGCAGGCCGATGGACGGCACCACCCTCACCTCGACCACCTTCACCCTCACCTCGGGCTCGCCCGCCGCCGCGGTCGCCGGCACGGTGACCAGCAGCGGCTCGACGGCGACCTTCACGCCGACCGCACTGCTCACCGCCGACACGGAGTACACCGCGACCATCACCACGGGCGCCAAGAGCGCCACCGGGGTGGCCCTCGCGGCGGCCTACCACCTGACCTTCACCACCGGCACCACGCTGTCGGCCGGCACACCGGTCGCGCTCGGGACCGCGGGCGGCTTCGCCATCCTCGCGAAGAGCGGCATCTCCACGGTGTCGACGTCCAGCATCACCGGGGACATCGGCGTCAGCCCGGCCGCCGCCACCACCATCACGGGCTTCGCGCTGACGCTGGGCGGCACCGGCGTGTTCGCGACCTCCACCCAGGTCACCGGGCAGGTCTTCGCTGCCGACTACACGGCGCCCACCCCGGCCAACCTGACCGCCGCGGTCGGCGACATGGGCCTGGCCTTCACCGACGCGGCGGGTCGCGCGCCCACCAGCACCGAGCTCGGCACCGGCAACATCGGCGGAATGACGCTCGCGCCCGGCGTCTACAAGTGGGGGACCGGCCTGCAGATCCCGACCAGCATCACGCTCGACGGCTTGGCCACCGACGTCTGGATCTTCCAGGTCGCCGGGACCATGACGGTGAGCAGCGCCGCCCGGGTGCAGCTGACCGGCGGGGCGCTCGCCAAGAACGTCTTCTGGCAGGTCTCCGGCGCCGTGGCGCTCGGGACGACGTCCCATGTCGAGGGGACCGTCCTCGGGCAGACGTCGATCGCGCTGGACGCGGGGGCGACGGTCAATGGCCGCCTCCTGGCCCAGACGGCCGTGACGCTCATCGGCAACACCATCGTCGAGCCCGCCCCGTAGCGGGAAGGCCCGAGGAGTCCCGCGTCGGCCCGGGATCGGAGGGGGGCCTGGCGCCGGGCAGGCGGCGAAGAGCTCCCGAATCGGGTGAGGCCTGGTTTGGCACGCCGCGCCCGTCCGTGGCACCCTCCTCCCCAGATGCCGCTGCGCTCCGCCCCGCTCACGGTCGCCTACCTCACGGCCGCCGCGCTCGCCCTTCCGACCGGCGGGTGCTCGGGCTGCACCCGCCCTCCCGCGTCGACCACCCCGGCCGCCTCCGCCCCGGCGGCGCCCGTGGCCTGGAGCGAGCCGCCGCCGGAGGGGCCGACCGGCCCGGCGTCCACCCGGCGCGTCCCTCGGCCGCAGGAGGTGAGGCCGCCCTTCCGCTGCCTGCCCGCCGACGCACCTCCGCCGGCGGAGCTGTCGCGGGAGGCCGAGGCGGCCCTCGACGGCGGCGACCACGCGCGGGCGCTCGGCTGCGCCGACGAGGCGCTCCGGTCCTCGCCGCGCCTGGTGCGGGCGCTGGCGGTGCGAGGCGAGTCGCTGGCCGCCCTGGGTCGCACCGGCGACGCCCAGGTGGCCTTCGCCCGGGGGCTCGCCATCGACCCCGACGACCCGGTGGCGCTGGCCGGCGCGGCCGACCTCCACGTCCGCTCGCTCGACGGCACGCACGACGCGCTGGAGGCCGGGCTGGAGCAGGCGCTGCGGGGCCTGCGGGCCCTCGCGCGCGTGCCGCGCCGCGACCCCGACCTGGCGCTGCGGCTGGAGCTCTCGGCCGCCGCCGCCCTCAATGATCTGGGGCGCGCCGCCGAGGCGCTGCCCCACGCCGACCGGGCGCTGGCGCTCTTCCCCGACGAGCCGGCCGCCGTGGCGGAGCGAGGCTCCGCGCTCTTCGAGCTGTGCCGCTTCGAGGAGGCGCGCGCCGCCTTCGAGCGGGCGCTCCAGGTCGATCCAGGCGAGGCCTGGGCCCTCTTCCAGCTCGGCCTGGTCGCCGAGCGGCAGGGCGACGACCCGCGGGCGGCCCGGCTGCTCGCGCAGGCGCGCCTGCGCGCGCCCGCCGAGTTCCCGCCCGAGGTGCCGGTGACGCCCGTCGCCTTCCGGGACGAGGTGGCGCGGGCCGTGGCCGAGCTCCCGCCGGCCGATCGCCAGGCGCTCGACGGCGTGCCGGTGCAGGTGGCCGACCTGCCGGACCTCGAGGACCTCACGGCGGTGTCGCCGCCCCTCTCGCCGACCATCCTCGGCCTCTACCGCGGCCCACCCGAGGGCGAGGCCTGCCTTCCCGAAGACGGCGACCCCTGCCGCTCCATCGTGCTCTACCGGAGGAACCTGGCCCGCTTCGCCCGCGATCGGACCGAGCTGGATCGTCAGGTGCGCCTCACGCTGAGCCACGAGCTGGGCCACCTGCGCGGCGAGGACGACGACGCCCTGCGCGATCGGGGTCTCGAGTAGCATCCCCCCCCGGCCTGGGGGGGCGTTCGCCGCGGCGCGCCATCCCCGGCGACGCCGCCCGGGCGTGCGCCTTCCTCCTGGGGGGGGACTGTTCAGCCGCCGGTGAAGTGTCGACAGTACGGAATGCGCTTCGGCCCCCGGCGTTTCGCCGGTCCCCTGCGGCTCGGCACCAAGCTCGGACTCCTGGCCGCGGCCGCCACCACGGCGGTGCTGGCCGGGACCGCCTCCCTGACGCTCCGCCTGTTCCGCAGCCAGCTCGTCGAGCTCGCCGCCGAGGCGAGCTCGAGCCAGAGCGATGCGCTCCGCCTGGTGCTGGAGCAGCAGATGCAGGCGGGCGACCTGCGGCCCCTTCGCCAGCTGGTGGACGCCGTGGGGCGGGAGCCCAACGTCGCCTGGGTCGCCGTGATCAACGCAGAGGGGCACGTCCGCATCACCAGCGAGCCCGGGGCCCTGGATCGGCGAGTCGACCAGCGCTCCCCCGACTGCCGCATCTGCCACGAGCGGGCCCCGGCAGACCGGCTGCGCTCGGTGACCATGACGCGCCCGGGCGGGGAGGTCCTCCGCACCGTCACGCCCATCGCCAACGCGCCCGCCTGCCACCGCTGCCACGGCGACGCCCAGCGCATCAACGGCGTCCTCATCGTCGATCGCTCGCTCGCCCCGGTGCAGCGGGCGCTCGCCTCGGGGCGCACCCAGGTGATCGCGGGGAGCGCCGCCGCCGTCTTCGCGCTGCTCGGCACCCTGGGGCTGGCGCTGGAGTGGCTGGTCCTGGCGCGCCTGCGGCGCCTCGCCAAGGTCACCCGCCGGCTGGGGGAGGGCGAGCTGACGGCGCGCGCCCATGAGACCACCGACGACGAGCTGGGCGACCTGGCGAAGGACTTCAACACCATGGCCGACGGGCTGGCCGCCGCCGTGACCGGCCTCACCGCCGAGCGGCGGCGGCTCGAGGAGCTCGTCGACGGCATCTCCGACGGGGTGGTGCTGGTGGACGTCGGCCTCAAGGTGGTGGCCACCAACCGGGCCTTCGCCGAGCGGCTGGCGCCCGGGGCTCGCCACGGCCGCGGCACCGTCCACGCCGAGCTGGCGCGGCTGGCCGGCTTCGCGGCGGAGGATGGCGCCACCTCCCTGGCGCAGCGGGCGCTCGCCAGCGGCAAGCTGGAGAAGACCATGGTGCGGACCGGCGGCCCCGCCGGCGAGCGCGTGGAGGAGATCTACGCCCAGCCGCTGCGCGGCCCCGACGGCTCGGTGATCGCGGCCATCGAGGTGTGGCGGGACATCACCGACCGCCTGGCGCTGGAGGCCGGCCTGGAGCAGTCGGAGCGGCTGGCGGCGGTGGGCATGCTGGCCTCGAGCGTGGCGCACGAGGTCGGCAACCCGCTGGCGGCCATCCTCACCGCGGTGGAGGGGCTGCTGCGGCGCCTCGACGAGCCCGGCACCGGCGAGCCGGCCGAGCTGCGCGAGTACCTCGAGATCGTGCGGCGGCAGGTCTTCCGCTGCCGCCAGGTGACGGAGCGGCTGCTGGGCTTCGCGCGCCTCCCCGGCCGCGAGCTCGTCGACGCGGACGCGGCCGCCGCCGCCCGCGAGGTGGTGGCGTTGATCTCGCCCCAGGCCCGGGCCCAGGGCGTCGAGGTGCGCTGCGCCCTCGACGGCCCGGCCGAGGCGCTGGCCGACGACCTGCTGCTCCGGCAGGTGTTCCTCAACCTGACCCTGAACGCGCTGCAGGCCATGCCGGGCGGCGGCGTCCTCACGCTGGAGGCCCGGGTCTCCGACGACGCGGTCAGCGTCACCGTCGCCGACACCGGCCCCGGGATCCCGGAGTCGGTGCGGCAGCACCTCTACCAGCCCTTCCGCCGGGCGAGGCCGGACGGCTCGGGGACCGGCCTGGGGCTGTTCATCAGCGAGGCCCTGGTGCGGCGGTGCCAGGGGACGCTCACGGTGGTGAGCGCGCCGGGCGCCGGTGCGGCGTTCACGGTCCGGCTCCGGCGCGCAGGCAGCTCGAAGACCCAGTCATGAACCGGCGGGAGCACCCATGCACGTGCTGATCGTGGACGACGACGAGACGCTGCGAGACCTCCTGGCCCGCGAGCTGGCCCGGACGGGAGAGCGGGTCTCGCAGGCGGCCGACGCCGGCGAGGCCCTGCGGCAGGTCCGGGCCGAGGAGCCGGACGTCGTGCTGCTCGACCTCATGCTCCCCGACCGGCCGGGCATCGAGGTGCTCCGGGAGCTCAAGGACGGGTGGCCCGAGGTGGAGGTGGTGGTGCTCACCGCCCACGGCACGGTGGACACGGCGCTCGCCGCCATGAAGCTCGGCGCCAACGACTACCTGCAGAAGCCCTGCCACCTGCAGGAGCTGGAGATCGCCCTGCAGCGGGCCCACCACCGGCGCCGCCTCAGCGAGGAGAACGCGCGGCTCCGCGACGGGCTGAGCCAGGGCGCCCTGGGGCCGGAGCTGGTGGGGCACGACCCCGCCTTCGAGGAGCTCCGCCGGCTGCTGCGCAAGGTGGCCGCCAGCGACTCCACCGTGCTCATCCGCGGGGAGACCGGCTGCGGCAAGGAGCTGGTGGCGCGCCACATCCACGCCCTGAGCCCGAGGCGCGACCGGCCCTTCGTGGTGGTCGACTGCGCGGCGCTGCACGAGAGCCTCCTGCAGTCGGAGCTCTTCGGGCACGAGCAGGGCGCCTTCACCGGCGCCACCAAGCGCAAGCACGGGCTCTTCGAGGCCGCCGACGGCGGCACCGTGTTCCTCGACGAGATCGGCGACGTGAGCCCGGCCGTGCAGGCCGGGCTGCTGCGGGTCCTCGAGACCTCGACCTTCCGGCACCTCGGCGGCACCGCCGAGCTGCACGTGGACGTGAGGCTGGTGGCGGCCACCAACCGGCCGTTGGAGCGGCTCATGCAGGAGGGCTCGTTCCGCCGCGACCTCTACTTCCGCCTCAACTCCATCCACGTGGAGCTGCCGCCGCTGCGCGCGCGGCGCGGCGACGTCCCGGTGCTGGTGGAGCACTTCATCGCGCTGCACAACGCGCGTCACGGGGCGCACAAGGGGCTCTCGCCGGCCGCCGCCGACGTGCTGGCCCGCTACGACTGGCCGGGCAACGTCCGGGAGCTGCGCCACGTGGTGGAGCGCGCCCTGGTGGTGGCCGACCGGGACCTCATCCGGCCCGTGGATCTCCCGGCCGAGCTGCGCCAGGCCACCGGCCTGCCGCGCGAGGGCGAGGCGTCCACCCCGTCCCTCGCCGACGTCGAGCGCCTCCACATCATCCGGGTCCTCGAGCAGGTGGGCGGCCACCGCGCCCGCGCCGCCCAACTCCTCGGCATCAGCGAGCGGAACCTCTATCGCCGGATCCGCGAGTACCAGCTCGAGTCCTTCGTCTCGACCCAGGGGGAGCGCTAGCCGGCCCGCCGGGTGGCGGCACCGCCTGCCAAGGTGGCAGGCGGACCCGCCGGCGGCCAACCGCCTAAGAAGCGGGGCGAGATCGGTCGTGCTTGACCGAGCACAAGCCGTCCTGGCAGGTCCGGCGGTCCGGAGGCCCCCGGCGAGCAGGCCGATTCTCCCGCGACACCGGTTGATTGGCGGCGCCTTGCGGCTGGCACGATTCTGGGATTGTCCTGGGATTGGTCGAGGGAATCAGGGCCCGCTTCCCGCGGGCGGGAGGCACGACATGGGACTCACCATCATCATCGGCGTCACGTTCTTCGCGGCCATGGTCGCCATCCTCTACTTCGGGGCCGAGCAGGCCGAGACGGACCGGCAGGATCGCGCCGAGGCGGAGGCGCGCCGCAGCCACGCGCACCCCGACGGACGGACCGCCGACGAGGTGGTCTTCGACCTCGAGCACCGCATCGACTCCGACCTCCAGGACGTCGCCGCGGCCCTCCGGAACGCCGCGGCCGGTGGGACCAGCTACCCCCGCGGGGCCTAGGCGAGGACGACCACCGTGCAGTCCGCCCTCGAATCCCTCCGCGACGTGGAGCTGTTCCGCGGCCTGTCCGAAGCGCACCGCCGGGCGGTGGCCGCCGTGGCCGGAGAGCGCCGGGCGACCGCGGGTGAGACCATCTTCCGGCTCGGCGGGCGCGCCGAGGCGCTCTTCGTCATCCGGCAGGGGCGGGTGGATCTCACCTTCCCGCTGCAGGTGCTGGGCGAGCAGCGGGACGTGCGGTTCCAGTCGCTCGATGCCGGGCGGACGCTCGGCTGGTCCGCGCTGGTGCCGCCCCATCTCCTGACCATGAGCGCCCGCGCCACCACCGACGTCGAGCTGGTGGTCCTGCCCGCCGACCGCCTGCTGGCGGTCCTGGAGGCGCAGCCGATCATCGGCCACGTGGTCATGTCGAACCTGGCGGGCACCGTGGCCGCCCGTTTCCACGAGCTGCAGGAGCTGTGGGTGCGCGAGCTGCAGCGGAAGGTGCCGCAGGCGCCGGCCTAGGCGCCAGGCCTGGAGCGCCCTGGAGACTGCACATGGTTGACAGCTCAGCAGGACCGTCCGCACCCGCCGCCACGGCCGCGCCGGCGCCACCCCTGATGCAGCGCCTGGGCCGGGCCGCCCTGCTCCTCTCGGTCGCCACCGCGCTGGCGCTGGCCTGCTCGGCCGCGGTGCTGGCCCTGGTCTTCCGGGCCGACTTCCTCACCGGGGCGGCGGCGGCGGTGGACCGGCTCGTCTTCGAGCACGGCGTGGTGGCGGCCTTCCTCGCCTCCTCGCCGCTGCTGGCGGCGCTGCTGGTCGGCTACGGCTACATGCAGCGCGGCATCCGGCGGCGCGCCGCCGCGCGGCTGGCCGAGGCGGCCGCCGCGCAGTCCAGGTAGGGGCCTCGGCCCGGCAGGGGAGGGTGGTGCCCTCCCCCGCCGGGTGAACCGCCGCGCGCGACGCGCCCGCCGCCGTCAGGTCCCCGGCGCCTTCTCGGTCCCGTCGTACTTGAAGGTGGCGGCGGCCGGCTTGCCCGCCTCGACGGTCACCTCCAGCGTCTTCGTGCCGAACACCTCGTGCCAGGCCTCGAGCGTGTAGGTGCCCGCCGGGATGCCGTCGATCTTGAAGCTGCCGTCGTCGCCGGTGACCGCCTGGAACGGGTTCTTGTTCACGCCGATGTAGGCGCGCATCCACTCGTGGACGTCGCACTTCCAGCGGATGACGCCGCCCTTGCCGGCCACGTGGGTGATGGGCTTGGCGTCGGCGTTGGGCATGCCCTTGTTGAAGAGGGTGGCGGGGCCCAGGTAGGTGTGGACGTTGTGGAGGATGGGGTCGCCGTTCTTGGCCACCACCTTCTGGCCGACCAGGGCCGCCTGCACCCGCGGCGAGTACATGCAGTCGGTCTGGTTGACCACCACCTCGGGCGCATCGTCGCCCGCCTTGCTGTCCGGGGCGCCCTTGGTGACGTGGACCCAGACGTTGACCAGCTTCTTGTCCTTCACGATGACCGACTCGTCGTTGAAGGACTTCTTGGCGCAGAACGCGTCGGCGCTGCGGTCGAGCTTGGCGACGGCCGGCGGCGCGCCGGTGAAGTCCACCGAGCCGGAGAGGGTCTCGGCGAGGGCGGCACCGGGCAGGGCGGCCGCGGCGAGGACGGCGATGAGGGCGATGCGGGACGGCTTCATGCGGGTTCTCCTCGGGTTGGGAAGCGTGGGGCGGTCAGGCGGTGGCGGCGCGCTCAGTTGGCCGGGGCGGCGGAGGCGGTCCGCGCCCCGACCACCTCGACCCCGGGTTCGCCGAGGTGCATGAGGAGGTCGCGCAGCGCCTCCATCTGGGCCTTCTTGTCCCCGCCGAACGCCTTGTGCGGCGCGGGCGCGTCGGGATCCGGATCCCAGAAGGAAGGCATGCGCGTCCCCTCCATGAGCGTGTTGGGGTTCTGGAGCCAGAGCGGGATCCAGTCGGGGCGCAGCCGCTTCTTGGCGAGGAGGAAGTCGGGGGCGGCGGAGCGCGGATCCTGCTTGGGCGCCAGCTTGCCCACCACGTGGCACTTGGTGCACTGCAGCGCGGCGAAGAGCGCCAGCGTCTCCTTGACCTTCTCCGGCGGCGGCTGCGGGAGGTCCACCGTGAGGTACGGGAAGCTCTTGCGGGAGGCCGAGGCGAAGTACTTCACCAGCGTGCCGGCGTCCTCGTCGGAGAAGTGGAAGGTCGGCATGCGCAGCTTGAGCCAGGGGCGCAGCGGGCTCGGCTGCTTGAGGAAGCCGAACAGCCAGGGCGGCTGCACCTTGGCCCCCTCGCCGGTGAGGATGGGAGGCGCGTAGCTCTGGTTGTCCTCGTTGAAGAGGTCGCGGATGACGCCGCCGCGCTTCTCCACCTCGTGGCAG
>Ga0209682_10000404_pt1 | contig 14913 bp, 17 predicted proteins | sample DOMMetBare2Fresh_2_FD_187471 | JGI IMG/M metagenome (GOLD analysis project Ga0209682, IMG submission 187471) | Wetland sediment microbial communities from St. Louis River estuary, USA, under dissolved organic matter induced mercury methylation -... | ecosystem: Environmental > Aquatic >... | reverse complement strand
TGGGTGAGCCACTGGATCTCCTCGCCGCCCGCCGGCGCCTCGCGGACCAGCGGCGCGGTGCGGCCGGTCACGGCCGGCGGCAGGTCGACCGGGGTCACCGAGTCGCCGCGGCAGAGGACCACCGCCCGCTCCACCGCGTTCTCCAGCTCGCGGACGTTGCCGGGCCAGCGGTAGCCGCACAGCAGCTCCACCGCCTCCGGGGTCAGCGTCTTGACCCGCTTGCCGAGCCGGTCGGCGTAGCGGCGCAGGAAGTGGTGGGCCAGCAGCGGGATGTCCTCGGAGCGCTCGCGCAGCGAGGGGAGCGGGATGTTGATGACGTTGAGCCGGTAGAAGAGGTCCTCGCGGAACCGCCCGGCCTTGACCAGCTTGGGCAGGTCGCGGTGGGTGGCCGCCAGGACCCGCACGTCCACCTTGATCGAGTCGGCCGAGCCGACCCGCTTGATCTCGCCCTCCTGCAGCACCCGGAGCAGGCGGACCTGGGTGGAGAGCGGGATGTCGCCGATCTCGTCGAGGAAGATGGTGCCGTTGTCGGCGGCGTCGAAGAGCCCCTTCTGGTCGCGCTGGGCGCCGGTGAAGGCCCCCTTGACGTGGCCGAACAGCTCCGACTCGAGGAGGGTCTCGGTCAGGGCGCCGCAGTTGAGCGCCACGAAGGTCTGGCTCTTGCGCGGGCTCCGGCCGTGGAGGGCGCGGGCCACCAGCTCCTTGCCGGTGCCGCTCTCGCCGGTGATGAGCACGGTGGTGGCCGAGTAGGCCACCGCGTCGATCATCCGCTGCACCTCGCGGATGGGCGCCGAGGCGCCCACCAGGCCGTCCGGCGGCAGCCCCTCCCGCTCGCGGAGCTGGTTCTCCAGCTGCCGGTTGCGGTCCCACAGGGCCTTGCGCTCGGCCGCCTTGGCGACCGACCGGGCCACGATCTCCACGTCCTCGAAGGGCTTGGTGAGGTAGTCATAGGCCCCGCCCTTGACGGCCTGGAGCGCCGTCTCCACCGTGGCGTGGCCGGTCATCATGATGACCTCGATCTCCGGCCGGCGGTGCTTCACCGCGTTGAGGAGCTCCAGCCCGGAGAGCTGCGGCATCTTGATGTCGAGGAGGGCGACGTCGAAGTCCTCCGCGGCCAGCCGCTGGGTGGCCGCGATGGGCGAGTCGAGCCCCACCACGTCGTACCCCTTCTTCTTGAGCAGGGCCTCCAGGGCCCGCAGCAGGGTGGGCTCGTCGTCCACGACGAGCACGCGGATGGGCTTCAGTTCGGTGTCGCTCATTGGTTCTCCCTTCAAGGCTCTCGCTGCGCGGCGGGCAGCTCGACCACGAAGCAGGCGCCCTGATCTGGCGTCGACTCGAGGCGGATGGTCCCGCCGTGTTCCTCGGCGATCTGGTAGCAGATGGAGAGGCCGAGGCCGGTGCCCTGGCCCTCCGCCTTGGTGGTGAAGAACGGCTCGAAGATGCGGCGGGCCACCTCGGGGCGGATGCCCGGCCCGGTGTCGGCCACCGACAGGCGGACCTTCCCGGGCCCCGACCTGGTGGTGGCCACCGTGATGCGGCCGTCGCCGGCCAGCGCCTGGAGCGAGTTGACCACCAGGTTGATGACGATCTGCTGGATCTGGTTGGCGTTCCCCAGCGCCACCGCGTCCTGGTAGTCGCGCTTGAGCTCGATGCGGCCGTCCTTGAGCTGCGACTGGAGGAGCAGCAGGGCGTCGTCCACCACCTGGGAGAGGACCACCGGCCCCTTCTCCTCCTCGCGCGGGCGGCGCGAGAAGCGGAGCAGCGACTCGACGATCCGCTTGGCGCGCAGGGCCGCGTCGGTGATGAGGCGGAGGTTCTCCTGGTCGTCCGGGGTGCGGCCGCCGTCGCGGCTCATGAGCTGGGCGAAGGCCAGGATGCCGCCCAGCGGGTTGTTGATCTCGTGGGCCACGCCGCCGGCGAGCTGGCCGACCGCCGACATCTTCTCGGCCTGGAAGAGCCGGCGCGACACCTCGCGCTCGTCGGTGACGTCCTTGAAGACCAGCACCTGGGAGTCGCGGTCCTCGAAGGGGAAGGCCCGCACCAGCCAGAGCCGGTCGCCGAAGGGCAGCTCGCGCTCGGACGGCTCGCGGGCGCTCATGCCGGCCCGGCTCGGGCAGGGGAGCGTGCCGTAGACGTGGTCGGCGCAGCGCAGGCCGGCCAGGTTGGCGAGCGGCACGCCGGCGGCGCGGGCGAAGGCGGCGTTGGCGCGCACCACCTCGCAGCCGCCCTGCCGGACGATGGCCATGGGGTCGCGGATGGCGTCGAAGGAGGCGCGCCACTCCTGGGCGGCCCGCACCAGGGCGGCCGAGCGCTGGGCCAGCTTGCCGTCGAGGTCGCGGTTGAGCCGCTCCAGCTCGGAGTTGCGCAGGGTGAGCAGCCCCTGGAGGCGGCTGTTCTCGTCGACGATCCAGTACTGGTCGATGGCGCTCTGGATGGTGATGATGAGGTGGGCGTCGTCCCAGGGCTTCCAGATGAAGCGGAAGATCTCCGACTGGTTGACCGCCTCCTCGATGGCGGTCGAGTCGGCCTGGCCGGTCAGGAGCACCCGCTGGATGCGCGGCCAGCGCTCCTTGACCTCGCGGAGGAACTCGACGCCGCTCATGCCGGGCATGCGGTAGTCGGAGACCACCACCTGGATCGGCTCCTGCTCCAGGAGCTGGAGGGCGACCGTGGCGTCGGGCGCGTCGAGGATCTTGGCCTTGGTGCGCCGCAAGACCCGCCGCAGGGCGCGCCGCACGTGCTCGTCGTCGTCGACGACGAGCAGGGTCGACTCAGGCACCTGTTCGGGTACCACGGTCGGGATTTCGATGGCTGGCTCGAGAGACGAGTCCACGGGACCTGGCATGGGTGCACGGCACGATCCAGGGCAACTGGCGTTTGTTATGAGTGATTTCAGCGACTTGGTATGTTCTGAACCCGGGTCGTGCTCCTCCCGGGGTCAGTCTAAACCCATTGAGTTGCCTCAGCCCGGGCACAGGCGGGTCGAAGGGGACCGCTGTGGGGCCTGAGAGCATCGCCCGTAGGGGGCAGTTGTCCGGCACGGCCCCCCGGCACGGCCCCCGCACGGGCCCCACGGGCCCCAGGCCCCGTCGCCGGAGCCCCGTCAGGCCCGGCGGTTGGCGTCGACCGGGTCCGGGGGGGCCTGGTAGACGCAGATGGTGTTCCGGCCCGACCGCTTGGCCTGGTAGAGCGCCTCGTCGGTGAACTTCACCAGGAGCTCGGCCGAGGTGATGTCGGGCGCCGGGAAGTAGGCCAGGCCGACCGAGGCGGTGATGCGGACGTCCACCGGGATGCTCCGGCCCCCGGCGGTGATGGCCTGGTGGTAGATGCGCGTCCCCAGCTCGCGCCAGATCCGCTCGGCCACCCGCATGGCGCCGGCCACGTGGGTCTTGGGCAGGATCACCGCGAACTCCTCGCCGCCGTAGCGGGCGCAGATGTCCGGGTCGCGGATGGAGGCGCGGATGCAGGAGGCCGCCTCGCGCAGCACCAGGTCGCCCATCTGGTGGCCGTAGCGGTCGTTGACCTGCTTGAAGTGGTCGAGGTCGATCATGATGAGCGACACCGGGTCCTCGTAGCGCTGGGCGCGCCCGAACTCCTCGGTGAGCCGCTCGTCGAAGAGCCGCCGGTTCTTGAGCCCGGTGAGCCCGTCGGTGATCGACTGCTCCTCCAGCTTGGACTGGGCGGCGCGGAGCTGGTCCTGCAGCGCCTTGATGCGCAGCATGGCGGCGCAGCGGGCCACGATCTCCTGCTCGGCGAAGGGCTTGGCCAGGAAGTCGTCGGCGCCGATGCGCAGGCCGGCCACCTTGGACTCCACGTCGCCGCGCACCGAGAGGACGATGACCGGCATGAAGGACTGGCCGGGCCGCCCCTTGATGTGGCGCAGCACCTCCAGCCCGTCCATGTCGGGGAGGATCTTGTCGAGCAGGACCAGGTCGGGCGGATCGGTGCGGACCTGCACCAGCGCCTCGCGCCCGTTGGTGGCCGAGCGCACGTCGTACCCCTCGCGCTGGAGCACCGCCACCAGCCAGTCGAGCTGGGTGCGGGAATCGTCCACCACGAGGATCTTGCGCAGCGGCTCGGCCACGGCGGCACGGTAGCCCAAAGCGGCGCGGCCGCCCAACTCCGGGCCGCGGGAGTCGCGCTGTGGGTGAACCTGCCACCGGGCCCGACCCGGGCCCCGCCGGCGGGCGGGTTCGCGCTACCCTGCGGCCATGGCCGGACGGACGCGGCGGGAGGACCAGGCCTCCATCCTGGAGGCGGCGCTGGCGAGGGCCCGGGGGGCGGCGCCCGGCGGGGTGGCGGTCTTCGACCTCGACTCGACGCTCCTCGACAACCGGCCGCGCCAGGCGCGCATCCTGCGGGAGTACGGCGCCCGGGCCGGGCTCCCCGCGCTGGCCGGAGCCCGGGCCGACCGCTGGATCGGCTGGGACCTCGCGGTGGCGATGCGGGAGGCCGGGGCCACGCCGGGCGAGGTGGCCCGCCACCTCCTGGCGGCCCGGCGCTTCTGGAGCGCCCGCTTCTTCACCGGCGAGTACTGCCTGGAGGACCTGCCGCTGCCCGGGGCCGCCGGCTTCGTCCGCGCGGTGCAGGCGGCCGGCGCGCGGGTGGCCTACCTGACCGGCCGGCCGGTGCGCATGGAGGCCGGGACGGCGGAGAGCCTGCGGCGCCACGGCTTCCCGACGCCGGACGGCGAGCGGGTGCTGCTCCTCATGAAGCCCGATCTGCCGCTGAGCGACGACGAGTGGAAGTCGGTGGCGGGGGCGCGGGTGGCGCGGCTCGGCCCGGTGGTGACCGCCTTCGACAACGAGCCGGCCCACGTCAACGGCTACGCCATGGCCTGGCCGGAGGCCCTCTGCGTCCACCTCGACACCGACCGGAGCGACCGCCCGGTGGCGGTGCTGCCGCACCTCCCGTCGATCGCCGACTTCACCCGGGGCTGAGGGCCGTCACCCGAGCCGCGCCGCCACGTCCTCCGGGATGACCGGCGCCAGCCCGCCGCCACCCAGGATGTTGACGATGGGTGACGCGGCGGCCCGCACCACCGAGCCGCCCGGGCGGACCGGCCCCAGGCCGCAGTAGGTCGAGAGGTCGCGGTAGAGCAGGCCGTGGGTCACCTCGTCACCGGCGATGCGGGTGGCCGGCTTGCGGATGGCGAAGATCCGCTCCTGGGCCACGAAGCCGCCGCCGCGCCCGTCCGCCAGCGCCTCGTCCACCACCTGCGCCCAGGCCGCCTGCTCGAGCTCGGCGCCGAGGTGGACCGACTTGCCGCCGTAGTCCCAGCTCCGCTTGATGACGAAGCCCTGGCGCTCGGCCTTGATGCGGGCCGCCACCGCCGCGTCGAGCCGGCGGGTCCAGGGGAGGCGCGCCGCCGCCGCCCGCTCGGCCTCGTCGAGCCCGGCCCGCGCCGCCAGGCCGGCGTCCTCGGCGCACTCCGAGAGGCGGGCGAAGAGCGCCTTGGCCTCCAGCAGCCCGTTGACCGGGTTGAGGAGCGGGTAGCGCCCCGGCGCCAGGAGCGCCCGCGCGAAGGGCGAGCCGGGCGAGACGCGGTGGGCCCAGACGTGGCGGTAGAGGAGGTCCCAGTCCTCCGGCACGCACTCGTCGGGGAGGAGGTTCTGCACCACGTGCCCCTGCGCCCGGAAGTGGGCCTCCAGCCGGCGGAGCTCGCCGATCTGGGCGTCGCCGGGGCGCGACACGATGGCGATGCTCGGCCGGGCCTGGCCGCCGCCGCGCGCCTGGTAGGCGGCCACCAGCGCCTGGCGCAGCGCCTCCATGTGGCTGCCGCAGGCCGCTACGAGCTCGCCGGCCTCCCGCGGCGTGAGCCCCCGGGCGGCCGCCGCGGCGCGCAGCCACGAGTGGGCCGCCAGGTCGGCGTAGGCCGGCATGGCCGGGATGGTGGCGTTCAGCTCGAGCGCCCGCGGCGCCCCGCCCCCCTCCGGCAGGAGGAAGTCCACCCGCGCCACCACGACCGGCAGCGGCGCCTCCTCGAAGAGCCGGGCCATGGCGTCGGCCTCCAGCCCGGAGAAGGGCTCCACCAGCGCCGCCCGGTCCCGCTCGTCGCCGGAGCCCAGGAGCGCCCGGGCCAGCTTGACCGAGCCGGAGAGGATGAGCCCGGCCTCCTGCGCCGCCCCGTCGAGCAGCCCCCGCGAGAGGACCTCCGGCTCCGCCACCAGCGGGATCGGCACCACCGTGCCGTCCGGCCTGCGGACCGTCATGCCGCCGTCCCAGGCCAGCCGGGCCGCTGCCTGCCCCACCTTCACCAGCGCATCGCCCTCGAGCATCGACGTCCCCTCCCCCTGGAGCGACCCCCGCGTTGCCGGCGGCGGTGCCGGGTGATAGGCAGGTCCCCGATGAAGATCTACACGAAGAGCGGCGACGGCGGAGAGACCGGCCTCTTCGGGGGCGCCCGGGTCATGAAGTCGGACGCCCGGGTGGCCGCCTACGGCGACGTGGACGAGCTCTCGGCGGCGCTCGGGCTGGCCCGCGCCGCCGCCACCGATCCGGAGCTGGCCTCGGCGCTGGAGCGGATCCAGGTGGAGCTCTTCAGCGTGGGGGCCGAGCTGGCCACGCCGCAGGAGTCCCGGGCCCGCGGCGCGCTGCCGGGCGTGGACCCGGCCTGGGCCGGGCGGCTCGAGGCGACCATCGACCGGTGGGACGCCGAGCTGCCGGCGCTGCGCCGCTTCGTGGTGCCGGGCGGCACGCCGTCCGCCGCCGGGCTCCACCTCGCCCGGGCGGTCTGCCGCCGCGCCGAGCGGGCCGTGGTGACCCTGGCCGCCGGCGCTCCCGTGGACGCCGCGGTGCTGGTCTACCTGAACCGGCTCTCCGACCTCCTCTTCGTGGCGGCCCGGCTGGCCAACCACCGCGCCGGCCACGCCGAGACGCTCTGGGAGCCCGGGGCCGGCCGATGAGCCCCGCCGCCAGCCGCCCCGCGGGCCGCAGCCGCAAGGTGGCGCTGGTCACCGGCGCCGGCGTGCGGCTCGGCGCCGCCATCGCCCGGGACCTCGCCCGGCGCGGCTGGGACGTGGTGGCCCACTTCCACAGCCACCGGCCCCGCGGCTTCGCCGACGCGATCCAGGCGGACCTCTCCACGCCGGACGGCCCGGACGCGCTGGCCCGCGCCTTCGAGCGGCTCCGCCCGCGGCTCGACCTGCTCGTCAACTCGGCCGCCGGCTACGAGGCCCGGCCGCTCGGCGCCACCGACGCGGCGGCCTACGACGCCCAGTCGGACCTGAACGCCCGCGCCCCGCTGCTCCTGACCCGGGCGCTGGCGAAGCGCCTCGCTCGATCGGGCGGCTCGGTGGTCAACGTGGCCGACATCGGCGGCGGGCTGGTGGCCTGGCGCGGCTACGCCGCCTACTGCGCCTCCAAGGCCGCCCTGGCGCGCATCACCGAGTGCCTGGCGCTCGAGCTGGCGCCGCGGGTGCGGGTCAACGCCGTGGCGCCGGGCACGGTGCTCTGGCCCGAGGGGATCCCGGCGGCCCGGCGGCGCACCCTGGAGGCGCGCATCCCGCTCGGGCGCGTCGGCACGCCGGCCGACGTGGCCGGCGCGGTCCGCTTCCTGGCCGAGGCGCCCTACGTGACCGGCTGCATCCTGCCGGTGGACGGCGGCCGGCGGCTCAGCGGCCGCGGCGGCTGAGTCTCGGCCGTCCCGGCGGGCCTGCGGCGGCCTGCCCATCCGGGGGGAGAGATATCGTTTTCGCGACGCCAGGTGGCGCCTTTCGTGCGGCCTGGCGGACGGCGGGTAAGATGGCCTCACATGCATGGCCCTACACCCAGCGTGATTCAGGCCGCCGACGAGGCCGCCGAGACGCCCGCGCCCGCCCTCCACCCGGTGGTGCCGCTGGACGATGGACGCGGAGACGCGCTGGCCGGCGCCCGCCTCATCCTCGAGCAGGGTCACTACTTCGCGGAGTTCGAGCCGGTGGTCTCGCTCCACACCGGCCAGGTGGTGGCCTACGAGGCGCTGGCCCGCTTCCTGCGGCCCGACGGCCAGGCCATCTCGCCCGGCACCATGTTCGCGCTGCTGCACGCCGACCCGGCGCTCCTGCTCCGCGCCGAGCTCCTGCTCAAGCGCCACCAGATCGAGCACGCCCCGCGGGAGGCCGAGCTCTTCCTCAACCTCGACCCGGACAGCTGGGCGGCCGGCAACGCCGCCGGCGGCCCCAACCCGCTCGTCGAGCTCGTGGCGCATTCCCCGGGGAGGGTGGTGATCGAGGTGACCGAGGCGCTCGACGACAGCGACACCGCCCTGGCCCGCGAGCTCATCGGCGTCCTGCGCGCCCGCGGGCAGCGCTACGCCCTCGACGACGTGGGCGCCCAGAACAGCCTGCTCTCCTTCGAGGCGCTCGACGACGCGGACGTCCTCAAGTTCGACCGCATCCTGCTGCGCCGCCTGGGCCACCCCCGCCGCCAGGCCATCGTGCGCGCCCTCGCCGAGGCGGTCCGGGCCACCGGCGCCCGCACCGTGCTGGAGGGGGTCGAGACCATCGAGGACCTGAAGCTGGCCCGGGAGCTCGGCGTCGACCTGGTGCAGGGGTGGTACTTCAGCCGGCTCTGCCGCCGGTCCCCGCGCCCGAGCCTCTAGGCCCCCTACCCGCCCCGGCAGGGCCGCAGACCGATCGTCGCGTTGAAGCGCCGGCCCCCGGCTGTTACACTTTGGCGAGAGTCAAAGGTTGCGGGGACACCGGTCCCCTACGGAGAGATACGGACATGGACGCGATGACGCAAACGGCCGCCACTGCAGACGATCTTGGGATGGACAACTTCGTCGTCCTGACCGACAAGGCTGTCGAGATGGTGAAGGACGCCATGTCCCGCGAGGGGTTGGCCGGCTACGGCATCCGCGTCGGGGTGGTCGGCGGCGGCTGCTCGGGGTTCCAGTACTCGATGGACTTCGAGGAGAACCCGAAGGCCGGCGACATCACCGTCGAGCAGTCCGGCATCAAGCTCTACGTGGACTCGATGAGCTCCATGTACCTGCAGGGCGTCACCATCGACTACGTGGTGGGGCTGCAGGGGGCGGGGTTCAAGTTCAACAACCCGAACGCCAAGAGCACCTGCGGCTGCGGGTCGTCCTTCTCGACCTAGTCGGGCCGAGCGGTTCATCCGTCGGGCCGGGGGGCGCGACCCTTCGGCCCGCCGACGTTTCTCCGGGGGGCGGAGGGACGCCACATGCTGGTCGTCCGCAGCGCCGTCGTCGGCCCATTCTCCATGAACGCCTACCTGGTCGCTTGCGGCCAGACGGGCGAGGCGATGCTCGTCGACCCGGGCGCGGAGGTGAAGCGCGTCCTGGCGCTCGCCGACCCTGGCTGGCGCATCGGCCGCATCTTCCTGACCCACGGCCACGTGGACCACGTGGCCGGCGCCGCCCAGGCCCGCGCCTCCACGCGGGCGCGCCTCTCGATCCACGCCGCCGACGAGGACTGGCTCCGCAGCCTGCCGCGCCAGGCCGAGATGTACGGGTTCGAGGGGGCCGAGATCCCGACCGTGGACTTCTTCCACGCCGACGGCGACGAGGTCGTGCTGGGGCAGCACACCGCCCACGTCATCCACACCCCCGGCCACTCGGCCGGCTCCTGCTGCCTCTGGTTCCCCGAGGACGACCTCCTCCTGACCGGCGACACGCTCTTCTCCGGCTCGGTGGGGCGGACCGACCTGCCGGGGGGCGACTTCGACGCGCTGGCCGCCTCCATCCGCCAGAAGCTCTTCACCCTCGGCGACGAGGTGGCCTTCCACCCGGGCCACGGCCCGGCCGGCACCATCGGCGAGGAGCGGCGGCTCAACCCGTTCGTGGGCGAGGCGCCGCTCGGGCGCGGCCAGCAGTTCCTCTGAGCGACCCCGGGGCGCGAACGCGCTTGACCTGCCGTCGCCCCCCCACCAGACTCGGGCGATGGCAGACACCCGCAAGTGGGCACTCATCCTCGGTGCGTCCTCCGGCTTCGGCGAGGCCATCGGCCTCGCGCTGGCCAGGGCCGGGCGCAACGTCTTCGGCGTCCACCTCGACCGCCGGGCCACCCTCCCGAACGTGGAGCGCATCCAGGCCGAGATGGCCGCGGCCGGCGCCCGCACGGCCTTCTTCAACGTCAACGCCGCCGACCCGGAGAAGCGGGCCGAGGTGCTGGCCGAGATGCAGCGGATCCTCGCCGAGCAGGGCCAGCCCGCCGGCGTGGACGTGCTGCTCCACTCCCTCGCCTTCGGGGCGCTCAAGCCCTTCGTGGGCGCCACGGCCGAGGAGTCGATCACGCGGGCCCAGATGGACATGACCCTCGACGTGATGGCCCACTCGCTCGTCTACTGGGTGCAGGACGTCATGAAGGCCGGCCTCATGGGGCCCGGCTCGCACGTCTTCGCCATGACCAGCGCCGGCGGCCACCGCATCTGGCCCTCCTACGGCGCGGTCTCGTCCGCCAAGGCGTCGCTGGAGAGCCACTGCCGGCAGCTCGCCGTCGAGCTCATCCCCCAGGGCATCGCCGTCAACGCGGTCCGGGCCGGCGTCACCGACACCCCGGCGCTGCGCAAGATCCCGGGCAACGACAAGATGATCGACCACTGCCTGTCGATCCACCCGGCCAAGCGGCTCACCACCCCGCGCGACGTGGCCGGCGTGGTGGTGGCGGTGGCCCGGCCGGAGACCACCTGGCTCACCGGCAACGTGCTGGGCGTGGACGGCTGCGAGGACATCGTCGGGTAGGCTCGGCGGGCCGCTAGGCCATCGAGACCACGCCCAGGATGTTCTGGCCGCAGTCGACGTGGAGCACCTCGCCGGTGACGCTGCGGGCGAGGTCCGAGCAGAGGAAGAGGCAGGCCCGGGCCACGTCGTCCTGGTCGATGTTGCGCTTGAGCGGCGTCTTCTCGGCGTTCTCGTCGAGCATGGCGCGCATGCCCTTGATGCCGGCGGCGGCCAGGGTCTTCACCGGCCCGGCGCTGATGGCGTTGACGCGGATGCCGTCCTGCCCGAGGTCGTCGGCCAGGTACTGCATCGACGACTCGAGCGCCGCCTTGGCCACGCCCATGACGTTGTAGTTCCGCACCACCTTCTCGGCGCCGTAGTAGCTCAGCGTCACCACGCTGCCGCCGCTCGACAGGAAGGGCCTGGCGGCGCGGGTGAGCCCGATGAGCGAGTAGGCGGAGACGTCCAGGGTGATGCGCCAGGCCTCGCGGGTGGTCACCTCGGTGAAGCGCCCGGCCAGGGCGCCGCGGGGGGCGAAGCCGATGGAGTGGACGAGGATGTCGAAGGCCGGCCAGACGGCCCTGAGCTCGGCCATGGCCCTGTCGATCGACTCGTCGCTGGAGACGTCCATGTCGAGGACGGCGGCCGGCGAGAGGGCCTGGACGAGCGGGACGACCCGCTCCCCCATGGACGCGCCCGGGTAGGTGAAGGCCAGCTCGGCCCCCTCGGCCTTGAAGGCCTGGGCGATGGCCCAGGCGATCGACCGGTCGTTGGCGACGCCGGTGACGAGGGCCCGCTTGCCCTTCAGGATCCCGCCCAGCGACATGGTGTTGGCCTGCTCGCCCATCTGGTCCTCGCTCCCGTTGCCCTGCTACTCGTTGGCCAGCCGCCCGAGGGCTTCCTCGAGCTCGCCCCGCGCGTGCTGGTTCGACTGCCGGGTCGCCGCGGCGATCCCCTCGCGGTAGGCCCGCGCCGCCTCCTCGACCCGCCCGAGCTGCTCCAGCACCTGGCCCCACATGAGCCAGGTCGGCAGGTAGTCGGGCTGGGCCCCGGCCAGCGACTGGAAGGCCTCGGCCGCCTCGGCGTGCCGGCCCATCGAGCGGAGCTGCATGGCGAGCGAGTAGCCGGCGAACGCGTCGCCGGGGCGCTCGGCGACGAGCTTCCGGAAGGCCTCCAGCCGCTGGTCGGGGGTCATGGAACCGGCCTATTTACACGAATCGCCCCGGGCGGTCCATGGCGCGGGGCCCGGCCCTGGCGGCGGGCGGCGACGAGGTCGGGGCCGTGTAGAATCGCCGGGTGCCGGTCCCCTACCCCGACGTCACGGGCGCGCTCATCGCGGGCGGGCGCGCGCTCCGGCTGGGCGGGCGCGTGAAGGGGCTCCTCCTGGTGGACGGCGAGCCGCTGGCGGTCCGGTCGCTGCGGCTCTTCGATCGGCTCTTCGGCGGGTCGCTGGTGGTGGCCAACGATCCGGCCCCGTGGGCGCCGCTGGGCGCGCGGGTGGTGCCGGACGTGGTGCCGGACAAGGGGGCGCCGGGAGGCCTCCACGCGGCGCTCTCGGCCGCGGCCACGCCCTGGGTCTTCGCGGCGGCCAGCGACATGCCCTTCCTCTCGGCCGGGGCGATCGCGCTCCTCTGCGCCCGCCGCGGCGCGGCGCCGGCGGTGGTCCCGCGCTGGCGCGGCCGGCTCCAGCCGCTCCACGCCCTCTGGTCCCGCGCCGCGCTGCCGGCGCTGGAGGCGGCGCTCCGGGCCGGGGACCCGTCGCTGCAGTGGTTCGCGCGCGAGGTGGGGGCGGCGGTGGTGGAGGAGGACGACTGGGCCGCCGTGGATCCCGGCGGGCGCGCCCTGGAGAACGTCAACACCCCGGAGGATCTGGTGCGGCTCGGGATCGGATGACTTGATGCGGCGCGGCGCCGGCGCCCTGGCTATGCATGGTGCCTGCGGGAGGCCCCGATGGGCGCAGACGGGAACGACGGGCTGTCGCTCGGCCTGGCCGAGGTGGACGTGGAGCACCAGCTCCAGCTGCGGCTGGTGCAGGGCGTGCGGGCCGCGCTGGTGAACCACATGAACCGGGAGGCTGTCTCGACGCTCCTCGGGCGGCTCCAGGACGCCTCGGACGTCCACTTCGCGACCGAGGAGATCCTCATGCGCCTCCACGCCTGGGAGGGCTACTCGGCTCACGTCGAGGAGCACCGCCGGCTCCTGGAGGAGCTCGGTGGGCTCCGCCGCGCCTTCGAGCAGGGGCACGGCGGGGACCTCACCGTGCCCCTCGACCAGCTCCAGGCCTGGCTCGTCCGCCACATCCGCGGGCCGGATCGGGCCTTCGCCCAGTACGTCGCGCGCGGCGGGCTGAAGGCGCCGGTCGACCTCCCACCGTAGCGGGCGGAGCCAGGCGCCACCGCCGCCGGCACCCGCGGCGTGCCGCGCCGCGCCGGAAGCCCTGGCGCCACCCCGCCCCGGCCACTACAACCCCTGGACCATGCCCCTGCGCGTCACGCTCTGGTCCGACTTCGTCTGACCCTTCTGCTTCGTCGCCGAGGCGAGCAGCCTGGTCAGGCTGCAACGGACCCACGAGATCGAGCTCGACTGGCGCGGCTTCGAGCTCCACCCCGACACGCCCCCCGGCGGCCGCGAGCTCGCCGACATGTTCGGCGCGGCCCGCGCCAGGGCCATGGGGGATCACCTCCGGCGCTTCGCCGCCGGCATGGGCGTGGAGGGGATCCGCGTCGGTGCCCGCTCGCCCAACACCCGCAAGGCCCTGGCGCTCGCCGAGCACGCCCGGGACCGGGGCCGACTCCACGAGCTGCGCCGCGCGCTCATGGACGCCTTCTGGCGCCGCGGCGAGGACCTGGAGGACCTCGCCGTGCTCTCGGCCGGCGCCGTCGAGGCCGGGCTCGACCCGGCCGCGGCGCTCCAGGCGCTCGAGGACCAGGCCATCGTCGCCCGGGTGGAGGCCATGGGGCGCGAGGCGGCCCGCGCCGGGGTGACCGGGATCCCGACCTTCGATCTCGGCGATGCCCGGGTGGTCGGCTGCCAGCCCTACGAGGTGCTGGCGGCGGCCGCCGAGCAGGCGGGCGCCCGCCGGAAGGCCCCCGCGTAGCGCGCTCCGCGGGCCTGCTCGGTCACCTCGCCGGAGGCGCCGGCGCCAGGGCCCTGCGTCATCAGGTCCAGCGGAAGAGCCTGAGCGCCACGGCGAAGCTCACCACCGCGGTGCCGAGCAGCACCGCCGCCTGCGGCGCCACCGCGGCCAGCCCGGCGCCGTCGTTCAGGACCGCCCGCATCGAGTCGTTGAGCGCGGTGAGCGGCAGGAGCTGGAGCAGCGGCTGCATGGCGTCGGGGAAGTTGGTGGCCGGGAAGAAGACCCCGGAGAGGAGCATCATCGGCAGGAGCACCAGGTTGATGAGGCCGCCGACCGTCTGCTGGTTCTCGGCGCGCGACGCGATGAGCAGGCCGATGCCGGAGAAGGCCGCCGCCCCGAGCAGCGCCAGCCCGGCCAGCAGGAGCGCCGAGCCGCGGAACGGGGTGCCGAAGACCAGCACGCCGAAGCCGATGAGGAACGGCCCCTCCACCGCCAGGAAGATGAGGCGGACCGCCGCGAAGGCGGCCAGGAAGTGCCAGCGGCGCATCGGCGTGGCCGCCAGCCGCTTGAGGAGCTTCTTCAGCCTGAGCTCGGCGATGACCCAGCCGATGCCCCACAGCCCGGTCGACATGATGTTCATGCCGAACAGGCCGGGGATGAGGAAGTCGATGTAGCGCGACCCGGGCTCGGTGACCGGCTCGACCCGCGGGGCCAGGAGGTCGCGCCGGCCGGCGGCCCGCTCCAGGAGGTCGTCCACCACCGCCTGGGCCAACCGGCTCTCCGGCCGGGTCGGATCGAGCCGCAGGACCGGCGGCCCGCCCGGCACCACCACCAGCGCCACCCGCCCGGCGCGCAGCGCGGCCCCGGCCGCGGCCTCGTCCAGCACCTGGACCCTGACGTCCGGGCGCACCGCCAGCGCCTCCCTCGCCGCCTCCGCCCCGGGGCCGGCCTGGACGCCGACCGCGATCGGGTCCGGGGGCTTCGACCGGAAGGCCAGGCCGAGCGCCACCGTGAGCAGGACCGGGAAGACGAAGGTCCAGAAGAGCGTCGAGGGCTCCCGGTAGAAGAGCCGAACCCGCGCCAGCGTGAGGAGCCAGAGCGCCCGGGCTTCCCCACCCGCCGGCTCCGCCCCGCCGCCCTGACCCGCCTCAGTCACGCAGCCTCCGCCCCG
>Ga0209682_10000402_pt1 | contig 14935 bp, 16 predicted proteins | sample DOMMetBare2Fresh_2_FD_187471 | JGI IMG/M metagenome (GOLD analysis project Ga0209682, IMG submission 187471) | Wetland sediment microbial communities from St. Louis River estuary, USA, under dissolved organic matter induced mercury methylation -... | ecosystem: Environmental > Aquatic >... | reverse complement strand
CCAGGACGAGAGAGGTGGTGGACCGCTTCGTGCCCGGTCCGGTGGCTGGACCAGGCGATGAGGCTTTGCGCGATGCGGGCCAGGGGGAGGTTGCGGTCCTCGACGACGGCCGGTTCGAGAGAGGGGGGAGTTTGCGTCAGCTCTTGAGAGGGGGAGTGTGCGTCCAGCACGAAGGGGGAGGTGGCCGTCCCCACAACGGGACCGCTTGAGCGCGGGCGTGAGGGACGCACGGTGCCCCATGGTGCGGCAGTAACGATCCAGCGAACGCGGCACGGTGCGGCCCGAGGGGGAAGGTGGCCGTCCCCACGACGGGCTCGACGAAGAGAGGGGGACGTTTGCGTCAGCAGGGCATGGGCGGCGGTCGCCGTTCCCCACGATCGTTGGATCGAGTGCGGGGGCGATTGCGTCAGCGTGTAGGTGGGGACGGTGTCGTCTACGCGGCCGGTGGATCTTGAGAGGGGAGTTTGCGTCCAGCACGAAGGGGGAGGTGGCCGTCCCCACGGAGGGCCGGCAGAGAGAGGGTGGCGTGTGCGTCAGCGCGAAAGGGGGGGCGGTGCCGTCCACGACGGAGGGCCGGCGGTGAGCGGGTGGGTGGTTGGGTGGCCGTCCTCAGAAACCTCGAAGGAAGATATAGAACATTTACTATTATCACGTGTAGTCTTCTCTCCTTCGAGCCCGTCGCCGGGGCTGTTGCGTAGCTGTGGGAAACCCGGGCGGTGGACGGAGGCGGGATTTCCAACGGGTGTGGGAAGGTCCGGGGTGTGGGTGGCTGGCGGTCCGGAGCTTTCCATATCCGGTCAGCTTCCACAGCCCGGGCGGGGAAGGCCTCGCCTATCGAGGCTACCCCGGGGAGTCGCCTCGGCTGCGTCCAGACTTGCGTGCGGCTTCCCGGAGCCGCGTGCGGACTTGCGTGCGGTCCTGCGCGAGCCGCGTGTGGACCTGCGTGCGGCTTTGCGTGGCCGGATTCTGAGGCCCCCACCCCCCTCCGGCCCCTTCGGATCAACTCTCTCGCGGATGGTGAACTCTGGAAGCGGAACGAAACCCCCGAGCTTGGCAACTTCCGTAGAACCTGTGAGTTACGGAGGCGCTTGCGGCCGACTCACTCCCCCACCTCCGTCGCCAGACTCCAGGCCTGGACGTCCCGCAGCCAGGAGAGGAGGAGGTTCCAACTTCCGCGGAGTTGCTCCACCAAACTCTCCAGACGTTTCCGACGAAAAACACCGACCGCCGGGTCTCCCGGCGGTCGTTCGTGTTTCAGGGCGGGAGGGCTTTCCTTGAAACGCCTCCTGGCATTGGCTACACTCACGGTCTGGAACGAGTGGACCGAACCGTGGCGGACCAGAGACAGACACCTTCTGGCGTTTGAGGAGAGAGCGTCTTGCAGCCAAGAAAAGTGCTCGTCGTTGACGACTCGAAGCTGATGCACAAGATGTACGAGGTCATGCTCCGCCAGTATCCGCTGGTCTATGCCTCGGATGGCAGGCAGGCGTTGGACCGCTTGCAGGAGCACGCGGACATCGACCTGGTCCTCCTGGACATCAACATGCCCAACATGAACGGGCTGGAGTTTCTGGCGCAGATCCGGTCGAATGGCGCGCACCAGAGCCTCCCGGTGATCATCATCAGCACCGAGGGGCGGGACGAGGATACCCAGCGGGGTCTCGAGGCGGGAGCGACCGCCTACATCAAGAAGCCGTTCCACAGCGAGGACATCCTCGAGAAGATCTCGCAGCTGTAAGAGGGTCCGACGACTTGAGCGAACGGAGCACCACGGAGGCCGATCCGCGGGCCAGGCCCGCCATCCCCGGCTTGGAGCTGGTGGCGGAGCTGCGGTCTACCCTGGAGCGCGCCGGCGAGCTGGCGCGTGTCGTCGAGCTGAACCTGCGCGAAACGGCGGAGCATGCCGCGGCGGCGAGCGCCGACGAACGCGTACAGGAGCTCGAACGGCGCCTCGCCACGGCGGAGTCCGACGTCAAGGAGCTGGCCTCGCGCCTGGTCGACTCGGAGCACCAGGGCGGCCGGCTGATGAACCTCTACGTGGCCACCTATCAGCTCCACGCCACCCTGGAGCCCGCCGAGGTCCAGGCGACCATCGCCGAGATCGCCATCAACCTGCTCGGCGCCGAGCAGTTCGTCCTCCTCCTCCGCAAGGACGACGGGCCGGGGTACGAGATCGCCCTCCTCGAAGGGATGTACGAAGGCCCTGTGCCCCCCTACGACGGCGATTCCTACCTGGGCGGCGACCCGATGGTCGATGCGACGCTCCGCGACGGCGTGCTGCGCCTGGGGCCGACCGCGGAGTCGCAGGCGCTGGCCGCGGTTCCGCTGCGCGTCCAGAACGACATCGTGGGCGCCCTGGTGCTCAACAAGCTGCTCGATCACAAGCCGATCCTGCGCGCGGAGGATCGCGACCTCCTCGATCTCCTGTCGGCGCACGCGGCGTCCGCCATGTTCGCGGCGCGCCTCTTCGCCACCAAGGACCGCAAGCTGCGCACTCTGGAGAGCCTGGTCAAGCTGGCGCGCGGCGAGTGACGCGCGCCTGCGGCCCGGACCAACCAGCAGTGCCCACGAGCTGAGCGATGGGAATCTCCGGCAGCCTCAAAGACGTCTCCGTCGCCGACGTGATGCAGTTCATTCACCTCGGCCGGCGGACCGGGACCCTGCTGCTGCACCGCAGCGCCCACCGCGCCATGATCGGCTTCCACATGGGCCGGCTGGTGAGCGCGCAGGCGCCGCAGACACCCAAGCTGGGCGACCTGCTGGTCTCTTCCGGGATGATCGACCGGGGCATCCTGTCGCGGGCGATCCAGAGCCAGCGCGACGCCCTCGAGCACCGCTCGCTCGGACAGATCCTGATCTCGTCGGGCTCCATCGATCCCGAGGGGCTCCGCCAGGTCATCGCCCAGCAGATCGAGCAGGCGGTCTCGGAGGTCATGGTCTGGGACAACGGCACCTTCGAGTTCGCCATCGACGACCTGCGGCCGATCGACGACATCGCGCTCTACCCGAGCGACGTCCTCCCCGACGCCGACATCAACACCCAGATGGTGCTGCTCGAGGCGGCGCGCATCTTCGACGAGCGCAACCGCGACCGCGCCGAGGGGCGCACCACGGAGACGGACGGAGACGCGACGAATCCGACCCTGGCCCTCCACCCGCCGCCGCGCGTGGCCGCCCTGCCGGAAGCTCCCGAGGACGAGGCCGGCGACGGCCCGAAGCACGCCGCGGAGCTGCTCAAGGTGCACGTCGTGTCGACCGACCGCGAGTTCGCGGAGCGGCTCGCCGAGGCGCTGCGGCACGAGATCGCGGCGGTCGAGGTGCGCAACCTCGGCCAGGCCGGCATCCCGGAGCCCGGCGAGCCCCACCCGGTCGTGCTGATCGACCTGCGCCAGGACGAGGTCAGCGCGGAAGAGGCGGCGGCGCTCCACCGCGCCCGCCCCCGCGCCTCGGTCATCGCGCTGGTGGGGCCCGGCGCCTCGTTCGTCAAGGCGTACGAGGCCGGCGCTCTCGCCGCCTTGCCGGCCGAGGTCGAGGCGGTCGTGGCCTGCGTCGAGAACATCATCGAGAGCCGGCGCGACCTGGTGCGCGGCGCGCCGCAGGAGGAGCCGTCGCGCTCCGGCGTGGAACGCCTGCGCCGCGTCTACGGCGACCTGCGCTCCGGCCTGATCTCGGCCACCGTGGCGCTCAACCTCATGCACATCATCTCGGAGTCGGTGGAGCGCGCCGTCCTCTTCCTGGTCAAGCGCGACCATCTGGCGGCTCTCGGTGCTTTCGGCATGGACTCCAAGGGGCGCCCGCTGGCGGAATCGACCCGCACGCTGCGCCTCGACCTGGTGGACACCGAGGGCGCGCTGATGCGCAGCCTGGAATCGGGCGAGGTGCAGCCCACCGCCTTCGACGACGCCGGATTGCCCGAGCCTCTTCAGAAGGTCCTCGGCCGGCCCCGCACCGGCCAGGTCGTCGTCTTTCCGGTGCTCGGTGCACAGCGGGTCATCTCCGTCATCTACGCCGACAACGGCGACCGCGATCAGCCGATCGAGGACATCGACATCCTGGAGCTGGCGACGGCGCAGGTGGGGATGGCCTTCGAGAACGAGCTGCTGCGCCGCCAGATCTCCCAGATCCGCTGATTCATCCCCCGGCGCCCGGCCGCCTACAGCCCCAGCGGGGCGGTGGGCAGGGTGTCGAGGTAGGCGGCTCCCACCTTTTTCAGCCAGACGTAGGAGTCGTCGATCTTCTTCGGAACGATCAGGTTCGCGGCCACGGCGAACACGATCAGGCCGGCGAGCAGGACGAGGATGCCCAGGCCCAGGATGAGGCCGAAGGCGCCTCCGTTGTCGACCTGTGTGCAGCTCCCCGCCATGCCGACGAACCCGAGCACCGTCAGGATCGTCGCCGTGGTCGTCGCCTTCTTCCTTTTCTCGGCGTGCTCGGTGCAGAGGGGCAGGACGACGTCGGCGCTCTTGCGTGCGATCATGGCGACGATGGCGTAGATCAGGAGATTGAACAGCAGGAGGAAGTAGATCCCCGGGTGGTGCCAATACATCTTCTTGGGGAGCTGGACCGACGCCGGCTGGTTGCAGACGAGGCAGCGGTTGGGCAGGGTCGCCCCCTTCTGCATCACGAGCAGGTCGCCGGTCCGCCAGACGCCGCCTCCCGCACCGCTGAACATGCCGTACATCTGGCCGGCCGGTGCCGGGTTTTGCAGGCTGCTCTGCGGGGGCGCGTAGGGGTTCACCGGGGGCAGAGGCGGCGGCTCGGCGAGCCCTGCACCGGGCGGGGATGCCTGCCGCGGCGGACCGCCGTAGCGCGCGTACACGATCCCGCAGGCAGGGCATTCATTGGCGCCGAGATCACGCGCCCAGCCGCACTTGGGGCAGGTCATCTGCGAAGTGTCCATCCAACGTCCTCCGGCATGGGGCACGAGGTCCCCGCAGCTCGATGGTCCGACGTCCGTCGTGGCGAATGGGTGGATTGTACCAGGACTTCAGAGGAGCCCGCTGCCCTTCACTTCCAGGTAGCGGTTGACCACCTGATAGGGAAGCTGGGCCGGCTCGGTGTCGAGGGTGAGGATGCCGCCGACCTGGAGCTTCTCCAGGACCTTCTCCCGCGCCGCGAGATAGCGGTGGACGGCGCCGGCCCGCAGGGCGTCGCGCAGCCCCACGACGGGACGCTCCAGCGTCTCCTTGAGAACGGTCTCGCGCAGGCTCGCCAGGAGGACGAGATGGCGGCTGCGCAGGAGGCGGAGGGCCGGGACGATCTCGTCCGAATCCTCGTCGCGCAGGTTGGAGAGGAGGAGGACGAGGGCGCGCCGCTTCTGCCGCAGCATCAGGCGCGTGGCCGCCTCCAGGTAGTCGGAGGGGCTCTGGGTGGTCTGCAGGTCGTAGACGAGCCGCAGGATGGCTTCCAGCCCCAGGGTCCCCTGGACCGGCGGCAGCCAGCGCTCGGCGCCGCTGAAGGTCAGGAAGCCGACGGAGTCCCCCTGCCGCAATGCCACGTAGGCGAGCAGGAGCACGGTGTTGAGCACGTGGTCGAAGTGGGTGAGGTCGCCGTCTTTCGCGTGCATGCGCCGGCCGCAGTCGATCAGGCAGACGATCTGCTGGTTGCGCTCCTCCTGGTATTGCCGCGAGATGAGCCGCTGCCGCCGCGCCGTCGCCTTCCAGTCGATGCGGCGCAGGCTGTCGCCGTCCCTGTACTCCCGCAGCTCCTGGAATTCGAGCCCCTCGCCCCGCCGCCGGCCGACCCGGATGCCCATCTGCCCGAGCTGGTCGGCGAGGGCGAGGATGGCGAAGCGCGCCACCGCCTGGAAGTTGGGGACGACGCGCACCGGCTGCGGCATCCCGGCGGCGAGCCGCCGCCGCCAGAGGTCGCCGCGCTGGCGGAGCATCAGGTCGGTGTGCCCGAACCGGTGGTCTCCCCGCTCGGTCGGCCGCAGCCGGTACTCCAGCTCGACCCAGCCCTTCCCGGCCACCGGGAGCCGCCACGGCAGGCCCTCGGTCTCGGACTGGAGAGGCGCACGGTCGAAGAGCTCGACGTCGACCGCCCGCCGCCCGGGGTTCGAGAGGCGCACGCGGACCGGGCTGAAGACTCCCAGCGGGAGGGAGGCCGGCGCGTCGCGCTCGACGAGGGGAGCCGGAAGAGCGCGCAGGCGGATGGCCGCGGCGGCGGCTCCAAAGGCCAGCGCCAGGCCCGCACCCCACCAGAGGGGGAGGAGCGGGGGCCACAGGGCCACCGCGATGCCCAGGAGGGTCCAGGCGAGGAGGAGCCGCAGGAGGCCTCGGCCGGGTCTCATACCCGGGGCGCGTCCACTTTCTCCAGGATCGCCGGGATGACGTGCTCGGCACGCTGTCCCTCGATCTCCAGCTCGGGGGAGAGGATCACCCGGTGGCCGAGGGAAGGGAGGGAGACGGACTTGACGTCGTCCGGCAGCACGTGGTCGCGGCCGGCGAGGAGGGCCTTCGCCCGCGCCGCGCGCACCAGGGCGATCGCGCCGCGGGGACCGGCACCGCAGCGCAGGCCCTTCCAGGTGCGGGTGGTGCGCACGATGCGCACCGCGTAGTCGAGGATGCGGTCGTCGACCAGGACGCGCGCCGCCACCTCCTGGAGCCAGACGACGTGCTCGGGGGCGGCCACGGTGCGCACCGCCGAGACGTCGAGATCGCCGCCCACCCGGTTCTGGGTGACGGCGCGCACCAGGTCGACCTCCTCGGCCTGGGCCGGATAGTCGATGGTCACCTTGAGCAGGAAGCGGTCGAGCTGCGCCTCGGGGAGCGGGTAGGTGCCGTCGTGCTCGATCGGGTTCTGGGTGGCGAGCGTCATGAACGGCCGCGGCACGGCGACCGGCTGCCCCTCGATCGAGATCTGGCGCTCCTGCATGACCTCGAGGAGAGCCGCCTGGGTCTTGGCCGGGGCGCGGTTGATCTCGTCGGCGAGGAGCAGATGGGTGAACGCCGGCCCCTTGCGCAGGCGGAACTCGCCGCTCTTGGCGTCGAACACGGCGTTGCCGGTGACGTCGGTGGGCATCAGGTCCGGGGTGAACTGGATGCGGGTGAAGCGGCCGTTGAAGGTGCGCGCCACGGCGCGGACGAGCAGGGTCTTGCCGAGGCCCGGGACGCCCTCGATGAGGACGTGCCCGCCGGCCAGGAACGCGGTCAGCACCAGGTCGACCACGGCGTTCTGCCCGACCACGGCGCGGCCGATCTCCTGCCGGATCTGCGCGGCCAGGGCCGCGGCCCGCGGGAAGTCGACGGCGGAGGGGGCGGCCGGTTCGGGAGGTGGGGAGAGGGGCTCGCTCACAGGGATCTCCTGAGGGTCTCGAGGGTTTGCAGGGCATGGACGAGGTCGGGCGGTGCCGTCATGGCGCCGTAGAGGGCGCGGTCGACCCGCGCCGCGGGCAGGCGCGTGGCGGCGGCCAGGCGCTGGACGAGCTCGTTCTGGGGGAGGCGGTTCCAGCCCGGCTCGCGCACGTCGATGCGATGGAGGAGCGCCTGCCGCGCCCCCTGCACGAGCTCGCCGCCGCGGCCGGTGCGCCAGAGGAAGTCGCCGGAGGCTTCGACGTGCTCCAGCAGGCTCCGCCGGTCGCGCGGCGGGTCGGGGACGAGCGGCCCGAAGCGGGCTCCCGAGGCCCACAGCCAGGCGGCGATCAACAGGCCGCCGCTCGCCAGCGCCATCCAGGCGTGGAGGACGAGGAGCTGGGCGAGGGTCGGGACCTCGTCGCGCACGGCGATCCAGACCCCTTTCGGGGCCTCGCCGCCGGCCCGCACCAGGGCCCAAGCGAGGGCCGCATGGTCGCGGTGGCCGATCTCCTCATTGGTGAGGAAGCTGGCGTCCGCCAGGAAGGTGACGCTCCCGGCGCCCTCGCCATAGCGGAGGAAGGCGAAGCCGCCGCGCTGGCTCGGGATGGCGACCTGCGACTCCTTCTTGCCGGGGGCGAGCCGGCGTCCGGGCAGGATCTCGACGCGCGCCTTCGTCCCGTCCCGCAGGGGGACCTCGAGCACCTCGGAGGACTCGGCGCTCTCGGAGGGCTCCGTGGTCTGGAGATGCCAATGCTGGAAGGTGGGATCGAGGCTCGGCGCTGCATCCAGCGCCACCAGGAGCCGGCCCCCCTGGCGCACCCAGGCGAGGATCTTCTCGAACTGCCCGGCGGAGATCGACCGGGCAGGGCTCAGCAGGAGCAGCGCATGGTCGGCGGGCGGCAGGATCGCCGGCCCCGTCGCCAGGGTGTGCCCCGGTGCGCCGAGGCGGGTGAAGAGCCGCTCGGCGGCGAAGAAGGGATTGCTGCGCGCGGCCCCCTGGTAGCCGGCCTCGACCTCTTCCTCCACCCGCTCGAAATGGGTGAAGAAGAACAATGCCGCACCCCCGGCCGCGAGGATGCCGAGGAAGGAGAGCACCCGCAGGGTGGTCCGGCTCATGCCGCGGCTCCGAAGCTCCGGCCCCACGAGGAGCAGAGCGCCCGCGCCTCGTCGGCCGAGGGCGGCCGGTGGGCGTACGCAGTGCTCTGCCAGGCCCGGGTGAGGCGCCGGAAGTAGTCGGCGCGCTCGTGGCCGGTCTTCTGCGCGACGAAGTCGACGCAGTCTCCCTCGGTCCAGCTCTCGCGCACGGCAAGCCCTTCATGGCGTACCAGGAAGAGGATGGCGCTCCGGTAGAGGAGGCCCAGGGCGAGCGCCGGCTCGCCCCGTTCCCAGGCGCTCCAGGCGGCCGCCGGCACGTCGTCGGGCAGCGATTCGGGACGGATGTCCAGGCCGAACACGGCGGCGGGGAGCGGTGGGCGCCGCTCTTCCTCGTCGCCGGGCGCGGCGTGTCGCCGGCTCCGGACCATGCCGCCGATCGCGACCGCCGCGAGGGCGGCGAGGAGCACGACGGCCACGGCGATCACGAGGGGCTGGAGGAAGCCGAGGGAGACGCCGGAGGACGGCGCCGGGACGTCCTTCGGCTCCGGGCGCGGAGCGTCCCAATTGTCCTTGGGACGCCAGACCTTCATCTTCTTGTGGGTCTGGAGCTCCGGCTCCTTCAGGACCTCCTGGATCGCCTGGGCCGGGGTGAGCTCCGGCTTCCCGGCTTCCTGTCCGCGCGTGGCCGCGGGGTGGAGGAGGAGGGCGAGGAGGAGGACTCCCGCCGCCGTCCTCCCGGCGCCGCGGCGCCGCGTCTCGCCGCCGGCCAGGCGGGCGCCGAGACGGCGGAAGGCGAGCTCGACGTCCCAGCCTTCGAGATGGATGCGGCGGCTCAGGTAGAGCGAGAAGCCGGCCGCGACGTAGAACGGCTCGATGGCGGAGAAGGCCAGGAAGGCGACCACGGCCACCCACCACCAGGCCGCCGTGGTGAGCTCCGCGGAGCCCCCCACCTCTGCGGAGGCTCCGAGGGTCTTGCTCCATCCGGAGGACGGGGAGAGGATCGACGCCAGCTCGAAGAGCGATACCATCGCGAACCCTTCGAGCACCCAGCAGGCGCAGGTGAGCCAGTTGGCGTTCTGCCGGCTGTCCCGCTGCAACAGGCTCGCGCGCACCGACCGCTCGCTGCCGCTCAGCCCTTCCAGCTCCCAGACCGGCAGGTCGAACGACCGCGCCCCATCGAGCCGCTGCAGGAGGAGGCCGGCCCAGAAATGCCGGGTCCACAGGCGCGGCAGATCGCGCAGCACGTTGCGCACGGCCGGTGTGGTGCCGAACAGGTGGCGGCTCACCACGTAGAGAGGGACCCGGTCGAAGAACGGGCGCAGCCACCAGGCGGCCAGGAGGGCGGCGAGGGGCTTGCCGGTGAGCCACCAGACCAGGCCGAAGACCAGCCACCAGGCGGGAGCCACGGCGGCGATCCACGCCGCCCAGACCGGTTTCCACCAGGCCCGCACCATGCCGAACCCCAGGTCCACCGCCTCCCAGGCGCTGCGCGGGCGGATCACCGCGGCGACCCGGTCAAGATCCATGCGACCGCCCGGCGAACAGGAAGTAGAAGAGGACGTAGAGCCACAGGATGCCGCCGACGATCAGCTTGACCGGGGCGGGCACCACCGCCGACGGGGACCAGAACGCCTCCAGGAACGCGGCGATGGTCAGCATGCCGGCGATGCCGTAGACCATGCCGGTGGCGCGGCGGCCGGCGGCGACCAGCGCCTGGCCGCGCGACAGGCGTCCGGGCGCCAGGACCGCCAGGCCGAGGCGCAGCCCGGCGGCACCGGCGAGCACGATCGCCGTCAGCTCGAAGGCGCCGTGGCCGATGGCGAAGGGATAGAAGTTGTCCCCGTACCCCATGTGGCGGATGTGGCCGGCCACCGCGCCGATGGCCAGACCGTTGTAGACCAGGAAGAAGATCGAGCCGAGCCCCGCCAGAATGCCGCTGGCAAAGGTGCGGAAGGCGATGCCGATGTTGTTGTAGATGTAGAAGCCGAACATCAGCAGGTCGCTGTCCAGCGGGCGCCCGGCCTCGAGCGAGCCGTCCGGCGCGTACTGCCGGCCCATCTCCTCCACGTTGTCCGGCGGGAGCACGGAGAGGGCGAGCTCCGGCCGCCAGGGGACGGCGATCAGCATGCCGATCAATGGGCCGGCGAAGAGGAGGAGCGAGAGGAGCACGAGCTTCGCCTCGGAGCGCACGAGGCGGGGGAAGCCCGAGGTGGCGAAGCGCAGGACCGCGGCCAGGTCGCCGGTGTGCGACCGGTAGAGCTGCTGGTGGCCGCGCAGCACCAGCCGGTTCAGGCGCAGCTCCAGGTCCGCGCCATAGCGGCGGTGGCGCGCCAGGGCGAGATGGTGGCAGACCTGCCGGTAGAGCTCGGGAAAATCGGCCGCCGCGTCGCCGCCCCGGTCTTTCTCCAGGCGTTCGAGGCTCGCCTCCAGCGCCCGCCACTGGAGCTCGTGGTTCTTCTCGAAGATCTCGCGGCTCACGTTAGCGGCGCCCCAGGAGCCAGTTCGCGATCCCGAGGAGGCTCCTGACACCCTCGGTTCCATGGACACCGGTGAGCGGAGAGGCCAGCCCCGCGAGCTCCACCGACCGCGCCTCCGACCAGGTGCCGAGGCGCTCGGCGAAATCGAGGATCGCCCGCTGCTCGTCGAGATCGAGCGTCGCCGCGGGCCGCACCGGCGGTCCCGCGGGCACGCGGAAACCGGCCATCTCCGGCTCCCGGTGGACGACCACCGTACCGGCGGCCAGGTCGCCGAGCCGCCGGAAGTCGCGGTCGATGAGCATCGAGGCGATGCCGAAGCCGTAGGCAAACGGCAGGAAGTCGGCAAAACGGAGGAGGTTGCGCGCGATCGACGCCATCACCCCCACCGGCGTGCCGTCGCGGTGGAGCACCAGAAGGCCCATCCGCTTCTTGCCCGGCGTCGCTCCCCCCCGCCGGACCTCGAACCAGACCGGATAGAACCACTCCAGGAGGAACATGCCGAAGAGGAGGAGGCCGACGCCTCCCTTCCCCAGCAAGCCGGTGGCGATGCCGAGCACGACATAGAGGCCCATGCGGATCGCGAGGTCGATCGCGGCGGCGAACAGCCGGGGCACCGGCCCGGCCATCCGCAAGCCGATCTCGACGCCCTCGGGGGTCTCGACGGGGCGGTAGGTGTCCAGCATTGGCGTTCCATTCTATCCAATCCACCCGGGGAGGAGTGCTCGTGCTAGCATCGCGGGCGCCTCGGCGCGGACGCCGGGAGGCCGATTCCGGGAGGAGAGACCGTGGACTTTGCCCTGACCGACGAGCAGCGCGCGATCCAGGAGACCGCGCGGGATTTCGCCCGCCGCGAGGTGGACCCGATCGTCGACGAGTACGACGAGAGCCAGAAGTTTCCCCGCGACGTGATCGCGAAAGCCGGCGAGCTCGGGTTTCTCGGCATCCTCTTCCCCGAAGAGCTCGGCGGCGCCGGCCTCGGCTACGTCGAGTACGTCCTCGTGGTCACCGAGCTCTCCAAGGTCGACCCCTCGGTCGGCATCAGCGTGGCGGCGCACAACTCGCTGTGCACCAACCACATCTACAAGTTCGGCACCGACGCGCAGAAGCGCCGCTGGGTGACACCCCTGGCGCAGGGGAAGAAGATCGGCGCCTGGAGCTTGACCGAGCCCAACGCCGGCTCCGACGCCGCCGGCACCCGCACCCGCGCCGAGAAGGTGGACGGCGGCTGGCTCCTGAACGGCGCCAAGACGTTCACCACCCACGGCACCGTCGGCGATGTCTGCGTCGTGATGGCGGTGACCGACCCGAACGGGCCGCGCCACCACAACATCTCGGCGTTCGTCCTCGACAAGGGGATGGAGGGGTTCCGCCCCGGCAAGAAGGAGAACAAGCTGGGCATCCGCGCCTCCGACACCGCCGAGGTGATCATGGAGAATTGCTTCGTCCCCGACGACCACCTCCTGGGCCAGCCGGGCGAGGGGTTCGTCCAGGCGCTCCAGATCCTCGACGGCGGCCGCATCTCGATCGCGGCCCTGGGGCTCGGCACGGCGATCGGCGCCTATGAGACGGCGCTCCGCTATGCCAAGGAGCGCGAGCAGTTCGGCAAGCCCATCGCCGCCTTCCAGGCCATCCAGTTCGCCCTGGCGGAGATGGCGACCCGCATCGCCGCCGCCGAGATCCTGACCCTCGCCGCGGCCGAGGCCACCGACCGCGGCCTGCGCGTCTCGCGCCTCTCCTCCGAAGCCAAGCTCTATGCCGGCGAGGCCGCGGTGTTCTGCTCCGAGCGGGGCGTCCAGATCCATGGCGGCTACGGCCTGATCAAGGACTACCGCGCCGAGAAGTACTTCCGCGACGCCAAGATCTGCACCATTGGCGAGGGGACGAGCGAGATCCAGCGGCTGGTCATCGCCCGCCAGCTCTTCAAAGGTCAATGAGACTCCTGCCGCGCCGGCCGCACGATCTCGACGACCTGGTCGCCCGCCTCGTCGAGCGGCAGCCGCGCGCCGTGGCGCGCGCCATCTCCCTCCTGGAAGACGGCGGCGAGCTGCAGCGCGAGCTGGTGCGCCGCGTCTACGACCGCACCGGCCGTGCCCGCGTGGTCGGCATCACCGGCCCGCCGGGCGCCGGCAAGAGCACCCTGGTCGACCGCATGACCCGCCACCTGCGCAAGCGCGGCGCCACCGTGGGCATCCTGGCCGTCGATCCGACCAGCCCGTTCACCGGCGGCGCGCTCCTCGGCGACCGCATCCGCATGCAGTCGCTCTACACCGATCCCGGGGTCTTCATCCGCTCCATGGCCACCCGCGGCGCCATGGGCGGCCTGGCGCGCGCCACCCGCGACGCCGTCGACGTGCTCGACGCCGCCGGCTTCGACTGGGTCCTCCTGGAGACCGTGGGCGTCGGGCAGGACGAGGTCGACGTCGTCCGCACGGTCGATTCGGTCGCCGTGGTCACCGTCCCCGGCCTGGGGGACGACATCCAGGCGATCAAGGCGGGCATCCTGGAGATCGCCGACGTCTTCGTGATCAACAAGGCCGACCGCGAAGGGGTGGACCGCACGGTCAAGGACCTGGAGATGATGCTCTCCCTCGGCGAGCACGGCGCCTGGCTGCCGCCGGTCTTGAAAACCGTCGCCGCCCGCGACGAGGGGATCGACCGGGTGATCGCGGAGATCGAACGGCACCGCGAGCACCTGGAGGCGAGCGGCGAGATGGAGCAACGGCGTCTGGCTCACCTGCGCCTGCGGGTCGAAACCATCCTCAAGGAACGGGTGGTGGCCGCGGCCGACCGCGTGCTCGGGCTGGCCCGCGAGGTGGAACGCGGCTACGGCCAGCACGCCGACCCCTATGAGGTCGCCCACCGCCTGTTCGCCGGCGTGCTGCGGAGCGCGCCGGACGAGGTGCTGGAGGAGAAGGCGCCATGATCGACGGCATCGACCACATCGGCATCGCCGTGCGCTCGATCGACGAGGCACGCAAGCTCTATGAGGCCCTGGGCCTCTCCGTCACCGGGATCGAGGAGGTGCCGCACGAAGGGGTGCGGGTGGCGATGATCGCCTGCGGCGCCTCGCACATCGAGCTCCTCGAGCCGCTGTCGGACGACTCGCCGGTCGCCAAATTCCTGGAGAAGCGCGGCCCCGGCGTCCACCACCTCTGCCTCGCGAGCGGCGACGTACGGGCCGACGACGCCAGGCTGCGCGAAGCCGGGTTCCAGGTGCTCCGCCCGGAGCCCACCCGCGGCGCCGGCGGTTGCTGGGTGCAGTTCGTCCATCCCAAGAGCACGGGAGGCGTCCTCCTGGAGCTCTCGGAGGAAGCCGAAGGAGCGCACGGGCACCCATGATCCAGCCGGGCGCCATCGTCATCATCCATCTGGTGAATCCCACCGAGAAGCTGTGGGGTGTGCTCCAGGACCTCGGGCTCCCCGGGGTGACGATCCGCGCCCTCAACCTGTCGAGCTTCGACGACTGGATGGCCCAGGCGGTCCGCGCGGAAGACCAGACCCTCGGGCTCTCCACCATGTTCGTCCCCCTCTTCCGCGTCGAGCGCATCTTCCTCGACGAATCCGTCGGAGAGGTCGAAAGCTACCGCCGCCGCTTCGAAAAGCGCGTCGGCCTCCCGGTCGAGAAGTACCTGCGAAGGACGGGCGAGGCGGTGGACGACGACGACGAGCCGGCGGAGGTGCCGTCGTAGGGCCAGGGGGCGCAGTGGCGAGTGCATCCGGTAGCGGCTAGACTTGAGGAAGGAGGGGCTGTTCCATGAGCGCCGTTCAATTGGAGATCCCCGAAGAAACCCTCATCAGCCTGAAGACCGACATCGAGTCCTTCGCGAGAGACCTGAAGCTCCTGGGCGCGATCAAGCTCTTCGAGCTCGGGAAACTTTCCTCGGGCCGTGCCGCGCAACTCGCCGGCGTCTCGCGTGTCGAGTTCCTGCTACTGCTGGGCCGCTACGGCGTGTCCCCCTTCCAGATGACGGAGGAGGAGCTCCATCAGGACATCCTGAATGCCTGAGCGAGAGGTGATCTCCAACACCTCTCCCCTTCTGTACCTGTATCAGGTCGGCCAGCTCGATC